>JAABUV010000429.1_pt1 | contig 63253 bp, 68 predicted proteins | sample 5559971 | NCBI WGS metagenome assembly JAABUV01 (sample SAMN10711881, study PRJNA513362) | rock metagenome | isolation source: Antarctica rocks | place: Antarctica: Victoria Land, Knobhead nord | collected 2015-12-19 | reverse complement strand
CGTCGGCCGCCAGGCGCACGGCCGCGCCGAGTGCCGCCGGCTGCGGCAGGTGCAGCCTGCGGTTGACGTAGAAGCAGCGCAGCAGCAGCTGCGCCGTGACCAGGTCCGCGCGGCCCGCCGCCGCGCCAGCGACCACCATGTACTCCGACATCTGCGCGGCGCGCGATGATAGGGTTATTCAGGTTTTCACAGGTTATCAGGCAAGGCGGCTCAGGGCCGCCCGCCCGCCCGGCGCGCGGCGTGTCAGGCGACAGCGGGCGCCCGCTTGCGCCGCCGGCCAGCGCGGCGCCCGACGCCTGATGCCCAGCAAGCAGCGAGCGCTGCGGCGCGCCTCAGGGCTGCCGTCCTTGCGCGGTGTGCGGCCCTGAGCGGCTGGGAGGGGGCTGCTCGTGCCATGGGCTCCCTCTGCGCCCCCTGTGCCACACATTGCAGAGGCCCCTGTCCAGCCGGCACGCACAGCAGCTGACACGGGACCCTGAAGAATTGGGCAGGCTGGTGGGCCGCGCAGGACGCTCCCCGCGCTGCGCTGCTCGGCACGGCCGGCGCGCCGGGCGCGCCGTGCGCGCGGCGGCGCGCCGGCGGCCCCGGGCGCGCGCCTCGCGCAGGAAGCGCTCCGAAGCTGGCGCGCCCGCCCGGTTCAGCGCGTAGGCCACGTTCTGCAGCTGCGTCCACGGCACCGGCGCCACCGCGTGCGCCGCCAGCCGGCCCGCAAACTCGTCGCACACCGCCGCGAACAGCGCCGGGTCGCCGGCGTCCATCTGCCGCGGGCCCCGCGCGGAGCATGTGGTCGGCACAATCCTGCCATGCACCAGGCTTCCGTTGCAGGCAGCCCCGGCAGGTCAGCCTGGAGCTCTGCGGCGGCGTCTCGCGCGGCGCAGCGCCCGGCACGCAGCGGAGTCGCCGGGGCGCATGGGAACCCGGCAGCCTGTGCGCTGGCTTGCCAGGCAACCTTGCCGCCCCCGCTCCCTGGTGGCACTGCTTTACAATCAGAGACTTCCAGAGCGAGCTCGCCCCATCCACCCGCTCACGGACTGGGCCCTGGGTTGGCGAGGCCTGCGTGCATGACGGCAGCGCCTCGTCCCGGCCCGCACCCCGGCGCGACTGCGCGCCCAAGCGAGGACCCTACCCTACCCCTAGCCCCACGTCCAAGCCCGGCAGCGCGCACCTCTGCGACGGCGACCGCCAGCGTCGCGATCTGCCACGTCTTGCACAGCGGCAGCTCCGCCGCCAGGTCGGCCAGCAGCGGCGGCAGCAGCTCCTCGTACACGCGCCGCGACTGCTCGCCGCTCTCAAACACGCTGCGCGAGCCGCGGCGCTCGCTCTGGCGCGGCTGCAGCGTCCTCTGGCGTGGTGCTAAGAGGGGGGCAGCGCAAGGGGAGCGCGGCGCGTGGGCGCGGGGCCATGGTGCATCGGAGAGCACGGGGCGCGGCTGCCCGCTATTGACGGCTCGGCGCATTCAAAAAGCGGCCACAGGGGGCGCCAGGGGCCGGCGAGCAGGGCGCACAGGCGGCGCAGCTTGACGGCCGCCGCGTGCTTGTTCTGCCGGTTGAGCAGCGGCCAGGCGGCGCCCAGCACCATGGCCATCACGTCCACCGCCGGCGCCAGCATCAGCGCGTCCGTTAGCAGCGAGTTCTTGTCGGTGGGCGGCGGCTCGGGCGCCGCCGCGCTCCCCTCGGCGTCGCCGTCCCGCTCCACGACCGCCTTGAGCGTCTGCGCGGCGCCGGCAGGCCTGCAGTAAGGAGGCCGCAGGCGCGCCTCCGCCGCCCGCTGCAATGGATGGTAACTTCCTGCCAGCGAGTCGTGTCCCTATGCCGAGTGCGTTACTTTCTATGCAGCCACCCGCGCAGCCGCAGGCGCAGCACGCCGGGCGGCTGCGGCCGCGCCGCCTTACGCCGCCGCAGTGCGCCACCGCAGTGCATGCACAGCATGCAAGCAGTCTCCCGAGTGTCACTCCACACTGCACACCAGACCGACAGCTAGAACCCTGCGACTGCTGCGTCCGCGCCTGCAGCGCGTCGGGCGGCAGCAGCCGCGGCGGCCGGAGCGCGGCCCAGGCGCGCAGCAGGAAGCACACATCGCGCGGGTGGATGGCCCACGCGGGGCTCCCGCGCGACCCTTTCCTGCCCGCCGCGCCCGCGCGCTCGCCCGCGCCCAGGGCGACCAGCCGCGCTGCCGCGCGCTGCACCAGCCGTTCGCTCGGCAACGGCCCGGGCGGGCCCGCGGGCGCCGGAGCCCGCCCGCCGACCTCCGCGTCGCGCCCCGAAATGCCGCCCTCCGCCTCCGCGCCGCCCTGGGCAGACCACGCGGCGCCCGCCGCGCGCCGCTGGGCGCGGCGCTCGCGCTTGGCGCCGCCCTGCCCCAGCCGCGCGAGCGCATAGACCAGATTGCCGATGTCGCGCGCGGACACGCTGCCTCGGTCGAGGGTAGAGTAACCTAACCCTTGCGGCGCGGCGCCCCCCGGCTCGCCGGCGGCCGGGGCCAGGCGCTCGGCAAAGTCGGCGTCCACCGCGCGCGCCAGCTCCGTCAGCGCGACCGCGAGCTCCACGTCGGGCAGGCGGCCGAGCTGCGCAAGCGCGTCGGCGGCGAGCGCGAGCTGCCGCGCGCTGAACTCGGGCAGCTGCGCCCGCATGCGCGCCATCAGCGCCGCCAGCGCGGCCTGCACGGCGTCGCTCAGCGGCGGCGGCGGTTCGGCCTCGGCCTCGGCGCCTGGCCGCTGTGGCCGCTCCAGGTCCGGCCGCTGGCTGCGCGAGTGCCTGCGCGGGCACACATGCTTCAGAGGCACGACTGCTCCAGGGCCGTACGCGCGCGAGCGCTTCCACGGAGCCCGCACGCGCTGCAGCAGCACTATGTCTCCCGGCAGTTTCACCAGGGTGGGCGTGGCGCGCAAGGCGTGTGTCGCGCGCGCGCATCCGGGTGCGCGCCCCGGCAAAGAGCGCCTCTGTCAAGGCATGCGAGCGCGCATGCGCACACCCAGCACACAGGCGGGGAGAACGTCTGTCAGGGCGCGGCGCGGGCGTTGGCGCACGCCGCAAGGGGCCCCTCGCCAGCTCGACGCAGCCCTGATGCGTGGTGCATGTCTGCACATACAGCCACTCTACTGTGCGCGGCACCGCATGTCGCTGAGCAGGGCCCGCAATAACCCTGACCCTAGCCCAGGAGCCCGCGCGCACCGTTTAGCCAGCTCCAGCAGCGCCTCCTTCGTCTCATTCGCATCGAACTTGTGCGCGTGGCGCGCGACGCGCTCGAGCAGGCCCTCTGGCTCAGCCCCAGGCGACGGCCCCGGCGCGGCAAACCGCACCGCAACCCCACGCCCGCCTGCAGGCTGCCAGCGCGGCGGCTGCCCTGGTATGCGGCGTGCGTCGGCCTGCAGCAACGTCGGCCTGTTTGGTCCAGCAGTCACTGCATACCTGCTCACCTCTGCACTTTGAGGAAAATTTCCTGTCAAATGCAGCCACAAGCGGCTCTGCGCCAAAGGGGGCCGGACCTCCGAGCGCCATGCGCTGTCGTCCGGGTATCCCGCACCCGGTGGCGGCGCCGCAGCGCATCCCTGCCACATGCCCCAACTTACAGCAGCAGCAGCTTTGAGCTGTTCCCGGGTGCAGTGGGTGCAATAGTGTGGCGTAGCAGGCAGGTCACTGGCCCCTGACAGAGCTTAATGCCAAAGCACCAGGGAGGGCACCAACCTGTCTGTGCTCGGCAGCGTGCGCTGGCTCGGCAGCTGTCTGCTCGGCAAGGTCTGAGAGCAGAGCGGACTGCACGCATTGCGACCTGTGTCTGCATACCCCGCACATGAAAGCAGTCATTCCATGCTCCTATCCCTGCATTTCTATTGTCAGTGCTGCTGTGCAGTCCTAGGCCTCAGCTTTCACCAGCGTAGCAGTGCAGAGGCAGCGGCGTAAGACTGCGAGGCGGCGGCGGGGGGCCCAACCGCAGCGCGACTGCCCTGCGAAGACTGCAGAGCGCTCTCAGGCCTGCGCCTGCCATCGCCGACGCCTGTTACCTTGCTCTGCGCTGGTTATCACATCGTGTGCTGGTGTTTGCAGCAGGCAGCAGAGGGCTGTGCAAGAGCCTGTCAGGAGCGTGTGCAGCTTTTGTGTACCCAACAAGAAGCACAGTGCCCGCAAACACAACAGGTTGCTGTGAAACTTGGTGTGCCGGGCCTTGTGTAAACAAGACCAGCCGACCCCACAGCAGTGCAGGTGTTACGGATAGGGCTTTCTCAAAAAGAGTACTCCTTGGCAAGGCCGTGCTGCGATGCACGGTGAAGGGTGAGGGAAGGGACTCACAGGGTGGTGCAGCTGCTGCAAAACAAGGCAAGGCTGACTGCTGCACTCTGCACGCGCCAAGACTTAAACATGCTAGGCGTGCAAGGAGACGCCACCGCAGGACTGATATGGCCGAGCTTCTTGAGACCCCGGTGCGCCTGACGGCAGACTGCAAGTGCCATCGCGTCAACAGATGATACATTGCCGCATGCGCTTGTGTGGCCGGTTCCAGGCATGCACTGCAGAGCGCGCTGTGTCCTGACTTGTCTTAGCCCACTGCACAGCATCCCCGAGCGCTAAATTGTGATGCACAATGACGGTGCTTGTGCACCCCACTGCAGCGCGGGCGGCCCAGAGAGCGTGCTCGTACGGCGCCAAGACACGTCGGACACCCCGGGGCCCCTGCAGTGCGGGCCAAGTGGCCGGCTGGCCAGCGCGGCGCCTCCCAGCACTGCCTGGACGGCGCCCCAGGAGCAGGCTGTGCCTTTCGGGTGCGCACGCGACCTCAGGACGCTGTGTGCACCTGGGCCTCGCTGTCTGCCTGCCTCGGCTCACACACCGCTTGCTCTGTACGCGAAGACAGACCAAGCCGCTTGGCACTTGTGCGCTCAGTGCTGCATCCACTTCGCGCAGACGAGGCTAGCTCGCTGCCAGAAGTGTTGCTACGCCATGGACCCTGAGCCAGCGTATCACTCCTTCGTACATGCACCAGCCTGGTGCTGTTTGTATTTCATATTAATTATTATAAAAGTGGTTCCGCACCAAGCGTGTGACCGCACCGAGCCTGCGGCCATTGGGCCGGGCGACCGCCGCTGCCGCGCGCGAACGCAGGCCCTACGCGCTGGTGGAGCGCAGCCTGGAGCACTGGGGCCGGTGCCACGGCGAGGAGGCAGTGCCGCGCGGGCTGCTGCGCCAGCTGCTGGCCGAGGACATGGCGCCCGGCGCGGTGCGCCCCCCCCGTGCTCGCCCAGCCCGGTAGGCCAAGCACTTCCAAGGACGGGACGGGGCCGCGCGCCGTCGGCCTACAGAGCTCGCAAAGCCTGTGCGTTTGATTAGCCTCTCTGGCGCCTTCTGCTGCACTGCCCAGCAGCCAGGGCGTGTTTTCTTCCGAATTTGGCATGTTCCCTGTTGGCGCCGCAGGTGGCGGGCGCGGCGGCGCTGTGGGGCAACCGCCTGGCGGCGCGCGGCGCCGGCGACGGGTGCCTGCTGGCTGCGCACCCAGAGGGGCGCGCCGGCGAACGCCTGGTGCTGTCGGAGCTGCGCGCGGGCGCCGACGGCCGCTGGCAGGCGCGTGTGCTTGGGAGCCGCCCTCACTGTGTCCCCTCCCTCCCCCTCCAGCCCCGCCCCGGCACTTCTGCTCAACTGCCGCCCGTGCAAGAGCACAGGTCATTCTGATAGCTCTTGGCCGCGATAACATGCAGCAAGGCCCGAGCCCCGGATTGCTCAAAAGCGCAGACGCCGCACCGCACTCTGGAGCACCAAAATCGGCACTGGAGGGTATTTGGCAGCAGGGGCTGCTGACACATACGATGCCCCCTTGTGAGGAAGCGCGCTGCAGTGACTCAGCATGCGCGGCCGGCTCGCCGTCAAGGCGGGCTGCGTGCGTCAGCCTGGGCTGCGGGCACGGGGCGGGCCTGCATGTTGCATCCTGCCGGAGCATGCAGGCTGACCCCAGAGCGCCCTCCGCCCCGCCCTGCTCCGCGCCGCTGAGCGGCGGCCGCGCGCGCAGTGCGCGGCGCAGCAGCGCGCCGAGGTCGCCGGCATGCCGCTGTGGCAGCTGCGCTGGGGCGCGCAGGCGGCGCCCGCGCTGCTCGCCGCGCGCGCGCCCTACGCCGCCGCCGTCTTCACCGCCGCGGCCGACGCAGACCCGGCCCGCGGCGCGCGCGGCCGCCCTGGCGAGCAGGCCGCCGGGCGGCTGGGGCGCGGGCGCGCGGGGCCGGCGGGCCCTAATGAAACCCTAGACCCGGACCCCGGCGGGCCCGCGCGCCGGGCGCTCGCGCCCGCGGCCGCGCTGCGCACCCAGCGCCGCCTGGCGCACCTGGCCTGGAACCGCATGCGGCACTCCGAGCTGGCACTGGTGTGCGAGGGCGGCGCGCTGCACGTCGCGGACGTGGCCGCGGCGGGCGGCGGCCCGCTGGCCCTAGGGTTTAAGGGCACGCCGTTCCCGGCGGCGCTGGTCGCGCAGCGCGTGGGCGCGCCCGCGGGCGCGGCCGGGCCGGCGCGCGCCGGCCGCGGCCGCGCGGTGTGCGAGTGGGCGCCGCACCCGCGCGTGCTGCTGTCCACCCGCGGTGCGCACGCGCGATGGCTTGTTGGGCCTGCTCCGCCCTGCTCCAGCCTGCGCCATGCCGGCCCAGTCCCTGCCCCTTGCCTCGGAGTGTCCGGCACCAGGTGACCTGCTTGCGGGCCATTGATGTATTGGATCCTGCCAGGCGCGCTGCTCAGCGTCAGGCCCCGGCGTGCTAGTGCATCTGGGAGGGCTCACCCCATCATAACTATTACACTGGCGTGGGAGGAGGCGCAGTCGCCGGGCCGCTGGCGCAGTATGGGATCGACGCGTCAGTGATTTCCATCACACCCCATCACGCCGCTGGCACGGCCAAGGCCCGGAGCTGCTGCGGAACCCTAAACCTAACCCTACCACTGGCCCGGCCAGGCCCGGAGCTGCTGCGGCACGACCTGCGCGCGCCCGCGGCGCTGACGGCCGCGGCCGCCATCCATTGCTTGGAGGCGCCGGGCGACGCCTTCAGCGCGCTGGCCGTCCCCGAGGAGGTCCGCGCCCGGAGCGGGCGAGAGCATGCGCTCGACGCCCCCCCGCATTACGGCGCAGCGCTTGACTGCGACCCCTCGCCGGGCTGCTGATGTGTTGACTGCCTGCCCACTGGTAATTGATAACTGATTCTGTCCAAAGCTGACTGCCTGGGTGTAGAAAAGAAGGTGTACCCTCAGGTTGATGGGGATACCCTGCAGGGCGGGTGGCCCGGGCCGCGCCGCGCTGGCGAGCACCTGCTCGCGGCGGCGGCCGCGCAGGCGGTGCTGCTGCTCGACCTGCGCAGGCCGGCGCTGCCGCTGCTGACCTGGCCGCACGGTGCGCGCCCTGTGAGCCGGGCGCCCCTGGAGGGCTGTCCGCCGACTGCATGCATGCGGAGCGCGCGGTCCTAGCGCCATGCTGCGGCGCGCGTCGCATGCATAACCTTCAGCCTCAGACGAGCTTGGTTTCCACAGGCTGGCAATCCTGAGCAGATGTGGCGCCTGCGGCCCCTCCCTGCCCTTGTCCAGCGCTGGTTGCATCCTCCACGTGTGTACAAGCATGGGTGCATGTACCGTTGAGCGCAGTCTCATGGATAGCTTTTGATTATTTTTTGGGACACCCACAAGGGTTGCCCATACATTCGCCACGACAATGAGAGATCATGCTGCTCTGCTGAAGCGCGCGCCTGTGGGGCACCGCAGGCAGCCTGCAGGAGCCGCCCGAGCTGCTGCAGCTGCTCCTGCAGCCGCCGCGCAAGCGCTGCCGCGCGGACGACGCCGGCCGGCCCGCCGCCGGCCCCGAGGAGGGTCGCAGCCAGCTTGGCGACCCTGCGCCCTCACAGCCGCCCCGGCCGCTGTCGCACGAGCCGCGCGAAAGCGCCGCAGCGGCGGCCGCCCGGCGCGGCGACGCCTGCGCCGGCCCGGACCCGCTCGGCTCGCAGCACGGCTCCAGCAGCCAGGCGCCGTGCGGCGCCAGCACGGAGCCCGACACCCTGCCCCTGCACGCCCTGACCCAGGCCAGCCAAGCAGAGCCGGCGCCGCGCGGCGCGGCGGCAGGGCCGCAGGCCGGTGAGGGGCCCCCTGCGCAGCCGCCAGCGGAAGCGGGCGCAGTGCTGGCAAGCGCGCTGGGCACGGGCGACGTCGTGGCTGCGCGCTTCCAGGCGGCGCCTGCGGCGGTGCGGCTGGCCGCGTGCGCGCCGGCAGGCAGGGGCAGGCCGCGCGGCTTTGGGCAGATCGCTGTGCAGCCCGCCCTGCGCCCTGCGGGCGCGCCCCGCCCACTGCTCCGTCACACCTAGTGGTAGGGTGTGTGTCTCTGCGAGCGCTTAGGGCGCGGGCGGGCTCGCGGCGCTCAAGAGGGCTGCGCGTGCGCGTGCGCAGGGGACGCGGGGGACGCCGAGTTTGCGTGGCAGCCGCGCCTGGCGGCCGTCGTGCGCGCAATCGGCCTGCCGCGGCGCGTCGCCTGGCCGCTGCGCCTGCGCGGCGCGGTTGCCGGCGAGCCGGCGGCGCGCGAGGCGCTGCGCATGCGGGCGCCGGACCTGCAGGTATGGCTTTCATGCAGGGTTAGTAGCTGCGCGCATACCCCCGGCACAACCTGGCGCTGCTGCCATGCAGAGCGAAGCATGCGGCGGCCGCCGCAGGGCCCTGCCGCGTTTGCGGCCGCCGAGCTGACCCGCGCGTGCGATGGCAGGGTGTCGCCGTGGTGCCGCTGCAGCCGCGCGCCGTCGGGGAGGCGCCCGCCGCGGGCTCGTTCCCGCAGGCGGAGCCCGCTGAGCCCTGCCGCGGGCTCCGACCCGCCCACGGCGGCACCCCCCCGAACGCTGTGCTGCTGCGCCTGGGCCCCACCGGCGACCTGCACGTTGACGCCTGCCGCCTGCTGCCGCCGGACAACGCAGACCCTAATGTAGGGTCGGCGCAAAGAGAGCCGTGCGGCGTGGACGCGGCGTGCGAAGCGGGAGGCGCGGCAAGCGCAGAACCCTGGCACAGCCGCGCGACAGGGCTGGAGGAGAGCGGTCCGGCTGCTGACCCGCGCCTCGGCGGGCGGGCAGGCGGGCACGTCCGGGCGCTGGCGGCCGGCGGGCTGGGTGGCCCGGAGCCGGAGTATGCCATCTCTGCGCCCGCTGGGGAGCGTGCGGAACTGCGTCCAGCGGAGCGGGGCGGCGCGGGGCCGGCGCCCCCGCTCGGCGCGAGCGCGCCGGGCGGGGCGCCGGGCGGCGAGGGTGCTGCAGCACAGGCGGCCTCGCCGGCCGACTCGGCCGGGCGGGTTGCAGAGGACCTCGCGGCTGTTATCGGCCTCGGCCGAGGGGTGGCTGGCCGGGGCGCGGGCGCGCGGGGCCGGCGCGCTGCGGTGAGCCCTGTCGCCGGGCGCCAGGCCTGCGCGCGAGATGTTTAGGGTGCTGCAAGATGGGGACCCGCTGCGCTCCGCACTGAGCCTCGCCGTATTTCGCAGCTGCGCTGCGCGGGACGCAGCTCGCGGCGCCTGCGCCGGAAGGCCGACCCGGACAGTGCAGGGCGAGTGTGCTGCTACGCGGGTTGAGAGCTGTGCTGTGCTGCGCGTTGTGCACAGCCCCTGCATTGTCCCGCACATGGGGCGTTAGGGCATTGCAGGACAGGCCCACGCTTTGGGGCAGGGAAGCAGGAAGCATACTCTGCTTACCCGCTCACGTGCCCCCTGTTCACGCTTGACGCGCTGCGCGCCCCTGCGCGCAGGCGCGCGGCCCGTTCGGCGGGCGGGTCACCACGCGCGTGCTGCGCAGGCGCGCGCGCGCAGCGCTGGCGGCCGCTGACCTCACCGTCAGCATGGCCGCGCACACGCGCGCCGCCGCCGCCGCCGTTGCCGCCTGGCACCGCGCGGCGCCCGCAGGTGCGGCCGCGGACCGGCGTCCCCAGCGGCTGGCTGAGGCTGCCGGCGCGCCGTGTCGATGTGCGCCCTGCAACCTGCGCCGTCTGCCAGCGCGTCCACGCCTCTTTGGCTTCAGGGACCAATGCTGGCACCAGCGCGCGGCGCTCTTGCTAGGGCCTGGCGGTCCTGTTGAGCCTGGACGAGGGCGGGGCGGGGCTGGCAGGCTCGCCCCTGGGACCCTGCCAGCGCGACGCAGGGCGTGCGGCGTACAGGGTGCCGGGGGCGCGTCGCGACCGGGGCTTCGCCGTGATAGGCTTATGGTGAGGGTTAGCGCCGGCTCGGGCGCGCAGGCGAGCGCACCGGCTGGGGCCTGGCCGGCCTGGTCGCGCGCCTGCCGGCGCTGGCCTCGTGCGCGCCGCCGCCCGCACCGGACCCCGCCGCCGCGGCCGCCGCGAGCGCGTGGCTGGACGCCCGCCGCCCCAAGCTGCGCGACGCGCTGGCCGGGCTGCAGGCGCGGCGGCGCGCCGCCCGCTGTCTGGCCGCAGCCGGTGCCGGCGTGGCAGCCGGCACCCGTGGAGGCACTGCGGCTGGCCTGGCTGTGCAAGCCGCTGGGCTGGAAGGGCCTGCCGTGAGGTCTGTGCTTGCGGAGCAGAATCGGCCAAGTGCATGAGCGCAGAGCCTGGGGGCGGCGCGCGCGCAGGCGCCTGCGACGCTTGCCGAGCTACTGGATGCGCTGGAGTCGGGGGGCAGTGCTGGCGCCCCTGGCGTGGGGGCCGCGCATGGTGGGAGGAGCCGCCCCGCTCTGAGGGCGGACGGGCGGCCCGCGACGGACCTCGGCACGCTGCGCGCGCGCGCGCGCGCGCGGCCGCCCGCCGCCGCAGCCGCGCGGCTCAGCGCGCGCGGCAGGCGCGCCGGCAGCCCTCAGAGCCCTTGTTTTTTCCTGGCATGCCCCCTGCTTCCTCTGGCCCGCTCGCCCGAGGTATGCTCGACTGGCCGTGAAGGCAGGCAAACATGCTGTCCCCAAGCCGGGGGACTGAGTGCGCGCCACGCGCTGCGCTCCTGACCAGCCGTATGCGTACGCAGGCAGGAGCCTGATGAGGCGGCCCAGCGGCTGGCGCGCCTGGCAGCCCTGGACGCCTGGCTCGCCGCGGCCTCCGCAGACCCCCGGGGCAGCCCCGCAGCGAGGCAGGCCCCGCAGCGGACGGACACCCCGCGGGGCCGGCAGAGCGCCCCGCAGGGCCCGCACGCAGCCCTGCCAGCCGGCGCCGCGCGCTGTGAGCTGCGCACCGTCCTGGGCAGCGTCCTGCTGCCGCCCCACCCTGACCCTGCTGGCCGCGCTGGCGAATTCGCAGCGCGTCCTGCTGCGCCAAGGGAGGGCCCTCCGCCGAGCGGCGGCGACGGCGGGGCGGCTCTGTGGCGCGAGGGTGTGCAAGGAGCAGAGGCCCCAGCTGCAGGAGGGCTGCCGACCCTGCGAGGCCCCGCCGGGCAGCCCCACGCGGCGCCCGTCATCTGCGGGGACAGGCGCGCCCAGCTGCCAGGGTGCCTTTCAGAACGGCCTGCCGCTCATGTGCTTGCTCGGTCGCGGTGCAGGCACAGTGTCATGTGTGGCTCTACGCAGGTGTGCTTGCGAGCTTCAGGACGCTTTCGGATGCATGCGGTGACATTCACCGTGGCTGCGGCGGGCCTCCCGCAACTGCGCATTGCGCCGCCGAGGTGCCGCTCTTGCACAGTAATCACAGGCAGCATGTGCTCACACATGCAGGTGAAGAGATAAGGCAGGATGTCATCTTCATGGTCTTTCACAATTGAGTGCTGCCCGCACGGCGCAGGGTGCTGGGGGGAGGCGTCACGGTAAGCAGGAACGTATCTGCCGCTCGGGACCCTGGCGGCAGCGGCGCCGGCGCGGCCTGGATGCAGCAGGTGCAAGCGCACGGCCTGCAGGTGCGGCGTCACGCTCCGCCTGTGGGCCTACCTTCAGACCATGAACCAGGACCGCTTGCGTGTGTCAAATTACTTCAAGACTTCGGCTAGGTGTGCCGCCGAGTTTGCATGCGCTTTTGGCCTGGTACAGAAGTGCTTTACATCTACTGGGCGCTCCTGGCGCGTCATGTGAGCAAAAGCACTGACGCGAGCTCGCATGTCGGAAGGCTGGAGTGTCAGGCCAGAGCACACTCATGGACGCAGCACGGCATCCGACCTGCAATGTAAGAAACCTGCATGTGTGCTGGCGAGGCAGGGCGTGGACGCCACAGCGGCGGCCGCGCTGCAGCAGCTGAGCGATGCCTGGCCGGACGCGACCACCTGCGCGCCCTTGCCAGGGCTGGCCTCAGGACCCGCCCGCGCGCCTGGCCCGCCCCCGGCCGCGCCCGACGCGCGCACTGGCGCGGCCGCGCGCGGCGCGCGGCACAACGGTGCATCTACCCCGACGGCGGTGCCGGAGCAGGCGGCGGGGGCGCCTGCTGCAGGCGGCCCGGCGCCTACGGGCTCCGAGCCTGGCGCGACGCACGCGCGTGCGCGGAAGCGCATTCGGCGCGCTGGGCGTGCTGAGGAGGGCTTTAGCTAGCGCGTTTGCCATGCGGCTGGTACACGAACTTGTATACGACGGTGACTGGGAGCAGGTGGATGTGCATGAGCCAAGAGCGCTTGGACACCTGGACTACCATTCTTTGTGACATCGCTCAGCCTGCGACAGGGGCCTGCTTGCATCGCCTGAATTGACCATGCGTGCGGGGTTTGGCACCCGCCGATGCAGCGCACAATCAACTCGTGTGAAACTACACTGCCCCTACCGGTGCACTTCAGCGCCAAGCACGCCACCTGACGGCATGCAGCCCCAGGTCGCCCCCGCGTTCACTGCCGGCGAGCCAGCCTCTGTCCGGACCAGGCGCTGCGCCAGCCACAGCACGCAGCGCCCGAGCAGAGCAGCGCTCGCGCGTCCAGCTTTACGTTCAAGGTGTGGCTCGCCGTGGAGCGCCTGCCAACCCTAGCCCTGCCAACCCTACTCTACCTGTGCACTGCGCGGTGCACCTGTCGGGCTGTTGGTACACACGAGCCCGCCCTCAGGCACCGGTGGCACGCTGCGCCGCGTCCGCCTGGATCATCGCCTCGATGAAGAACTCGCCCGCGCGGTAGCTGGACCGCACCAGCGGCCCCGACGCCACATACCTGCACAGCGCGCCCCGCAGAAGCTCGGTGTGCCATAGAAGACTAGTGCCAGCCAGGACGCTAGCATTGACAATGACAGGCTGTGACATGCGCCTTACGCAGCACTTCAGCAACAGTCTTTACTTCGCATTGCCGCTCAAGCAATGCTGCACAGCGCTACGCTCCAGTGAGGCTGGCCAGCATCCAGACACGAGCTCAGCGGAGCAGCGCCCTGGCACGCTTTTCCAGACAGAGCAGCACGCAGCTTGCGAAGCAGCGCTGCGCTCGCCAAGCGGCGCCGCACACGCGGCCGGGCATGCCGCGCGAGGGTGGGGGCCCCGCAGCCGCACCGGAAGCCGATCACGTCCTCGCCGTAGCGCCGCCAGCGCTCGAACGCCTCCGGCGTCACATACTCCGCCACGTCCAGGTGCGCGGGCGTCGGCTGCAGGTACTGCCCAAAGGTCAGGATGTCGACGCCTGCGCGCGCGCGCGCGCGCCGGGCCCCGATCAGCCACTGAGCCACGGCAGCAGCTGCCTGGCGGTGCCGCACGAGGGGGCGCAGGGAGGGTGCGACCTTCCTTGGTCTGCCCCACTGTGGTGCATTTGTGACTCCCGAAATACAGGCAGCACGCCCCATACAAGCAAAAAGCAGGCAGTGCACCAGGAGGGAGAGTGAGCACCCACCGGCGGCGCGCAGGTCGAGCATCGCGTCGATGACCTCGTCGTCGGTCTCGCCCAGGCCCAGCATCAGGCTGCTCTTGGTGTACACGCCCTCGGCCTTGGCCGCGCGCAGCACGTCCAGGCTCTGCACGTAGCCCGCGCGCGCGTCGCGCACGCGCCTCTGCGCGCCCGCGGCCGCCCAGTGAGGCGGGCGGCCGCGGCCGCGAGCCCACGCCCGGGCGCCAAAGCGCGCCCCCTGCACCCGCGCTGGCGTCCCCGTGTCCAGTCCGCGCGCCGGCCGCGGCGCCGACGCTCCCGATGCGCGCAGGCCAGCGCGGCGTCGCCGGCGGTCGCGCCGCGCGCGCGTGTGGGTATTGGGTATATGGTAGGTTGTAGGTTAGGGATAGGATAATGCGGCGGGCCGCACGCCTGCAGGCGGTCGACGGTCTCCAGGTTGTGTGCGAAAACGTCCAGGCCGGAGCGCGCCAGGTGCCGCACGGCGCCCAGGTCGCCGGCGAAGTCGGGCGTCAGGCACTCCACCAGCGTCTGCGGCCGCAGCGCCTTGAGCGTGCGCACCTGCGCGCGCGCGCCGCCTGCGCCGTCACGCTCGCATCGAACGCAACTTTGCAACAGTTGCAATATCTTTCTCAACTCTGTGGCGCGCACGCACCTTTGCAACAATTGCAATACCTCCTTCAACTCTGTGGCGCTCAGGCCTGGCGGCGCTCGGGAGCCGCTGGCCGGCTCCGCTTTATGTGCGTCCGCTCGTGCTTTCACATGCCGGCGGAAGGCGCACGATACATGTACGCCCTAGCCTACGACTAAAGTGCACATGGGGCGCGAGCGGAGCGGCCGCCGCGTGCGATCTGGTCGGGCCGGGCGCGCGCCGTGCGCGCAAAGTGCTCGGCGCCGCCGTCGGGGATGTCGTCGCGGTCGACGGAGGTCAGCACCACGTAGCCGACGCCCCACTGCGCGATGGCCTGCCCCCGCGCCCCTCCCGCGCGTGAGGTCCAGAGATGTGTGGGCAGGCCGAGCTCGGGCCCCAACTTTGCGCGCGCCGCGCCGTTTGGGCGCCGCACGCGCCTGCTCCTAGGCAATCCACACCCGACCTGCGCATACCCCGATCCTACAGGCGTCACATTCAGGTGCCGCAAGCTGCGGCAGACCAGCGCGCACCCGCGCGGTGTTCTCCGGCTCAGCGTCGTCCGGCGGCGGCGGCGTGCGCGCAGTGTTGACCGCACAGAAGCGGCACCCGCGTGTGCACGTGTCGCCTGCGCCCCCACCGGGCCGCTGGCATAAGCACGAGCTGCACAAGCTGCTCAGCACGCAAGCTACTCGCCTAAAGCTCACGCCCGCTTACCAGCATACCGCATTTTTTACCCCATCATCACAGCTGTCTTGCTGCACCCAGACACTCACGGACAGGGACGTCAGGGAGTAAAGGGCACATGCACAGATCAGCGCGACGGATGGGCAATGCCAGAGCGAGCGCCGCGTGCGCGGAAGCGACTGACAATGCAGAGGAGCCACAGGCGGACGCGCGAAACGGTGACACACGGCCAGCGCATGAGCAAAGCAATCGCACAGAGCGGCCGGACGGCGGACCCGCCCGTGCTGCCAGTCCAGCACAGATGCGACGCGCCCTTCCCTGCCTGCCAAACCCCCCCCGCGAAAAAGGCCGCACCGAGCAGCATGATGGTGGCGGTGCCGGTGCCGCCTTTCCAGCACTCGCCGATGTTGGGTATGGGCCAACCTATCCAACCCTACCCTACCCTAACCCCCCTGTTGTGAAAGCCGCACCGAGCAGCATAATGGTGGCGGTGCCGGTGCCGCCGTTCCAGCACTCGCCGATGTTGGGGCACTGCGCCTCCTCGCACACCGTGTGCAGGCCCAGGTCGCGCAGCGAGCTGTGCAGGTACTCGAAGCGCTCGCCCTGCGGCGCGCGCTGGCGCAGCCACGGCGGCTTGCTCGCGCCCGGCAGCGCCGCCAGCTGCGGGCCTGCGCACGCGGGTCCTCCTTGGCTCCCATGCCCGGCCGCGGACCCAGCCGACGCCCGAGTGCCCTCAAAGTCTGGCCGACACTCTACGCCTTCTGTTGGAGGCAAGCAGCTGCAACCGGTGACAGCCAGGACATACACAGCTGCAGAGAGAGTTCGATTGTGACCAGGTCCAGGCGCTCACCAGGAAAGGATCCTTGTGTTTGGCCCATACTTTGTGACCAGGACCGCCAAGCACATCCCAACATTACAGCAGGGCCGCGGTGCACAGCTGCTGTCGTGTGGCAGCAGGAGCGCTTACCGGCTGCGCTCGCTGCTGCGCCGCGCGACGCCGCGCCAGCAAGCGCATGCGCGCCGGCCGCGGCCAGCCGCGGATCCTTGGCGACCGCCAGGCTCACCAGCTCCGCAAACGCATCCACCTCCCCAAGCTCGTCGCCGGTGACCTCTGCATAGGCCTCCACAGCTCCGCCCTGCAGAGCGGCCAGCTGTGTTGCAGCAAGAGTCAAGCGTAGCACGAAGCAGACACATTCAGCGCTGTAAAGCAAGTGAGGCTCCCTAACGCAAGCGCACCGCGGTTGCCGCCAATCGCCGCCGCTTTGCGCCTGTGCAGGCGTGCCACCTTTCAAGCGGCAGAGGGCGTGCAACGTGCGGGCCTGCTGCGCCAGGGCGCAAACACGCACAGCCGTGTGGCGTCGCCCAAGCTGCCCTGCCAGCCATCGTGCAACACTACCAACAGCAGTAAGCCGGCTCACTGAGCCCTTGCTCCTAGACGCTTGGTCTGCTGCTGACCGCTCACTTGAGAGGCCAAGTAAGCCCTGCCGCAGACCTCCCGATGACTTCCAACTTCCTGCAGAGCAGATACCACGAGGACTGAGCTTTGCAGCTGTCCAGTGCGTCACGAGAGGTGCTGCCGCGTTGCGCGGGCCGCGTTGAGAGTACCTGCGCACGCCCTGCTGCGGCGGCGTGGGGCGCCAGCGGTATGGGCGGAGCCACTGCGCCAACCTCGCTGGTGTCCCTCGGGCGCGTCACCATAGACGCGTCTGCCGAGAGGGTGCGATCTTGCTCAGAGAGGAGGCTATGCTCCGCATTGTGCCTGTCGATGGCCACTGTGACCTTGTGCTTCCCCTTGGACTCGAGGTGCAAGGACAGCAGAAGTCAGGTACTCTGCGGCCTGCTGCTGCCAAGAGCTGCAAAGCAGGCCGGCAGAAGGTTGCTTGCAGTGCGCTCTGTTAGCTGGCCGGTCCCTTAGATTCCTCCTGGACATAGGACCTGGCCCGGAGGTGGACAGCGAACCGCTCGCTCCCAGGCAGCGCAGCGGGCTGCAGCGCCCCGCGCCCCGGCCGCCCAGGTGTATAAGGAGCTGGCGGAGGCGCGCGACTGGCAGCCGTGGCTGACGGCCGCCAAGGTGGTGCTGCCGCCGGGGCGGCCCGGCGCGCTGCAGCCCGGCGACGGCTTCACCTACACGGCCAAGTTTGTGCCGGGCTTTGTCAGCGCCAAGGTCGGCGCGGCGGTGGACGGGCAGGCGCGCCGCCCGGCCTGGGCGCCCGCGCGCGCGGTTTGCAGCGGCGCGCACGCCGGCCGTAGCCAGCCCTGCGGTATAAGGTATACCCGCATACCCACATTTTACCCTAATTTTACCCTAGCGCCGCGCAGGTGCTGGAGTGGTCGGACCAGGTGGCGTTCGGCCTGGTGAAGGGCGCACACATCTTCCGGGTGGAGCCGCAGCGGCGGCGGCGGATGCTGGGCCTGCTATCCGGGCCGTCGCAGACGCGGGTCTTCCTGAGCCAGGAGGTCGCAGGCGCGCGCGCGCCCGCCCCCGCTGCAGCGCCGCCCGGCCGCGCAGCCACGCCGCACTTTGGGCACACGCTGCTGCACGCGTGTGGCGGCGGCGAGGGCGCGCGGTGCCTGGCCTGCGGCGCGCCGACGCGGCCGTGCGCTGCAGCTGCATGTGCGCCGCCCTGTTGGCGCTTGTGCAGCGCGGCTGCGACGCTGAGGAAGTATATTGAGCCAGCGGAGGCCGAGCTGGAAGCCTGCTGCCGCCTGCGCGAGGCGGCTGCCTGCTCTGCCATGCATGGAGATGCGCTGGATGCGCGAGGCGGCTGCCTGCCCTGCCGTGCATGCAGGCGCCGGACGCGCGCGAGGCCAGCGGCCCTGGCGACCCGTCCGTCTGGCAGGCCGGCACTGGCCCACGGCACATCCCGCAGCGCGTGTACGCGGCTGGTCGCGGGCGCGCCTGGCGTGCGGCGGCGCAACGGGCGCGCGCGCGCCGTGCAGGGCCGTGCAAGGCGCTGGTGAAGCCGGAGGCGCTGGAGCAGCACGTCAGCCAGTGGCTGCTGGACCTGAAGACCGCGGCCGAGCGCGCGTGACCTGACGCGCGCGGGGCGCGCCGGCGCGCAGCCCTGGGCGGGGTTCTCGTGGCCGGCGCGCCAGGCCGGCCCCACGCCGGCGTGCAGGCTGGCCAAGAGCGCCGACCGCCGCAAAAGCGCATGGGCCCAGCAACGGTGGGGAGCGGCCTCGGCAAGCATCCCGCGCGGGTCTGCCGTGAGCGCTGCTGGATGCGGCAGCATTCCCGCTTGCGGTGTGCCGCAGCCTGCACCTGCACACGCCCGACCGCGGCGCAAAAGCGCCCAGGAGCTCAGAAAGCTCACGTGAGCGAGCGCGAGGGTGTGGCCGTGACCTGTCACTGCAGACCCGGGCGCTCCTGGGTCCATGCACGCCTGGCGTTCAGGCGTGTCTGCAAGCTGCCAGGCTGGTGCAGCGGACTCAGCGCTCAGGTAGAGCGGGTGTGGACATCATACAGTCAGCATGTCTACGGTTAGCATGTCAATGCCAGGCTGTGAAGCGCGCTGTGGCGTGAGTGGCGTACGGCGTGTCAGGGGCCTCAGCATGTTGTGTGTGGTTTGGCACTCGAGCCACAGAGGCAGAGAGCCGTCAGCGTGTGGTGTCCCGCAATCGGTTGCAAAGGACTGCTCCCAGAACTTGAGAGGATGCGATGGGCATGCATGCGCTGCATTCGCACGGCACGTGTGTAAATATGCACGAGTGCATGTGAATTCCGCCATGTGCACTTGGGCCATGGCAAGGGCTGCAGCGCAGCATGGATGTGCTGGCGCGGATTCGGGTAAGAACCCAGCGGAACTGCATAAGGACAACCCAGGCTGCAGCGGCAGCCAAAGACAGGACGCCAACCAGACCGCGAGCAATGAGGAGGGGGGTGGGGCGGGTGCGAGGCGACTGCTGCATTTGCCGCCCGCAAGGCACGTCAAACGTCAGAGGCGGGCTGCTGCCAGGCCTATCCTGGCGGCCGCTGCGCCCGCATTGTGCTCAGGCTGTCCCCGCGAACGTTTTGCATTGCAACAGCCTAGCGCGTACGCGCCGACACACAGCGCGCGCAGACGTGACGCTTTAGTCTCAACGCAGGACACATCAACACCCCTAATCTTAAGTACAGACCAGCAAGCGGCGGCAACCGAGAGCCAGAGGTGCATGAAACAGCATTGTGCGCAAACTCGACCGCTGGGGGCTGTTGGCGCGGAGCGTCTTTAGGCGCAGAGCGGCCATCGTTCCCACGCTAGGGTGTATTCCCAGAGAGGGCCAGACCCCGGACCTTGTAATGAGGACCCGCACGGTTCTGCCACCGCCCAGAGGCAGATGCTTCCACACAGATGGCCACACCCCAGATGCGGCGTGTTAGTGACTCCCCAGCGTCCCCATCTGTCAGGGCCAGAGCTGTCTTCTCAACCCCCCATGAGCCTTGCCCGCACGTGCCTGAAGCTCGGCCAGGCTGGTGCCCGGCATCCGCCGGAGTAGCTAGGCGGCTGGGGCGCGGGGCGCACAGCACCCGCCCGCGCCCGCAGCCTCTATGGTACAATCAACAGACATAAAGCAGCACTGCACGTACAAAACCCAAAAACAGTCTCTACAGGAGTGGCAGGGCCCTCTGTTGCTAGGCGCCCGGTGTGCGTGAGGCAACTCGTTCGCGCAGGCCGCGAATGCCCCACGCGTGCTTGAAGCCTGAAGCTCGGGGGGCGCGCGACATGGGGCGACCGGCATGCATGTCCCAACAGCCAAACAGGCGCCAGCCAGACGTGGCTCGCCCCGACGCCTAGGTAGATGCCTGTGCCGCCGCGCAGCGCGGGCAGGCCCAGTCCTGCCGCGCACCGCCTCAAATCGGGAGTGCGGGGCGGCCTGGGCGGGGCAGGCTCCGGGAGCTGGGTGTGCAACGCCGCTGTACCTCATCGTGCGAACCCTGCAGCCTGTACAGGCGCTGGCCGGGCACACGGCTCCGCGAGCTCGGCTGGGCGGTGCCGCGCGTCGCGCCGGGCCGCGATCGCGGTGCGCAGCGCAGCCGCGCGGCGCGGTCATGACTTGGGTGCGCATGGGCCAGGCGCGCCGCGCGGCCGCGCAAAGGCCTAGCGGCTCGGGCGCGAACCCGGCGGCAAGCGCGCCCGCGCGCTCACTCGGGCGCGGGGTTGTCCAGCACGACCTGCGCGTGGGCGCTTCCGTGAAATTATGGACCCTCCAAGGTGGTTACCCGCATGACATTTAACCCTGAAACCATTCCGCTCCTCTGTCAGCCGCACAGGAGGCTGAGTAGGCTGACAACGCGCGTGTCGGCTGCAGGTCACATGGTCGGCTGCAGGTCACATCTCAGCACGGGGTCCGATGCACCCACTCGTGCACCCGACCTCCCAGGATGGGCGCTCGCTGCTACAAGCTCGCCCTTGGTGAGCAGCACTTGCGGCGCATCGTGGGGCTCGGCCCGGCCCTGCGACCCGGCACCATGGGGGCGGGCGCGCGGGGCGCGCACATCCGTGTCGCCGTCCAGGCCCTGCTCGGAGCCGAGGGACCCCGACGACACGGTACGGAACACCGCCGCGCCCCGCGCGCCCTTGCAGGTGTTGCCGGCAAACGTGTTGCCCGAGATGTCGCCCTGCGCCGTTTGCGCCCGGTGTCAGGCGCGCCGACGAAGAACCCATCTGCGCGCCTGCCGGCCAGGCTTGGCAGCGGGCAGCATGCGAGCGGCCGCTGCGGCGGCGCCTGTCCCCGCGACCGCATCAGTGCCGGCAGGCGCGCAGGGGCGGCCGGGCCGGGCGCGCGCGGCGCGCCTGCACATGCGAATCGTACACGGCGCCGCCGTACTGGCGCGCGGTGTTGTTGCGGAAGACGCTGCCGGCCAGGCTGCCGTTGCTGGAGCCGCGGAACACGGCGCCGCCGCTGGAGGCCGTGTTCAGGTCGAACTCGCAGTCGTGCACGTTGCCCGTCGTGCCCTGCGCGGCGCGCCGCCGGTGTGGGTGCCAAGGCCCCCGGCCCGGCCGCGCCCAGCGCTGCCACCATGCGGCCTTCCGCGGCCGTCAGCCCGCAGCAGCGCGGCACACGTACAGGCGGGCGCCGCTGCCCGGCAAATGCCCGCCGAGCACAGAGCAGTACGCCCGGCTGCAATTCGGCACCAGCGGCCCGCGCGACGCCTCTGTCTGCCCGGGCGCCGCCGGACGCTGGCGCGCGCTGGGCGTGCGGGGGACGTGCCTGCATGTAGATGGCGGCGCCCTTGTCGCCGCGGCCGCGGCTGAAGGTGCAGAAGCCGATGTCGGTCCCGCACTGGTTCAGCTCGATGCCGGCGCTGCCCTGCGCGGCGCGTCGGCCCGACTCGGCTCGCGCGTGCGGCGTGGAGGCGGTGTCCTGCGCCACGTGCTCGGAGCGCGGGCGCGTGGGAACCTCCCAGGACATGCAGCGTTTGCGCGCACGACTGAGCACTGCTCCTTGCAGCGCTGCGCAGCCGGCGGAGGCAACCCTGGCACATAAAGCCAGCGCTCCCAGGACAGCCATGGTACTCTGCATGGTGGCAACAGACATCGTGGCAGGCGCGGCCGCGAGCTCGACACAGCGCGGGCCGTCCACAGCCGTCTGAGCACCCCTTGGCAGCACAGACCCGCGACCTATGCTAGCAAGGCAGCACGGAGACGGGACGTGCGGGGCGCGGCAGCAGCTGCGCGCCGCGCCTGCAGCGCGGCGTTGTTGTCAAAGCGGCTGCCGCTGTGCACAACGCGCGGGCAGTCGTTCTGCCACACGCTCGCGCCGTTCAGCGCCTGGTTGTCCCGGAAATAAGACTCGGTGACGTCGCCTGCGCGCACGCGCGCGTCAGGGAAGAGGCCAGGGGACCAGGCTGGGCTGCTGGAGCGAGGTAGGGCCCGGGCGCGCGACGCCGCGACCGCGAGGTGGTGCGCGCACCGCGCGCGCGGTCGCGCGGGCGGCGGGCGCGGTGTGGCAGGGCTCGCCGGTCTTTGGCAGAGGTGCGGCAGGCGCGCAGCGTCTGAAGACTGAAGCGTGAACCAGGTAATACATATATGAAATTATTATGTAATAGAACCAAGTCCGACTGACAAAGTGCCCCTTTTGGCTACGTGCACCGCCGGCGCGCCCCCCCGCTGCAGCGGGCGCGTGCCGGGCCGCCGCCGGCACGCCAACAACCGGTGCAGCGTGCCAGCAAAGCTGCCTGGGTAGGGTGGTGAGCTTGGGACTGGCAGGCGCCAGTAAGCTAGGGGTTAAGGGTTACTGTCTCCAGCTGCCAGCAATGTGCCAGTCTTACGGGCAGCTACGGAATGTTAATGGACAATTTACGGTATTTATACGGGCGCCCAGGACATGCATTATTTGCTCCACCTATGTCAGCGCGCTCGGCCGCCGTATCAGTATTGCTGACTGTCAACATGCAATGGTAGGACGGGGCGCTGTGGGGGCGCAAGGTCGGGCCCCTGGACGCGCGTGGCGCACCGCTGCACTTGAGCTGGAAGAGCCCGCCGCCGGACTTGTCGGCCCAGTTGCTGGTGAAGCTGTTGTCGAAGAAGCTGGCGTGGCCGCACGTCTGGATGCACACGCCGCCGCCGTTCTGCGCCTCGTTGCCCAGCAGCACGCTGGACATAACGGTCACGTTGGTCGCCGCGTTCAGGTTGAGCGCGCCGCCTGGCGCGCGCGGCCGCGCGCAGGGTGAGCCGCTGGCACGCACGGCCGCCCTCGTGAAACGCATGTTTCGTTGGTCAGTGGCCTGCGCGACGCGCCGGCGCCCTGGCAGCACGGTCGTTCGGTGACCTGGTGACGCCGGCACAGCAATCCAGTGCTGCGCAACAGGGCGCAGCACGCGCGTGAGCAGACAGCGCCCGGTGGCGAAAGGGTCGTAGGCTAACCAGCACCCGGCGCACCGGTGCCGCCGGCCGAGTTGTTGGTGAACGCGGTGCCGTTGACGAGCAGGCTCGAGTTCCAGACGGTGATGGCGCCGCCGTCGCTGCCGACGTTGTTGGCGAAGGCCGAGTCGAGCACCGTCAGGTTGGAGTGGTCGTGCACGTACAGAGCGCCGGCTGCGCGCAATGCGCCGGCCGTCAGAGGCCTGGCGGCATTGAGGCTGCTCTGCAACTGCGTCCTGACCCCCGTACACTGGCGGCGTGACGGCAGTCTTATGCCGGGGGCTTCCAGCGTGCCCTGCCAATACCTGCATGCTTGACACTGCCGCACAGCCCAGCGCAGCCGGCCCAGTGAGGATCACAGGCCTGCATACTTGGGCGACAGCAGCTCTACTTACAGAGTGCCAGGCTCTGTATGTGCACAGCTTTTCTGCATGCATACGTCCAGGCTTCAGTAGCACGCGAGCATGCAGCGCGCGGAAAGCCACTCAGCATGTGCTTGAAAGCCTGGTGAGCTAGGCTTGCTGGGTAATAGCTCACATCCCGCTCTCCAAGAACTCATAAATGTTGGAGTACAACACATTTTGGCATTCAGCTATATGCGCCATGCTTGCTGCCGTTCAAACGTCCGATGTAACTCGGCGCCAACAAGGACCCTGTCAGTTACACTCTGTACAAGGTTGGAAGTTCAAAACTTTGACTCAAATTTTTGTACGAATAAAATCTACTGTGACAGGTTAGCGGAAGTCGATGTAAGCGTGCCTATTGCAGGGCGCACCGTTTGAATTGTTATTGAAGGTGAAGGTGGTGTTGAGCAGCGTGACGTCGCTGCTCGCAACCACGAGCACCGCCTGGCCGTGCCACGACATCCGCGAGAACGACGAGTCCTGGATGACCACCGTCGCGTTGGACAGCAGCATCGTCGCGCCTGGCAGGTCATAGCGCCTGGTGAAGGTCACGCCTGCGCGGCAACCCAGCGCACACAGCTTTTTCCCTCTGCACTGAACGCCACACCGCTGGCTACCAGGCAACAAATCATGCAGCACTGCTGACAGCCCTGTGGAGTTGCTCTGTGCAGTGGCGCGCAAGATTCTATGTCACTCCACAACAAATTCGCTGCGCATGCACAGCTCAGTCAAAGACGCGGTGCCATTCAGCAGGCCTGGCTGAGGCCCGTGGTTCTAGGGCAAGGACAAGTGCGCTGGCACTCCATTATTATCAGGCAGCTGCCGCGTCAGGTGCAGCGCAGCAACACGCACCCAATTTCAGGGCCAGAACGCGCCTGTGAAATTCTTAGAGAACGGCTCCAGCAGCGGCCCGCCCTGCAGCACCACCGGCTGACCTCTGCAGCTGATGCTGGCCGCCTTTAGCGACGCGCGCGCCTGCTGACTCGCGGCGCCGCCTCCAATGGAGCGCGTATATACCTCGCCAGCCCCTGCTGCCGCGCCACCTGCGCTCCCCAGGGGCATTCAACACAGGGGAGCGGCCATGCCGGGCAGCTGTGCCGACCCTAGTTCCGGGGGGGCAAGCCATGCGGCCCCCGCAGAGGAACAGAGCAGCTGGCCGCTGTTGGCGCCCTGCATTGACGTGTCCACGCCCATACAGGCGCACCCCAGGGGACAGGAGGCCGATTTCACCCCGAGCGCCCCAAACATCCGCCTCATTAAACATTCACGCATGGGCCTGCGGCTTGGGGGCGCGCCTCTGAGGTGGAACTCGCACACCGAATAGCTCTGCCCCTTTGCAACCGCCGCTCTCCTGAGGTCGCCTGGCCGCAGGTGGCCGCGGGGTGCACCCGGCTGCGCATCAGCGCTCGCAACCGCTAGTGCTGCCGCAGCCAACAAAAGAGCCAGGGGAGCGGCGCTGGCTGTGGACAACCGCAGCAGCATCTGACACCTTGGTGCCTGGGCTCTTGATTTAAATCTCCTCAGTAATCCACCGGATTCATGCCTGGTTTGCCCCCTTGGTTTGCCAAAGCCAGAGTCAACCTTGGAAACCGGGTCAGTAGGTGTCAGAACCTGTGCAGACTGCTGCTGCGACAACGCGAACGACCGAGCAAGGGGCCAGGTGGGTCGCAACTTTTTTTTTCACAGAAGCCAAAGTTCGGGTTTTCAGCCCTATTACTGGGTGGGCGCAGGCGTTCCAGCCCGACTAGGGGACCACAAGCTGGCCATCAGGACGAAGCCAGAAGGGGGGTTTGCAGGAGCTGCCAGTGCGCACAGGACCAGCGTCTGGACCTGCTCTGGAATAACAGCGCCGCCGTGCTTGCAGTGCTACCCGCGCATGCAGTCTGCAGTACAGGAGCACCAGCCGGTTACAACTAACATACACGCCAGGAGGCTCGCCTTATCAGGCCACAAGCAAGCTGCACGGCCCGCGCCAGCCGCTGCCACACCTGTGCAGCTAAAACCGCCACGTGGACAGGCAGGTGACTAGGCGGCTGGCGGACACCCAGTCCGGCAGCGGCAGCTCCGGCATCCGCGCGTCGCGCGCGCCGCCGGCCGCCGCCGCCACGTCCACGCGCAGCGCGGCGCCGGCCGCGACGTCCACCCAAAAGTCCCAGCGCGCGCTGGCCGCGCCCTGGCCCGCGAAGCGCACCACGCGCCAGCCCGGGCTCCCGCTGGCGTTCAGTTGCGCCCCGGCGCCGGCGGCGCGGAAATGCGGAGTCCACGACCAGTCCGTCACGCCGCCGCGCGCCCAGGACACGTTGAGCGCGCCGAACCAGCCCGCGGCAGGCAGCTGCAGGCGCAGGTGCAGCCGCATTGGCGGGGCTGCCGCAGGGTCTGCAGCGCGCGCGAGCGCCTCGCGCCGCAGCAGGCGCAGTGACGGCAGCCCGCCGTGCGGCGCGGGCTGCCCTGCGCCCCAGCTCACGCCCTGCGCGCGCGCCGCCTGGGGGCGTCGGCCCGCGCCACTGCCCCCGAAAATCGCCAGGAGTACTCCCAGAGGCGTCCGCACAGCGGGGGCCAAGGGGCTGAGAGATGGTTGGCTACGACGCGTGCGGCTGTGCACACTACCAACGTCGAGCTCTTCAGGCATCGGGCGCGACGGGGCACCTTTTGTGACGTAAAATGCATGTTGCAATGCATGCTGCAACGAGCAGCTCTGTAGGGGGCCGCCGCCGCCAAGGCGCGGCGCGCCTGCAGCACGTTGCTGACGGGGAAGAGCGCCAGCCACGCGCCCGGCGCCGACGGCGCGGCGGCCGCGGCGGCGTCCGCGGGCAGCGCGGCCGCGGCGGGCACGCTGTCGATCGCAGCGGCATCCCAGGAGGGTATAGGGTCAAGGAAGCCGTCGCCGTGGCGCAGCGTGCGCTGCAGGAAGAGCTTCTTGGGCGCCGCGCGCGTGTAGGGCCCCCCGCCGAACACCGCCCAGAGCGCGCCGACCTCCGCCGACAGCAGCAACAGCGCGACGACCGCCACCTGGCAGAGCCGCACGTAGGGTTTTATACCCTATCCCAGCTGGAGGATGGCCGGGACACAGCAGCGGATGCCCCCCTGTCCCCGCTCACCGGCGCACACTGGACAGGGCAGCAGCTGGGTGCCCGGGCGGGCGCGGGGCGGACGCGGCCGAAGGGAGCGGGGTGCGCGCCGGCAGGTTGCGGCCGAGCGCATACGCGAGCCAGGGCACCAGCAGGGTGCCGGCCAGCGACGCCACGCCCAGGCCTATTGCGCCGCCGACCGCCGCGTCCACGGCTATCGGCGAGAACGCGCCCAGGAACCCTGCAAGCATCACAGGGTCAGACGGCGAGGCGGGAGGGGTGCTGGCCAGCACAGCGGTGGGAGCCGGGAGCGCAGGGAGCCGACATGCTGCGTGCGGCTGTGACTCTTGGGGCGGGACAACACCGGGCACGGAGCACTGCCGTGTAGCCCTGCGCAGCGCCACGGGCATGTCCAGGCGGAGGGGCGCGCCTGCCTTCTGGATGACATGCAGCGTCAGCGCCAGCGCCCCCGGCGCGACCAGCAGCGCAGCCGGCGCCGCGCACGCGAGCGCCCAGGCCAGCGCCGCCCCGCGCGATGCCTGCCGCGCCACAGACATCGGCGCGGGCACGCACGGGGCATGCACGGTTTGCGCCCTTGAGCGCAACGCCGGCGCAGCACTGTCCTACGTCTTGGGGCGCTGCCACTGGCAGCACGCTAGCCGGGCATCCTGCCCAGGCCGGGCCAGCTGCGCGCGGAGGCCCAGCCTCTGTGGGGCGCCCTAGCCGCGCTCGCACCGACCTGCGCAGCACAGCAGCCTGTGCCCTGTGCCGACAAGCGCGCCATGCGCATGTGGGCCGTGCTCGCCGCCCGCCCGCGCTCGACGGGCACCAGCTTATCACGAGCTGGCAGTGCGCGCCGAGCTGGTAAGGAAACGGCTCTCGCCGCGCCCGGCAACGCAGCCCCCGGCCTGCTAGGCACCCTGTTCAGCCGACAAGCGCCACCCCGATGCATAACCCAGATCGCGGCACAGTGCGAGCGGCGGCGCGCCTTGAGCGGCGCGAGCAGGCTGGCGAGCGCGGCCGCGGCCCACGCGGCAAACACGAAGGCGCTGCCCAGGCCGGCGGCGGCCAGCGCCGCCGCGGCCGCCGCCGCGCCGCACGCCGCGCCCGCCACGCCGTCGCGCGGCCCGAGTGCAGGCCGCGACGCGCCGCGCTGCGCGCGGCGCAGCAGCGCGGGCGCCAGCAGCTGCGGCGCGAGCGCGCCTGCGAGCGCCGCGGGCGCGAAGAGCGCGTACGCCACAGCGTCGTGCCCGGCCCAGCTCATCGGCCTGCCTGTCGCCCGGCCCCCTGCTCAGGCCTGCGCAGCCGAGCAGCGGCGAGCGCTGGCCTGCTGGGGGGCGCCGTGCGGCCGGCGCGGCCGGCGCGTGCGCCGACGCAGGGCCCAGCAGCGCCGCGGGCAGAGGATGAAGCGTGACTGTCTCTCACCGCGCACCATGCGCCAGACCTCGTACCAGCAGGCAGCGAGCCGCTGCCGCCGAGCGCAGGAGCGATGCAGCGCACCGGTGATGACGACGAGCAAGGCGCCCAGCGCGGCGGGCGCGGCCATGGCGTAGGCCAGGCCGGCAAAGTACAGCGCCGCGTGCGCCGCGAGCGCGCCCGCGCGCATGCCGCGCGCGCCGCGCAGCAGCGCGGCCGCGGCCAGCAGCGGCGCCGCGTGCAGCAGGACGGCCGCGCGCGCCGAGTAGGTGACCTGCGGCGCGGTCGCGGCCTCGCGGGCTGGGCGCCGCCCTGCAGCGTGGGCTGTGCTGGCGCCGCCGCCGCTGCCCGGCGCCCGGCGCCGCGCCTGTTGTTGCTGACATCATGCACACGAGAAATATATGTAAAGTTTGTGGATAAGCACATGCAGCGATGAGCATGGTGGGTGCCCCGAGCGATCAGGGGAGGGCTCATGCAGAGGCGTGCCGTTTGAGCCTGGCAGGAGAGTTCAGCCCTGTAATTTTTCATCGTGTGTCACCACCGATAGACCCTGGGTGAAAACAGGAGCACCGCGCCTAGCCCATGCCAAACAGGCCGGGGCCGCGCGCGCGGCGGCGCACCATGCGGATGCCGAGCACGTCGAAGAAGACGCCCGAGGCCGCCAGGGGCGCGCGCGCGGCCGGGCTGGCGAGCACGCGGCAGAACTCTGCGGCGGCCGCCGCGACATCCTCCCCCATGGCCTGCGGCGCCGCACGCCGGCGCTGCCGCTCGAGCCGGCCGTTGCTCTCATGCCCCTCGGTGATCGTGCAGCCCGACAGGCACTGCGATGCCGGACCGGCCTCGAGGAGACACGCGCACCCGACAGGGGAGCACACACGTCCCTTCCTGCGCCTGCCCGCAGGGCGGCAGCGGTGCGGGCGCCCCCCCACCCCTCGGCGCAGCCGCCCGCGCGCAGAGGCCCGCCCGGCCGCATGCGAGGCACGCACAGCCCCGCGCGGCCGCGTGCGGGGCCGCGCCTGCAGCGTGCCGGGCCGGATGCGGCCGGGCTCGTCGCGCGCCGTGTGGTACGCGCCCGCGTCCAGCAGCGTGGCCAGGTCCAGGCCGGGCAGCGGCCGGCCCGCGTCGCCGGCGGCCTCGTCATCCGCGGCGCCGGACGCGCGCCCGCGGCCGCCGGCCGCGCCCCTGCCGCCGCGGGCCGCCCCGCCCTCGAACAGTGTCACGCCCACCGTGCCAACTGTCCTCTATTTGCGCAATGCGCTCGCGCGCATCCAGCAATGCGGCCAGGTGCGCCCCAGGCAGTAACAGACCCGCGCCGCCCAGCAGTCCCAAGGCTGGCCCCGCCGCTAGCTGGCGCCCGCCGCTGCCGCCCACCCCCGCCGCCGCCTGCCCCGGCTGGCGCACCGGCATGAGCCAGCCGCACCCACGGTCTGCAGACCCCCGCAGCCTCGCGGAGCGCCTAGGCTCACCCCGCGCCCGCGCCGCGCTTGGCCCCTGGCGAGCGCGGCGCGCGCATAAGCAGGCTGGCGGCGGGCGCGGCACAGCGCCTGAGCAGGCTGGCGGCGGGTCGGGCGGCGCGCCTGAGCAGGCTGGCGGCGAACACGCGGAAGTCGGTGTCGGCCGGCAGCAGGCCCGAGCGGAAGAAGTCCTGCGCGACCACCGTGCCGCGCGGGTGCGGCGCGGCCCGCGCGTACGCGCCCAGCGGCCAGCCGCCGGCGGCCTGCGGGGCGGCCGGCGTGCGCCATTCGACCCGGGCGTCAAGCACCCTCCAGGCTGCAGCTCGAGGCCGAATCATTGGGTGCGCGGCGGGCGCGACGCGCCCGCCGCAGCGCTCCAGTGCGGCCCTGGCCGGCGCCCAACTGGCCGGCGCGCGCCGCGCTCACATCGCGCTTGCGGGCGCACCGCTCCAGCTCCAGGGTCATGGTAGGGTCAGTATCTGCAGGCTGCAGGCGGCAGGGCGGCTGCCGCAGGCGTGTGCGCGGCGCGCGCGCCTGGAAGACAAAGTCGGGGCCGCCCGGGCCGGTGCTCTCCAGGTTGATGAACGCCCCGACCCTTCTCGCCCAGCGGCTCTGGCCGCGGAAGCCGTGCGCGCCCTGCCGGTACCCTACCCTATTCAATAGCCCGCGCCGGCCCCGCCAGGCTTGGCACAGCAGGGCGCGGCCGCCGCGCGGCCGGCGCGCGCGGCGCCTGCGCCCGCCCGCCTGCAGCCGTGCCGCCATCCCACCGTGCGCTCCTCTGCAGCGTGGCGTGGAGTGCGTGCGGCCTGCGCCCGCCAGCCTGCGGCCGAGGACCCAGCCGTGCATGGCACAGCGGTCACAGCTCCTTTTGTGGTGGGGGCTGCCGCCCGCCCTCCCTCCTGAGTAGTGGGGGCGGGCGGCAGCGCCCCCAAACAGCTCCTTCACCAGTTCTAGCGGGGGCGATTCTACCGTCGGCTGCGCGCATAGGTTTAGGGTTGGCTGAACCTGAACACAGCCAGGCCAGGGCGCGCGCGCGCGCCTGCAGGAACGTCTCCTCGCCGCCGTTGAGCAGCACCACGAGCGGCGCAGCCAGCGCGGCGCGCGCGTCCGCGGCGTACAGCCGCGCGACCTCCAGCGCCACGGCCACGCACGCGGCCGCGTCCGACGCCCCTGCGCGCCACATCCCACCGCGCGCTCGGCGCGACGGGCGTCGCGTCGTGCTCGCCGCGGCGCTTGCCGGCCGCGCCTTACGCACCCGCTTGTGACACCCTTGCTGCCTGCCGCTGGCGGCGCGCAGGCTGGCACGGGCATGCTGCCGCCGCCACGTGCCCTCGACGGCATGGTCACACTGCTGCTTGCCGCTGACAGCATGACAGCCGGCAGACCAGGCCGCAGGCGCCACGCGCCACTGCGCCATGCGGGTGGAGCGCAGCGGGCGCTGCGCGCGCAGGCCGCGCGCGCGGCGCCGGCGCCCCAGGCCCGCACCGGGCGTGTCCAGCGTGGCGTCAAAGTGCGCGCCCAGCAGCAGGCCGGGCGCGGTTGCGCCGGCCGCGGGCACCAGCGCGAGCACGACGTTGTCCAGCTCGGCGTACGCGTTGGTGAGGTCGGCATTCAGGAAGTGCATGTCCATCGCGCCCGACACGGTCTCCAGCTCCACCTGCAGGGTATGGTATAGTAAGGTAGGGTATAACCCTACCCTCAGGGCCGGTCGCGCCCGCAGAGCCTGCTGCGCGGCGCCCGCTGCTGCGCCCACTGCTGCGGCGCGGCGCGAGGCGAGTGCGGGCGGAGCGCATGCGCCGCGCTGCGCGGCTCTGCGCGCGGGCGCGACAGGGACGGCCTGCCTGTCACGCCGCTGCACGCCCCCCGCCGCGCAGGGCGCCGCAGCGGGGCGCGCGCCTCCACAGCCAGGTCGGAGCGGTTGGCGGCGAGCGCCTTCACCTTGACGGCCTCGCGCAGCAGGTACCGCACCGCCTCCGCATAGCCCGCCGTCCCCACCTGGCACGCGCAGGCGAGGTTTTGAAGGCGCGGCGCGCGCTGGCGCGCCTGCGCACAGCAGCTCGGGGAGCCCTGCGGGGGTTGGCTCGGCAGACGCACGCTGGGCCGGCGGTGTACATAGTGTATATCTATCGCCTGCGCTTCGCAGGCAGCACAGAGCTTGCAGCGGGGCGGGGGCAGGGCCCGCAACGCCACGGCCGCCCGGGATGTGCGCCAGCGCCGTCACGTGCTGCATGATGCGGCCCTCAGATATGGTGCTGCCGGGGCTGTCTGCTGGCAGGGGACGCGGCACGGCAAAGAGCCGCACCCACGCCACCGCAACCTGTGCACATGGGAAAGTGGTGGTCATTATGTATTGATCTACAAGTGACCACCAGGCCACGCTCAGGAGACGGAGTTTGCGGTGCGTCGGGACGGGCACAGGGATGAGGGCGTACCACACACGCATAGAAAATGGTGATCGCACACGCACTGGCAATGCCAAACTGGTCCCTGCTCCGGACGCGCTGCGCTGCGGCCTGCGAGCCAATGCTGACGGCCGGCCGCGCTCGCCGCCTCATGCGTAACATGCTACGCGGGCATGCGTCCAGGCCAAGCTATGCACTGTGCGGCCTGGTGCGGCGCAGGCACGCACACACGCCTGACCCTCAGAGACCATGCACAAGACGCGTGCAGGAGCTGTATGCAATGCAAGACCAGAGTCTGATCAACTCATAGGCGATCTACTTGGTTCGAGGCCTGAGTTAGCTTGAAGTCTTGCCACAACGAGATTGACCCAAGCATACACAGAGGCAATCCTCTTCTGTCTCCCAGCCTCTCACCTTGTGGTGTTCGGGCACAAGCGCGGCGCTTGGTACTGCGCTCCTTGCAGGCATCAACTGTTTAGCATGCTGATGGCGCTCAGCAGGCTCGCTTCACGGCCTGCTACAGCAGCGCAAGGCTGTGCCTGCACGGCTGGGGCACGCGAGGGGACAGCCAGAGGCAGTGCACGGCCTGCCGGCCAGTGCAATGCTCGCGCGCACGACCAGCAGCGCAGGCTGCTGCTGCTGCTACCGCCGGGCGTGCTGCTGCTGCAGGCGCAGCCGCCGCCCGCGCGCGCCGAGGGGGGCCTGGCGCGCTACATCAAGAAGCGCAAGCTGGAGCCGCTGGAGGCGTACGTGCCGGCCGTGGTGGCCGCGCGCGAGCAGCTCGCGGCCTGCCAGTCGCAGCTGGGTATGGCTCTGGCGCACCTGTCTGAGCGCTGCCGTCTGGCTGGCCAGTGCTCCAGGCGTGCGTGCCTGCCAGCCGCAGTTGCCACACGCGAGCAGCTCTCGTCCTGCGAGGCGTGGGTGTGTCCAACGACCAGCAGTGGCGTTCCCTGCCTGCGTTCACCCCCCACCATGGCTGGCTGGACCTTGCAGTGGTGTGCCCTGGCTGCAACCTGTTGGAGGTGCACTTGCTGGCCATGCCCGCTGCGCTGCTCACGACCTTTCACTCGCTCATAACTGGCTCGTCACCTCCTTGCAAGCTGGAGCCGAGCCGGCGCCGCACGCACGGACCACTGTGCCACTGGACAGCGCCTGGCTCAGGCTGCTCTGGTCTACCCGCGTAGCCCGAGCTTGCTGCAGGGGCGCCCCACACGCAGCTGCTTTCGTGGCCTGTGTTCGGACCTGGCCCAGCGGGCTCGCAGCGAGGCTGGCGAGCGGCCGGCGGGCCGCCGGCGGCTTGCCATGTGCTCGCCGAGCGGTGCGGCGCGCGCGCAGGCGGGGAGCCCGCGGAGGTGCGGAAGCAGCTGCGCAGCGGCGCCTTCGCCGGCGTGCGCGAGAACATCCGCGCGGTCGGCGAGTGGGCCGCGGCGGGGGCCGCGAGCGGCGAGCGGCCGGCGTCCGCGCTCGTGTCCGCCGTCTTCAGCACCCTGCAGGCAGGCAGCGGCCGCGGCCGGGCGGTGTCCTTGTAGCAACTCTCGGGTGGTAGCTCTCGGGTGGCTGTGCTGCCAATTGTGACCAAGCACGTCTATCACATGCTGGCGGTCGCCGCCGCTGCCATGTCTTGCCCTTATCTTCTCCGCCGATCACGATTACAGGAAAGTTCTCTGTCGCCTGACTCCCAGAAACTGGTGGTCATGCATGCGCCAGCCAGCCAGCGCGCCACGCAATCCCGACCGCCCGCGGGCGGCGCAGGGCTTCGACCAGGAGCTCGACCAGGCGGCGCGCGACCAGCGGCCGATCGCGCCGGCGGCCGGCGCGCGCCTGGCCGACGCGACCGCCGCCTTCGACGCGCTGCTGGCGACCGTGCCGGCGCCGCTGCTGGAGTGCGCGCGGCGCGTGGCGGCCGCGGCCGCTGCGCCGCCGCCAGAAGCCGCGCCGGGGCCGCCGCCCGAAGAGGGTCCCGCAAGCGGCCTGGAGCGGCTGGTGCCGCTAGCGTCATAGCGGCCGCCGATGAGGGTAGGGTTCGCCCTACCCTACCCTACGGACGGTGGTTTGAATGCTGGCGCGCCGCCGCGCCGTAGCTGCTGCCGAAGCGCGCGCGACGGCCGCGCTGCCAGGAGCGCCACCGCTGGGCGCGGCGCTGAGGGCCCCAGCGGCTTGGTGCGGCCGGAGCCGCGCAGGGCGCCTTCTGGAGCCGGAACTGTTGTGGCAGCTGAGGTGTTGCTGGCCGCATAGCCAGCGCCACTCGTGGAGCCAGCGACGCATGGCGGCGGCAGCCCCTTGGGAGGGTTGCATGGAATTTTGAGTGCGAAGGGGCTGATGTGTGAGTGGCTGGGGACCTGCTGTGTTTGCTCATGGCCAGAAACCTGATACGCTGGCAGTGCAGCACTAGCGTGAGCGACTGTGTACACGCAAGTGTGCAGGAAGAGGTGCTAATGATAACTTGTTCCTGGCCTCCATGATCAACAACCCTGGCGCCTGTGTGCTGTCAGCACCACACCATTTACAGGACGGCCGCCCAGTGGCAATCAAGTGCTCCATGCCCGACCTCCAGGGGGCCATTTGGGTCCTGCTGCGCCTGGCAGGCCTTGGCTGGACATCGCCCTAGCCCCATTCCACAGGCCTCGACCGCATGGCGTGACTCGCGCACAAGCCAGCCATGCCAGTGGGATGCCCACCCGGCCAAGCAGGTACAGGCAGCTGGGCGTCTCGTACGCGAGCTGCCCCGCAGCCGCGCAGGATGTGCGACACTGCTGCTTCCCCTTGGCCGCGCCCAGCAAGGCTTGACGCCCGTGCCCAGCGTATGCCGAAGCACGGTCGCAAGAGGAGGCTGCGACACGCCAGGGCCGCTCAAGCAGCCTTCTTCGCCGCGCCGGCCGAGGGCGCCGCAGGGGCGGCCTGCACGCGCAGGAAGCGGCTGCCGGCCTTGCTGGCGCCGACCGCGGCGAGCGCTGCGCACGCGGCGGCCGCCAGGTCCACAAACCCCGCGAGTCGCCGCGCCGTGTCTGGCCCGCGCGCGCGCGCCCTGCTCAGCAGCCGCGGACGCGCGAAGCCTGCTGGCGCTGCAGCATGCCAGGTGCGGTGGGGCATCAGGAACCATCTGTGGCATGCAAAGTCTGCTCCCTATACATGCGCCAGAGGCGCCCGAGGCGCAGCAGGACGGCGGGAGCAAGGGGGCCGCACCCAGAGGCAGCTTGAACGCGCCTGCCAGGCCCTGCGCGAGCAGCGGCCCCGCGCGCGCCTCTGCATGCGGCGGCGGCGCGGAGGCGAATAGCCGCCCGGCGTCCCGTGCCGCCTGCGCGCGCGCCGGTGAGTCACGATGCTTGCGGCGGCAGCCAGCCGCTCAGGCACCCGGCCTTGCTCACGGCTGCTGCCTGCTTGCGCCTGTGACGCGTGTGCAGCGCGCTGCAGCGCCTCCAGCGCATCCCCGGTGGCGAGCGAGCACCGGGCGCTATGACCGCACTGTCACACGGCTGGTGCCTGCCCAGCAGGGAGGAGAGACCGCTCTCGGCGGCACCCGGGGAGCCCGGCGGCCAGGGCGCACGATGACGGCAACGAGCAGCTGCAGCGCGACGTAGGCCTGCAGCGCGGTTGCATTCTCGCGCATGAGCGGCGTGGCGCCCGACCCTGCAGGCCTCAGCATGGTCAGTGCGAGGCCGCAGCAGCAGGCGCGCGGTGGGCCGCCCTTGTTTGCATGGCACAGTCTGGACAGCGCGCGGCCTGCTATGCTGCAGCGCGGCCGTCCCGCCGGCTGCGTCCAAGCGCACACCTCCCACACAGGACGTTGGCCGTGGGGTCACAGCGTTGCGACGCACCGACCGTGTACACCGCCAGGGCGGCAGCCGCGGCGCCCATAAGCGCCTGGTTCTCTCCAAGCAGGTTGACGCCTGCTCGGAGCGCACAGCCAGCCTCGGCACGGCGCGGCACGCACCGCGGCAGCGACAGAAAGTCTGTGGCTCCGCACAGCTCCAGGACGCAAGAACGTGCAGGTGGCGGTTCGCACGCACCGGTTCTCAGCCAGGGGAAGCCGACCGTCCACGCAACCTTCAGCAGTACCAAGGCGGTCTGCGCGGCGGTGCTACGCCTGAGACGGCGACCGGCTGGCGCGCAGCCGAAGCGTGTCCCCAGCCCGCAACAATCCACCCGGATGGGAGAGTGAGCGCACGCTGAGCCTGGCGAGCTGATGCATGAGCTTGCGGGTTTGGGCTTGCCGCTTGTATCCTGCAGGCGAGAACACACGCGTGTGTTGCGGCTGACAGACGTTATTCATGCTGAGATGAAACTGCCATCAAAGTGGAGGTCCAGTCCGCACTGTTCTCCACTGTCATGCGGAACGCATGATCCGAGCCGTCTGTGCCAGCCTGTGCAGATGCTGCGTCAGTTACTGTACTCGGAAGCTCTGCTACTCTCACAGCACACCTGCAGAGAGGGAGCGTGCCGGCCGAACTGGCATGGTTGCTTTGCTCCTGCGCGTTGAGGGGAGGTACCAAAGTGCCGCAAACAATCAGGAGTGCCTCTGCTGAGCCGTTCAAGTGTGCTGCCGGTCCGGGTGTGAGTAAGTCGTGATAGGCTGCGCCAGGAGTGCCTGCCCCCGCTGCTGGCCCGCCGCTGCAGATTCAAATTAAAATTTTGCTTTCCATGCACTTTAACGGCCTTGCACGTGCAGCCCGTTCTCGTCTATCTCAGAACGGATATTGCTTGTCGGGTGGTCTGCGACTTTAAAATTCAAGCCTGCTGAGACCGGCAGGCAGTGGAACTGTGCTATGGTGTGCTGGGCTGCCAAAAGGCGACCAGTGACATATTGAAAGGCATCCACCTCATACACACCAGCGTGTTCTCCAGCACTGCAACAGAGCACTGATGGTGGAACACAGTGTGGCCCCTGCTGCCAGCTGCCGCACCGCAGTGCTTTCTCGTGACAAACCACTTTGGATGCAAGACGCTTGCGCACGGCACCACTTCCAGAACGAGCTGCTGCTAACTCAAGCGTCAAGACCGTCTTCAAGTCCGCGCGACCGCCGACAAGCTGCATTCTGAACACGGCTCCAGCGCAAGGCTCTTGCAGGGCCTGAACAGCCTGCGCTTGCACTTTATTGGCCGGCAGCAGCAGCGCAGAGCGCGATGGGATAGGACGAGGCTGCGCCTGCCAGGCTACCTGACGATCGCGCTCTTTTACAGCGGCGCAACAAGAGGCGCGGGCATGCATGGCGGGATCTGGCCGAGCCAGCTGGCAGCAACCAGGCGCTTCTGCAAGAGCGGCAGCGGCTGAGCAAGCAGCGAGCTCCAGGGATTGCCCCCTGCACTGTTCAGAGGCAGTCACGCACATCCAGCCCGCTGGCAGCGGCCGCCTGGGCAAGGGGCTGAAGAGCTGGGCTTCAGCCCTGATCTTCGGCCCGGGCTGATATGAAAAGTTGCGTCGACCTGCTGCGCCACAGAGCAGCACAGTACAGGCAGTCGTCAAATCCCACCGTGGCACGCGGCGTTGACATTTCATCGCTGTTAAGCTTACTGGTTGATATCGTTACTGCTTGATATCTGTGGTCTAGCTTTGGCCCTACCTGCCCAGCCCTAAAGTGCATTGCGCACGCTGTCGCGGCCATCCACGCCTCACCGGAGAGCGGCGTTGCGCGCCTAGCAGCAGCGCCGAATGGCTTGCCCTTCCTGGCAGGAAGAGGCGTGCTCAGGGAGCGCGGCGGTAGCAATCCGCGCCAGCTGTTACTGGGCCAGTCCAGTATGTCTGGCTGGGGCCGCTTCCCTAAGGCATGCCCCGCCGCGCAGGCCTGCCCTGCCGGCTGCTCCCCTACTGACAGCGTTGTGCACCACGCAGGCCTGCATCTTCGAGTACTACCAAAAACTAACTGGAGTGCCCACGTTTGAAACCGAGAGGCACGCTGGAGGCTCGCCGGACCTGCCATTCCTGTGCACCTTGACGTGCCCGGCGGTGCAGACGCCAAAGGGGGGGTACGAGGAGTGCGTCTTCACCGCGCAAGGCCGCAGCAAGAAGGCGGCCGAACACGCTGCCAGCGAAAAGGCGCTCGAATTCATCCGCAGCAAGGGCCTGCTCCCCGAGCCTGTGGTGGACGCCGCGCCGACCTCTGCGACTACGCTAAAGGAGGAGGTGCGCGGCCGGCGCCCGGCCATGCTTAGAGCCACAGGCTGCCTGCTAGGGCCCTCTGATCGGCGGCCGCCACCAGTGGTCGGCCGGGCCGGTGCCGGAGGATGCGGCGGCTCGCGGGCGATCGCAGCCTCAGGTCCTACCCTGGGTAGATGTCAAGCGCTGGGCGGTCGGCGCCCTGCGCTATGGTGCGCGGGGCGGCGCATCCCGCCCCCCCTCAATGACTCATCCGTCAGGTCGGACAGCAGGCATGCAGGTTAGCGCTGCCACCTGCCACCTGACCTCAGCCAGGCACTACAGTAGACGTCAAGTGCCGGCTTCCGCTCGGCGCGCAGGTGCGCATGGTGAGCGAGCGGCTGGATGCGATGGGCGCCACGATTGCGGCCGCGGTGCCGCTGCCCAGCAACTGCACGGTTATTATCATTCCCGCGCCCGGCAAGGCAGGCGCGCCACTGGGCAGCTTCTACATCCGGGGGACTTGATCGGCCAGCTCTTATGATGCGCTGCGATCGGCGCCCGGCGCCTTGTAGCCCTCATGCACGGGCCTGCCGCCGGCGCCGCATATAGAGCGGCGCCCTCTGCGCTGAGCAGCCGGGCTCGCGGCGGGCGCAGAGGCGGCCGACGCAGAGACCGACCCCCAGCCCGACGTCAACGCAACGAGCGCGGACGAACTCAAGGCGGCGCTCGCCCGGGTGCGCGCCCCAGCAGCTGCAAGTCTTGCATGCTGTCGCTGGCGTCCCGCGGGTCTGCTGGAGTGCCAGAGCCGCGCCTGGCACTCCGGGAGAGGCTGGCAGGGGAGCGCCGCCCGCGGGCTTCGGCGCCAGTGACCCGCTGTCCGCGCGGCGCGCAGGCGCTGACCGCAAATGCGCAGCTCCGGGAGAGGCTGGCAGAGGAGCGCCGGCGCCGCAGGGTCGCTGTCCAGGTGCGGCCCCCTGGGCGCTTGGGCCTGACGGACAGGGACGCTGCAATGTGGTGTATTGCGGTGCCGCGGCGCCGTGCGCCTGCCTTGCATCGCTGCAGGGCAAAGCAGCGCTTGGCCTAAAGCAGTTTCGCTTTAAGGCGCGGTGTGCCGCAGGTGCTTGGCGAGGAGGCCGCGGACGCGGCCAAGCCGCCCGGCGCGCAGAGCTTAGATGCCTGAGCGGCCTGCGTGCCGGGATTGGCAGCGCCTGGTGTGCGGCGCTGGTTAGACGGCCTGCGCCGAGCGCGCGCGGGCGGGCGCCCGCGCCAGGTAGGGGCGCGGGTGAACACATGGGTCAGCCTGAGTGGGGGCGGGGGCGCCTGCGCGGCCTCCGCCTGCCCTTGAACTCCTGCCGGTCTGGCAGCAGACGTCTGTTGCCAGGAATTTTATTGCCCTTCCCCGCACCGCCTCCCTGACCCATTTGTACGGACTCTGACGCGGCCGGCCGGGCGTATTTTTTGGCCTGCCCTGTTCCCTAGTCTCCGGCGCCGCCTTGACTCGGATAAGTGGCCGAGAGGCTGGGCAGCGCCGCCGCCCCCGCGCCTTGACGCCCGCACATGCAGGGGGGTGCAGGGCTGGTGCTGGAATGCAAACAGGCAGTGCTGCTTGGCCCTGTTTCCAGGTGCGGCAGCCGCTATACTGGTTTTGTTGGGCCCGTCCGGGGGCTCTGCGCATGGCACGGGCCCGTAGGGGCCTGCAGGCCGCGTGGCGTTCAGGGCTCAGAGCGCATGCGGGGCACACGGAGCCCCTGCGGCGCCCGCCGTGCGCACGAGCGTAGTGGAGTTCATTTCCATGGACTGTGGGCGCTGCCTCAAAAGGACCGCTGAAAGGACCGCTTTGCAGCCCCCTCTGATGTGGCTGTCGTAGGTTAGATGGTGTGCTCGCCGCGCCGCCGTGCGCTCGACCGCCGCCCTGCGTCCATTGCCGCCTAGTGCATGTCGGCGGCACGCGCCGGGCGCGTGCGCTGCGCGCGGCTCAGATGCGGCTTGCTGTTCTGCTGTTGCATGCAGGTGTGGCCAGGTTGACGCGCTATTTTAGGGTGTCTGAAGTAGAGGCGCAGAGGTGGTGGGCTGTGCCTGCCAGATGTTGCTCGCGGTCCGCTTGGCTGCCAGGGCAGTGGCCCTGGCAGCGAGGCGGGCATCGGGGCATGGCCGCCATGTGCTCCTTGATTGCAAGCTTCGTGTCTGGCGTCTTGCTGTGTGGGCAGGAGGCCCAGGAAGTGGCGGGCAAGGAGACCCGCGTGATCTGAGTCCGGCGACCGCGCGCGCGGTACAGGGCGGCTTCTCACAGAGCGGACAAGGCTTGCAGCGTCCTTGTCGTTTGATTTCCGGTTCCATGTAAGTTGCGGCCTTGTGCCAGTGCCAGAGGAGGCGCAGCGGCGCGCACACCGCAGCGCGCCCTCGATGCGCGCCAGGTCACCGTTGCGCGCGCCGGCCAGCGCGGGCGCCCAGCGCGCGCACACGCGCTGCAGGTCCGCGGCGGTCGCCGCCAGCTTGCCATGCGCGCTGAAGGCGGCCTGGGGCAGCGCGGTGCGCTCGGCCAGCCTCCCGCGCGGGCATGGGGGGCTGTGCGGGGCGGCCGGCGCAAGCTGTGTGCGCGCTGTCTGACGTGCGCGACGCTGCTGTTAACCTGAGCGCCTGTGCGGAACACAGTGCGCCGCCGGCCACGGCGCACGGCGCAGCTGCCTTGGTGCCACGCGTCAGCGGGCTGCGGGGCACCGGCAGTGACTGCCTGCATGCACTCCCGCAGCCATGGCACCGTAGTGCAGGAGCCGGCGGGCCGTGCCCATGCGCACCTCGCCGAATGAGCGCACCCAGGCCGGCGCTCCTCTGAAGCGCTGCAGGCCGGCAGCGCATATGTGCAGGGGGGGGGGGGCGCGCGGCGGCGAACGGTGGCGGGCTGCATGTGTGTGCAGGTCATGGGCGCGCCCGCAGCGCGTCAGCGTCCTCCTGCTCTGGCGGCGGGAGGCTGGCGGGTGCTGCGCCGGTGTGCTGCTCTGCGCCGCCCCCGTCGCTGGCGCCGCCGCCCGCGCCAGGGTCGCCGAGACCTGCGGCGGCCCGCAAGATCAGGCGGCAGCCGTGCGCATGCAGGCACAGCCGCGACGAGCGGGTCAGGGCGCGCCTGTGGCCTCGAACAGGGCGGCCCGAAGGCGCGCGCAGCCCATGTCGGCCAGGGCGCGCGCGCGCTGCGCGTGCGCGCCCGCCCCGTCGATCCCGCCCGCCGGGCCCGCCGCGGCGCGCGCCACCTTGGGCCGCTTGGCGGCCGCCTGGGCGCCACCCGCGCCCGCCCCGGCGCGCGAGCGCTTGCCCGCCGCGCCCGCCCCCGCGCCGCGCCCCCGCGGCTGCTCGCCGCGCGGGGCATGCGCCGCCGGCAGCGGGCCGCCTGGAGAGGCCGCCGGCTGCGCGCCTGCGTCGGCGGCTTTCCCGGCAGGCTTCCTGTGGTCGGGGCGCGAGAAGAACTGGCGCACGGGCACCTCCAGCGCGCGCATGTGCGCGCTCGGGTAGCTCTGCACGGCGGCCAGGGCCACGGGCGCGGGCCGGCCCGCGCGCGGGCGCCAGTCGGCGTCGTCCGCCGCCGCCGACGTGGTGGAAGCGCTGCGCGTGTCTGCGATTGGTGCGGGCGAGCCTGCCGCGCCCGGCCAGCGCGCGGCGGCGGCCGGGCGGGGTGCGAGCGCGCCGCCGCCGCCGTCGTCGCTGGCGTCGCCGGCCAGACAGATGCCGGCCTCGTCGAGCGCGCGCTGCCGCGCCGCGCGCGCGCGCCGCTTCAGCTGATCCCGGGCGCATATGCAAGTTGGATGTTGTGCACTTGGGGTCACAGCAGGGTTTCACTCCTGACCAGCCACCCTCTGAGCATGTCCGACAGCGCTCGGCGGAGCATCACTGCTCTGCAGAGCCGGGCGCGCTGATGTGCTTCATCAACGTACACAGCCACACTGCCAGCACGCGCATGCACGAGCTGCTCGAGCTCCACAAGCAGCGGGTAGCAGGGCCCCTTGGCCAAGCAGGGAGGCAGCCTGCGGGGCTGCACCAGCAGGTCGGCGGACGGGCCGCGCGGCAGGTCGTGCGGCGGCGCGGCCGCGGCCGCCTGCGCGTCGGCGGCCAGGCTGGCGAGGTCCGACGGCGCAGCGGCGCCCGCGCGCCCGGCGCTGCGCTCCAGCCGGGGCGGCAGGCGGCCCGGCTCGGCGCCCAGATCCGGCGCGTGTTCCGCTGTCACGCCCGCAGCCGCGCCTGCGTCGGCCGCAGCACGGGCCGCATGCGCGCGCCAGCCGCGGCCGTAGCCACGCCAGCGTCCGCGCCCGCCCATGGCGCCGCGGCCGGCCGCGCGCCCGCGGCCGCGCGCCTGCGCTGGCAAGCGCCCGGCTGGCAGACCCTGCCGCGCCTGTTGCTCGGCGGCCTGTGCCTCTGCGCCACCTCTGTATACAGGCGTCGCGTGGGCAAGGTGCTCGGCGCATGCGACCAGAGCGGTGCTCTCGCTGCGGCAGGGCTAGCGAGCATGGAGGCTGGACGTTCCTGGCTGTGCGTGCAGCAAAGCAGCAGTGCGCATCATGCTTCACACAGGCCTGAGCGCCTGGCTCCATCCGGCTCAGACACGCGCTGTCGCTGGGAGGCACTGCGAGTGCGCGGCGCGGCCATGCGCGCACCCGTGCGGCAGACGCGTCGGACTCCGCTCCGTCGCCGCCCGCAACCGGCACGCTCTGCGGCAGCAGCAGGGCCGCGCCGTGCTCGCCAGCGGCCGCGTGTGCGCGCAGGGCGTCGCGCAGCAGCGCGGCGCCCCGATCCGCGGCCGCAGTAGCGCTCGGCCCTGATCCTGACCCCTGCCCCGCGCCGCAGCTGGCCGGCGCACAGGCAAACCCCGGCGTGCCGCCCGAGGCGGCCCCGCCAGGCAGCGCCGGCTGCCAGGGCCAGCGGCCCGGCGGCCAGCCGTGCGCGCTAGGCGCCAGCTGCACAGGCGCGGGCGGAAGGGGCGCCCGGAACAGCGGCCCCGCGTGCGCAAATGCGCGAAAGGCGCTGCCGGGCACGGCGCCGGCGGCGGGGCTGGCCAGCGGCAGCAGCGGCGGCGGCGGCGGCGGCGCGAGGTCGGGCAGCGGCGACAGCTCCGCCGGCAGCTCGGCGGCCGGCGGCGGCGGCCCCGGCCAGGCCTGCGCGCCTGCGTGCGGGCTCGCGCGCTCCGCCGGCGGCGCCGCCCCGCCCACGGCGCCGGGCGCGGCAGCCGCCGGGCTGCGCCCCGGGGGCCCGAGCGCGCCCTCGGCCCCGCCCCACGACCTGAAGGCCTGCGCTGCGGGGCTCAGGCGCGGCGGCGCCGCGGCGGCCGCGCGCGGCGGCGGCGGCGGCGGCTGCGCGGGAACGACGCGGCCCGCGGCGAGCGGCACGCCGCGGAAGACGAGGCCGGCCGTGTCGACGGCGCGGAACAGGTCGGCCGCCGTCTGCAGCAGCACCGGGCTGGCGAGCGGCTCGGGCGCGGCCGGCGCGGCCGGCGGAGCCTGCGCAAGCTCCGGGCTCGCCAGGGCGGCGGCCTCAGGAGGCGGCGAGCGGCCATGCGACGAGGCCACACCGCCGCTGGCGGCGCCTGCAGCTGGGCGGCCTGCCGGATCGCAAGCGCTGGCCGGCGGCGGGCGGCCCTGCGCTGCAAGCGCGTCGCCGCGCGTAGCGAAGCGTGCGCCTGCGCTGCTGGGGCGCGCGCGACCGAGGGCGGCCCCAGGCCGGTCCTCGTCGCCGCAAGGGGCCTCTGCGCTCAGCCTGTGTGGAGGGCGGGTGGGTCAATCCAAGCGCGCGCTGTGAAGACAGTGGCTGTATGAGCAGCTGGCCGTGCACAGAGACTTGCTGAATCTTCATTTTATGCCCGCCGCAGTCTCTGTGGCCGACGAATACAACGTCCAAGGCAACAGCTGCGACAAACTGCATGTGGAGTTGTTTGTACGGAGTGGTTGCACACGCCGCTCGCAGGGCCGGCGCAGGGAGACAAGTGACCCGTACCGGAGGCCAGTGGATTGGCTCGCTGCGGCTGTGCCGCTCGCAGGGCTACCAGCGGCGGCACCCATCTGCGCAGCGTGCATGTTCAGGCACACAGCGCCCAATGATGCAGAGCCTTTGCTGCACATACCCTTTGCTCGTCATCAGTGTATGCTGTGTTGCCTCACCAACAGCTCAGGGGGTCCTCACGCGCTCTGCAAATCACCTGACTGGTGGCTGACTCTCGTCAGAGCCTTTGCCTACAGCGAGCTGAGCCAGCTGAGAGTGAGTGGGAGTGAATGACAGGGCTGCGCTCGGTGCACACACTGGCGAAATTTGAGCGAGATGCAACGCCCTTGACCTATGCGCAGCCCTAGCAAAAACTAATTTCAATGTACGAGCTTGCAGAGCCTGCTTGAGCGGTCCACCTCCTTCTGCGGGCGCGATTGGGGCCAGTTTGCGCAGGTGAAAGGGAACAGCTGAAGATGCGCGCGCCGCATACGCAGAGGCCCAGCACGCCGGGCATCAAGGCCCCGGCTGTCAAGGGAGCTGGCGCAGGGCTGCAACAACGCCCACAGAAGCCTTTGTGGGCTGGCCAGGCAAGGCGGGCGGGGCAGACGAGGCGGCAGGCACAGCACATCTGCGCCACGCTCACTACCGAGCGGCCTGCCTCTGCTGACACGGTAAGGCTTACGACGCAGCTGCCCCTACCAGAGACTGTCTGTGATACAGGCAAGGGCGAGGGAGGCAGCCTTGCTTTCTTGACAGTCTAGGTTAGGCGCCTGAGCCCGCGGACCCGCACCATCGACCCAGGTACGCTGTGCTGGGCGCCTGACTTGTGGCAGCACCCACAGATGTGGGTTAGTGCGGGCGGTGCGAGTGTGCCCTTGTCCGTGCGCCCTCAACACGCGCCCGGCACAATATGCCAGGATGCCCTTGGCACGTGCACCTGACTTGACCGGCGCCACCCCAGAGAGCAAGCAGCATGGCGTGCTGTGCTCCAGGAAGCCTCGGCGCTCTGGAATACAGCTGCAGGGCAGGCGCCACTGGCCACGTGCAGGAAGCTCCTTGCACATAGACCTGATGCAACCAGCGCCGCACCGCAGAGCAAGGAGAATGGCGTGCCGCCCGCCGAAGACCTGCCTCTGTACACCAGCAGCAGCAACCGCGGCACGGGCAAGCCGCGCGTGGTGGTGCTGGGCAGCGGCTGGGGCGCCATGTCCTTCCTCAAGTCGCTGCCGCGCAACGTCGCGTGCGCCCCGCCTCGCTCCTGGCCGCGCTGGCCGCAGCGCCGCGCATGTTCAGGCCATAAGCTGGTGGATTCGGGCTTTGGCCGCGCTGAAGTCACGCCTGGTCTGCGCTTGGCTCGCCTGCCTGGGTATCTGCCCGGGCAGGCAGCGAGCCTGCGCGGCGTCCCTCTGGCCGCCTCGTGCAGCGCACGGATGCGTGCGCTGTGGCCGCGCCTCTTGCTCCGGTGACGTGCGGAGCAGGCCGGGGGCGCCTCACGCTGCGCCGAGGCGCGTGCAGGGACTCGATCGACCTGGCGATCATCTCGCCGCGCAATTACTTCCTGTACACGTGCGCTCCCGACTTTGCATTTTGCGCTCACAGTACCACCACTTTGTGTTTGGTGTCGGCCGGAGTGTATGTAGCGGGTGAAAAGCATGAGTCCAATTCTGCCGGGCTTTCGCGCCGTCTGCTTATGCCGCGCATGCTGCTGCGCACAGGCCACTGCTGCCAGCCGTGGCCACTGGCACTGTGGAGGAGCGGTCCATCGTCGAGCCCGTGCGCCGCGTGCTCAAGCAGAAGGTGCGGTCACGCCGGCTGTTGCGTCGCCCACGACTGGGCCCGCAGGACATGGGCCCGCAGGACATGGCTTACAAGGGGCTCACAAGGACTGCTTGCAATTGAGTTATAGAGTGCGTCATACCTTTGAAACCTGCAGGAGATGCTAGCTTTTCCACGGTCATTGTGAGCTATGAGCAATAAGTGTGTGAGCAGGGGTCATATGGCGCGTGTACCATGTTTGACTCGAGGGTTATCGATTTAAGGTTGGCGCACAGAGAGGGGTATCAGTCACCGGCCACAGCAGCTCGCTTGACTCTTGCGCGCTGAAGGGCTGGAGGCACTCACCCAGGCCGCGGCGCTTGACGCAGGGCAAGTACTTTGAGGCGGTGTGCCACGATATCGACCCGGAGGCGCGCACGCTCGTGGCCGGCTTCCCGCCGGAGGCGGGCCTCGACGAGGCGCGCTTCCGGGTCCCGTACGACATGCTGATCCTGGGTGCGGCCCTGCCCAGCGCGCCGGCGCGCCCGCGCGCGGCCCGGCCGCACATGCACTGTGCGCCAGGCTGTCCCGGGTCGGGCGCATCTTAGTCGCCGAACAGCGGCGAGCGGGCGGGGCACGGGCTGGAACGGGGCACGCAAGTGGGGTTGAGCGGGGGGCATGTGAGTGGATCGGGGGCGGCGCGAGCGGAGCGCAGCCGCGGGCTGCGAAGCCTGTGCAGCCCTGCATCACCATGAGAGGTGCCGGCTCAGCAGCGTCCCTGACCCTAACCCTGCTCGCGCGCGCGCAGCGGTGGGCTCGAGCAACAACACATTCGGCATCAAGGGCGTGGAGGACCACTGCTTCTTCTTCCGCAGCATCACCAACGCCAGCGAGCTGCGCCGGCGCGTCTCGGAGTGCTTCGAGCGCGCCGCGCTGCCGCAGGCCACGCCCGAGGCGCGCGGCCGCGCTGCGTGCTGTTCACAGCATGGCGGAGGGGCACAGCCTTGCCTCACGACTCCGCTCGTTGACCAGTGCAAACGCGGTCAGCGCCAAAGTGCCACATGTCTGTCGTGCCATATGAAGTGCGGCAGCTCCAGGCACAGCCGTCCTGGCACCCGCGAACGCCTTGCGCCGGTCCATGATCCTGGTTGTGACCTCATGGGACCGCGCCCTTTCCACAGCGCGCTGCCGGGTATCTGCTCACCCGGATGGTGCAGCAAAAGATACTCTCTTCGGCGCGCCTCATCTCGACCAAGATGAGGCGCAGCGAAGAAAGATATTCTGTGCTGCACCACCTGCACAAGCCAAAGCCGCGCGCCAGCGCTGTGGACAGGGCGCGTCCACATGAGGTCGCGGCCAGGATCATGATCGGCGGCGCAAGGCATTCACGGTTGCCAGGCCGGCCGTGCCTGGAGCGGGCACTGCTAGCTGAGGTGTAGCTGAAGCGCCCTGGCGTGGCTGCGGGCACGCTCGATTGCCTTCTGCTGGCGCAACCGCGCAGGAGCGGCAGAAGCTGCTGTCCTTTGTCGTGGTGGGCGGCGGCCCGACCGGCGTGGAGGTGGCTGCCGAGCTACACGACATGGTCCGGGACGACCTCGTAAAGGTGCGCGGCGCGGCTCGCTGCGTGTCGATTAGGGCAGCGGCTGGACTGCACGCACGCAGGAAGGGCGCCGCCGTCCCCTCCGCGCCGCCTGCCGCGCACTGCATGTTCACGCATCACTTGACGTAACCCTCACCCTACCCCCATGCTTCATGCGGCCGCGGCCGCGCCGCGCAGGTGTACCCGGAGCTCGTGCGGGACGTGCGCATCCGCGTGATAGAGCTGCAGGATCATGTGCTGTCGACGTACGACCGCGCCATCTCCGACTACACCGCCAGCGAGTTCTCGCGGCGCGCGCCGCACCGCGCCTGAACAGTCTCAGCCTGCGCGCGGGAGCCCATCTGAGAATCCAGCCTCGCCTGAACCGGTTCAGGGCCCGGCGGTGGTGGGTCGCCGGCGGTGGTGGCTCGACCCTGAACAGGTTCAGGGTCACGCCAGCGGAGCTGGCACTGCCGCATGGGCGTCCCGCAGCCGCGTGCACGTTTCAAGGGTGTGCGCCGGTCTTGACAAGAACATGGCGCCGTGGGGGGGCAGGGGCGGCATCGAGCTGGTGCTGAACAGCCGCGTGGCCGCGGTGCGCAAGGGCGAGGTGGACGTGTTCAGCACGGCCACGGGCAGCACGGAGGTCATCCCGTTCGGCGCGTGCGTCTGGTCCACCGGCGTCGCGATGCACCCGCTGGTCAAGAAGCTGCAGGCGCGCCGCGCGGCCGCGCCGCGCGGCCGCGCCGCCCCCCGCGCCAAATCAACACGCATGTGCCTCGCTGCCCAAAGTTTCAGCACACGCGCAAAAGGAGTGCTCTCGCGCTGCAGTCTCCTGAAGCTGCAGGCGTGCCGCGCGGCCGCCGCCGCGCCATCCCGGCGCCCGAGGCGTATGTGCCGGGCTGCCCGAAGTTTCAGCGCGTGCGCGGAAGAGACTATGCTCCTATCGCGCTGCTGTCACGCGCCTGGTGCTGATGCGCTCGGGGTCGTCCTGGGGGTGGCCGCCTGTGTGGCGCCATCCCGTGCTCCCCAACAACGCCCAGGTGACACCATCAGGGGACTTGTGCATGGCGCGCCATTCAGCTGGGTGAGTGGCTGGGGTGCAAAGCCCGCGGGGCGCCGCGGCTGCCACATACGGCCGCGCGCGCGCGGGCAGGGCAAGCTGTCGGGGCAGACGCATTTCCGCTCCATCGTGACGGACGAGTTCCTGCGCGTCATCGGCAGCCACGGCAGCATCTTCTCCATCGGCGACGCGGCCACGATTGAGCAGGCGCGCCGCCCTCCTTGCCACGCGCCCACCTAGCGTCGATCGGCGATGCGGCCACGATCGAGCAGGCGTGCCGACCCCCTTGTCGCACGCCCGGCCGCCTCCCGCGCTGCTCTGAGCGGGCTTGGAAAGGGCGTGCGGTGCAGCCTCGCAGCCTGCATAGTTGTGGTCACGGCGCGTGGCGCCCCCGCCGCAGCAGATGCCGAATGCGCAGCGCGTCCCCGAGCCTGTGCACAGCCGTGCTCTGCTTGGCATTTGCGCAGTCGAGGTACAGCTGGTGCTCACGCCAGTGCTTCATCCTGACCGGGCACCTGGGGATCACGGACAAGAGGGCGGCGGCGGGCGGCAGGGTATAGGGTAAGGCAACCCTACCCTACCCTATCCTGGCGACCGTGCGCAGGGTAAGGCGCTGGCCAAGGCCAAGGACCTGTTCTGGGACGCGGACAAGGACGGCAACGGCGTGCTGTCGCTGGGCGAGCTGCGCGACATGCTGCGCGAGCACAGCCGCGAGTACAGCCACTTTGCCGAGCACGCGCGCTTCCTGGACGGGTGCGGCGCCCGCGCGCGCGCCCGTGCGCCTGTCCCGCTGCCCTGTGACCGTCCGACGGCCTCTGCCGTGCATGGGTGTGCCTGCCGGCCCGGCTGTGCGCCTCTGCAGCAGCGCGCGGATTCAGCAGCGCCCCACTGCGAGGCGGGCGGCTGACAGCCGCCCGGCGCGGCCCGCAGCAAGTACGGCGCGAGCCGCTGGGGCGGCATGGTCGCATCGGCGGTGAGCCGCGGCAAGAAGCCCGTGGACGCGGCGGTCGGCGAGCTGGACGAGCACACCGCGCTGGAGGAGGGCCAGTTCCGCGAGCAGCTGGAGAAGATCGACCGCGGCCTGCGCGCGCTGCCGGCCACCGCGCAGGCGCGCCGCTGGGCCGCTGACAGACACGCCGGGCGTTTCAACCGCGTTGCTTGCATGGGCGCCGGCGCCCGTTTCGGGCAGCTGTGGTTTTCGGGGCGGCTGTACTTCTGGAGGCTGTGCAAAGCAAGCGCATGCATGCGCGGCCAGGCTTAGGGCAGGGTTTGAGGCTGCTGGGGACGCGCCGGCCGCCCGCACCCGCTCGCGAAGGCGGGTCCCGCCTGAGCTTAGGGTTGGGTCGCCGCGCAGAGGTTAGGGGTATGTCGCCGCGCAAATATCAGGGTTAGGCCCCGCGCGCGCAGGTCGCCAAGCAGCAGGGCGAGTTCCTGGCGGCGCTGCTGGGCAAGGGCGCCGTGCGGTCGGGCGACGCGCTGCCGGCGGGCGTCAAGCCGTTTAAGTACAGCCACAAGGGCAGCCTGGCCTACGTGGGCTCCGACAAGGCCGTCATGGACGTGCCGGCCGTGGGGCCCATCTTCGGCTGGGGCGCGGGTGCGCCCGGCCGGCCCCCGCCGCGTGCCTGCTGCCGCATGGCGGGCCCGGCCGCAGGCAGGCCACCGGTACGCTGCCTGCTATGTGTGCACGCTGGCTGCAGCATGGATGGGCGGGTACAAGCGCAGCGCGGGTGCTACTACGAGCGCAGCGCGGGTGCTGCTTTTGCAATGGCAAGGATGTGGGGACCTGGTGTGTGCCGCTGCGGCTTGGGTGAGGCGTCGCGCATTGATCGCGGCCCAGGACGTTAAGCTCTGCGTAAGCCGCTGAACATGGTGCTGATTGGGGCTTGCCTCTCTACAGCACTACACCACTCTCTGGGAGGGAACAGATGAAATACACAGTGCCCGTGCCGCTGCACTGCCGTGCAGCGCAAGCCAAACCCGCCGCGCGCGCAGGGCTGATGTGGAAGGGCTTTGAGACCTACAGCCAGATCAGCTTCAGGAACATCTTCCTGGTCAGCCTGGACTGGATCCGCACCAAGATCTTTGGCCGCGACATCTCCCGCGTGTAACCATGTGTATCTGCTGTGTGAGCTCTTGAGCATGTCATTGTTTAATTGCACCATGTGGTGCATGCAGCGCACCCCTGTAGCCAGCACTGTGCTTTTGCTGCTTGCATGTGGAGCGCATTGATTGTCAGGCGCGCGCACCTAGGACTAGGCGTCGCAGGTTGTCATTTCTGCATTGTCTGTTGCCAGGCACCCTAGGCATGTTTGTGACCCCCATGACTCTCGTCGCTGCAATGGCAGCATGCTCGCGGCGCGCCATGCACCCTGCGGGCGCCTGTCGCGAGGATGATGGACCTCGAGAAGGATAGCTCGGTCGTGATCCGAGTGTGCTGTGCAGCATCGCGTGCCACCTAGTGCTGACAAAGCCTGCTTTGGCAAGGGCAGAGGCAGTGTACCGGCTCGGCGAGCAGGTAAGACCGAGCCTGTTGACACGGTCCGTGTTTCCGCACTGCATTGCCTTCCGAACCTGAGCCCTCCAGCCTCGCTCACAACAACAACGAAATGACATGGGCCGACGCGCCCAGACTACCCCTGGCTAGCCCGCTGCCTACCCCCTCCAGCGCAATCGAAGCTGTCGCGCCCGCCCAAAGCTGCATCCAAGCGCGCAGGCTGCGGCTGAGGCCTAGGCAGCACCGTGCGGCCGCTCCCGTTTGGTCACTTGCAGCCACGCACGCGGGGCCAGGCCCACACTCGGGCGCATAACCTTGGGCCAACCGCCCTGCCCCCCAGCCCCCCAGCTGCCCCGCTTGCACACCAGTCGCCCACATGGCAGCCGGCAGCGCACGCACCCGCGCGCGCGCTGCTCAGTAGCCGCCCTGCAGGTCCTTCATGAACGTCTGCGCCATGGACGTCAGCTTGCGCGAGGCCGCGCCCGCGATGCTCTTCACCTGCGCCAGGTCCTGGCGCGCCTGCGCGCGCCGCGCACGCACTGAGTCAGGCGGGCGGGGTTGCAAGCCCGGAACCGCGCCCCGACAGCAGAGCCGGCAGCCAGGCCAGGTCGCAGTGCCTGTCATCATCTGCTGATAGCACGGTGTCGACACGCCCGTCCCAGGTGCTGCGCATGGAGAAGACGTGGCGCTGGTGGCCATCACAATGACCATCGTCTCACATGCTGCCCGCCCGGAGCGCCAGCGCTCACATGCAGACGCAGGCGCAATGCGCTCTGTCGCAGCCCGAGCTGCGGCGGCGGGCCGCCCGGGCGCGCACCTGGAAGGTGAGCTTGTTCATGAGGTCGTTGGCGGACATGTCAAAGTCCGACGACCCGCCGCCGCCGCCGCCGCCACCGCCGCCGCCGCCGCCGCCGCCGCCGCCGCCGCCGCCGCCCGGGCGCGCCTCGCCGTCGCCATAGTAGTCCGCGCTCGAGATCGCGCTCGCGCCCTGGAAGCGCCCCAGTCGCGCCTGCGCGCGCTCGCGCCCGCCCGTTAGCAAGCGCGCTCGCCGCAAGACGCCGGCGGCTGTTGGGCCGCACGCGGCATGCTGTGCTACATGCGCGCCGCGCACGGCCTCACAGTAGCTGTTTCCCAGCCCTATACTTGCCATGCACAAGCGCCAGCTTGCATGCAGCACCGAGTCGTCGCAGAGGGGCACCGCACGCAGCCCTTAACGCACCATAGCCACGCTATCCAGCAAGCAGTGTGTATAAGCCTTTGTTGCAAAGGCTATAAGAGCGTGCCCGTGACGCGCAGCCGTCAAGGGCGCGCGGCCGCCCCTGCGCGCGCCTGGCTCTCGTAGTCGTTGCCGGCGGCCGCGTCGTCCTGGAACTGCGCGCTGGAGATGGACTTGGCGTTGCCGAAGCGTGCGCGCGCGGCGGTGTCCTCCGCCGAGGGCGCCGCCGCCTTGGCCGCCGCGCCACCCCTGGGCCCGCGGCCGCGCCGTCAGCAGCCGCCAGCGCCTGCTTGCCGCACGTGCTGTCAACACGTCCTGGTGCCGCAGACCACCAGGCCGCACGCGACTCCTCTAGCCCTGCTTGTCCCGGGACGCTGCGTCTGCGCGCTCTGACCAACCACGCTGTCCACCGCTCCCTATTTGAAGCGGCCTGGCCGCCGCGCCGCCTTTCATCAGGCCGGCATAACGGCGGCACTCTCGGTACAGCCCCGCGCACTCTCCGCTCGCCCGCGGCCTCTTCGCGCAACCCAGCTGCCCGCACAGGCGACCGGCCACAAGCTCTGGTGAAAACTCGAGCGGGCCGGGCACGTCTGCAGAGATCGTGACTTCTGGCACGTCACACGGACGTCCTCTGCGCAGCACAGTCAAACACTCGGCTGGCACGCTAAAACCTCACACCCCCACCCAACCCTTCCTCGTCGCCAGTGCGCCAGCCGCCGCACCGGCTGCCGGCCCGCCCGGCGACGGGCGCCGCAAACGGGTCGTCCAGGCCCGGCAGCGACACGTGGCCGTCCTTGCCGCGGCGCACGCCCGGCGCCTTGGCCGCCGTCTCGTCCTTGGTCAGCGCCTCGTACGCAAAGCGCGAGCTGGGCGTCGCCATGCCGGCCGCCTCGGGGTCGCCCTGCAAATTTAGCGGCGCCGTCGGGGGCCGGGCGCGCGAGTCCGCTGGGGTGGTGGTGTGCGGACCGCCGCTAACACCGAGCTCTCGTCGAGGTGCCACGCAGTCACGTGCAGGATCGACGGTGGCGGCCCCGCGCGCCCGCCCTCCTGCTGCGCGACGTCCAACCCTAACCCTACCCTATCCAGCACAGGCGCACCAGGCCAGCGCCGCGCACGGCCAGCGGCACCTTGGGCGCCGCCTCCGCGGGCGCCTGCTCAAACAGCGCCGCGTCTGCCTTGGTCGCCAGCTTCTTCACGCCCAGGCCGCCCGCCTTGGCGCCCGGCTTTTTCGCCGCGACGAAGCGCGGCTTGGCCGCCAGCGGCTTCCGCGCCGGCGCGGCGCCTGCGCGCGCGCAGCCGCGCTGCGCGCCTCAGCGCACGCCCCGTTGCGCCGAGGGGTGTGCCAGCAGGGCGTGCGGCAGACGCACGGAACAGCAGCCTCCCGACGCTGATTTAGCGATATGTCAACCGGCGCCGCTCACTGCCAGCTGAAACATGTCGACAGCCCGCACAGGGCCGAAAGCCTCGACGCAGTTCAAAACAAGCTCGCCGCTGCCCATGCACTGCTGCGGACTGCACAATCGGCGCCACCCAGCGACGCCCGCCCGCGCACCCAGCGCGGCCGCGGGCGCGGCCGGCGCGGGCGCGGCGCCGTCCGCCTCGCCGCCGGGCGCCGGCTCGTGCGCGCCCGCGGCGGCCCCGTTCGCGGCCTTGGCCGGCTCCGCAGGCGCCTGCGGCGGCGCCGGCGCGGGCGCCGGCGCGGGCGCGGGCGCGGGCGGCGCGGCGGGCACGGGCGCGGGCGCGTCGGCCGCCGCGGCGGCCGCGGCGGCCTCTGCGGCGGCCACCGAGGTGAGCTTTGCCGCGTCCTTCTCCAGCTGCACGCGGTACAGCTGCGCCGCGCGCGAGGAGTACTGCGAGCGCCCACAGCCGCGCGTCAGGCGCAGCTGCACCCCCCCGGGGCTGCAGAACTGCAGCCTGCCGCGGGTGAGCTCACGCGCGCGCAGCCGTGTTTCAGGCGCAGGCTGCACCCCCCGGGGCTGCTGAGGTCTGGCCTGGCGCGGCTGGGCGCCGCACACCAGCCGGCCCCTCTGCGTCATCCCGCTTGCTGAGAAAAGTGTGGTTGCGCAAAGCGTCTGCGCCACACACTGCACAGCAAGCTCTCTCGGCGGGCCCTGCTGCAGCAGGTGCTGCACACTGCCAGACCACTGCCGCGCCACCTCACCATAGAGCTGGCGCGGCCTGATGTTCAACCTGTAAGATCCGCAGAAAGGCTGACGCCTGCCGCAGCTCGGGGCAGGGCGCAGCACCGCACCTTCTGCTCGATCTTATCTGCGCCCAGCTCAAACCAGCCGTGCTGCTTGAAGAACTGGCGTGCGCGACCGTTGCCGCCCACGCTCATGATCTGCCGCCCAGCGCCAGACGCTCATGATCTGCCGCGTTAGCAGCGAGACGCCGCAGCGCACACAGGCCGCCTGGTGCCGCGACATGGGGCTGTGAATCAGAGGCTCAGTGTGCGCCGCGCACCTTCAACTGCTCCTCCGTCCAGGTGTCCAGAGTCGTCGACCTGGAGCGCGCATGCAAGGGACCTCACAGCCCGCGCCGGGCAACAGGCGCGGCGATCGCAGACATGCTGGCTCGCGCGCAACCCGCGCTACGCGGCAGGAGCCCGAGCAGAGCCGGTGGGGAGGGGCCGCACCTGACGAAGCTCAGGTGCACGCCCAGGCTGCGGTGCACGCCCGCGCAGGTCAGGCAAATGTACACGCCGTACGGCACGGACGACCAGGTAGGATTCTTCGCCGGGCAGTCAAAGCAGACCTGGGCCCAAGCGGTCGGTGGTGACACTTCCGGCAGCTGGGCTCGCTCGACACTCTGTGACGCCGGGTGTGCCACGGCCCAGCAAGACAAGCCAGCAAGAGCAGCCAAGCCAACAAACGATACTGGCCTGCAGCCTCAGGCAAACCCACCAGGCCGGGCGCAGGCCGGGCCGCCCCGCCTGCCCAGCCCGGCAGCGGCAGGCTGCGTGGACTGCGCGGCGCAAGCCGGACTGGCACAAGCGCGACGCGCCCTGGATGTCGCGCGCGGAGGGGCTGCACACCTTGTTCTCCTGCTTGCCACGCAGCTTCTTGAAAAGCGCATCTCGCTCAAGCTTGCCTGCCGCGGCCATCGCAGCGCGCGCTCGCGCACCCCGGGACGCTCCCGCCGAAGCCGCAGGCCCCTGCACAACCTGCCACTCCGCACAGCTTGCGCAGACGACTTGCCTGTCACAGCAGAACTGCGATCGATGGCGTAGGAGCCCGGAATGCTCCAGCACAGGAAGGAGGTGAGGAAAAGGGACGCCCTGTGACAGGGTGAAGGGTAGGGGCCGGAGCCAACTCCAGCGGTGCTTCAAAGTAGCCCGTAGCAGTCCTGAGCGCTGAGACTCCCAGCACACGTGGTGCGCAGAGCACACGGGTACTGAGCGTGCGGATCGCCTTGCCGAGAAGTTCGAGCGCGCACTCCCAGCATGCCGGGCATGCCGCTGGACGCCAGCGAGCCCCTGCTGCAGCTCCAGGCCTGCCTGGCAAGTCCGTTCCCACCGCCCCTCCCTGCCCCCGCTCGTGCCCACCCACACTAACGTGTTCCAGGCACTCGGCACTGACTCTGCCGCCCTGCCACCGCGCAGCCTACGCCCAGGCACCCGTGAGGTTGCTTGCACGGCCGCGCCAGGGAGAGCGCCCGCACAGCGCTGGCACCAGCGCGCCGTGCGGGGCGCCCGGCAGCGCGCCCTGCAGCGGCATTGGCCCGCCCAGCCCGTTCGTGACCGCGCCTGAACCCAGCGGCGCGCCGCCGCTCAGTTCGCTGGCGCCGGTCAGCCCGTTTGCGATGGCGCCCGGTTCGAGCATGGGTGGGCGAGAAGCCGCCCGCAGCCCGCACGGCCCCAACGCTCCGGCCGGCCAGGTGGCAGCGGCGAGTGCGCTCGCGGGCGCTTCAAGCAAATATTGGGGCGCCGGCCCGCCCGCCGAAGCTGCGGACGCCGCCTGGCGCCGCGGCGCGCCCGGCCGTGCAGCCTGGGCCGCGCTGTCCGCCCTGGCGCTGGCGCACGGCGCGGCGCTGGCGGCCGCGCTCGGCGGCGGCGACCCGGCCTGCGCCGCTTTCGGCGCGCTGCTGGCCACGGCCGGCGCGGGCGGCGCCGGCCTGGGCGCGCGGAGCCTGCTGCGCTGCGGCCGTGCGGAGGCGGGGGTGGTCGCGGTGCGCCCTGGGCGGCGCAAATCAGGCCACGCCGCGCAGCGTATCACGCCGCAGCGCATTGCCTGCCCGCTGTGCTGGCGGCAGCCACGTCCGCATCGGTGCAGGCACTAGCAGCTCCCCATCCCTCTCACGTGCGTCTGCAAGGTAGGGTGTTTGCGGAGCGCCTTTGCTGGCATGGCAGGAGCCGGGTGTTCGGCCGAGGGCCTCGTCATTGCGGGTACTAGTGCACGCTTGCTGCCAGCTCTGTGCGGGGTCGGGCGAGCTCGGGGTGCGCGGCGCCGGCAGGCAGTGGGCGTGGCCGCGGCGGCGGCGGGCGTCCTCCACGCGTGCGCGGCGCTCGCCTTTGCGACGGCCGCCCTGGTGGTGGTCCACCTGGTGCTCTGCAGGCGGTCGTGCGCAGCAGCCCGACCCGCGCGAGTGCGCCGCGCTGGCCCACACCCTGGTCGCCGCCCTGGGCGGCAGCGCCGCGATGTACGCCGCGCTGGCCGCGGCGTCGTGCGCCGTCGCGGCGCATGCCCGCGGCGTGCGGCGCGCGGCGGCGCTGCGCGACGGCTCGAAAAAGCCGTGCTGGCGTGGCGGATTTGCCTGACGCAGCTGTATTGAGTTAGTAAAATGAGTGTGCTTGTAAGAGAGGGCTTGGAACGGCTGGCGGCCTGCTTCCTCTGAAGCGTGCGGTGTTGCGCCTTTACGCTAGCATCAGAGTGTTCACCTCGCTGTGGTAGGGCCAGCATGTACGCATAATGCAGCAGAGCCCTGTCCTCCTCCTCCAATCAGCTTTCCAGCACATGAAGCTATTCCATGGCTCACTTCAGCGCAAGGAGCAGGCAAGTTTGCAGCACCCAATCTTTGCATCTCTCGTGCATAATCATGCTTCAACTAAACTACAAGCTCATTCACTGTGCCACACCGTAGCGAGCCGCAGCTGGGTCACCAAGGGATGGAATTGATCAGCCTGTTCGTGTCTGCAACAGACAAAGTGGCGCCTGCTGGTGTTGCTCTTGCATAGCGAGTCTTGGGGGTCGCTGAAGCTCTCCTTGGGGCGCACATGCAAGCCCATGCAAGCAGCATTATTTTGTTAGTCACGGTGCCGCTCCTGGTGCTCCTGGTGCATCATTGTGAAGACTCTAGGAGTACCGAGCGCTGCCCGACCGTCTTGCAAGTCCCAAGTCAGAACGGCTCCACAAGCCAGAACAACTGTCTGCTTGAAGCAGACTGCTTCATACCTGTGAGGAGCATCTGGGATATGAAAGGCGCAGAGCAGAAGTGAGGTCGTTTGCTGCCATCTGAAGGCTTGGCCTTCAGATCGAATTTTGGAGTCTTTAGGACCCTAAAAGAGCCCGACTACCTTGGACTGAGATGTACTTCAAAGCAGCTCGTTCCAAGCTGAAGAATCATATCGTGCACTTACCTGTCTCGTGCACTCTGAGCTCAGGTATAGGTCCACGTGGAGGACAGACATTGTAAGATGATTGCAAAGGTGAAAATTGCTATTGTGACTGGCGGTGCGCAGTCCCTGCCGTACAAGTTCCCTTGTCTGCGAGGGCGTTGTCCGCCTGGCGACGGCCTGCTGCCTTGCAGGGACGCGCGGTATTGGGCTCGCTATCGCACGCTGCCTGGCCAGGGATGGCTTTAACCTTGTGCTGGGATACAACAGCAACAGTGAGCGCGCAAAAAAAGAAGCTAGTGCCATCGAGGAGGACCAGCCAGGCGTGTATGTACACCTGACTGAAGGCGACATAGCAGACCCGGGCACGGTCGGCGAGCTGTTCCGCGGCGTCGAGGTGCGCTTCCAGGCGCTGCAGGCGCTGCAGAGCCGCAGCGTAAAGAGAGCTGGACACCTGCCATGCACGTGGACGTTTGAAAAGCAGCGGATGCCATAGCTTGCTGCACGTTGCAGCCTGACAGCCCGCCTGGCGCAGCACCTGCGAGACCGTTATCTGCAAGAGGAGTACATTCCCCGCATGCACGTCAGCCGTGCTGATGTGACGCTCGTGTACGTGCACAACGCCGGCCTGACGCCTGCGACGGCCGCCCAGCGCCTGGGTCTGCCCGCCAGTGGGCCGTTCGACGCGCGCCTGTATGAGTACTTCCAGCAGGTGCGGGGCGCCGCCTCCTGCAGGTCGCATTTTTATGGCCTCTGAGCGCCTGGCGTTGGCGTGGGTGCGGCTGTGCATGCATACAGCGAGAGCGTGTATGTGTGCATGCGTATGCACATGTGTGCATTTGCAGCCGCGCTGGGACCGTGCCCCCCCGGCAGGTGTACTGCCACTCCTTCCGGCGTGCCATGGACCTCGCCACGCAGCTCAAGGGCTTCGCGCACGCTGTGGCCATCAGCGCGCCTGGTGCGGCCGCGCCCGCTGAGCATGGCTGCGCTGCACTGCGACCTCGCTCAAGTGATGCATGCCGCTGTATTGCACGCTTGCGATTTCAGCTCATTTTCAGACCCGCGCGTGATACCCATTGGCGCTCACATGCGCGCCCGCTACCGGCGGTCTGCCTCTCAATACTCTGTTGCACCCCTGACATGCACCCACACCCCTGTGTCCCGCCGCCCGCCAGGCTGCAACTGCTGCCAAAACCCCGTCGGAGACTACTACGAGCCAGCCGGCCAGGCCAAGGCCAGCCTCGAGTACCTGGTGCGCATGGCGCACCAGTATGTGTCCACGCTCAGTCGCACTCGTGGCTGCATGCCACCCACGCACCTTCGAGCCGCGCAGGTGCGCGTGTATGCTAAGAAGCTTGCACACACCGATGCCACTGTCAACGCCGTCATCCCGGTGCGGGGGTGCGGGCAATGCCGGGCTGCGGGTCCAGCCTCCCATGCTAGCATGTTACATCAATTGCACTACCAGACATTCACATAGCGGGGAGTGCGCAGGGTCCCATCAAGACCGAGGCCTGGGACAGCCTGGTCCAGGTGGCGCCCCGCCTCATCACGCGCATGCAACTGCTGCGCCACGCCTGCCCGGCCAAGGCCTCAGGGAGCCCGGCTCACCGCGCCGAACGCGCAGGGCACGGGCATGGACCTGGATGCCTTCATTGCGAGCACGCCTGCCAAGCGCTGGGCGAGCCCGGCCGAGGTGGGCGAGGTGCGGCCTCGCTGCTGATCGCTTCCCGGATATTATGCATGCGGCAAAGTGCCGGCTTGTTGTGAGGGGCTGGTTCTGAGGGGCGCTGGTGTTGTTGAGCGTCCGACAGAGTGGGAGGCTGCGACTCGCGCAGCGCACACCTCCGGCTGAGGCGCCTTGCCTGTGCCGTAACGGCAGAGCGCTCCCGTCAGGGGCTGCCCGTGCATGGCGGCGTCCTGGGCAGGCACGGGGGGGCCGCGATGCGTCCCGCCGCGGCGCCGAGTGCGTGCGGGCTGCCGCAGCGCATGCGAGCGTGCGGCGCACGCGGGGGCCCGCCCCGCGCCCGACGCTGTGGGCGCCGGGCGGCGCGCAGGTGGTCGCGTTCCTGTGCTCCGACAAGGCGGCATTTGTGAACGGCGTCGCGCTGCCCATCGACGGCGGCTTCCATTTGGGGAAGGTGTAGGGCTGTAGGGCGCGCCGCCGCAGGATAGGGTGAGGGTAAGTTTTAAGCAGACCGCGCCACGCCGATTGAGCGCTCTGGGTGTTTGCGCAGCTGCGGCGGGCCGGCAGCGGCGGCCTGGGCGGCACGAGTGCCCGGCCGAGCGGGTCACTGGCAGCGCTGTCCGCAAGCGCCCCGTAAAATGAGTGAGGCGGCATGAGCGGACATGCGTGACATGCCCATGCTGTAGCTTGCCAGCTGCGGCTGCAGTGCAACGACAGGAACTGCCAAAGGTAATTACATTATAATCACCTTGATGATGCACCATGAGCGGCAGCCGCCCTGACGGCCGCCGCTAGGTCCGGTCCGCTGCGACCCCAATCCGTCTGGCCACACTGCGCACTCAGTTTAGACACCCCGGCATGCGCCCATGCGCTGAGATCACTGACCCAAACAGACCCCGTGCTTTGCGCACACACCAGGCTCCCTTGTGCGCGCGCGGCGCCGCACGCTCGCGCGGCCCGCCCGGGCCATGTCTGTCATTCAAACAACCCCACGTGCTCTGCGGCAGCCCAGGAACAACCCGCAACGCCCGCCTGCGCAGCTCACACCCGCTGCAGTGCTGCGCGGCAGCCCGGGAGCGTGCCGGGGCGCCCGCCCGCTCCGCCCGCCGAGGCAGCCCGCGCCCGGCTAGCGTTAGGGTCCATATAGGGTCGACAAACCCCAACCCTACCCCGGCTCAAAAGAACGACTCCGCCTCCTCCGCCTCGGCTTCCAGGCGGAAGGCGCCGGACGCAACAAGGTCCTTGAGCGACGCCGCGTCGGCCTCCGACAGGCCCAGCAGCGCCTGCATGGCCGCTTGCTTATCCTCGCCGCGCTCGCGGCCAACGTAGACGGAGAACAAGTCCGCCAGCTCTTCCGGCGTGTCCCACTGCACAGGCCGCTCCGACGGCAGCGCCTGCACGCACGCCACCACACTTGCCCGCTCAGCACAGCGTTCTCGGCCTTGCACAGAGCGTGCACGCCAGACATTGATATACTAGGCCGCACAGAATTCCCACAGGCCTGCTCGTAGGCCCAGGGGCTGCGCTCCTGGGCGGGCGGCCTGCAGGCCTCGGGAGTCGCCGCAGCACAGGCGAGCCGTATCATACACGCCCTGCTCTGCTGCCCGCATGTCGCGCTGCGCAGGTGGGCTGCTGCGCGGGCGGGCCGCGGCCGCGCGCCTTGTTGGCGGCCAGCAGGTTGTTCAGCGCCTTGACCGCGTCGGCGAGCTTGCGCTGGCGCAGGAAGCTGATGGCCTGCACCAGCAGCGTGCGCTTGCGGTCCTTGGTCAGCGCCTCGACCGCCGCGCTCACGCGCCGGCCGGGCAGGCCGAGCTCGCGCGGCAGCGCCTCCAGCAGCCGCGGCGCGTCGAACTCGCCGCTGCCGTCGCCTAGCACGCGCGCCAGCTGCGCGCGCGCGCGCGCAGGGCTAAGCAGGTGCACAAGCAGACGCGCGGCCTGCGCTCTGCAGCCTGCGACACGCCGCGCTCCGCAGCACCGATCCCGCCGCCAGCGCCTTGCCACGGGCGCCGAGTGTGCTGCAAGCCGCGGCCGACCGGGTTGTGGCAGCACTTGTGGCGTGCGCAGTCGCAGCAGCGCTGCAAGGCGGTCTATGGGATGCCGTTTCTGCAAAACTGTCATAGCGACACTGTGACCAGAGCAGAAGTGTTGTGCTCAGCACGGCCATCTGCCTCACAGTCACCAGAACGCTCCGCAAAGCGCTCAAGCCCTGCCCATGCAGGCTCGCGCAGGGCTCCCGGCCAGACGCTGGCGGCTCGAGCGTGCCCGCCCCGTCGCACGGGGCAAAAGCCGGCGCGGCTGGCGGCCGGGGCGCCGCGCGCACCTCTTGGGAGAACAGGTTGGCGCGCAGCTCCTCGCTGACGAACGAGGCCACCTCTACGCCGGCGTCCTTCATGTCCAGCACCTTCTGCAGCGTCAGCGCGCCCGTCGCCTTGCTCGCCTGCGCGCCGCCGCGCGGCCGGCTCGGCGCCGCGACAGATCGGCAGGCAGTCCCTTCTCACCCTCCCGACCGTGCTCGCACTGGCTGGCGGGAGCTCCCGGCCCGCTCGCAGAGGCGCACAAGATCTGCGCGCCCCGATCGCACACGGCTGGCTGCCCCACCGCAGGCTCGGATGTGTGCCGTCGCCGCAGCAGGCGTCTCCCGAGCACGCCTCCGCCATGCGGCCAGGGCAACACCTCTGCAGGCCGCGCGCCACGCAAACCCGGGGCAGCAGCCAGCGCGAGCCTGCGAGCCACCCTTTGTCCGCCGGCATGGACGCGCGCGGCGCGGCCGCCGGGCGGGGCGCGCCTGCAGCCCGGAGATGAGGTGCTGGTTCTGCACGCCCTTGATGATCTTCTCGGCGGCCTCCTTGGACAGGCCCATCTTCTCGCGCATCTCCGCCAAAAAGTCCGCCTTCTCCTTGGTCAGCGTCGCGCCGCCGCCGATGGCCTGGCGCAGGCGCGCGCGCGCGCGTCGGGCCACCTTTTACGCCGGCGCCCGGTGCAGGGTGCATGCATGGGAGCAGGCGCATGCGGCACCGGGCGGTCTCGAGGCAGCGGGAGCCGCTTCCAGGGTGCACAGCAGTCAGCCCTGGCAGCGCCCAAGCCCCGCGGCTCACCCTGACACCCTTGAGTTTCCCGCTGAGGCCCGCGTGTCTGCAGTGCGGCAGGTGCCCAGGCGGCCCGCGCGGCCTACCAGCGCCCAGCGCGCGGCACAAGGGACATTGCGCATGGCGCATCCCGCCGGCCCGCCAGGGGTTGCCCGGCCGGCACCGCTGCCGGGCTGCCCCAGCGCAGGGCTGGCACGGACGCGCCCGCGCGCGCCTGCAGGGCCTGGGCGCGCGCCTGCTGGGCCTGGGCGCGGTAGGCCTGCTCGGCCAGCTGGCTGTGCACGCTGGACACCTCCAGCGGGCTCAGGCCCAGGATGTCGCCCAGCTGGCTCAGCCGCGCGAACTCGCTCAAGTCGCGCTCCACGACCACTGCGCGCCGCCGGGGCGCGCTCAGGCCGCCGCCGCCGCCGCCGCCCCGGCCGGCGTGGTCCCCCGGCCTGCGGGCTCCGCCCTGGGCGAGTGGACGGCGCGCAGGCGCCGACAGGATGCTGCCGCGCACCCACGAGTGGCCGGGCAGGCAAGCTTGAGCGGCGCGCTGGCAGGACTCATTCTCGCGCGCATCTGTCGGGATGCGCCCGAGGCGAGGGAGCCAGGGCGGTACGCAGGCGGCGGGCAGTGGGCGCAGGCGCATGGGCATGGGGGCCGGGCGTTGGGGAGGGGCGCGCTGGAGGAGCCCATGGGCAGCGCGACCACGTCGCCGGACATGCAGTAGAGGAGGAAGTTGCGGTAGATGTCCAGGCGGTCGCGCGCGTCCAGGTCCTCGCGCAGCGTGATCTCCTTCTGGCTGCGCATCACCTGGCCCGTGGCGCCCACCTGCGCGCGCACCAGGCTAGGGTTGGAACCCTAACTTACCCTACCCTGCTCCAATCCCATGTGCATGCGCCCGCATCAGGCCAAGGCTGTCAGCAGCCCCGAGGGCTGCACTGCCTGCGCCGTGCACCTCGGCCCACGGCGCGCGCCCGCCGCGCCTCCCTGGGCAAGCGCCCGCCACGAGTCGGCGCCGAGGACAGAGAAGCGACCCGCTCCAACCGTTGCATGCACGATGGCTGGCAAGCTGCGCGCGCTGCATGCGATTGAGCTTGGCCCCAGACTCCCGCCACGCGCGACCGTCAAGCCCGCGCCAGCGCTGTCTCGAACAGCGCCCGCGCCACGGCCGGGCGCCGGCGTGCCCCGCACCTGCTCCCCGCCGGCGCGCTCCGCGGCGGCCGCCTGCG
>JAABUV010000428.1_pt1 | contig 63398 bp, 111 predicted proteins | sample 5559971 | NCBI WGS metagenome assembly JAABUV01 (sample SAMN10711881, study PRJNA513362) | rock metagenome | isolation source: Antarctica rocks | place: Antarctica: Victoria Land, Knobhead nord | collected 2015-12-19 | reverse complement strand
TGAGGCGGGTCTGGCAGCGGGGCCGCACTGGTACGCCGCGCGCGCAATGAGCTCGGCCACGCGGCGCGGCGCGAGCCGCTTGCTGCTGCCGCCGCGCGCTTCGTGCTTCGCCACCAGGCCTTGCGACGAATACACATTGCGCGGCGTGTCGACTGATCCAGTAGCAGTTGGCCCCGGGCATGCGATTGTTACGCGGATGCCCCTGGCCCGGCAGGCGGGTGGACCTCAGCCTTGCCAAAGCCCTGCCCACGTGACTGAAGCGCTGGTGGTGTGGTCCTGGGAGCCGCACGCAGGCGGTGGCATGGTGAGACAACCCGGGAGTGACAGCATACATGGCACTGGCAGGTACCGTCGTGAGATCGCCCACGGTCTGCACCCGGTGCAGCCCACGCCCGTAGCAGTGCAGGACGGGGGCGCTCATATGCGCCGTGCGCAGACAGCAGGCGGGGCACCTTGCGCACAGCTCGGTCTGGAGCGTGGCCAGGTAGGCGTTCAGCGCGGCCTTCGACGCGGAGTACAGCGCCTGCCCGGGCGCCGGCACGACGGCGGCCATGCTGGAGACGGCCACAATCCGCCCGCGCCCCCTCGAGATCTGGCCCAGCAGCCGGGCTCGCTCATCGCATCATATTTGCCAGCATGCCCGGCAGACTTTTTCAAGGCTTGCACGCGGCTCAAAATGTCTCAAGGAGCCCGGGCGAGGCGCGCATGCAGCCCAGACGCATCACAGGCAGCCCACGATGCAAGCGCAGTGCATGCCGTCTCCCTGGAAGAAAAGGCAGGCGCGCGCGGAGGGCGCGGGCACCATGAAGGGGAGGCAGGCGCGGGTGAGGTGGATGGGCGCGGCCGCGTTGAGCGCCAGCAGCTGGTCGGCCACCTCCGGCGCCGTCTCCTCCACCGCCGCGTGCTGGCTCGCGCCTGCCGCCGCGCGCGCAGCGCCTCTCGCTCCTTGTCAGCGGTCTGGCAAGCGCTGCGCGTCACCACCTACATCAGTCATCAGGCCGCCCGCAGCCTCCGGCACAAAGAACGCTCCGAGCGCGGCGGCGGGGCGCCCAGCACGGGGCGGCCGCCGACCTGCGTTGTGGACCAGGTAGTCGATGCCGGCGCCGCCGAACGCGCCGTCCGCGAGCGCGGCGGCCGCCTGCAGCTCCGCGTAGGGCGCCGTCAGGTCCAGGGTCAGCACCTCCACCTTGCCGCCCGGCGCCGCCGCCCGGCACCGCGCCTGCACGGCCTGCGCGCCCCCGCGCGCCGTCTGCCGCGTCCGCAGCCAAGCGAAGCCAAAGACCACGTGCCTAGCAGCCTGCCAAAGAGCATCGGCTACAGGCAGGACCGTATGGTGCAGCTACACTTGGAGGCCAGGCCTGCATGTCAGGCGCTCCGTGCCTCTTGTTTGCTGTCACGGGCAGCAAATCAAACATGCAGGCATTCGGTGCAAACGGCGCCAGTTCGGGTTCAATCGTTGAGGCAGGTGCAGGCTTTCAGCCAAAACGTCAGTGTCAGCTCCTGGTGCGGCCAGCGCGCCTGCAGGCGCTCGGTGTTGCGGGCGGAGAGTATGAGGCGTGCGCCGTGCAGAGCAAAGACCAGCGCCAGCTCCTCGCCCAGGCCCTGTCGCCCAGCCGAGCGTCGCACGGCGCTGTCTGCTGCAGCCTGCGCACCGCGCCGGCTGGCAGAGGGGCCGACGCGCCTGGGACGCGCCCGTCACCCACACGAGCTTGTCCTTGAACGCGTCTGGCGGCAGGCGACGCGTGCGCAGCAGGCCTAAGTCTGCGTCCGCCCTGCGCAGGTGACCGCGTCTTGCGTGGGTCCCTGTCACGTACTGGTAAGGCACCAGTGAGAGTACGTGCAGACAGGCCAGCACGAGCCATGCATTGAGTGCAGTGCAAAAGCACCTGATGAACTGTGCCAACCGCCATAAGCCCAATGTGGTGACTCCAGCTATCAGCAACGGCGTTGTCCACTGCCCTGACAGCAGCTGTGCTGCGGCAGCGTGCCCCAGGTCTGACACTGCTGAGAGCGCATTGCCAAATGCTGAGCCTTGGGCTGCCATAGGAGCCTGCGCAGGCAGGCGCCCCGCTTTGCTTCCACGTCCTGCTTTACCAGCCACGGGGACAGACCTAAACTGCCTGCAGATGCTGATGGAACGTTTCGAAGTGTAACTTGGGCGGCAGAGTGTGTGACAGGTGCTAGGCGCTTTGCTTGGCAAGTGTCGCGTGAACAAACGCTTGGTCATGAGCAGGCTGGTGTGCTAGTGGGAAAAACTCTCCTCGATGCAAGTCCAGAGAACCTGCTCCCATACCCTAAACGGGTGCGCTCACAATCCAATTTTATCGTCAAGCAGGGGAGCAGGTGAGCCTTCCGAGAGCGTGAGTACAGCGGCAGGGCCGCAGCACTCCGGTTTCAGGTGCGATGGCGGGCAACGCCCTGTACAGCCACACTGGTCACGATCCAACCTGCTCGAGGAGCCGCTTGTAGGGAGAATGTGTCACTACTTGCTTGCAGCCTTGCTACCAGCTGCAATGCAAGGGGGCAGGCAGTTTGAGCTTGCAACGTGCTGCGAACGCGAGCGCTGCACAGGCGGCGCCTGTTTTCTGTAGCTGCACATGTGACGGGCGGTGTTCCCTGCCAACGCAGCAGCGGGGTCCTGCAGCAAACCAGTCCGTATAAGGTGTCCACACAGCTGCAGATAGTCTGCATACAGGCAGTGGAGTTGGTTAGCAGCTCTGATGTATTTAAATCATATACAAGGAGCGCCGAGGTCCCCAACTGCAGTGGCAGTCAACCAAGTCTGCAGGCGCGCAGGAGACAGGCGTGCTCTTCTCACAGGTCACGCACGCGCAGGAGCTTGCAGCTCTCGACGACTGTACAGGCCTACCGCTGCCATGCAGACTGCAATGCAGCAGCAGATTGCCGGGCCTCTGCTCAGCGGTCATGGCCTGCGACCTCGCGCGCCGCCGCGCAGTGCCCTGGGCGTGCGCTGCAGCGTGCAAAGAGATGCGCAGGCAGTTGCTCCGCAGCGGGCGCATGCAGCATTGGCTGTTGCGCTCGGCGCTGCAGCCATGCTGGCCGTGACACCGCCCGCTGAGGCAGCAAGGGCGACGGCGCCGCCTAAGGCTGACCCCTATGCGGTAAGCAGAACCCCGCCAAGTCTCCTTGAATACCACCACCTGGCAGGCAGGCATGTTTCTTGGCATCGTGAGAAGATGGTGCCAAGTCTGCACGTGTCTGTGCGTGATGACAGGTGTAAAAGCGTTAAAAGACTAAAAGAAAGCAGCGTGTGTGCACTGGTAGTAGTTCCGCCACCCTGGCTCACAGGCAAAGACAGGTGCCACCGGCGGTTGCTTGTGATCTAAATTATTAGCCAGTCTCAAACATGGGGCCCCCAATGTGCCTGCAGGAGCTACAGAACATCGTGTCGTCGCGCACGGAGGGCACCAAGCGCTCCCTGCTGGACAGCTTCAAGTCTGCCAAGGAGGCCGCGGCCAAGACCGCCGCCCCCGCCACGCGCGCCGCGAAGGAGGTCACAAAGAGCGTTGAGAGCACCGCCAAGGAGGCCACCAAAACTGTTGAGAGCACCGCCAAGGAGGCCGCGAAGAGCGTGGAAGGCGCCACCAAGGGCCTGCAGCAGCTGAGCCCCAGCGGCCTGCAGCAGAGCGCCGCAAAGACCGCCGCGGCTGCGCCGGCCGCCGCCGCCGCTGCTGGTCAGCCCCTTGCCACCAGGGGTGGCAGCCATGTGGCTGCCAGTGCATGTTTGTCTGCCGCATGCATGCGTGCGCAATGCCCGCTGCTCACTTATGGTGTCAGGCAGTCTGCACAGCCATGTCCGCCCAGCTCTGTCACGCCTCACCGGTCACGCGTACGGTACCTGAGTGTGGGAATGCTTGGTGTTGCAGCCCCGCTCGAGCGGGCACTGAGGGCGTGCACCAACAACGCAGGCGCTGGCAACGGCGGGCTGCTGGCGGGCGCGGTCGCGGCGCTGCTGGCGGCCGTCGGCGTGGCCAGCCGCGGCGGCAAGGGCGCCAAGAGCGCCGCCAAGGAGCTCAAGCGCCCGGGCAAGGTGGCGGCGCGCGTACAGGTCTGGGCCCACCCCCGTGTGCCGCAAGTGAGCCAGCTTGCTGCGCAAGCCCGGTCGCGGCACAGAGGCCCATGTTGCTGTGTTCTCCTGCCTGTGTGCTGTCCTGAGAGGTAGCCACAGGCAGACTCCCCGCACCTCACCTCTTTGGAGAACAGGCGCCTGGCCTGCCACCCGCGCCGGTGCAAGCTCCGTTTGCCGCCGATCAAGGTGGTGAGGATGGCGCGCGCTCCCGTGCAGCGGGGCGTGAGCGCGGGAACCAAGCGCCTGGCGCCGCCGGCGCCGCCGAAAAAGCCGGCGGGCGGCGGCCTGTTCGGCACGCGCCGCACCGCCCCGCCGCCGCCGGCGCCGAAGGGCGGCGGCCTGTTCGGCACGCGCCGCACCGCCCCGCCGCCGCCGGCGCCGAAGGGCGGCGGCCTGTTCGGCACGCGCCGGGTCGCCCCGCCCGCGCCGGCGCCGAAGGGCGGCGGCACCTTCAAGGTCCGCACCAGCGCGCCGGCCGCCGTCTCCGCCGGCACGCGCGCCGTGCGCTCAGGTGCTAGTCCGGCCCGGCCCGCGCCGCGCGCTGCCCTGCGCAGCGCCGCTGTGTGTCCCGCTGATGCAGCGCTTCTCGCGCGTGCGCGCCGCCGACCCGTCTTGCATGCCACGCCTTTCTCCGGCACCCCTTGCGCTTGGTGCCAACGGTCCGGTGCCAGCGGTCTGCACGTGAGGCCGGTGGTGTGACGCGCCGGGGGCGGTGCGCCTGCAGCCGCCGCCAAGGCCACGTCGGGCACGAAGAAGGTGGCGGTGCGGGCGGGGGCCGCTGCGCCCAAGGGCGGCCCGCGCGGCCGCGGCCGCGACCTCGCCGAGGAGGGCGGCGGCGGCGCCAGCTTCGGGACGCTGGTCAGCGCCGGCGCGTTCGCGGTCGCCGTGCTGCTGGGCGTCGCCCTCGCCGGTGCGGCCCCGGCCAGTAGCGAGCAGCAGAGCGTTTGCATCCGTGCGCTGCAAGAGCAGTGGCCACACAAGCGCTGTCATGGACTGTTCAGAGTGGACTGTTCAGAGCGGGGGAAGCATCATCGGTGGGGGCTCAGACACCCGCTATGCCTGGCATGTTGGCTTTCTCAGCTGCACCTACAGCAGAGAGTGCTGATGTTTATGCAAAGCATTGCAGTGCCCGCTGATACAATGGCAAGTATGCTGCAGCGCATAGTTGCCCGCTGCGCACTGTGCGCTGACGGTCAGTGCCCACGCGCGGCGCGGCAGCGCCCAAGCTGGACGCGCCGGCGCCCGCCGCCAAGAGCGCGGCAGGCAAGCCGGAGCTGCCGTCGGTGCCCACGCCGCTGCCGGCCAAGCCGGCGCAGGTGGCCTTCATGACGCGCGGCAGCGAGCCCGCCAAGAGCGAGGAGCCGGCGCCGGCGCCCGCGCCCGCGCCCGCGCCCGCGCCCGCGCCCGCGCCCGCGCAGCCGGCCAAGGCCGCCGAGGAGCCGCCCAAGCCCACGCTGCCCGAGCGCCTCGCGTCCGTGCTGCCCGCCGCGGTGACGGCCGAGATCCCGCAGGTGCTCGCCGCCCCGTGAGGGGGCGGCCCTGCAGTGGGCGGCGCCTGAATCAGCCGAGGCTGCGTCCCTGCACAAGCGCTCGTGCGGGACGGCAGCGGCACCTGCTCACTGAACAGGACAGTTGAGCAGTTGGATGAGTACCCTCCAGCTGGAACGCGCCAGCCCAGGACATGCGTACAGAGGCAGGCCACCCCGCGCAGGTACCGAAGGGGCCGGAGCTGACGCCGGAAATGTCGCGCATGCCGGCCGCGCCGTCGCAGCCGCCGCCGCCCGCGCCCGCGCCCAGCGTGCCGTCGACGCCGCCGCTGCGCCCGCCGCCGCCGCCGCCTGCCCCGCAGCCGTCGGTGATTGCCGCGTCGAGCGGGCCCACGCGCCAGCCCATGCAGCTCAGCTCTAGCTCAGGGTCCAGCCAGCCCAAGGCGCGCGCGGCCCTGTCCATTGCCAGGCCCTGCTGCAGCCTGCGGGATGAAGCGCCTGAGGCCAGTGATGCATTGGGCGCCGTGTGTGCTGTTCCTGCCCGGGGGGGTGCCGTGGAGCATGTGCATGCATCCTGCCATCATGCTTGAAGTGTTGCGTGGTGGCAGCAGACAGGCCATGCAACAGCTTGCAGGCCTGTATTGGGACCAATGTGGCTCCTGGTTTTGTGGGCAGCCTTGTCAAGCAACACAAAAAAGGCGTTGCAGTGCATGTCGACACATGTGCTGCCATGCAAATGGGTGTGGAGGGTGGTAGGCTCGAAAAAGCTCGAAGGGCTACGCATTGACAGAAATAGGGCTTGTGACTTGTCATGGGAGTGGCGTGCAGGCTCTGGCCGGAGCGGCTGCAGAGACGGCGCGCAGCCCCAACCTTGCTGGACTGGTGGTCATCAGCGTGGCCGCGCTGGCCACCGTGGGCGTAGCTGCCAAGAGTCAAGGCACAATCGCGGCGCAGTCGCCGTCGCCTGCAGTTGGCGCCAGCTCCAGCAACGGCGCCTCGGCAAGCAACGGCGCCTCGGCGAGCACCGGCGGCTCGGCAGGCACCGCCCCCTCGGCGGCGGGCGGCAAGGCGCCGCAGGCGGCCGAGGCGCGCGCATGGATCGAGGCCTGGCGTGCCAAGCAGAAGTAGGGGGCTGCAGTGGCGCAGCTGCCAGGTGCCTGAGGGCACTGCTGGGCTGGGACGGGCTGGAGCGTGCTGCACATAGCCAGGGACATCGGCGTTTTGTGGCTGGCCTGGCAACTTGCAGCTTGCTGGTTGAGCCGGCGGCGCACTGCCGTAACAGTTTTGCTGAGCCCGCCGGTGGCTCCCACTGCTCGCCGCAGCTGGCAGGCTCGAGTGGGGTCATGCAGGTCAATGCCGGGCAACAGCGCAGGCAGTGCCCAGGCTGCACCGAGGCGGCGCATTTTTGAGAGGCGGGCAGTGCGGCTGCGCTGTATGTGCTTGCTAAACATAGACTGAGAGGGAAGGCATGAAGGAGACTTCGGCATGTTGTTACATTACGCAAGTGCCGGGAAAAGCAGTTGCATGACAGCAACCAGCCCGACCATTCACCACATCCACTCCCGCAGAGAGGGCGCTGTCAAGACTTGCCTACCTATGCCACGAGGTAACACTGCTGTACGCTGAAAAAGTCAAGCCACAGGCACATCCATGAAAAACTGACGGTGCTGCCTACAAATGGTGCTGCCCACAGCATGTTGCGGAGCTGCATGCCTGCTGCCTGCCTGCCTACCAACGATATTCCACACACAGAGCGCACCCTCTGCAATGCAAGCACAGCTTGCGGACGACACCGTGCCGCACGCACGGTACAGTTTAACCTGTGACCGCATCATCAGGGACTCAACCTCGATTCGCCTCCTGCCACCCCTGCTGGATACACCGGCCACGGCTCCATCACTTGCCGAGGCTGAGCAGCGCAAGCGTCGCAGCCGCCTCGCGCGCTGCCTGCTGCCTGCGGGCGCGGCGCTCGTGCCGCGCGTCCTGGCCTGCGCAGCCCGCCGGCGGCCCGCGCCTGGCACTGCTGTGCTTCACGCATCCGCGCTCCGGACCCAGGGAGCCAAACCAGCGCAGCGCGGCGCGCTCAGAGGCGGCAGGCGCGGCGCCGTGCGCGCCGCCTGCCTGGACGGCCTGGGCGCCTTGCAGCCGCGCCGGCGCCAGCTGCGAGTAAGCGTACAGCGGGTGCCGTGCCGCCAGCTTTGCGCGCACGCTGCGCAGCGACGTCTGCGCACCCAAAGAGCATAGTGCCTCAGCGCAGCGCTCCTGACCCCACCTCACAGGCGGTTCCGGGCACGTCTGCAGAGCTGAAGACAGTGTTGTTCAAGAGTGGGTTCACTGGCAGGCAGCGCACCTCCTCGTGCCGGGCTACCGGTGCCAGGCTGACGGTGCTTGCGTCCGAGGCGGCTCGCCACACAGGCCTGGCTGCGAAGGACGGCGAAGCGGGGCCTGCTGAGCTCGGCACGGCCGAACCCAGCAGCCTGGGCAAGCCGGCTCCGTACGCGCGCCGCAGCGAGCGCAGCTCGGGCCCCGCGGCGAAGCCGCCGCCAAGCTCGAGGCCGAGCGTGCGCGTGGCTCGCGGCGCAGTGTGGCGGTTGCCATAGCTCTGCCTGTGATCTATGCTGCTCGCCTTCCCGCCACCGCACACGCCTGCGCTGGCGCGGCGGCTTGGGCCACAGGTGCGTGCAGGAACGCGCATGGGAAAGCAGCAGCGGAGCACCGCGCACACCCTGGGACGCGTTCCACTTCTTGGCGATGACCTGCTTTGAGGGAATGTGCGTCTTTGCCACACCTGCGCGTGCCGCAGGCCCGCCGCTCAGCAGAGGGTTTGCACCAGAGCACCGCCTGCTGCGAGCGAGCGAGCAGCTCATAAGCCTGTGAGTGGCGCGCGCGCTACCTTGCCAGCTGTGCTTGATGAGCCTGCCACACCGGTACAGCTTCACGCGCGGCATGCTTGACGCGGGGGGAAGGTGCGCGGCTGTATGCAGGTCAGCAGTTGCGCCGGACTTGCTCACGTGTTTGCCTTGTGCGGCCCAGCCACCGCCCGCAGCTTGCTTGGGCCACACGCGTCGTGTGGCCCAGCGAGGACTGCAAAGAAATTGGCGATGCCGGCCCCTTGACTGGAGAGCAGCTGCTGCTCATGAGTGTTCTTAACTAGGCCGAATAGGGATCTTCAGACATTTTTCACCAGATTTCAGGGGGCAAGCCATCACACATCATCATCATCAAACCGACACAAGCGCAGGTATCTTTTCACACATGATGCATGTCAACACGCAGCTAATGCCAAAAGTCCCGTGCTTGTACTCCAAAAGAACACGTTGTGGTCCCTGAGCAGCGCGCAGGGCTACGTCGCAGGTGCGCTGGGCGAAACCCCGCAGGGCAGCCCGCAGGTAATGTGGCTGTACGCGGTAACCGTGCGCCGCTCGCCGCTCAGGGCGTCGCCGGCCGAGACTGTGAGCTTGCCGTTGGTGTCCACGTCAAACTGCACACGCCGGCAGCCACTCCCAAGTCTCAAAATGCACGATTGCAACAGGCAAGCAGGAACCTCAGCCAGCTTGCCAGCGCAGCACACGCGCCTGGACATGGATCCGCGGCTCGGAGCATGGCCCCGGAGCCAGCGGCAGGACCAGGCTGGCGACCAGGCGGTTGGCGTCGGCCATGGTGTGATTGCTGTCCCCGACACAGGTTGTCATGCATGAGACATGTATGGGACAGGGCGCTGCAGCATGATAGGGCCAGTGACAAGAGCGCGCGCACCCCTCATACACTGACACTTGTGCGACCGGCTGGTTGTCCTCCGTTGCATGCAGGGCCACCTCTCGCTGCGCCGGGACGACTGAGTTGCGCTTTATGACCTGCGCACCACAGCAGCATGGCACAGGAGAGGGTGCAGCAACACTCCATACTCACCATGACGGCAGCTTCTATATACATGCTGGGCACGTGACCATGTACCTGGAGTGTAAAAGAGTGGAAGTACTCATGAAGCAGTGGGCCGCACCACAAAGATGGCGCCTGACGCCACCCGGATGCCCAGGCTCTTGGGCAGCACACCCAGCAGTACCATGCTCTGCAGTGCGCCGGGCGCGTTCGTCAGGATGCCCGCCTGCAAACACAGCAGCGCACACTGTATCAGTGTGAGTAAACCTACGGAACTCCTGCGTCGCGCGAAACACTGTGAGTTTTACACCGTGTTTGTGAGAGCTGCCCTACTGTGCAGGCCACAGCACCTCTGAACTTAAGGCATGCCATGACTCCTCCATGACAGTCAACGTGCGCATGCAGGTGCGGCACCAGTGGGTCGCAGGGAAACAGGGGACGCGAAGGCGGCCCTGTCAGCATATGCTGGCCCCGCGCACTGGCGCTGGACCGGCATGTGCCGCGCCTGCATGCATGCCCCTTTCGCCGCCGCGTCCCGGGGGTCGGGCGCGACCGGGGTGACATGGAACACTGACATCAGAGCGTGCTGGACTCCGGGCATCTGCGTGCCGCCGCCCACCATGACCACATCGCTCAGGTCCGCGGCCACGATGCTCGCCTGCCTGCGCAACAGACCCAGCAGTGTCATGGCCCCGCCGCCCACGGCGCGCAAAGCCACGGCGTTGGGAAGGGGGCCGCCACTGCAGGAGCCGCTCTGCGAGGGCGCTGCAGCCTTCGAACAGGTCGGCGCAGAGCCGCTCAAAGTCGCCGCGCTGGATGGTCACGTCCAGGTCCTTGCCGCCCGCCAGGTTGGGGATGAGCACCTGCGCCACCGCGAGTGCGGCCTCGGTCAGCCTGCCTACAGACACACGTGAATACACATGACAAAGTCAATCCAATATGATGCATGACCGGACGGCGCACATGGGCTGCATCAGAGGTGGACAGCAGCTCCTTGGCCTTGCAGGCGCCCAGGCGCAGGCGCTGCGTCGCCTTGCGCGAGGCCAGCGCGTTCACGCCGGCCACGCGCTGGAACGCGTCCGCCAGGTGGTACACCTGGGCGCCGCGCGTCGGACCTGACGCGCTGCCCTCGTCAGCAGACATCAGGCGCGCAGAGCGATGCGGGGGTCCGGACCAGGCGCGCGTCAAAGGCCTCGCCGCTGAGGGTTGTGCTGCTCACAGTCGCTTTCACCTGTTGTGCACCGCCTGAGACACCTCAAGGCAACCTCAACCGACACAGGTGCGCTCGCATGCCAGCTCGTGCGCGCACCTCAAACACCCCTTCGCCGACTTCCTGCGCCTCAGCAAGCGTGGCTGTCAGTTCCGCAGCAGCGTTTGGCAGACTGTGGTGCATGCAGCATGGCTGCAAAACATGTGCTATGCGGCGCACCATGAAGCAGGCGTCGCAGGAGCCTCCACCTAGGTTGAAAACCGCAACGGCCTTGGGAATTCCTGCCTTGGCGGGCTTGAGTGCATCAGGTCTGTCTCCGAAGATGCCCAGCGCTGCAGCAATGGGCTCGTCCAGCAGGCGCACCACCTTTCCATGCGTAGCCTTGCGTCACCTCCCAGGCATTGCAATGTCCACATGTACTTGTGCGGAAGTGCAAACATCACAAGGCATGTCACTTCATGCAGTGGCTGGCACGCCTGGAGGCCCGCCATTGTGGCGGCCGCATGCGTGGCCTCGCGCTGCGCAGAGGTGAAGGCGGCCGGGACAGTGATGACAGCATGCGCAACCTCAGTGTCCAGGTGAGCTTCTGCGCCCACCCTCAAATGCCTGCACCTCCCCCGTCTCCAAGGTAAGCTTGAACATAGCAGGCATGCCAACCTGCCAGCAGGTCACAAATGAGATTGGCGGCGGCGCAGTGAGGTGGTGATACACCTTAGCAGCCGCCCAACCACCTCCTCCGCCGTCAGCAAGCGCACGTCGTCATTGACCTCCACTGCATGCGCATGCCCAGGCACCAGTCAGTGCCATAGGCAATAGGCAAGTACGGGCATGTGCACGCCTCCAGCCACAGCGCAGCAGGTGCGCCTCAGCATCGCGGTCTGTGTGCATTAGCATTTTTGCTTTGTTGAAAGTCAAGCGCTGGGTGATGACCTGGGACAAGCGGCTTGTTCGCCGCGCTGCGAGTCACGTTAAAGGACCAGAGCCGCATGTCCGCCTCTGCGATGGACGGGTCGTTGAAAGCCTGCGCGCACAGTCGTGCTTACTAAATACCTGGCGCCTACACGGCTTGGTCCAGAAGCTCGGCATGGCAGCAATCTGAACCTTGCCATGCGCAGCCTACCTTGCCAAGGATGCGCCTCGCAAATACGGTCTGTGTTGGCACGGCGGCCAGGCACGAGACGGCAGCATTACCGCACGCCACCTCGCCGTCTGGCAGAAACGCCACGCAGGCCGCGGTTGCCGGGCTGCCATCCACAGAAGGCACGAGCTTGGCGTGCCCCTCGGACCACACCGCGCACCGGCTGCAGGCAACGCGCACAGTCCCTTGGTGTGAGTGAGCAGATACGATGACGTAAGCAGGTCTCAAGCAGCAACATTGGTGGCCTATGCCACCGGGCGCTTAAGTGGTGTGTACATTCTGCAAGGCCAGCTGTTTGATGGAGCCTAAGCTACCGGTGTGCAGTCTGTGAGCAAATTATGAGGTGTTAGCCATACCATGTTGTGGTCCCCAGGTCGATGCCGAGCACAGGCTGAGTGTCCGTCATAATGTCGCTGCTGCATGCTTCTTTGGCTTCAATGGGCCAAAGAGCTGTGCAAGTGTTAACTGACCCTAGACCTGCCACTTCCAGCTATCCTCTGCTGGATAGCTGCTGTCCTTATTCCAGTCCATCGTGAAACTGTCCGAGCAAGGCATTCACTCACTCAATTGTCTCAGATGATACATTCAGGGAAGCACGAGTGCATCTGTGAGTGCATGAGGTCCTCTGTCTTGCATGGGCAGATACATAGACAAAGGCAAACGGCAAAGACTGTGTTTGCCGCTGCAATCAACATTAACAACTATCTTCACAAGACGTTGGTGGATGCAGACCTGCAGACGCATGCACCTGCCATCGATTCTGATAGTTTCTGGTAGGCACAAGACATGACACTGCCCCCAACCAGAAAAAGATGCAATTGGAAAAGCATGCTAGGGCTCTTCGCCAGTGTCAGCTGTATACATCCCGCCATATCAGTGCTTGTGATGCCCTGGGGCGCGCAGCAGAGGTATGCCGACACAGCAAAGCATGCATAATTATAACATCTGACCCTGCATATATACATAAACCTGCACGTGCAAGGCAGGAGACGGACTTGTCTGTGTGTGATGTGCTTTGAGCCATCCAAGGACAGGCAGAATACGAAGGCTAAAGCACAGGACGTCGTCTTCCGCTGCAGGACAGCCCTGCTCTATCTCACTTCTTCCTGCATCACAGCACGTTGGGGCGGAGTCTCCCAGTGCCGGCGTCTGTCTTGGACACGACGATGCGGCGTCACGAGCATGCCCCTTAAGGTCCGCCTGCCCGGCGCTGGGGCCTTGCTGTTGCCTTCTCAACAGATCAAGATTGTGACTTGTGCGCGGCTGCAGGTGCTGAACGTCGCTGAGAAGAACAGCATCGCTGAGCAAGTGAGCTCCGCGCTGAGCAACAATTCGGCCAACAAGCGGACAAGCTGGTGCGCCTGGGCACCGACCGCCCGCTGTGCTGGGGCGCCTCAGACGTCCGCTGCTGGCGACTTTGACACTGGCTGCCTGCGCAGCTCCAATTACAACCCGCTGTTCTTCTTCCAGTATGCTGTCAACGGCGCCCCCTGCGACATGGTCTTCACCTCGGTCGCGGGGCACCTGCTCGAGCTGGACTTCACAGCCCAGCACAGAAAGTGGAACTCGTGCAGCCCCGACGAGCTGTACGCCGCGCCCGTGCAGAAAGTGGTTCCCCAGGTGCGCTGAGGTCGAGCTCTGAGTGCCGCTCCAGTGCGTTCAAGCTTGGCGCTGGCAGGCCGGGGCACTCACCGGGGAAAGTGGGGCCGCAGAAGAAGCAGGACATAGAGCGCAACCTGCAGGAGCAGGCGCGGGGCGCGCAGTGGCTGGTGCTGTGGCTGGACTGCGACCGGGAGGGCGAGAACATTGCGTTCGAGGTGCGCTCACACTGACGCGCCACGTCTGTCGTGCGGTGCCCGTAACCAGCTCCAGCACCTCCACGCAAATGAGTCTGGCCAGTCCCAGGCACCCAGCGTGCCGTGCGCACCTTGGACAGGTGATCGATGTGTGCACGCGCGTGAACCCGCGCCTGGTCGTCAAGCGCGCGCGCTTCTCGGCGCTGGTGCGCACGCAGCTGGAGCGCGCGTTTGCGCGGCTGGTGGAGCCCGATGAGGCTGCGTCCAAGGCCGTCGACGCCCGGCAGGAGATCGACCTGCGCATCGGCGCCTCTTTCACGCGCTTCCAATCCAAGCTGCTGCAGGTCAGCCCTGGATGCCAGGCTGCGGCAGCTTTTGTGAAAGCTGGAGTGTGCATGTGGAACATGGAGGTGGCAAGCAGGGGCTACGTCTTCATGCATACCTGACGGATTTGCATGCGCATGCTCCAGGACAAGTTTGACTTCAGCGCCGTTGGCCTGGAACGCGACCGCGATGGGAAACAAAAGCCCATCAGCTACGGCCCCTGCCAGTTCCCGACACTGGGCCTCATCGTGCAGCGCGAGTGGTGCGCTCCTGGCCATGCCGCACATGCTGCCCGAGACACCGTGCTTTCGTCCGCGCCATCCGCTTGGCAGGGAGAGGCCGTGTGCGCCACTCACCACATGCGGGTTGCGCATCAGGGAAGTGCAGTCGCATGTGGCCGAGCGCTTCTGGGCCATCCACATGTCCTACAAGGCACCAGCTGGGGCGGCCGGTGGGGCGCGGTGCCAGTTTGAGTGGCGCCGCACGCGCGTGTACGACCACGTGGCCGCTGCAGTGCTGTATGAGCTGTGCTGCGAGGACCCGACGGCGCGCGTCCTCCGGGTCAGCCCCCTTCCCAGCGTCCCACTCTGCACAGAGCGCGCTGGATGCAAATATGCCGTGCAAGCACACAGGGGGCCGCAGCGCCTTTGCTGGCAGGCAGCCGCTTACATGTTGCCAGAAGCGTGATTGTGCTAACAAGTCCTCAGACCTCTGCAAACCGCTTTCCTGCTCACTGGTACGTCACTGGACACCTGCTTCCTTTCACAGGCGCCTGCGCGGGCGTCTCAGTGCGTCCACAGGCCCCGCGCGCGGTGTCGCGCAGGCGGCGGGCGAGCAGCGCATGCGCTGGCCGCCGCACCCGCTGGCCACGCTGGCGATGCAGAAGCTGGCCATCACGCACCTGCGCCTGTCTGGCGAGCGCGTCATGAAGCTGGCCGAGGAGCTGTACCAGGAGGGCTTCATCTCGTACCCGCGCACGGAGACTGACGCCTTCGACCCCGAGACCGACCTGCTGGTGCGCGCCCGCGCATGCCCCGGCGCATCAGTGATGCACGTCCACGGCGTGCCCTCTTTGCTGGCGTAGCACAGAGCGTCTGTTGGTGACCCTTGGGGGCAGTGGGGTTGGCTGCTGACCGGCCATGTGTGCCATGGGGCCATGCTGGGTGCCGCCCCCATGCGGAAATTGCACATCCAATGCAGCAGGCCTGGCGGCGCGACAGGCGCTGGTGCAGCAGCACACAGGCGATGCGCGCTGGGGCGCGCATGCGCAGCGCATTGCCAGCGGCGAGATGTGGCACCCGCCGCGGCCGGGCGGCAACAATGATCAGGCGCACCCGCCGATACACCCCACGCGCTACACCCGGGGGGAGGCCAGCTGGCCGCAGGAGAAGGCGCGGCAACCCTGCATTCCAGAAGAGCTTTGCATGCAAGTCTAGCACAGGCAGTGCTTGCCCATTAGTATGCACTTGCACGGCAGTCTCACCGTGGACGGACTCATGCAAAGCGGGCAGCAGTGCTCGATGCGCCACTGGTGGCACATGGTGTGACACGCCTTAGATTAGTGTCACCAACAGCAACCACTTGGACTAATGCGTTTTGTATAGCCCTGCACGTCCTATGCACTTACTCTCTGGACATGGGCGACGTATGCAGGCGCGCCTGTACGAGTTCATTGTGCGCAGCTTCCTTGCGACCTGCTCCAAGCCTGCGGTGGGCTTTGAGACGCGGGTGGAGGTCGACATCGCTGAGGAGCTCTTTGACGCGTGCGGTGTGCTGCCTGGCACCTGCAGCAATGCATCTTGGCAGTCTGAAGGTGTTGCGGCTACATGCATTCACACAGGTCCGGGACCAGCACGTGCGCCCTGTCTGCCGCAGCTGCCACGTCACGCACACGGAAGCACGCAGGGCTGATGGTGCGGGAGCGCAACTGGCTGGACGTGTACCCCTACGCGAGCTGGGGCGGCCGCGACGCGCTGCCCGCCTTCCAGGAGGGCCAGACCTTCATCCCCCACGAGCTGCTGCTCAAGGACGTGCGCGGCCTGCGTCGCGCTGAAGCCTAGCAATTCTTGCCCGCCAGCTCGATGCGACATGCAAGTTCCTTCTGAAACAAATTGATGCTACACGCTCACCCCTCGCAAAAAAAATTGCCCACGCTTGCGACTCTGTGCAGACATTACATGCGCTGGATCACATGGCGCGCTCTGTCCAGGGCATGACGCAGCCGCCGCCCCGGCTGTCGGAGCGCAACCTGATCGCGGCGATGGAGCGCCACGGCATCGGCACCGACGCCACCGTGGCCGACCACATCAAGAAGCAGCTTGACCGCGGCTACGCCACCAAGGATGCGCAGGTGCCTCCCCTGTTGCCTAGCATCTTTGTGTCCTATCACAGTTGCTTAGCATCTGCACGTCGAATCACAAATTAACAACAACTCACTCGTCCACTCGCTGCGCACACCTCGTGCAGGCGCTGTTCTGGCCGACGCCGCTCGGGGAGGCGTTGGTGGGCGGCTACTGCAAGATGGGCCTGTCAAACCTGTGGCAGCCCAACCTGAGGCGCGCGCCCGCCGCGCTCCTGTCTCGCCGGGTTTGCTGGCGCTGGCGCCAGGCCCATTGGTGCTCTCGGACTCGTGCACCGAGGACGCGCAGGTCGCCCTGCTTTATCGCAGCGCCCCACTCCATGCTGACGCGTGTCGTGCGGCCCAGGGGCCTCATCGAGCGCAACATCACCGCGGTGGCGCAGGGCCGGCGCACCAAGGAGGAGGTGCTGGCCGAGGCGGTGCAGTGCTTCCGCGCCGACTACCTGGTCGCCGCGCAGAAGCAGGGTGCGCCGCGCCCCGCCGTCCCCCGCCCCCTGGGCGATGCCGCGGCTTCCTACACCCTCCGCTCAGCTGCCAAGCTCTGACAGTCCTTGCACCCTGCATCTTCTGTGCATGCTCAGCTGCCAATCTCTGACTGTCCCTGCACCCTGCATCTTTTGTGCATGCTCCGCTGCAAGATACAAGTGCTGGCAGCGCTGCGCATGCACCGGGCTGCATCAGGCCCCATTGGGCGAGCGTGTCAGCGACGCCGCGCCCCGCGGCAGGCATCATGGAGGCAGAGGTCGCGCAATTCTTCCCGCGCGCGGCGGGCGGCGGCGGCGGCGGCGACGCGGAGCTGCCGCCCGGCGGCCAGCCGCTGGGGTCCTGCCCGCGGTGCGGCCTGCCGCTGCTGCTGTGCCGGCGCGACGGCGAGACGGCCTTCGTGGCCTGCTCGAGCGCAGTGTGCCAAACGCGCGTGTACCTGCCGCGCGGCACGCTCGCTGCCGAGGTCGCCGAGGCCGCCTGCGGCGCGTGCCGGCACGGCGCCGTGCGCATGCTGGCCCTGCGGTGCGCGGCGCCCTCGCCTGCGCGCTGGCCCACCCGCAGGCGACTCGCCAGTGAACTTGCACCTTGTTGGCTTTGCATGGGAGCGTACGGGCAAGGCGTGTATGATGTCAGCATGGCGCGGTGTGCACGGTCGGAGGCGCGCCAGACACAAGATACGCAGACTGATGTGAGGTCCTCCGTGATGTGCGCGCAAGCTGGACCCTGCTTCTGTAGGCTCTGCGACATGGTGATGCCGCCGGCAGGTTTCGGCCGGCGGTGCTGCCGGTCGGGTACGATGCTGCCATGACGGCGTGCGCCCTGTGCGACCGCCGCCTGAAGGCGCTGACAGAGGCCTGCGGCGAAGCGCGGCCGCCCGGCCCGCCGCCACACGCTGCCAATGGCGGCGGCGGCTGGGGCCGCGGCAGCGGCGCAGCCGGCAGGGACGGCGCGCGCGGACGCGGCGCTGCAGGCGCGAAAACTGGAGCCCATGCGTGCACACTCTGCAATGTCTCCAGGGTGGTGACCTGCCCAGGCGCCGTGACACACGCAGAGTGGTGCGGCTGACATTGTAGGCAAGCAGGTGACATCCTGGCAGGTGTGGGGTGCCCGGGCTTGGCTTGAGCTTTGCGGCGCGCAGGGCGTGGTGGGGCGCCAGGGCGACGAGGCCCGCCGCATGACGCCGGGCCCCGCCCGCAGCGAGGCGAGCGAGGGGGCGGGGCGGCAGGCGGTGCTGCGCCTGCCGGGTGTGCCGCACTGCGTGCTGAAAGCCCATGCGTCCTGCCGCATGGCGCCACGCGCTTTTCACTGGCGGGCATGATGCCCGTAGCCATGACGGTTCCCCACAGTCTGGAGTGCAGCACGGGGTGTGCACCTGCTGTCCACCTGTGATGAGCTGCTCCCACTTCTTCCGCATGCCCGTAGCCCGGCAACATGAACTCCAGCGCGTGCCTGCGGGCGCAGGCGCGGCAGGGCCGGCGGCCAGGCCGCCGCTGGCGGCGGCGCGCCGCGGTGCCCGCGCCACGGCCTGGAGTGCGTCATGCGCACAAGCCGATCGGCGGCCAACCCTGGCCGGCAGTTCTTCAAGTGCCCGCACCCCAGCGAGGCCGACGCCTGCCTCAAGGTCGCATGGGTGGACGAGTGGACCGGCGGGCCCCTGCCGGCGACGCAGCCGGTACGCTGCGCCTCGCAGCACAGCGGGCGCATAAGGTGCAGTGCAGCAGCCATCGAGCATGCGTTGGTTGCACGGCAACGTATGGATGCTGTGCGTACCTGGGGCCCTTTGGACAAAGACGACCAGAGCACTGCCTCACGCAGGGCGTATACTGGGCTCCATGCTCTGAATAGCGTGCACCGCAACTGTGACGCATATATTGCTGCAAGTTCAAGAGCCTGGCTAACGGGCGTCAGAGTCGCTGCGAGTTCCAGGGCGGGCGAGGCCGGGGCGGCCGCAGCGGCCAGCGCGGCGGCGCAGCGCGCGGGCGCGGCCAGGAGGCTGGCCGGCGCGGCGGCGGCGCCGGCCGCGGCCGCGCGCCTGCATACATGTCTGCCACAGGTCAGCCGGCACGGATGCTCACCATGACCTGATCTGCTGGGCTTGACATCAGCCGGTGCTGCAGTGCAGCTCCAGCTTGAGCCTGACATGACGTGCGCTGTGGCTGCCGCGCAGGGCAGGCTGTGCCAGGCGGCAACACAGGCGACTGCTACCTCTGCGGCCAGAGCGGCCACTGGTCAAACAGCTGCCCAAACCGGCAGCGTGTGTAGAATACCCTGCTGACAAGAACGTCCCGGTCTCAACTGAGCCAGTCATTGGCACAAACCTCGTCACAGGGTGGCTGGGCTGCCCTGGATACTGCTTGTCAAGTGCTCTGAGTCTGTGTTCCAGGCATGTTCACCAGCATGGACCGGTTCACCTGAATGCAATATGGTCATGCGAGTGGTTTCTCCGTCACATGGTTGTTTCAGGGGTAGAGCATTTGCTGCCGGAATGCTCTCATTCAAAAATTTTCCCCGACACAATGAGTAGCATGCGCCACACGCCTTCTGGACAGCGTCACATGGCTGCCAATGGGCCCTTCACAGTCGCATCATATGCCCCGCGGGGCGCCACGCACTAGCCACCAACGCATCTGTGCTCAACACAATGGTACCGAGTACGCTCAATGAACAGACGAAGCCCCACCCACACAACAGAGCGGGCTTGGACGGTGGTGGCGCGGGAACATGGCCGAGCTTTGAATTGCTAGGGTAGCAAGAACGAAATGCCCCCAAGCGTCGCTCCCAGCAAAAAAAGGCAAAGGCTGCCTGTCAGGGCGACAGGGGCCTCGTGTCCCGGGAGACCTGCAAGACAAAGCGTGGCAAAGCGCAGTGCGATGAAGGTCGTCGCGCTCATAAGGTGCGGGCGTGCGCTGGCTGGCCGGCAGGCAACTGATAGCATGGGCATGCCCACAGTGTTGTCACTTGTTGCGCGCTCACGCGCGCAGTGGCGGCAAGGACTCGTGCTACAGCATGATGCTGTGCCGGCGGCATGGCCATGAGGTGGTCGCGCTGGCCAACCTGTGTCCGGCAGCGGGCGCGCCAGACGAGCTGGACAGCTTCATGTTCCAAACGGTGGGGCACCAGCTGGTGGCGGCCTTTGCAGCCTGCGCGGAGCTGCCGCTGTTCCGCCGGCGCATTGGCGGCGCCTCCAGGCACACGGCGCGCGCCCAGCGCTGCCGCCACCCCAGCATGGCCGCCAGAGCTGGGGTAATTTGTGGGGGTCAGGCGCTGCTCTGTTTCTGAGAGGTCTGTGTGCGAGCTAGCTGCAAAGAACTTCCGAAAAGCCAGATGTCCCTGCTTGCGGACAGCAGGTCACGTTGCAGGCCTGCGCAGGACCTCAACTATGAGCAGACGAGCGGCGACGAAGTGGAGGACCTGGCCGCGCTGCTGGCGTTCGTGCAGCAGCGCGTGCCCGGCGTCCAGGCGGTCGCGTCGGGCGCGATCGCGTCCGACTACCAGCGCCTGCGCGTCGAGCATGTGCGCGCCCGCACACCGAGCCAGCACTGCGGTGTGCCGACAGCAACCGCGGTGCTGTCAGCCATCGCCCGCTGCGCTGGCGGCGCTCCGCGCCTGCCGGGCGCCGCGGCGCAGCGCTCGACCATAGCTACCGTCTTCCGGCGCGTCGTAACCAGGCGCGCGCCGCAGGTGTGCGCGCGGCTGGGCCTGGTCTCGCTGGCGTACCTGTGGCACCAGCCGCAGGCGGCGCTGCTGGACGGCATGCTCGCCGGCGGCCTGGAGGCCGTGCTGGTCAAGGTGGCCGCGCTGGGCCTGGACCCCGGGCGCCACCTGGGCCGGCCGCTGGCCGCTGTGCGCGCGCTGCTGCAGCGGCTGTGCAGGTGCGCCGGCAGAGCCTGCGCGTGCATCCAGCGTCCTGCCGGCATGCTGCGGGCGGCTGCGCTATGGCGCTGTTGGGCAGCAGGTGCACCTGTGCGTCACCGCCTGTGCCTGTCTGCGTGGGGCGCCGCTGCCAGGTCGAGCGGCCTGCATGCATGCCGATGGCTTTGGCAGCGCCGCCTGCGACAGTTGGGCGGTCGACGCTCACCCGTAGCAACCTGCGGCAGGCAGTTTGAATGCAACATCTGCGGCGAGGGCGGAGAGTACGAAACTTTCACGCTGGATTGCCCGCTCTTTCCGGGCCGGCGCATCGTGCTCGACTCGTGGGAGGCGCGCGCCTCGCAGCCTCGCCGCTGCACAAGCGCGTGCATGACGCCTGCCTCCTCAATAAACATAGACACCTTCTGCGAGGATGACAAAGACGCGCCTGTAACAGAGCGGGGGCTGCAGGTGGCTCCGCATGAGCCTGGCGACATCGCCGTGGCAGCCGCGTTGTGTCCGACGGCCTTTCACCTGGAGAGGAAGCCTGTGCAGCAGGCCGCGGGCAGCTGCAGCGCCCCTGTCAGCCCAGCAGGCACGATGGACAGCGCGGCTGCCGAAGAGGCAGGCACACGGGGCGACGCAGCGGTGATCGACGTGCCGGCAGCCTTCACGCCGCCGCCGCAAGGTGAAGGCGGGGCACCAGCAGGCTGGGAACCTGGCTCGCCGGAGCCGGATGCTCCGCGGGTGAGCGTGGCCGTGCGGCGGACGACTGGAGGAGTCTTTGCTGTGGCCTGTGCGGCTTGCGGGCAAGACGGCCGCAGCGGCGATGGCGCGGCGCCCAGCGAGGCTCAGACGCAGGCCGCCGTGCATGCAGCACTGGGCGCCATACAGGCAGGCGCGCATCCAGCGATGATGATCATGCTGCTGTGGGTTTGAGGCTGCCATACAACGCGCATGCAGAGTCTGCACTTGCGTGACAGCTGTGTGTTTACATTATGGTCGTGGCTGCAATGCGTGAGAGTTGTCAGACGCATCCAGCCGGGTGCGCATGCTCACGCTCACTGCAACGTGCACTGCTGGGCGCGCAGGCCTGGCGAAGGAGTCCGCGCACCTGCGCGACGGCCTGTTCATCCAGCTCTACCTGGCAGACATGGGCCACTTTGCAGCGGCCAATGCCGCATATGCGCGCTTCTGTGGCGGCATCAACCCGCCCGCGCGCGCGTGCGTGCAGGCGCCGCTGCCGGCGGGCACGGCCGTTGCTGTTGACGTGATCCTGCCGCCATGCGGTGCCAAAGGTGCGCAGCTCCCCGCGTCCGCCCCAGGTTTGTATGCCTGGTAAACACGTCCTTGGGCCTGTAGATGGCAAGCATGTCTGCAAAGGATGTGCAATGGGCTGGCCAGTGCGCATTGCATGAAGCTGCCCGGAGTTGGTGGTATACCTACAGCGTGTACCTACAGCGTGGGTCATGCCAGCTGCTTATACAGGGTTTCTGCAAGTACATATGTGACTGATACGCTCGGCAAGGTCTGTCAAGGGAGCAACAGGCCTGTTGACAGCGTCGCGGCTGCGCAGAGCTGGGCAAGCGCAGCGTGCTGCACGTGCAGTCCATATCAGCGTGGGCGCCCGCATGCATCGGCCCGTACGCGCAGGCCGCCGCCTGGGGCGGCGTGCTGCACATGGCCGGCCAGATCGGCCTGGACCCTGCGTCGATGCAGATAGTCGCCGGCGGCGCTGCTGCCCAGGCGCGGCCCCGCCCGCCGCCGCGCTGCCTGCGCCATGCGCTGCGAGCGCGCGCGGCCCACCACTTTGCAACTCGCCATTGCCATGAGACCGGGGCAGGACGCAGAGCGGAATGCGGCCAGGGTCACGTCGGTCCTGCATGCATCAGCCGGGCGTCTGCCATGCAGCCAGTGTACGGTCTGTATGCCTGCAGCTCTGTTTGCTTGGGGCAAGAACGCGCCGCCAGGCCACCCGTGAACCCCATGCGCCTGCCCTCATGCTCGCTGTCACCGCTGCTGCGCAGGCGGCGCGGTGCCTCACCAGCTGCCGCAGCGTGGCGGTCGCGCTGCGCTGCGACCTGCCCAGCGCCATGCTAGCCTGCACCGTGTATGCGGCCGCCGGGGCGGCGAGCGCCGACGGGGGGCCGGGCGCCGGGGCCCGGGCTGGCGCCGCGGGCGCCCTGGCCGCCGCGGGGCAGTGCCTGGGGGCGTTCCTGCGCCTGGGCCAGCGCGAGTGTCAGGAGCGGCATGGGACTGCAGCGGGCGACTGCGCCGCGGCCAGCAGCCGCGACGGCGGCGGAGGCGGCGCCGCGGGTGAGCTCAATGGCGCCGCGGGCGCCGACGAGGCCGACGAGGCCGACGAGGCCGACGCGCTGCCGGAGGACGCCTACCTGCGGCCGCCGCCGGCGCGCGCCAGGCGCTGCGCGCCGCTGGTCACGTACGTGGCGCTGCCGGCGCTGCCGCGGGGCGCGGCGGTCGAGTTCCAGCCGGTCGCGCTCGCGGACAGCGCAGGCCCCGGTGCCACCCCCGGCCCTGAGCGTGCTGCGCGCCAGGCCCGACCGGGCACGCCCTTGCTTGCCGGAGCACGGGCGAGTCGACCTCGCGAGGTGGCGACGCACGGTGCTCGCTCAATGCGCGTCTGACTTGTGCAGGCGGCGGCGGCGGCGAGGAGGGCGGCGACTGGCTGGCGCTGCTGGACAGCGCAGCGCTCGAGCTGCCTCTGCCAGCTGCATGCCCCGCGCGGGAGGACGATGACCCAGCAGCCGGCGGCACGCGGCCTGCGGCGCACTGCAGCGCCGTCTTTGTGCCTGGCCGCCTGTGCCGCGCGCTGCTGTGGGTGCCGACAGCGGCGCTGGCGGCTGGTGCACCGGGCGAGCGCGCAGCTGGCGGCTCCGCCGAGCGCCTGCCGGGTATCTGCTCAGGACTTGCGCATGCCGCTGCTGCGGCCCTGCAGGCTGCGCGGCTGGCCCACGAGCATGCCCTGTCCGCGCGTGTGTACTATACCCCGGCGTGCGTGCCGCGCGCCCCGCTGGAGTCCGCTCTGGCGGAGGCCTTGCGCTGTGCGCTGGGCTGCGTGCCTGGCGCCGTGCCCCCGGCTGCGTACGTGCCCGTGCTGGCCGTGGGGTGCACACCTGCTGCCGACGCTGCGCTGCTGGTCGAGGTCATGGCCCTAGCGTAGGCATACCTTCTTGGAACGGCTGCAATGATTTGGGATAAGGAATGGAACAGGTCATGTATCAAGCCAAGTGTGGCGGCCTGCAAGGTGCAGGCGGGGCCACCACATAGCATCTGCATGCATCATGCAGCTGTTTGCTCTGCGTTTTAAAATCCGTGCCAAAGTCAGGGTTGCGAAGATAATGTGAGGCCGAACTCGCTTCGCCACAAGCACTGCCCATACGCCATGGCTCCCTCCGCCGTGATGTCCGTGACGGCGACACGCCCCTGCCTGCACAAGGCCGCACAGAGGCCTGTGGCAGCGCGCCAGGGGGCCACCCGGGTAGTGGCTGCCGCGCAGAAGCAGCAGCAGCGTCAGGTGAGCCGGGCTTCTTGATGTTGACACAGCGCAAGTGGAGTTGGGTGTTGGTTGTGCGCTTTGGTCTTGCACTGTGTGCCGCAAAACGCCTGCCGATGGCAATGGCGCTAAGCTTGCTCTGCCTTTTGCGCAGGCTCCTCTGGCCGCCGCTGCTGTGCTGTCTGCGGCTGCGCTTGCGGTGGCGCCCGCTGCGCACGCCGCAACAGAGGTGATGCAGCTTGCCGAGGTGGGTCTCCCCTTTGGAGGTGCAATATGCTTCAGTTGAGTATGTTCCACTTGAACTGCAGCTGTGTGTTCTGGTGGTGCGTGGTGTGCGCTGAGCTGTGGTGTGCAGGATCTCATGCATGCGTCCCTCTTGGCACAGCTTGCATGTTTCTCGTTACAGTGGCAGTGCACTTACGCCTTGCCAGCTGGCGTGCAGGGCGAGCCCTTTATTGTCTCCCTGGGCTGGGGAGCGCTGGCGGCGAGCTTCAGCTTTTCGCTGGCAGCGGTCGTTTGGGGCCGCAGCGGCATGTAGGTGGCAGCCCACTGGGTTGGGCGTGCAGAGATTAGTTGAGAACTGCCCTTTCCTGCTCAACCTGTGGCAAACCAGACGCGGCGCGTCTCTGTGTAAGTAAGTCCTACCACTGTGCACTTACAGACATGAGCACTTTAACAAACTCGGTGGGAGCCACGTCAACAAACTCGGTGGGAGCCACGTGTCGGCGTCAAAGCACACACTGCGCCGGTTTACACCTACTCGACCACCTCAGGCGTTTAGCTTGGCACCCTGTGGGGGCACATCGGCAGCAGCTCGCAGCGGCGCATTCGGTATGGCGACGTCCAGCCAGCGCTCAAGCACGCCTGGTGACCCGTACCAGGGGCGCGGCACGCGGATAACCTGCTCACCGCGCGTAGCGAAGGATCAGTCAAGGCTGCAGCATCCGCAGGACTCCCAACAGGTCAAATCACGCGTGTTTGCCCACAACATGGATGGGCGGCACCTGGCCCGTGGTGGGCGTGACCGCGCCGATGGGCGTGTGGAACACGCCTGGCAGCGTAAGCTGCGTCGCGCCTGCAGTGGCAGGCGTTTTAGTAAATGAATACATGCAGTTGAAAATCTTCGCCCACCTCTGCTCTGTCGGCAGGCGGAGGCGCTGCGTGCAGAACATGAAATTGCATGCAGGTGCTCGGCAGCAGCGGCAGCACCACGCACCCTCTAGGTGCGCGACGTCCACCGGTGTGATGAAGTCACCCCTGCGAACTCAGACCATGCTGGGTGGCATGCAAACTACGCATACTTCAGCCTGCAGACTCTGCAGGCACCTCTGCTGTAGCACAGCAAGCCCAGTAGTGACACTAGTCCATGCCTGCCTCATAATTCACATGTCAGTCACTTCACTTGGCGCTTATCACAACGCGCGTCCTTCGCATGCTCATAACACCTCAGCCACACTGCTGGTCATGGCGCGCTCACCACACGGTCGCGCGCCCGCAGACCTGCTGGTAGGACGCGCCCGCCACGCGCTGCAGCACAGACGCGCCGCGCTCCAGCAGGCCAGCGCCCTCGATCCACTTCCCCGCCACGGTGACGTAGTCGAGCTCCGGGTGGTGGCACCCGGGGCACGACTGGCTGATGCTGGTCAGGATGCCGTGCGTCTGGTCGGCAAACCTGTGACAGGCGGGCGCGCCACGCCCGCCTGAGACCGCCGCGGTGCCATGCTGGGTCAGGCAGAGGGCCTGTATTGCGCCCGGCGCACAGCAGCACGCCGCGCTCGCTGAAGGTGGGGCTGTACAGCGCGCGCACGCAGCCGCTGGCCTTGTCGCCTGCGCGCGCGCGCGGCGTGTTTGCGGGTGCGCCTTGCATGCCCACATGCGCACAGGGGCGCGCCGGTTGCGCGCTGGCCTTATCAATCCCAGACATAACAGGTCGAACACCGCATGGCTGGCCTACACGACGCGCTCAGCTGCCTGTCTTACTGTGGACAAGGCCTCTCCACAGCGCCCATCTTCCACGCCGCTAGCTCTCGCGCACGTCTGGCGCTGGCAGTAACCTACGGCGAGACGGGGCGCGCGCGCACCCACGCCGACAAAGATCTGGTTGAGCCGCTCGTGCCAGTTGAGCGCGACGGCGCTGCCGGGCACGGCCACGCGCCGCACGAGCGCGTGCGTCTTCGCGTCGAAGAAGACGAGCGCGCCGCCGCGGCCGCCGCGGTCCGCGCTCGTGCCGGTCAGGACCAGGCGCTCGTCCGGGCTGAACACGGCCTGCGCGCGCGGCCGGCTCTGCTGCAGGGGGCGCCGTGTGCTGCACGCATCATTGGGTGGCGTTGGTTGCGGCTCTGTTGTCAGCTTGGCCGCCGGCCCATGCTGCTCGGCCGCTGCCAGCAGGGCAGAAAGTGCTTGAAAGGGCCAGGGATGCCTGGCGCGCCGTCCAGAACCTTAGAGTGCGGCTTTGCACCATATGACTGCAGCATCCTTGTGAATACGCGCCTCTAAGAGTACGCGCAACCTTGTGCCTTGCCTTGCGCCATTGGCGAGTGCTTGAGCCAGCAGGCATTTGTCGGAGCAGACGAGGGCCGAGGGCTGGTAATGCAACTGATGTAGCTGCATGCGTGGGGGACGCGGCGCGTCCGCACCTTGGTGGACTCGAACGATGCAGGCAGCCCCTCCCAGACATGCAGCGGCGCCTTGAGCTTGCGCGTGTCCCACACCTGCGCAGCCGTGGCCGTTGCGCTCAGGCACAACTATGCATGTCAGGAAACTTGACTTGGCAGGAACACGTGCGGGTGAGACGTCACGCACTCTGCTCTGCGAATCAGCGGCCCCATACGCTCAGCGGCTGGGCATTTCCTACCGACTGCAGATGCTGCGGGCATCACGCAGGCCGGCACCAGCGGAAACAGCGCCGCCCCTCCGCAGCGGCCACGCAGCACCTCGCATTGCAGCGCAGCGCGCATCGCGGCGCGGCCGCACAGGCACGCACGCAATGCGCAGTGTCGCGCGCGCGCCGCAGCCGCACCTTGAGCGTCTCGTCCTCGCAGCGCGACAGCAGCGTGAAGCCGCCGCGCGAGAAGGTCAGGCAGGTGACGGCGCTGCCGCGCGCGTGCGCGCCCTTGGCCAGCTGCGCGCGGCCGGCGCTCACATCAGCGCCTCGCGTTCAGGTACGAGGGTCGATGGCAGCAGCAGGGGCACCGCCCGGCTCCCACGAGCAGGCTGCGGCTGCGGCCGCGCTGAGCGGTCCGGGCAGGGTGTGCAGACACGGCCCAGCACGGCGGCGTCCAATCACAACTTACGCATGCTCATTGGCTTGTCGGGGACGGAAGGTCAAAACAGTGACAACACACCACCGGCTTTTGGGCGCCGGTGAGTCGCACATGAGGGTCCCCCATTCAGGGCCTTCACTCACACAAGCCGCTGGCTTTGGTGGGCCGGAGCAGAGAGCGACGGGGGCGCGCCCGGCCGCCGCCGGACACATACTTCCAGTTCTGCTGCACCACCATCTGCGCCTTGGGCGGCAGCACCTGCCCGATCGCCGCCGACGAGCCAAACTTGCCTGCGCGCGGCGCCGCCAAAAGGTGTGGCGCACCGCCTGCGGCTGGAAATATCATACCATGCAGCAGACCCCCAATCACACGAGGCAGGGCGAGGTGCCCATTGACATGCGCTTCAGCATGTGCTGTCTGCCAGCCTTAAGGTAACAATGCTGACGGCACGCCTTGCGCCGGGTCCAGCGCCCTGCGGCCAGTGCTATGACTCTGCATGCCATGCAAAAGCAGGCAGGGAAGGCGCCTTGCCGGGCCACATCACCGAAAAAAAAAAAATGGCTGTTTGTCGAGAGGCCAGTGCTGGCACTGACAAGCCATGCCCGCCAAACAGGTAGAGCAAGGCTCCACGCACCTTTGACGTCCCACAGCTGCAGCACGCCGCTGGACAGGCCGGCGGCGAGCAGCGCGCCGTCGTCGCCGTACGCGCACGCGGTCACCGCCACGCGGCCCGGCCGGTCCACCGTCGGCTTGACCACGGTGCGCTGCGTGGCGGTCTCGGTGTCCCAGATGCGCAGCGTGCCGTCCTCGGCCGCCGTCACCGCCGTGTGCCTGCGTGCGGACAGGCGCAGCCGAGCGGGTGAGCGCGGTTTGAGCTCTACTGGGCCTATGCGCCTGGCTGCTCGAGGTCTCCAACGTGCTATTTGGGGCCTCTGGCAGCCGTGACTGCAACGCCCTGCATACACGAAGGCATTGCTGCCACGCGTCGTGTCTGACCGTAACCGCAATGACCCTTGCACAGCAGGAGCTTGCGGACTCCCTCAACATGCATGCTTCTGCCTCACGCGCCGCGAGGGCTGGCATGCTACCTCGCCCCCACCATCCTTTGTTGCATGTCGTCCCTGAGCATATTCAAGCACGGAGGGCAGCGAACAAGGCCGCGATTGCACGGGCCACAAGAGCACACGCAACAAATCATCTGCTGTCAAGCCCAGAACGTGCCGAGACATCTGCGGCTCCCGACATCCGTTCGAGCACCGCCCGCTGCGCAGGTCAGGGGCAGGGCGCGGCGCCGCGCGCGCGCCCGCGGCGCCGGCGGCCGCACCGGTCGGTGGGATGCCAGTGGCCAGACGTGCAGGGCGACTGGTGGCCCTTGGTGTTCTTGGTGTCGCGGATGTAGGGGTCGCCCAGCACGCTCTCGGCGCGCTCGACGCCGTCGCGGTCATACACCTTGATCTTAGCGGCGCCCGTGACGCACAGGAATGCGTCGCCTGCGCGCGGCGCGGCGGGCGCTCGCGCGCGCGCACCGAGTGCGTACGGGCGGGCTGGACATGGCAAACATGTCTTTCGCTTGGCGGACGACAACAGGAGCCTGGCGAGGAGTGCCGGCGCGGCCCGGGCTCCCTCCCGGCTCAGCTCTGCCTCCCTGAACGGCCGCAGGCTCACAGCCACAGGCTTCCAACCAGAGGCGCACGCTGCCAGGGCCTGAGCCAGCGCGCCCGCTGCGCGCGCCTCTGAGGGGCTCAATAAGAGCGCATGCACCGGGTGGCTCTCGAAGGGCGCCGGCTGACAAAAACGCGCACAGGTTTGCTAGGGCTTGCTTGGGTGATGCGCAGGGTTCACCCGAGGGGCTGAAGGACAGCGCGTGCACCGGGTGGCCCTCGTTCGGCACCAGCTGCCGGAACGCGCGCAGGTCGGCCTTCATGCCGTTGAAGTCGAAGATGCGCGCGCCGTAGTCCCGGCTGCCGGCCACCACGCGCGCGCCCGCGCGGTCCACGTCCAGCGCCGCCACGACCTTGCCCTGCGCTGCGGCCGGCGCGGCGCGGCGCCCCTCAGCGCGCCCGGCAGCCTCTGCTGCTCAGTCTGCAGGGCGGCGCCGCCAACTTGGGGCGTTGTCACAGGGAAAAGCAGCAGGCCTGTTTGAGCCCCTTTTGGCCTGGAACAACATGGGCACACTACTTATGCTCAGCTCCATAAGGAGGCAACTGCTTTGCCGAGCAGGGCGTGCTTGTGCCGCCAAGCGAGTGGCAAATATAAAGTAAGCGCACTCACGTGGCCGCACCTTCAAAGGCTGCGGGCGCGCACTTGCTCTCCGGCGGCGGCGGCAGGTGCGGGGCGCCGAGCGTGACGAGCCGCGTGATACCGGCGGTTCCAAAGCCCAGCAGGTAGACGCGCGCAAGCCAGCCACCCGCCGAGTGCGCGATCAGCGTCACGGGCCCGCCCCCGCAGCGGCGCTTCACTGCCTCCACAGACGCCTGGACCCGCTTCAGGTACCTGCGCCTCTCGACGTGAGCGCCCCTCTGCAACCCCCTGGGAGGCCGAGTATGAGGCGATGGGCGAGCAGAGCGTAGGCCTGCACCAGTCCACGGTGGGCCGGGGCGACAGCGTGCCCCGCCACCAGGCCGGGTCGGCCAGGCCCGCAGCATTGCGCGCCCAGTCGAGGCGGGCAACTGCCGTGGTCTCCACCACCAGGCCGCGCTCCTGCAGAGACGTGGCGAGCGCGGTGTAGTCTGCCGCGGAGTTGCCCAGCCCTGCACGGCCAGTGGTGTTCAGCGCACCCTTGGACGCCAGGCATGAGTGCACACTTGAGAGCACCCACCTGGAAGCAACACGACGCCGTGCGTCTGCTCCTCGCTGCGCATAGCTTTTACCTTGCAGCGGCGACCTGGCCCCATGTTGCACAACAACATGTTCAGGCCGTGCTGAAGCTCTTGACCAACACTCAATGAGACACTCACCGGCAGCTATTCTGACGAAAGCTGCAGCACAGGGAGTGTGGGTCACGCAGACTGTGCCGCTTTGCCGACGTGTTAGCTCGTGTCACAGTTCCAACCAGTGCGTCTGCTTGGCGTACTTGCATGCGTCCCGTTCTATTGCTGAGCATCATGGTTGGCAACAGACCTGCGCCACCTACCAGCTGCGTAACTGAGCTGAACTGACACTCACATCCGCGCATAGCAACCGGTATAGATGGCTGTGCATGCCAACCATGCACAGAAGGGACACCCGAGTGGACTACCCCTGACAACAGCACACCCCGCCCGCCGGCGCTGCTCCCCTTAGCACCTTTGCTTCTTGTGCGCAAAAAGCCCCTGCGAACGGCCCAAGGACGAGCCTCTGTGGCGTGCGTGTGACTGCAAGTCTGAGGGACTCGCCGGCAGGCTTGCGCGCACGCAGACATGGCGAGCTCAGCTATTAGCAAGAAGCGCAAGGTGCGCGAGCTGATCACATGCGCTCTCGGCGTTCCTGGCTGCGCGCACGCGCAAAGGCTCCGGGGCCCTGGTCCGGGGCCCTGCGTAGGCGCAGCCACGCGGCAAACACCGCCACGCGTGTGTCCGGGCTGCAGTTTGTCGCAGACGGCGTGTTCTACGCTGAGCTGAACGAGCTGCTGACGCGCGAGCTGGCCGAGCACGGCTACAGCGGTGCGCCTCCTGCTCGAGTTGCGCCGTTATGTGCCTGGACAGTGTGGGAAGCAGTCAACCAGACGTAACAAACGCGACGCGGCGACAGGCGTGGAGGTGCGCGTGACCCCTATGCGCACGGAGGTCATCATTCGCGCCACGCGCACGCAGAACGTCCTGGGTGCGTTCCTTACCTGTGTCCTAGAAGCAGCACTGCGGTCTGCCTGACGCGTTTTGCTGGCTCCTGCCGTGCCTGGACCCGTTCAGCTGGCTGCTCTGCGTGCCTGGCGGTGGTGCAGTGCTGCTGTGTCAACCGAGCCTGTTGTGCTCGCAGGCGTGAAGGGCCGCCGCATCCGCGAGCTCACGAGCGTGGTGCAGAAGCGCTTCAAGTTCCCGGAGGGCAGCGTGGAGCTGTACGCGGAGAAGGTGGCCAACCGCGGCCTGTGCTCCGTCGCACAGGCGGAGTCCCTGCGCTACAAGCTGCTGGGCGGGCTGGCAGTGCGCAGGCGCGCACTGCTCCGCGCGCTGCACTGGTCTGGCCTGTCTGGCAAGGGTTCGTGCGGTCGTGCCGATGGTAGTGGCGAGGTCCAAAGTGAGCCGGTTGTGTTTGTGGCCGCAGCGGTGGGCGCAGCTGCAAGTGCAGGTCGTCCACCCACATCGCGCACGTGAGAGACTCGCGTCGCGCAGGGCGTGCTACGGCGTGCTGCGCTTCATCATGGAGAGCGGGGCCAAGGGCTGCGAGGTGATCGTCAGCGGCAAGCTGCGGGCGCAGCGCGCCAAGGCCATGAAGTTCAAGGACGGCTTCATGATCTCGTCGGGCAACCCGGTGCACGACTACATCGACGGCGCCGTGCGGCACGTGATGCTGCGCCAGGGCGTGCTGGGCATCAAGGTCTGGCTGCCACGCAGCGCTCGCTCCTGACGGTCATGTCAAGTTTGGCCGGTGTTGTGCCATACTGATCCAGGCTGCCAAGCATCTCTGTGTCATGAGCGGCGGACGGATGCCACCTTGCAGCCGTCCAGCGTGCCGGTGGGTCGCTAGCTGTGCGGCAGGTGCTCAGGTGCGCGTCTCTGTATGCTTGCAGGTAGTGGGGTAGGTGGCAGGAACCACGTGTGGGTGCCCGGGCTGGCGATGTGCAGCCGTGCGGCGCTTATGGCTGCATGGCGCGGCAGGTGCGCATCATGAAGGAGTGGGACCCGACCGGGAAGCAGGGCCCCAAGCAGCCCATGCCCGACCTGGTCACGGTGCTGCAGCCCAAGGACGAGGAGCCCATCTCCGACAAGCCCAGCATCGGTGCGCCGCAGTGTGCAGCTGGCCGCTTGGGGCACATCTATTGCAAGGCACACGGGCACGCATTGCGTGCGTGGACCCTTGACCACCTGCATGTAATGTGCCAGCCAAGGCAGAGCTCCGCGCTGAGAGGCTGACGGCGCCGCTCGCGACAGGCAAGGAGAAGGAGGGCTATGTCAAGGATGTGGGCGGCGCGTACGAGCAGCAGGCGCCGATGGCGCCCCCGGCAGGCCAGACTGTGCCCATGTAGGCTGTTGCCGGCTGCCCCTGTTTCTGTGGTGCTCGGGTCGTTTGCTTATTAGTTGTGGGACACATGTAACATGGCTGTGCACAAAGTCTGTGGCAGCAGGTCGCGCACTGCTACTCTTTGCCAGACTCACACGTCGATGTCGAGTGTGCTCAAAGTGAACACTGACGCACGCAGAGTCACTGCTCTCAGCTGCACACAGAGCCACTAGCACATGCCCCCACTCTGCCACACGCTCCTCAACTTCGCTGCTGGCCTGTCACACAGCAACCACATGTGATTCTTGACTGCCCTGACAAGTGCGAGGCCACCCCGCACGTGCATCAGCATGCCCACAATGTCTTTTCTGAACCTCTGGCAGACATCACACGCTCACGCAACCACTCGCTCCGCACACAAACATCCTCCACGTTGCGCAAACAAAATGTGGTCTTGCACTCATACTCTACCTGCATCTAAACCGGTTGCTGCCTGCTTTCAGGACTAGGGCCCCGCTCAAGGCCTCACCTAACCTAAGAGGTGCTACAGCAGAGGCGGCCAAAACCGGACAGACAGAGCTGAGGCAGAGCGGCAACAAGCACTGAACCTAATCTCACAGCACGCTATCAGCTAGCTAATATGCCAGTTGGAGCATGCATATTCTGAACACGGCCTGCGCTGCCAGAACAAAAGGCCTGCATGTGCCTTCAAGCGCGGAAATACGACCCACAGGCACCCTGATGGCGCGCTAACAATGAGCTGGCACCTGCCTGCAAGTCTTCGTCCGACACGCGCAAGCTCCGGTGCCTAAATGGAATAGGGGTTTATGCCCTAGACCTGCCTAACAGCCCGGGCCGCGCCGCAGTGGCGACTGCAGTTCAGACTAGTGCGGGCGCTGCTCAAAGCAAATCTCCTGCCTTTCGCGTAGCAGTTCAGAGATTTTGTCCCGCAGGTTCTTGGTGTGCACGCTGGAGCCGAACGGCCGGTCGGCCTGCTCCACCGACGCGCGCAGCTTCTCCAGCAGGCGGTCGATGCTGCGCAGCTGTCGCGTCGCACACAACGCGTCAGCGGCCACGCGCTTGTGGAGGTGGCGCGGCATGCTCCGACAGGGCTGCTGCCTTGCCCGGAGAGGCGCGCACGGCCGAGCGCCGCGCACACCTTGCGGTGGGGCCAGCGCGTCAGGCCGTGCTTGCGGCAGATCTTCTTCAGCACCGTCGGGCAGATGCCGAGCTCCCTTCCGGCGGCGTTGATAGGCAGGTGGAAGTGCCTCGCGAGCTTCTCAATGCTCGTCTGGCCCTTCGGCTCCTGCGCGCAGCGCGCGGGTGAGTCACGGCAGCTGCGCTTGCCTGTCAGGTGCTGCCTTAGGGCATGAGCTGGACCCATACGGATCACACTCGCGCGCTCTGCAGAGGCACCTGGCTCTGGCCCTGCTCGCAGTCCAGCGACCCCTCTGCGCAGGCGCATGCAACGGTTAAGCCAGCGCGCTTTCAGCAAGCACAGCTAGACAAAAGCGGCCGCGGGGCCTTGCGCAGCACCTGTGCCCGCGGCCTCGCCTTCGGTCGGCGAGGAGGGCTTTGGGCTGTGCGGGCTCGGCGCAGCCTCGCCCTCTGGCTGCGCGGCCACACGCGAGTCCACAACCTCGTAGCCGTCGTTGGTCTTCTGCTCCACGAACGCGTCCACAAAGGCCCGCACAAACGCGGCGCTCCGCTCTGGCAAGCTGCCCGGGCAATCGCACATCAGAAGCTGCGCGTGTTGCAGCAGGCACCTTGGCTCACAGGGCAACCCGCAGACGGCACACCTCACAACCACAGCGCTTGCAGTGATGGCGCCCTGCGCGGCGCCCCCGTCGCGGAATTCCAGCCGAGCGTCGCAGGCGTGTGCAGCGTTTAGATACAGCTGCAGCACGCAGCTCTCCGCGTCTGTGGCCCAGGCAATCGCGTGCTGCCTCAGGCAGTTTGCCCTGACCTGCTCTAATGTGTGTGGCAGGCTTTGTGGTTGAAATTTTGCAGGAGAGGCTGCTGGCACTGCAGCAGTAGCCGTAACTAGCCGATCCCGGGTGCTCCGCAGGACTCTTGGCAACAGCATATTCCTGCGCAAGCTACGTCAGGACCCGCGCACCGTCCATGCTCCGTAGGCGGACGTAGGCCAGGCTGGAAGCCGAGCCCCGGGACAGACTCATCCCCGAGGGTACATGGTGAATGGTACGGCAGAGTCACTGCATGGGGCCTGTGGCGGGGGCATACGGGGGCCAGACAGCCTCCTCCTGCCTCCAATCGGCACCCTGCTGGCTGAGACCGGTCAGGGTTTCATGTCCCGACCACATCTGTGCCTTGGAGCTTCTTCACAACGGCCGTAGAACAAGTAGGCTCGTGCAGGCAAGATGTGATCCTCGGCGCCTTTCTAATAAATTCTTCACCATCACCATGGAGGTGCAGATAGTGACGAGCAGTACCTTCTGTTTGTGCTGGTCACTGTGTCACCCTTGACGTGCTCTACTTCACTGATATGAGACCTAAAAAAAATCTTGCAGAACTCCCACAAATGGCGCGCCAGCGGGCGCATGAAGCTCTGCTGTAGGGTTGGAATCGGCTGGCAGCCGAAGGGGGACATGTCGGGAATGATGATCAGTTCAGTATGCCAGTGCCACTAGACAAATGCTTCTAGACCAGTGCTGTGCTGGCAGAAACTTGCCTGCATGCACCCTGGGCTTGACAGCGCTGTGAGCGCGGAGTGCGCGCATCCCTACCTCAAGCCCGTTCACCAGTGTCGCAGCCAACTTTGGCCATGCGCCCCCAGGTAGCACTGATAGAGGGTGACCGACAAACCGGAAATGCGTGTGTAGGCAACAATTCCATGCGCGCGCTGGAGGTCCGCCACTTTGGCCACAGCCCTAAGCAGGCAACAATATAATTATTGCTGTGCGTCTAAATAGAGTGATAGGCTGATGCTTGCTGTGGTGTTGTTAACAGACTCCAAGGTTTGCAAGGCAAGGCACGAGCTTTCAAAGAGCCAGGTGGCACTTGTGGAGAAAGACCTTTGAAACTACTTTAAAATAGAAAGGACTCGAAATCATGTGCAGCAATCCTTGCAGTCCAACGCCCTTGCTGAAGCAAAAACTCCCGCCACCTTCCCGCCAACTGTGTTTTCAAATTTGTGTGCACCCCTGACCCTGCTGGGGCACACTGCTCGCTAAACCTTGCCGCGCGACTTCGACTGTGCATGTGAGCCGGAAGCTCGCCATGGCCCATATGTCTGTACTGGTCTCTGTGTGTACCCTATGCTCCTGCCTGGCACTATGCGCATACGCTATGACGGCGCGGTGGAGGCGCCGACTGCTCGACCTGCCCCGCATGCCGGGCCCGCCCGGCCACTGGGCCACCGGCAACCTTTCTGACATCCTCAGGCCCGACTTCCACAGAGTCATGGCGCGCTGGGCGGCTCTGTATGGAGAGGTGTACAAGGTGAAGGTCCTGGGCCTGCACGGCGTCGTGGCTGCCTGCCCCAGCACCATCCAGAGGCTGTTTGGCCGCGGCGAGGGCGACATCCCCAAGCACGTCGGCAGCTATTGGCACCTGGACATCCTGTGGAGCGAGGGCCGCACGCACAGCATATTTACGGACCTGGCCACGGACTCCTGGCGCGCCGTGCGGCGCGCGGTGGCCCCTTGCTTCAGCGCCAGTGCGGTGAGGTGCACGCAGACCTGGGGCTGCACCTGCCGCGCCGGGGGCAACCCCGGCACTGCCAGAAGGCCCTGTGAGGCCCATACCGCTCCGCCTGCCCTGCAGGCACAGCTTCCCGCTGGTGAGGCGCAAGGCGGAGGACCTGGCGGCGTCGCTGCGGCGGCTGGGCCCGGCAGCTGCCGTGGACATGGATGATGCTGGCATGCGCTTCACTCTGGATGTCGTTGCACTGGTGCGGCGGCCGGCCAGCAGCCCGATGCAGCATGTCCCTGCCCGGGGTCGTGCGTCACTGGCGCCCCGCCCGCGCAGGCAGGCTTCGGCTACGACTTCCAGGCCGTCCGGCTGGAGGCGAACCGCGTCGTGCTCGTGCTGCCGCGCGCGCTGGAGGAGATCCAGCGGCGCATGACCAACCCCCTGCAGGTCTTTGCATGGTCACAGGTACGCTGCCACCTGCCGACACAGTGCGAGGAGCACCGACTGCCGCCCGACCGATGGCGGCTGCCCTGACAGGAGGCGAGGGAGGGCATTCGGTGCGCGAGGGAGTTCCGCGGCACGTGCGCCGACCTGCTTGTGCACCTGCGACAGGCTGCTGCCGCAGGCCGCCTGGACAAGCACATCGGCGCAGCCCTGCTCGCTGTCCGTGACGCCACAGGTAGCGTTGGCAGCGCGCAGTGCTGCCGGTGTGATGTACACCTACAGAGTTCCCTCTGCATGCCCTGCACACGCCGGACGTTCTGCCCTGCGCAGGTCAGCCGCTGTCCGATGCGCGCCTAAAGGCCGAGATTGGCACATTTATCATGGGCGGGTTCGAGACGACCGCGCACACGCTGTCATTCACGCTCTTTGCGCTGGCGGCCAACCCGCACGTCCAAGCCCGGCTCGCAGCGGAGCTCGCCGCCGCTGGCCTGCTGCACAGACCCGGGTGCCCCGCGCGGCAGCTGGAGCCCGACGACCTGCGCATGCTGCCCTACCTCTGCAACGTCCTGAAGGAGTCCATGCGCATGTATCCGGTGGTCGCCGGCATACCGCGGTGCGCAGCCAGCCGTGCCCCGTCACGCAAGCGCGCCGTCCTGCCAGCCGTCCATGCGGCCGCACGAGCGCGTCGCAGCACGCGCCGAGGCGCGCGCGCGCGCAGGTTCACCACGCAGACAACGCAGGTCGGCGACTACCTCGTGCCGCCGGGCGTCTTTGTATACGTCCTGTTTCATCGCCTGCACAACAACGCCAAGTACTGGCGCCAGCCAGACGTGTTTCGGCCCGAGCGCTGGGAGGTGCCCAGCCTTTTGGAGTTGGCTGAGCACAGAGATAAGGTGCCTGGCGGAGAGCGCGCTGGCGGTGCTCAGCACGCAGAACCTGCGTCTTCCGGCGATGAAGCAAAGGTGTACCTGCCCTTCAGCGAAGGCTCGCGGAGCTGCGTCGCGCAGGCATGCACCGCTTCCCTGTGCTGCAACTCGGATTCCGCACCGTCAAGGCATAAGGCTATACAACTCTGCATCGCTCACACTGCTGCGGCAGAACCTGGCGCTGATGGAGCTGCGCGTCACGCTGGCTGTGCTCTGCTCCAATTTCACGTTCGAGTTGGCCGCAGCCATGGGGGGCCCAGAGGGTGCGCGAGGCAAGGAGATGATGGCTTTGACGCTGCACATGCGCGGCGGTGTGTGGATGCATTGCATACCACGAGTGTAATATAAGTGCACACTGGGCCTCGGCATACAAGGCCGACGCCTTCTCCTTCTCTGCATGCAACGACATGGAGATATTAGATGGTGACTTACAGCCACCTCACCTGCAATTGAGTAGAGCTGGCTACACTTGAGCTGGCATGCGCCACCCGTCGGCCCGACTAGCCTCCATTCAGAGCCAATGATTGACATTTCAAACATTATGTGGACGACCCTAGCAGGGTGCTTCAGCTGCTGACAGCTGCTGACAGATGAGCCTACGGCCACCCCTCCGCGCGCATCCTCATGCGCAAACGTTGCATGCGTGTGTAGCAGAGATGGAGGCAGAGACAGTGACAGTGCTCGTCGTTGGAGGGGGCGTCTGCGGGGTGCTTGCCAGTCAGAGATGCGCCGCCAAAGGCATCTCCTTCCGACTGGTGGACGCTGGCGAGGACTTTGGCGGCGTCTGGTGCACACTAGCAAATACACATAGCCAGCTGCAGGTTGGCGCTGAGCCTCCCCAATCAAGCAGTCACAGCTTGGCGGACCCTGTCTCTGCACGCACGCCTGCTCTGAGGCTGCAGGAGCAGGGTTACAGCCATGGTCAGCGTAGCGCAGTGTCAAGGTGTGCAGTACAGAGCCACAGTGCAGAGCGGTGCAGGCCTTCGAGGCACTGTATCGCTGGGACGCGAGCTTCCCGCTGGGTCATGCCCTGGCAAAGTTGTCCTCTGGGACAGTGCGGGTCAAGCTGCGGACGTATGCTCGCCTGCACGGCCTGTACGCACGCGCGACGTTCCGCAGCACAGTGCTCACGGTGCACTTTGACACGCAGACAGACAGGTCAGCGTCTGTGCCAGCCTCAAGTGTGTGCACGTGTGCTCTTGTGCAGTGTCAGATGACGTGTGAGGTGCTGCACTTCATTTGTGCAGGTACTTGGCAACTGTGAGGAACCATGACACAGGAGACCTCACGTTCGTCAGCGCAGAGTATTTGATGGCGGCCTGCGGCCTCCTGGGCAAGCAGTACACCCCGGAGGAGAGGCTGATGCCCAGCCTGGCAGCATACCGCGGGTTTTGCACGCTGGCAGGCAGGGCAGACGGGCGCGACTCGCTGGTCGGCAGCAGCGACCAGCACGGCAAGGTACGAGACAGCGGATGCGCCTGTTGGCGCTGCCCCACAGCGGGTGGACCGGAAGCTGAGCGTGAGCCGCGTGCAGGAGGTCGTGGTGGTCGGCAGCGGCGCGTTTGCATGCGAGGCCATGGAAGCCGCAGCCAAGGCCGGCGCTGCCAAGGTCACACTCGTGTCGCGGGAGCGAGAGAGGTAGGCAGCCGCGCTCCGCGGTGGCAGGGATTGCCGCGGTGTGGAGGCAGACCGGGCAGCAGCGCAGGTGGATCCTGCCCTTCTCGCGCCAGTTCACCATCACGTGGATGACGTACATGCCGCTCGTGCCGTGGCGCTGGAAGATGGCGCTCGTGCGCCTCTACCTGCGGCGGTGTTTTTACGGCCCCGCAAGGCTCATGCATGCCGCGCCCACCGGCGCAGCATCAGCCCAGGACTTCACAGGCATGCCGGCCCGTCATTGCACTTTGCTGCACCAGTCTTGGGTGTAGCGTCCAAACCTTCACGTCCGCGCGACCACCAGGCCAATGCAATGATGCCATATTCCAGCTGAGCCGAGCGGGCGTTGCATCGATCCTGGTGGACAGTGTGGCCGCGTTCGCTCGGAATGGTGTCTTCTTGCGTAGCGGGCGCTTCCTGCGGGCAGACACACTGGTCTTTGCTATGGGCTGCACGAAACTGTCGCCGCCACCTTTCCTGCTGGAGCTGGGCGCTGGTGCGCAGAAGGCCGACGTTCCAGCTGTGGCCATCAGGCCGGCAAACGCGGCAGGTCCTAGCGTGTCCCTGCTTTCAAGCGCGCACGCGCGGGCTTCAGGCCACGTAGAGCTACACAACTACGCTTTCCTTGGGCCGAGCGGCCGCATCGGAACAGCCAGCGATGTCACATATGGCTATGTCCCTGTTGGGCCCAAGAAGCAACTGGACATGTTCTTTCATGGCATGGCGTGCCGCCAGCGCGGCCAGGAGGCGGTGCGCCTCCCTGCCATGCACGCGCAGTGCCTTTCGGCGGCTCTATGCTTGTTTCATAGGCCATGTCGGGCAGGCCAGTGATGCCGTGCAGGCGTTGAAGGCCGCCTTGCACCCCAGTTCACCCACATCCCTTGGCGGCTGTAGCTCAAGCTCGGCGGACACTGATGAGCGCCCCAGCACCTGGTTTCACTCACGGCACTGGTGGTCCAGCCTGAACTCTGCAATGGAGGTGTGCTCGTCATCTGCAGCCCATGCCCAGCTCTGCATCACAAGCATGAGGTAGCAGCTGAGCCGCGCAGTTGGCTTGCTCTGCAGGCCCGCAGCGAGGCATACCGGCAAACCATGTGTGTAGGCCTCACCTGGTGGCAGAGCGCGCTGCTGCGCGCTCAATTGATTGCCGACAGCCTCCGTTTCTGGGTTGCCTCATGCCTGCTGAGCTGCGTCGAGCTGTCTCAGCTCCCTGTGCTCTAGTGGACCTCAGCATAGGGAGGAGAGTGGTGACCCGTCAGAAGCAGGCTGCCGTCTGGTAGACAAGTTGCATCGCGCGTAGATAGAGTGCTCCCTCGTTGAGCTTGTGTCTTAGAGGTAAGTCAATTGACAGGAGCGGTGTTCGGCCTTCAAACAGTCTGAGCTGCTACACTCTGCATATTGGATGCCCGCACCTACACACAACAATATTGACGGTACAAGTGGCAAGCAATCGATCACGCTTCATGTGTACCGAGCATGATGGATAACAGAGCAGGGCCCCTGCGCATGCACGCCTCGAGCCGGCTTGCCCTAACCAACTTCCCGCCCAAAGTTTGAATGCGTCTGTTCCTCCATTGGGCCTGCTAGCGTATAGCGTTGAGTGCTTGCGCACACTGCAGACGCTAGCAAGTTGTCGGGCAAGACGTACGGGTATCCCTTGCGCAGATGCAGCTGTTTCTTGACCTGACTGGCCTGCAAGCCTTGCTGCTGCCTCTTGGCTTCGTTCTGCTGGTGCGCTGCTGGGTGGCATCTTCCCTCTCGCAGCGGCATCCTGCCCAGCTTCACCCAACGCGCGCTGTGAAAATGGCCACTGTGCTGCGCTGACGCAGGCTCTGCTGTATGGTGTGCGGCCCTATGAACGCTGGCGATTGCGGCACCTGCCAGGCACGACAGGTGTTGACCCGGCACCGCTCATGGCAGTCCTCCTCTTTGCCCTAACACGGCTCACTGGCGCAGGCCCGACCCCCGCTTTCCTCACCGGCAATATCGCCGAAATCGCTGCGCTCGGCGGAGCAGCGCTTGCGCACGCCAAGTTCTCCCAGCGCTATGGCCCTGTGTACTCCACGTTTGGGGCACCGCAGCCGTGGGTCGTAACGGACAGCCCTGCCCTAGCCCACGACGTGCTGCTGCAGCACACCGTGCGGCCAACGATGCCAAGCCTGCTCTCTGGCAAGGACCGGGAGTTTGATAGGGCCAACATCCTGGCAGCTGTCGGCGACAAACACCGGAGCCTGCGCGGGGCGTGGCTGCCGCTTTTCTATGCAGGCAGGCGAGCCCCGCCTCTCCTGAGCGGCTGCGCTCTGCTCCGGCACAGCAGCACAGCCTTGCCAATCCGGATCAAAAATGCATGCCTCCAGCCTGATCTGAGTCTGCTGCCCGCATGTGCATGCAGCTTGGAGCGGTACGCCGTGCTGATGAACGAGGCAACCACGCTGTTGCTGGCGAAGCTGGACCACGCTTGCCAGGACGAGCGCTCCATGGACGTGCATGCTGCTTTCAAGCAGATGACCATGCAGGTCGTCGGCACCACAGCCTTTGGGTGCGAGGGCTTGTCACTGGCCACCCCGTTGGCTGAGGTGGGCCAAGCCGCAGGACGGTGAGGCAGGCATGCCTGCAGGGTCGACTTCACCATGGTGTCCCTGGGCGCGGAGGAGGCTGAGTTGGCGGAGGTCCAGAACCTCACGGCCGCCGCCAATGTTGTTTTTGACTTGCAAACTGGTACCACACCCTGGTCCCCGTCCAGCTCAGCAGCTTCTTCTGCTACTTCACTTCCTCATAGCCACGCCGCAGTGCTTGTACAGGTTTTGAGTCCAGCGTCTACATGCCCCTGCTGTTCTGCTTCCCCTTCCTGGCGCCCCTGCTGCGGCCCCTGGCAGCGCTGCTCCCAGACCTGCGGCTGCGCAGGCTGCGCAGCGCGCGTCAGGTGATCATGGACACCGCATTCCGGCTCATTAAACGCCAGCGCCTGTACATGGCCTCCCAGGTGACATGGCTAAGCACACAGGCATAAGCACAAACTAGGCAGCTATGCATCACCTGTCAAACAAGCATGCTCTGGTGGAATTGCACTGACGCTCCGAACTCATGCAGGCAGGAGCTGTCGACAGTGCCGCAGCAGTGCAGCGGCCATGCGGCAGCGGCGACGGCACCGCCAGCGCTGCGCCTCGCCGCGGCGTGCTGCCAGGCAGCTTCTTGGATCTGATGACGCGCGCCACTGACAGGACCACAGGGATGGGCTTCACAGACTTTGAAATTGCCAACCAGGTCTGCTGCACATGCGTCCATGTGCTGCCCTTGGGTCTGCAGATGCATCCGCCGGGGTCACTGAGCTGCAGCTTGCACACCAAGGCCAGGCGTACGCAATGATGATGGCAGGGTATGAGTCCACCGCCAACGCACTTGCATTCACCCTGTACCTGCTGACGCTCAACAGACACAAGGAGGCCAGCATCATTGCAGAAGTGCTGGCGTTTGGAAGCGCGATCCCCAGCTATGCCGACCTTGCCAGGTACTCGGGCGTTGCCCATGCGCATGCCTTGCGCGTGTGTATTCAGCATTCTCTGCAGTGGTACGGTTGCTGCAGGCAGACGCGTTTGGGAGGTGGTCTGTAACATGACAGAAGTAAGAATGTGTGCTGAGGGAGCGGTGCATTGGTCAGGTTCCCATACGTGGAGGCCGCGCTAAAAGAAGCGCTGCGGGTTTTTCCAACCGCACCCACACTGGTCCGGGAGGCAAGCCAGGCACTGAACCTTGGAGGCTACTCCTTGGCGAAGGGCCAGGTTCTGGCGGTGTCCGCGTACAGCATGCACCACAACGCAGCGTACTGGGTGGTGCGTGCTGCTCCTTCTGCTGCTGACATGACGCACGCGCATGGATGACCGGCTGCCTAAGAGCGCTTGGCCCATGCATGTCAGGACCCGGAGGCCTACCTGCCGGAGCGCTTCATAGATGGCACGCCCGAGGCAGCAGCGCGTCCGGAGCATGGCTGGGTGCCCTTTGGCGGAGGAGTGCGAGGCTGCCCAGGTGGCAAGTTCTCGATGGAGGAGGCTACCATCGCGCTCGTCCGCATGTACCAGCGCTTCCGGTTTAAATTGGAGCCTGGGCAGGTGAGGCCTCTCCGTAAAGCGTTGCTGCTACGATGCACCCGTTCCAAACCCTCACAATTTGCTGCACGCAGGTGCCCATGGCCTTGCACGAAACCATCACGCTGTCTCCGGCGCATGGCGTGCGTCTGAAGGTGTTCCAGGCCTAGCGTAGTGTGACCAAGCCTCACGCAGGACTGCGCAGCATTGTTGGCCATTCATGCACCATTTGCAGTTGCATTAAGTCTTTTCAGTAGCTGAATTTTTTGCCACAAAGCACGTCATGCATTCACATTCAAGTCAAGCCACGGAGCAGCCACAGGCAGGGGTGTATTGTGCCGGACAACACGCCAACATAGACGCTGAGCGGATGCACCTCCACTGGAGTGCACCAACGGCACTCGAGACAGCCACACAAGGGCAGACAGGCAGGCACAGACACACAGAACTCACTAAAACGCTCGCTCTCCAACGCACTCACCCTGCTACTACTTACAGCGCAAACGTTCTCCGTGTCGCCTTCAGGCTGGCCTTCTTCCTCCACTCCACATCCCCGGCCCTGTCAAACACGCCAGCCTGCGTGCACAGCAACCGGACTGAAGCCACGCCCAACACCAGGCAGCCTTGGCAAACCATTTGCCGGAGCAACATGCGGCTGGGCAGCATCACGTGGGCAGGGCAGTCACCTGCAGGCTGCGTAGCCGCAGGGTGAAGCGCGGGCCAATCTCCTGGAGCCGGGCGCCAACAGCCTCCTTCGCCGCCGCCTTGCCCTTCTTCTCCTCAAAGATGTAGCGATGGTGCCTGGTGCGTGCGGCCCAGCTGAGACCCCGTCACATGCCCTGACAGGGCTCCTAGCGGGCCACGGGCGACCAGCGGCGCGCGCCTGAAGAAGACGAAGTCGCGCTGGTTGTGGAACGTGGCCACCTGGCGGCCCTTGAACGCGCTGTCCTGGCTGAACAGCGACGCCAGCAGCCGCCCAACGCGCTGGCCGATGACGGTGTCAAAGTTGTTCAGGATGACCTCTGGCTTGTGGTGCGTGGCTCGCGCGTGCCCCTGGCGAGCGGCAGGCTCAGTGGGGTGCGTGCGATGCTCTGTCTGAATGCTCTGTCGTTGGGAAGTTCTGGGGGCGGACATTGATTATTGGCATGCGCATGGCATGCAGGCCGGGTTGCAGGGCAGAGGCATGCACGCCCTCGGCAGCCAGTCGCACACCTTGATTTCCCGCGCCAGCTTCAGGTTGGCCAGCCTGAACTGCGCGGTCGGTCCGTTGGGCAGGTGCACCAGCAGCAGACCATTCACCTCTTTGCGGTTCTCGTTCAGGACGATGAGGTTGGTGAAGCCGCGGTTGCTCGCGTACTCTGCAATCTTCTTCACTGCATACCCCTGCAGAGCCGGGACTGCCTTGGTGCCTCCGTGCTGCCTGATGCGCGCAGGGGCGATAATAGGGCGCCCAGCGTGTGGGGAGCCGGGGCGGCAGGCCCTGCCTGCCGCTTGTAGTAGTACGCGACGGGAAGCACGTCCAGCAAGTCCGCCAGCAGCTCAAACATGAGCTTGCTCGGCTTGTAGCACGTCGTCAGCAGCACCTTGGGCTCCTCCTGGCACGCGAAGTAGCCTGCGCGGCCCCGTCAGGCCGCTGCCCGCACTGCCTGCGGGGCGGCAGGCGCACGGGCAAAGCAGGCGTGCCGCACCAGCAAACTCGTCCTCTGCAACGTCGGCGGCGTTGTCGGCGTCGTCCGGCTGGACGCGCGTCTCGTCCCACGCCCGCGTGCTCTCCAAGGTCTGCAAAGACACAGGCCGGTTGGCGCCTGGCAGAAACAGCGAAGCAGGCCAGGCGGGTGGCAGGTGCTGCGCCCACCTTCTGCTGCTTCCTGGGCGGCGGGGCCAACCCTTGGCTCTCCGCCGCGGCCGCCTCTCGTTGCCGCTTGATGCGCACCTTCTTCTTGTCTTTCTGCACAAACGCACACGCCGTTAGCACTGCAAGGCAGCATCCGCTGACGTGTGCCAAAGACAGCCGGTGCGGGTGCGCCCACCTTCTGCTGGTGCTTCAGCTGCGCATACTTTTCACCGCGCACTTGCTTGTTGGCAATGTGGCTGGTCTGCTGGCCGATGGTCGCCATGGCGGGGCAGGCCAGCCTGTCCTGACTTGCTCTGGTCCTGAAGGGACAGAGCGAGTCTGAGCTCAAGCGGCGGGTTTTGTGCGGCAGCCAAAACAGGCAGCCCTCCAGTGAGTGGTAATAGTGGAAAAAGTGCTAGGCAGGAGAGCAGTCAGAACAGCGCTGCACTGCCTGCACGAGGCTATGAGTATCTCCCGCAGGCGCGTCAACCCGGTCTATGTCGTTGAAACGCATCTCTGCTGAAGGTGAAGCTCCAATAGCCAAAAAGTCGAAGATGGCCCGGCCTGCTGCCCCGTCGGGCGCCGCGACAGACATAGATGAGGACCTGCACAGCCGGCAGCTGGCCGTGTACGGCCGCGAGTCGATGCGCCGGATGGCCGCTAGCAGCATACTGATCGTCGGCCTGGCCGGCCTGGGCGTGGAGATCGGTGCGGCGCCCAGCCGGGGCGCGCCCTGCCAGGGCACCCAGCACGCCGCGGCGGCCCTGACCACAGGGCGCGCACTCACGCAGCCAAGAATGTGGTCCTGGCCGGCGTGAAGTCGGTCACGCTGCTGGACGACGCGACGGTGGGCGTGCGCGACCTGTCCGCGCAGTTCTACCTGGCCGAGGCCGACGCGGGCAAGAAGCGCGCGGCCGCCTGCAAGGACCGCCTGCAGGAGCTGAACACGGCGGTGGCAGTGTCCGTGGCTGCTGGGTGGCCGACCGACGAGGAGCTGCTCAAGTTCCAGGCGCGCACGCCTGCCCTGGCCGCAGATCGCATGTGGGCCAGCAGTGATCACGCTCTGCAGCTGCGCCGACCGCCGGCCCCAGACGGTGCACACTTTGCGCACACGGAGGGCCCGGGCGCTACTGTGCACTGCTGGGCTCGTGCTCGCTCGCGGGTCTGGTGCATGTGCGGCCGCGTTGACAGTGTGCGGTGCTTGCAGGTGGTGGTGCTCACGGGCACGCCGCTGGCAGAGGCCCTGCGCGTCGACGAGCTCTGCCACCGTGCTGGCGTGGCCTTCATCCGCGCGGACGTACGAGGCGTCTTTGCGCGCGTCTTCTGCGACTTTGGCCCCGCCTTCACAGTGTTTGACGTGGACGGTGCGGCGCTGGAAACCGTGGCCCGCACATGCATCGAGTGCCGGCAGCCATTCTCCGCCGCTCCAACGGCCCCCGCCAGCACAAATTCAGCACATGGAACTCGTAAAGTGCTGGGGCCGTCCTGTGTCCACGATGTTCTCAATATTGTTTCCCACTTTGTTCGCAGGCGAGGAGCCGGTGTCAGGGATCGTGGCAGGCATCACGGGCGGCTCCCCGACCATCGTAACGTGCGTGGAGGATGAGCGCCTTGAGTTCCAGGTCTGGCCCAGCTGGTGATGGTCGCGTTGCAGGGCCCAGCCGCGTGGGCTCCCAGGCGTTGAGCTCCTCTGTGCATCTGCTGGCCTGCGTGGCTGTGTACCGATCGGTGCTTGAAGTGACTGACCCCTGCATGCACACTCCGGCCTAACAAAAACCCTGCGCGCCTTTGCAGGACGGGCAGCTGGTGACCTTTTCGGAGGTTGTTGGCATGACAGAGCTCAATGATGGCAAGCCTCGCAGGATACGCAACTGCAAGGTGCGTCCGCTACATTGCGTGAGTGACCGCCACCGCTTCAGCTTATGTTGATGGCCATGGTCGAGACAGCGCTGCTTAGCGGGTTATTCGTGAAATACAAGTGCCGCGTGGTGATTGTGCGCCGGTGCAAGCTCTACGGCTGATATCTGGTTGCCTAGACACGCCTCGTGTTGGGGTGGTGTTCAGCCCGGACTTGTCGCGGTGTTGAGGTCTGTGCACAGCGCATGGAGGAGCCGGGGCCGCCGTGCGCAGGCGCACAGCTTCGAGCTCGAGCAGGACACGAGCGGCTACTCCAGCTATGCGCGCGGCGGCATCGTGACGCAGCACAAGGAGCCGAAGCAGCTGGCCTTCAAGCCGCTGGCGGCCTCCATCGCCGAGCCGGGCGAGTTCCTGGTGTCCGACTTTGCCAAGCTGGAGCGGCCGGCGCAGCTGCACCTGGGCTTCCAGGCGCTCGACGCGCTCGAGGCGCGCGCGCGCGCCCCCGGGCTGCGCAGCGCGGCGGCTCGTGTGGGCCTCAGAGACAGAGAGTGATAGACAGTGATGCTGCATGCATCGCTGCCGCGCAGGCGCTTGCATGTCGCTCTGCGAGCGCAGCCCAGCATGGCAGGCAGTCACGACTGGGCTGCGGCTGTGCCTCCCCTCCCTGCAGCGCGTGGAGGGCGACGCGGGGCGGCCGCGGCGGCAGGCGGAGGAGGGGCGGCTGCCGATGCCGCACGACGCGGCGGAGGCGGCGGCGCTGGTGGAGCGCGCGCGCCGGCTGCAGAGCGCGCAGGGCGGCCAGGAGCCGCTCAACCAGGAGCTGCTGAAGAAGCTGGCGTACACTGCCGCGGGCGAGCTGTCGCCCATGGCGGCCATCATCGGCGGCTGTGTAGGGCAGGAGGCGCGGCCCTATTCCGCCCCGAGCACCGCCTGGGCAGCTGCACAGTGCCAGCCGGTGGTGTTGGTGCGGATGCGCGCAGTGTATCATGTGGTCACTGCTTACCTACTTCAAACCTGTGTCTGAAGGTGCCGCGGCTGCGGATGCATGTGCCCTGCTCATGCCCAGCCATGGGCGCAGGTGATGAAGGCCGTGTCGGGCAAGTTCCACCCCATCTTCCAGTGGTTCTACTTCGACGCGGTGGAGGCGCTGCCGGAGGGCCTGCCGCTGCCGGCAGCCGAGGTCGCAGCGAAGGCGCGCGTGTCAGCATTCACATGCTATTTCGACCGCTGAGGTTGGCTGCCCAGCTGAGAGCGAGTCAGCAGCGGCTGGGATTGCGCATGCGCGGAGCAGGGCCCGCAGGATGGCGACCTGATCGGCATCCGCACCGCGCAGGGCAGCCGCCACGACGCGCAGGTGGCGGTGTTCGGGCGGGCGGTGCAGGCAAAGCTGGAGATGCAGAGGCTCTTCTTGGTGGGCGCGGGCGCGCTGGGCTGCGAATTCTTGAAGGTGCGGCACAGCCTGGCCGCAGCGCATCCACTGCTGTTGCGCGCCATCGACGCCGTCAATGCAATTGGTCGTTCTCTCTGGCAACTACCTGCTGTGAGCGAATATCGCCCAACGCTGTGATCGAGTCTCAGCATGGGTGGTGCCCGTGTCGAGCGAGGATGCAGTCCTGGCTGAACGGCAACATGCGGCTTTCCTGAGTCGCTGCTGTGTTACCGCCCAGGCGTTTGCCATGATGGGCACAGCTGCCGGGAGCGGCGGCGTCGTCACCGTCACGGACGACGATGTCATCGAGAAGAGCAACCTCAGCCGGCAGTTCCTGTTCCGCGACTGGAACATCGGCAGGTGCTCAGCAGTGCCTCCCAGTGCGCACAGCGCGGCTGGTGAGCATGTGCCGCACCCTGTCCTTCAGCACTCGTTGATGTGTTGAGCAACGGCGTTTGATGAGATTACCATCGCCCTGTCTGCACTCTCCCATCACAATGCCCTGGTGGGGCTGCGGCTGCCAGACCCCCGCCATTTCACTGATCGTCGAGGGCTGCATCCGACATGCGCATGCGTGCATCAAGCGCGAGTGCAATTGCATAAAGTTAAAGGCACAGCTCTTCCCCGCAAACTGCTTTGTCACGCCCACAACAGGGCTGGTTGCTCACGCGTGCAGCGCCAAGTCTTCTGTGGCGGCGGCGGCCGCCTGTGCGCTGAACCCCGCTCTCAACGTGCGCGCTCTGCAAAACCGCGTCTCACCAGACACCGAGACTGTGTTTGACGACGCTTTCTGGGTGCGACCCCCTACGCCCGAGGTCTGCGATGCATATCTGCCAAGCACCCTTGAGCAGTGACCGCTGGCAGGAGTAGTGGCTGCGTGCCGCGTGCCAGCCCAATCATGGCGTCTCTGGAGGCTTCGTGTGTGTGGCACCCATGATCGTGGGCGCGCAGGAGGGCTTGGACTGCGTGGTCAACGCCCTGGACAATGTGAACGCGCGGCTGTATGTGGACTCGCGCTGCGTGTACTTTGGCAAGCCGCTGCTGGAGAGCGGCACGCTGGGGCCAAAGTGCAACACGCAGACGGTCATCCCGCGCCTGACAGAGAACTACGGCGCGCCCGCTGCCCGCGGCCCATGCATGCCCTGCACAGCATGGTTTAATTCTGGTGCCCGGCGTCCGGGCTGACTTGGCGAAGCGCGCCAGCTCCTGAGCGGCGTGCGCGGTGCCGCAGGCGCGTCGCGGGATCCCCCGGAGAAGCAGGCGCCGATGTGCACGGTGCACTCCTTCCCGCACAACATCGACCACTGCCTGACGTTCGCGCGGTCGGAGTTTGAGGGTCTCATGGAGAAGGCGCCGGCGGAGGCCAACGCGTTCCTGGCGGACCCCGCCAAGTACATCGCCGGCATCCGGCAGGTGCGCGACCGCTTGCCAGCACACCGTGGGCGGCGCCCTGCCGAGCTCTGGCCGGGAGTGATCGCTGCGTGAGCGGACGTGGAGTGCTCCATGGGTGACAGAGCAAACGCCTCGGCGATGGTGGGTTTGCTGTGGCAGCGCAGACGGGCACCGCTGGCAGCGCCGCATGCGTGCTCTGGCGCCGCCTTGTGCCGCACGGCCTGCTCCGGGCGGGAGGCGCTGCCCGCGCGCTGAGCCGCGCGCGCCCGCCCGGCAGGCGAGCGACGCGGCGGCGCGGGAGCAGCTGGAGAAGGTGGTGGAGGTGCTGGTCACCGAGCGCTGCACGAGCATGGAGGACTGCATCGAGTGGGCGCGCAAGAAGTTCCAGGCGCGGCGCCGGCGGCCGCCGCGCCGGCTTTAAACCTTCAGAAGCCCCGGAGCGGCCTGCGCTTGGTACATGTCCATGCGCTGCATGCGCACGGTCTGGCGCTCTCTGCGGCAGCCCGCCTCCTGGACCTGCACGGTGCTGAGCTGCTTGACCTGTCCGTAAGCCCCTCCAGGCGGCTGCCCCACACCCGTGCCCCTGCGGCTGCGCGCAGATGCACTTCCACGACCGCATCGCGCAGCTGGTGTACACGTTCCCCGAGGACGCGCCCACCAGCACCGGCGCGCTGTTCTGGAGCGCGCCCAAGCGCTTCCCCCGTGCGCTGGACTGGAGCGCTGCAGACCCGAGCCACGTGGCATTCCTGCAGGCCGCCGCCCTGCTGCGGGCGGAGGTGTGCGGCATCACGCCGCCCGCCTGGGCGCGGGACCCGGCCAAGGTGCGGCCCGTCTGCCGATGCCCGTGAGTGCTCTGAGCATGCCCGAGCTAGCGCAGAGTGCTGCCTTGTCTGAAGGCAGTCGCCTGGCCTGTGACTTGCCTGTGTCATCGTAGAGGTTGCGTGAGCAATTTCCCAGGATTCGCACTGGTCGCTGCGTGTTGACCATTTTGTGGTGTGGCGCAGATGGCGCAGGCCGGTGCCGCGGTGCATGTGGAGCCGTTTGTGCCGCGCAGCGGCGTGCACGTCGAGACGGACCCGAAGGCGACCGCCGCCAGCAGCGCGTCCGCCCTGGGCGACGACGAGGGCGTCATCGACGACTACGTCCGGAAGCTGGAGGCGCGCGGGCGCAGCGCTGGTTGATGTAACCTGCGGCAGCATGCAGGCCGCACATGTGCGTGAGGCAGAACAGAGGCGGAAGCTCTCGAGGTGTGCAGGGTTGGATCCAGTTGTTCTGCTAGTTAAGAACACGGCGGCAGCATGCAGGCCACACTTGCATGAGGCTGGCCAGAGGTGGATGTCTGTTGTGTTTCTCTCAAACATGTGCCTGCAGACGTGTGCGGCTGCCGCGCGCAGGCGGCGCTGGAGGGCCTGCCGTCGGGCTTCCACCTGCGGCCCATCACGTTCGAGAAGGACGACGACGCCAACTGGCACATGGACATGATCGCCGGCCTGGCCAACATGCGCGCGCGCAACTACGCCATCCCCGAGGTCGACAAGTTCAAGGCCAAGCTGATCGCGGGCAAGATCATCCCGGCCATCGCCACCACCACCGCGCTGGCCACAGGTGACGCGCCACTCCGGTGTGGGTGCTTCGTTACGCGGCGTCGCGCTCGGGCGCCTCCCGCGCTGGCGTGGCCTGAAGCAAGCGTGGCCTGACGCGGGCGCGTGTGCTGCAGGCCTGGTGTGCCTGGAGCTGTACAAGATCGTGCAGGGCAAGCCGCTGGAGGCGTACCGCAACACGTTTGCCAACCTGGCGCTGCCGCTGTTCGCGATGGCCGAGCCCATCCCGCCCAAGGTCGTGCGCTTCAACTCCATGGAGTGGAGCCTGTGGGACCGCTGGGTGCTGGAGGGCGACCTGACCGTCCAGCAGGTGCTGGACTGGTTCAAGGTGCGCCCGGAAGGCCCGGACGCCGACGGACCGCCCTGCTGCGCCATGCGTTTCGCTGTTGGGGTGCGACAATGCTGTGCAGTCCTTTGTAATCCCGATTGCCGCTGTCGAGGTGCGGGGGCAGCATGCCGTCGTCGCTAGGGAGCTCTTGCAGGTAAGCTGAGAGGCGGTTTGTAAGCGAGTCGACAGAAACGGGCTGAGTGGCTGAGCGCGCGGCGCGGCAGGAGCGCGGGTTGGAGGCCTACAGCATGTCCTGCGGGCAGAGCCTGCTGTACAACAACATCTTCCCCAAGCACCGCGAGCGGCTGGGCAAGAAGATGAGCGAGCTCGCGGTCAGCGTGGCCAAGATGCAGATCCCGCCGTCGCGCAAGCACTTTGACGTCGTGGTCGCCTGCGAGGACGAGGAGGGCGAGGACCTGGACGTGCCCCTGGTATCAATCAAGTTCCGGTGAGGTGACAGCAGCCGTGCGGGATCTGAGCTGCTCTGTAGGCTCTGGAGAGCCCCTGCCTCGGAGGGCCTGCTCTTACCCCGAGCCTGCAACTACAGTGGAGCGTGGCTTGAGGGTAGCACAGGTGTCCACGTCAGTGACTTATTGCGCGCTGGCATGTGTACTGCGCTCTGCGCCTGAACGGTAGCGACTTGCATCGATTTGGGTAACGCATGTGCTTTTGGGATTCTGCCTTCATTTGTGCCCTGCTGAATCAGTAGCTGATCGCGCACGATGCAGCGATGATGACAAGTTGGGTCCCGCAGAACTGTTGTTGCCAGAGCACAGACAGTGTTCACACACAGTCGGAGGCTCCACGCGCATGCAATCAATACAAAGGACACACGGACGCGCTACAATGCTACATCACGCGTGCGTGGATGACAGCGCACCATGACACCTCCCTCTACATGCAGCGTCAACGCCATTCTCTCAGCGGCATGGACATCCTCAGCAGGCCCGCACAGGGAGAATGTGAAGTGCTGACACATCACCGCGAGAGCGACTTTCAGCTCCATGATCGCCAGCCTCTGCGCGCCCGCGCACGACATGAATGGCTCACGCTGCCAACCAAGCGCGCCTCCAGGGAGGAATATAGGTCGAAGGCCTCACCTGTCCCAGGCAGCCGCGAGGTCCTTTGCTGAATGGCAGGAACGTTTTGTCGTTGCGGGCGAGGGGCTCGACGTCCGCGCCGCTCGGCGCTGGGGCCGCGGCGTCGCCCTTGCCGGCCGGCGCTTCCTCGGCCTGCTCAGCCCACCTCTCTGGCAGGAACTCGTGCGGGTCGCGCCAGAGCTTGCCATTGTTGTGGAGGCGGTAGAAGAGGACATACACCATGACGTTGCTGGGAATCTTGTAAGGCCCCAGCTCGGTGACCCTGTTTGTCAGCCTGCGCAGCACAAGCTCCCGATGACGCGCATCATCACAGCTCATGCGCATGATGGTCGTGCCGCCCCTACCCAAGCGGCGCTGCTCTGGCGGCGCCCGCACCTGGGGACGCCCGCGATGACGGGAAACATGCGGAGCGACTCCTTGATGACAAAGCTCAGGTACGCCAGGCTGCGCAGGTCGCCCTGTTGCAGCTGCCGCTGCGCTTGCATGTCGGGCGTCAGCAGGCCCGCTGCGGACAGCTCCGCCTCGATGGCTCGCTGCACCGCGGGCTTCGCGGCCAGGGCAAACAGCGTGTAGGACAGCGCGTGCGCCGTGGTGGCAAACCCGCCCAGAATGAAGACGCCGATCTCGGCCTTGAGCTGCAACGGAGTCAGCGGCGCCCCTGCGGAGCAGGGGCACGCGTTGCTGCCTGCAGGTGTGTCCGGCATGCCCTCTGCGGGTGGGCAGCCTGCAAGGCCCGCCCAGAGCAGCAGAGCATCCCAATGCACCTCGGCGGCGAGCCTCAGACCTGTTGACAGGTGCCGCGCTCTGCGCAGTGCTGCACCCACGCTGTTGTCGCCGTCTGCGGGCGGGCCCTGCGCCAACACCACCTCCAGCAGCTCGCCGCAGACGCGGCTGTACTCCCGGATGCAAGCCTTGGCTTTCCGCGCCCCCTGTGCAAGCGCGTGCTGAGCCAGAGGCTCTACGATTGAGGGGGCCCTGCTCCTGCAACGGGGCGCAGGCTGAAGGCAGGGGCGCACCCTGCCCCAGGACAGCGCTTGCAGCGGGCTGATCATGCGCGTCTGTATCTCCTGCAGCGCGAATGGCAGGACCTCCACCACGCGGTTCGGCTTGCGCAAGTCCACTGCCCCAAAGTCATGATTGAAGCTTGACTGCGCCATGCTCGCCGTTAGGCAGGTGCTGCACGTGCACAGCGGGCACGCGAGTGCTGCCGGGCTGCGAGCGGGAGCCACCAGGACAATGACGTCCAGCGTGAAGCGCATGCCGGCCTCCTGCACATCCACGGGCTGGCTGCAGACGGTCCGCAAGGACGCCACAAGGTCCTCCGCCTTGCCGCGCACGAGCTCAAACTTCTGCCTGGCCTCCCGCCCACACGCCCGCCGTTAAGCACGGCGTCGGCGGCAGGCGGGCGCCCGGCCGCACGCGCCCGCACCGCACTGCCAGCGAGCTGAAGCACGGCGCGACGGCCCTGTGCACCGTCTTCCAAGTGTCCGTGGAGAGCCCCGTGATGACGGTGTGCGTGGAGCCGTTGCCCCAGAGCACGTCCAGGCTCCAGTAGCTCTGCGCGTGCTTGGGCACCTCGCTGCCGGCGGGGCCGCGCAGGCCCAGGACGGCGCCGACCGCCTCAGGGCTGGCCACCACGACGCCGTCCAGGCCCAGGATGCTGATGCGGAAGACCTCGCCGTACGTGGCCGCCCAGCGCGCCAGCACCTTGTGGAAGTTGGGCCTGAGCATGTCTGCGAGGTTGCCCACCAGCGGGCGCCCGCGCGGCCCGGGCATGCGCGGCAGGTCCAGCCGCGACTTGGAGCGCCAGGCGTGGAGGGCGAGGTGGGCGGGCAGGATGACCGCAAGCGCGCACGCGCATATCGAGGGCACCAAGAGGCCGGCCAGGGGCTGTGTTACCGCCCACATCCCGCAGTTGAGCGCGGGCTGCGTTCCAGGCCGGGCCTGTGGAGCACAGCCTCGCTGTCGCCATTCGAACCGAATCGTGCACCCTCCAGGTAGGGTCGAAGCTCTGCCCGACCTCTCGCTCTGACACTTCACAAGAAAAGTCCTGCGTCCTGTTCTGGGCGAAGCGTGGCTGTTGCAGAGTCTGCACCCACCATTGTCCGCACGCTTTGGCATGAGCCTCGATAGAGGAGCACTCAGGCAAGGGCCAGCCTGCGGTCCGAGCGCTGGCGCGGCCTGGCAACCGCAGGGCCGCCTCGCCCTGTGCACGTGCAGGAGGAGGCTTGCATGGCGGGCCGTCTCTTGTCGCGGCCGTCACGCCCAGCTCGTGCGCGTCCCCGCCGTCTGGCTGAGCGCCGCTGCGTGCGCCCTGCACTGCGCCCAGTCGCGAAAGGAAGCAGCAGCAAACCTCGTCTCTGCAAGCGCGCAGGCAGTGACCTGCAGGCAGCCGCCCTTGCAGGCTCCCAGCAGCGCAGGGCAGCGCGGGGGAGCGAGTGCGCGTCCGCGCCCGCCGGCTCGAGGTGGTGGCACGGGGCCGCAGAGTGGTGGCGCGGGGCCGCAGAGGAGTGGCGGGGCCAGCAGAGGGGGCGGGGCTGGGCCATACACGGGCGGCGCGCCGCGTCCGCCGCCGGGGCCGGCGACCTTCCAGGTGCGGCCATGCTGTGGCCATGCGCTGCTGGCCTGCTTCACCGTCATGGGTGCAGAACAGCTCTCCTGGGTGTGCAGGGGTCGCGGGGCGGACCGTCCGGGGGGCGCGGCGGTTCGTTTGGGCGTGGCGGGCGCGGGGGTGGGGGCCGGCGGTACTCTGACGGGCCCAGGGACGGCATCATCGCCAACGACATGATACCGTGCGCCGCCTCTTGCACAGCCTGCACTGCCTGCTCACCACACTTTGCCGCGCCACGGCCACGGCTCTGGCTGCGGGCGCTCGTGCGCGTGTGGCGCCTGGCGCGGCTGTGTGACGGTGCGGCGCGTGATGCGCGTGCTGCAGGTGTGACGAGGTGCGGCTGCTGGGCGTGGAGAAGGAGATGCTGGGCGTGATGAGCCTGATGCAGGCGATGGACCTCGCCGACGAGGCGGGCACGGACGTGGTGCTGGTGAACCCGCAAGGCGTGCCGCCGGTCGTGCGCCTGATCCAGGTCTCCAAGTACAAGTTCGAGCTCGCGAAGGCCGCGAAGGAGGCGAGCAAGAAGCAGCGCGAGGCGCGGTGTGGGTCCCTGCTTCTTCCTTCGCCTGACCGGCTCCCGTCGAGCATGCGGCGCGGCACTGAGCGCTCGGTGGCTTGCGCAAGCAGGCAGGACATGAAGGAGCTGAAGCTGCGCCCCAGCACGGATGTGCATGACTACCAAGTCCGCCTGCGAGCGGCCCAGAAGTTCCTGGCCAAGGCGAGCCGACCAGCCCAGTGCTTTGCCGTGCCCCACCTTCATTTTGCACGGTTCTCACGAGCCTCGTCTGGGGCGTGCATGCAGGGCGACAAGGTGAAGCTGTCCCTTCAGTTCCGCGGCCGGGAGATTGAAATGCAGGACATCGGACGCGACCTGTTCCAGGTGCGCTGCTGGAGTCCCCCAACCTGCCAGCATTCTGCTCCCTTCACATGCACTCTGCCTTTTTTCTTCTCTGCCCTGCTCCATGCATTGGCTGTGTCTGAAAAGCGTACAAAGCTGCAACCGCTGCGCAGAAGTTCATTGACGACGTGGGCACCGAGGCAGCAGTGGCCTCCAAGCCGGAGATGCAGGGGCGCATCATGACCATGATTTTGACACCAAACCGCGTGTGATACATTGCTGGCTTGAGCAGCTGCACTGCTGGCCTCCCTCAGGCAGCGTGTCTGTCTGAAGCAAGGTACCTCGACTCGTGTATGCTTGTCTCTGTAACAGCCAGTGTGTCCAAGCCTGACTTGGCTGCCGCTCAGCTCCATGACAACACATGTAACCGGCCGCACAGTTGGGCATTTGCGGCACGCTGGGCCACTGGATGATGAAAACAAACGCTCCACATCCTTATGCCATCAGCAAAGCCTTGGCCCTGAGGCATTTACACAGGCCCAACCAGCAGGCTGCAGACTCGGTTGCCACGCCGAGCACTTCAGGCAATCAGGCAGCCACTGGAACACTGGCATGCCTCTCCACCAGCTCCTTCAGCCGGTCCTTGGCCGCGCCCACCAGCTCGTCCACCTTCTCTCCGTTCTTCCAGACCTGGAGGTCAGGCTTGCGTCAAGTACGGACCGCCCCGCGACGACCGCCCAGGCAGAGGCTCCCCAGCGCGGCGCAAGCTTGGCTGACGCAGCGCAGCGCAGGGCAGGGCAGGGTGCGCACCTGGAACGTGGGCATCGCGCTGATGCCAGCTTCGGCAGACACGGCCTGCGACAGAGCCCCCGAGGTGCACTGGTTGGTTGCCACCCCACGTATCCGCGGGTTTGTTTGCAGAGGCTGCTGCGGCAGCACCCGCGCAGGCTCCTGCAGTCTATCGAGGGACACGCCGCGCAGCGCGCAGGAGAGCACGCACCTCGACAGCGTCCACGTCCACCTTGAGGAACACCAGGCCCGGGTAGGCAGTGGACAGCTCCTCAAAGTAAGGTCCGATAACCCGGCACGGTCCGCACCACGTCGCCGAGAAATCCACTATGATCTGCGCGGGGACGCGCAGCGCGTCGGCTGAAGAGTCCAACCCAAGGTTTGAAGCCCAGCGCTTTCCACACAAGGCCTCACCGGCTTCCCGCTGTTCTTCGAGTCGCTCTGCTTGGCAGCCCAGTCCTCCTTGCTGGCAACCTCGATGACTTTGCCGCCAGCCATGCCTGTACTCTGCTGCGCTCCTTCGAAGTGCGGGTCTTGGACACCTGTTGTGTGGGAGCAGGTAAGAAAAGGGAGGAAAGGCTCTGAGTGCAGCTGCCTGCTTTTATTGCATGTCTTATGTGAGCATCTCCTCAAGCCCTGGCTCCTCGATCGACTTTGCCCTCTATCGATACAAAAGGTCCCCGCAATGCAAGGACTTGTTTCTGATCGAGCGCATCGCTGCTGAGTGAGCTGATGGCTGCCGCAACGCACAATGGTGTTGCTGGGCCGGAGCTCTGCGCGCCCAGCCCGCGAGATCTCCACAAGTGCTCGATTGCAAACAAGCTGTGCCTCACTGTGGTCGTGTTGGGCGCCAGCGGTGATCTGGCCAAGAAGAAGACGTTCCCGGCGCTCTTCACGCTGTTCAAGCGCGGGTGTGCCTCGCACGCTCAACAGCAGTGGAGCTGTCACAGGTTCAAGGCGGGCTAGGCTTGGGGCAGTGACGTGCTGTGTTTCAGTTGCTGTCGGGCACGGCAGTGGGTTGCAAACCGGCGCTCTCATTGATTAGCAAGGGGTGTGTCATGCCCGCCGCCGAGCGCGCCAAGGGAGCGCACGGTGCTTGGCGGCGCGCAGCTTCCTGCCGAAGAACCTGGCGGTCATCGGCTATGCTCGGTCCAAGCTGAATGTGAAGGACCTGAGGGCGACCATTGCAGAGCACCTGAAGGGCACGGGCGACGAGGTCAAGCGCTTCCTGGACCTGCTGTCGTACCTGCCGGGCGCGTATGACACCGCCGAGGGGTTCCAGGTGTGCGCTGCTCTGCAGCCGCTGTGATTGCTCTGCGCTAGGGCTCAGGCACGTGCCGCAGGCGGGCGCCGGGGCGGGCTGACGGGCGCGCGTGCCGCGGACGGCAGGGCCTGCAGGCGGTGCTGGTGGAGCGCGAGCAGAAGTTCGGCACCTGCCCCGCCGGGCGGCTGTTCTACCTGGCGCTGCCGCCCTCGGTGTATCCGCAGGTGGGCGGACCGTGGCTGCTTCTGCTGGCGCTTGGTTGCTGTGCGGGGAGGCCGTGGGCTCGCAGCCGTCCCGGCCACACCGCGCTGCCATGCTCTGCAAGTGCTGCAGGCCGGCTGAGCGTCCGCGCGCGGCGCCGGCCCTGTGCCGGACATGCTGTGCTGTGAAAGCGTGTGTGGCCGGCGGGGCCAGGTGTGCAAGGGCCTGAAGGAGAACTGCGTCGAGATGGCTGCCCAGAACAACGCGTGGCTGCGCCTGATCGTGGAGAAGCCCTTCGGCATGGACCTGGCGTCCAGCGAGGAGCTCGCCGAGCGCCTGGGCGCGCTGTTCCCGGAGGAGCAGCTGTACAGGATAGACCACTACCTGGGCAAGGAGCTGATGCAGAACATGCTGGTGCTGCGGTGCGTGCGGCGCAGCGGTGCACGCTCGCTCAGCGGCGGCCCCCTGCAGCGGCTGCCCGTGTCACGCGTGCCAGGCCGCCGCCGGCCCGGCCCAGCCGGCGCGCCGCGCGCAGGTTTGCCAACCAGTTCATCCAGCCGACCTGGAACAGGAACTTCATCAGCAACATCCAGATCTGCTTCAAGGAGCCGTTCGGCACCGACGGGCGCGGCGGCTACTTTGACCAGTTCGGCATCATCCGCGACGTGATGCAGAACCACCTGCTGCAGGCGCGCGCGGCGCCCCTGCTGCTGTGCTGGCGCGCCTCACCCGCTCGCGAGGCTCGCGCCGTGCTGAGGCTCGCGGCGCGCCAGGTCCTGGCGCTCCTGGCCATGGAGCAGCCGGTGTCGCTGGCCGCGGACGACATCCGCGACGAGAAGGTGAAGGTGCTGCGCAGCCTGGCGGCGGTGAGCGCGGACGAGACGGTGCTGGGGCAGTACACGGCGGCGGGCAGCCAGGCGGGGTACCTGGACGACCCCACTGTGCCCAAGGGCTCGCGCACGCCCACCTTCGCGTCCTGCATCCTGCGCATTCACAACGAGAGGTGTGCCGGCCGCCGGGGATGTCGTGCCGTGCGTGCAGGTCGCGCGGTCGGGCGCGACTGAGCGCTGCCCCGTGCCAGGTGGGCGGGCGTGCCGTTTGTCATGAAGGCGGGCAAAGCGCTCAACGAGCGCAAGGTCGAGATCCGCGTGCAGTTCAAGCCGCCCGCGGCAGACCTCCACGGCAACAGCCTCAACGAGATGCGGAACGAGCTCGTGGTGCGCCCGGCCGCGGACGCAGACGCCTCTGTGACAGCGCTGACACGCCGCCTGCAGTGCCATGCCGTCCGCCGCGGTTTCTGCTCAGCAGTGGTCAGTTGGGAGCGCGCCGGGAGCATGAGCTGCCTGCTCTATGGGCCTGCGGCTGCTGCCCATGTGCTGCGGGGTCGGGCCAGCGCTCGTGTGCCCCGCGGCGCGCCAGATGCGCATCCAGCCCGACGAGGCCATCTACATGAAGATGGTGCTGAAGAAGCCGGGCCTGGAGATGGACGCGATCGTTAGCGAGATGGACCTCAGCTACAAGCAGCGCTACTCGGAGAGCTACATCCCGGACGCGTACGAGCGCCTGCTGCTGGACGCGCTGCGCGGCGACCAGCAGCACTTTGTGCGCCGGTGCGGGCCCGGCGCGACCCGGGACGGGCGCATGGCAGGCAGGCATCGGTGCGTGCTGCGCGACGTGTGCTTGCCAGGCACGCAACCCGCCAGTGCCCGCCTGCGCCAGCCTGGCCATCGCCTGTTTGCCAGACCGGCTCGCCTGTCTTGGCGCCAGAGGCGAGCCCGGAGCCTGGAGCGTGTTTCGCCCTCTGCATGTCCGCTTGACCAGCCCGGCCCGCCCTGCGTGCTCGCCAGGGACGAGCTGCGCGCAGCATGGGCGGTCTTCACGCCGTTGCTGCATGCGATCGATGCTGGCGAACTGGCGCCGATGCCGTACAAGGCGGGCACGCGCGGGCCCTCGGCCGCCGACGAGCTGGCGGCACAGGCGGGCTTCGTGAAAACTGCCGCGTATGAGTGGAAGGAGGCGAGCACATCGCCCAGGCTCTAGCATACTTGGCTTGTCTCACATGCTGCACTCTGCAGACGAGATGCTAGGCTTGAGCAGTGAGCGTGAATTTCTGTGTTTGCAGATTTTGCCTGCCAAAGTGCGGCTGTAGCTCTGGCTTAGACGGAGAGTCGTTGTGTATCACCTCGCTCTGGTTTTGTAAGAATGCATGTCTAGTTACAATACACTACTGCAGGCTGATTATCTAAACTGGCACGGGGTGCGCTTGCTGCAGTGATTGTAGGCCGAGGATACGGACGTTGCATCCGTTATGCAAGTCTGGTTGCTGCACCTGATGCAAGTCTGGTTGCTGCACCTGATGCCTGGAAGCATGTGTGCCAAGTCACTGTCATGCATGCGAGTAAAAAGTGTTCAAGCCAGCACCCAAGAGTGAACGCCCTGGAATGATGTGGCTGCCGTCTGTACATGCCCGGCCTGTCGTAAAGTTCATATAGTTACAAGACCGTCTGGGATCTAAACATGGATTCGAGAGTTTTGTGCAGCCAATCACTCTACACAAAGCCCGTGGTGTTAGTATATCAAATACACGGCAGCAAATGCTCTCAGACAACTGCCCTACAAGCTTCTCATGACATGACAGAACGCATGACACGACAGAACGCAAGACCACTCTAAACAATGCATATAGCTGGTCCACGCATGCGTGCGCAGGGAGGCGCCCCTGGCACAGACATCAGTCCTCCATTGCCCTCGCTCCCACCGCCCCGTAATTATCCTGCAGGCTCTCCGCAAAGGAAGTGGGATCTCGTCGCGCGTGAGCGAAGAGTCTCCTGTGCCACCGGCCCCCACAGTGCTGGCACTCTGTGTAGCGCCGGCCCAGGCACACCGGGCAGGGCTCATTGTGGCGGAACTTTCCCTCCCAACCCACGCTGCCCATGCCCCTGCACAGACCGCACCTGCGACAGCACGCCAGTGTCAGGGCATGGGTGACCAAGCGCGTGCCGAATGCATCAAGGAGGGTAATAGGCTGGGATATGCGCGCACCTAGAGATGCCAAAGCCGCGGCACGCGCTGCAGTCCCGGACGTTGGACACGATTCTCCGCCAAATGGCAGCCAGCAGCGCGCCCACGACTGTGAAGAGCACGATCAACTGCACGGAGACACACCGGCCCGCTCAGCCCGTGCACCGCCTGCACACGCTGGCCTGGCGGGCGTGAGCGGCGCGTACCACACTGAGCGGGCCGTTGGGCTTTGCAACGCGGCCCAGGTTGCGCGCAAGGGCGTGCCGCGCCGGCGGTAGGCCGATGAATATGCGAGACAGCGATGCCAGCGGCCAGGCAGCCTGGTGGGCGCCAGCGCCGCCTGGTGCAGCGCACGTTCGCCAGCCGGAGCAGTGCAGGGCCGGGAATGCAGTGCCTGGGCCCGTGCTTCTGTGTGCAGCGGCCAGGTTGAAGGGCGGCCTGCCGCGCTCGTGCAGGCAGGAGCGCACCTGCCGAGGGAGGCGCTGCATGCACGCCGCTCGCGGGCGCACACCCGGTGGCCCAGATACCTGGAAAACCTCGCGTGGGGCGCGCCCAGTGGGACGCGCGACCCTGCACGGACACAAAGGGCTGCTGCTGCTTCGCTGCGCGGGGCCCTGCGAGCACGTGCGTGCCGCTGCGTGCCTGCGCAGGACCCGCGGGACACGCGTGTGGGCACGTTGTGGGGTGGCAGGCCAGCAGCCTTTGGTGCATCCTCGTGTGCGAGCTGCGGTGCCCTCTACTTTTTTTCGCACAAAGGCCTGTGTCGCTTTACTGCGAAGCCTTCGCTTGAAGCAGATAAATGCCAAGTTTGGCAGAGCAGGGTGCAAGTTCAAATTTATTCTGAGCGTTTTCTGTGTGCTTCGAGCATCGAGGGCACGTTCCCTGGCGACAGCGATTGTAAGTTTCGATGGCGACCACTATCACCGTTCTGGCGCTGCTGCTGCTCACCGGCGCTTTGCGCGCCAGCGCGGGCGAGGGAGGGTCGCTGCTTGACGTGTACTCGAGCAGACAGGCGCCCGTGCGACAGCCTGGCACCGTGACGATCCAGTCCGTGGGCGTGTCGCCGGCGGCCTGCACGGACGCCGGCGCCTGCCTGGCCCAGTGCTCGACCGATCCCCTGCTGAACCAGGATCGAGCCGCCGTGCAGGCCCAGGTGCGGCGCAGCCCTTTGCAACGATGCCAGGCTGACGACGCCCGGGGACTGACACCCGGCGGCGGGCGTGCGGCGCGGCAGCTGGTCCAGTGCACCAACAACATGCGGCTGGCGCCTGGCCTCTTCCAGCAGGACATCAGTGCGGTGTGCAGCTACGACGACGTGCAGGCCGCAGCGGCGGGCCTGGGTGCGCTGCAGGGCAGCGCCGCCCTGAGCGGCGTGGCCCAGGCGCACTCGGACGAGGAGGCCGCGCAGAACTACTTCTCACATTTCTCCAGCAACGGCTCTTCGCCCTATGACCGCGTGCGCTCGGTCCTGCCAGACGGGGACTTTGTCAGCGAGCTCTCAGCAGCAGGCTGGCCGAGCGTGCGCTCTGTCTTGGTGCAGCTGCTGTGGTGCGCCCCCCGCTCTGCGGCCGCTGTTGCAGCGCGACCTGGCCCAACCCGCGGAGCTGACTGTCTGCCGCCGGGCGCCGCAGCTCCGCCAAGCACAGGAGCATCATCTTGAGCTGCGCATACGACCACGTTGGCTGGGGCGCCCACTTCGGCGCACCTGCCTCAGCGCAGCAGCAGTGGCAGACCTACTTCACAGCGGACTTTGTTTGCTCGACGGCCGCCGGATGCACGTGCACCCCAGACCTGGTGCCCCCCAGCGCCCCGCTGACGTGAGGCTTGCCGGGTAATGGCT
>JAABUV010000427.1_pt1 | contig 63420 bp, 49 predicted proteins | sample 5559971 | NCBI WGS metagenome assembly JAABUV01 (sample SAMN10711881, study PRJNA513362) | rock metagenome | isolation source: Antarctica rocks | place: Antarctica: Victoria Land, Knobhead nord | collected 2015-12-19 | reverse complement strand
CCAGGGCCAGTGGACCCCGGGCCAGGCGGCGATGGCCTTCGACCTGCTGGGCACCCCGGTCGAGTTCCGCGAGGGCCGGGAGCCCGGGGCGACGCTGGATGAGGAGGGCCGGGTGGCCTCGCTGCCGGGGGGCCCGGCGGCCGTGGCTCGCCGCGAGATCGCCGGGCTTCGCGAGCTCCGCGAGGCGGCGGCCGAGCTGGACGAGGTGGACCGGGCGCTGGCCGAGGCGGACCTTTCCGACGGATCCAACGAGGAGCTGAAGCAGCTCCGGCGATACGAGTCGAGCCTGCACGGTCGGCTCCGGTGGTGCTTCAGCCAGCTCAAGTACGAGTCGCCGCACGCGGGCCCCGGCCCGGGGATCCACCCGCGTTGGGTGGAGCGGCCCGAGGCCGAGGCCGAGACCCCGGCCGTGCCGGCCCCGGCCCCGGAGCCGGATCGAGAGGTCCGGTCGCGGCTCGACCCACACCCGGCGATCGACCTGGATCCGGAGGAGGACCCGGGCCCGGGTCAAGTGGCGGACATCCCGGCGATCCTGGCGGCGCGGCGGGCCCGGCGGGAGGCGAAGGTGGAGGCGCGTCGGGAGACGCGGCGTCGGAAGTTGGACCGGCGGCGGGCCTGAGGCGGGCGAATCGATCGATCGGGCGCGGCCCCCGCGGGGGATGGAATCCGGCTCCGGCTCCGGCTCCGGCTCCGGCTCCGGCTCCGGCCCGCGACCGGGTCGGGATTTGCCCCGGCGCGCACTCGGGTCGGATTCGCGGTCCTGGCCTCGGGGGATAGCGAAGATGAGTCGATTATGCCGATGCATCGAATCGTCCGATAGGGCCCGGGAGTTCGCGCCGGCCTCGTCCGATCTCGCCCGGGGGCGGCGATCGAGAGTACGACCGGAACGAAGCCAACCTCGAAGCCGAACGAAGCCAATGCGGCCGGGGGCCCGGGTTTCGTCAGCGTTCTGGCTCGGGATCCGGTCCTCTCCCGAGGGTCGCGACCGACGGGGACGATCGGGGGCCGGACCCGTCGGGGCGGTCGGGGGCTCGCGGGGGCTCGCCCGGGGGTGGTCGGGCCGGTACACTGGAGGGGCGTATCCCGAACCCGGGGCCACCTGAGTCGGCCCCGCCACCCCAGGCGACCGGCCGACCGGAGCATCATGGCAAGCGCGACCCGGACCAAGACCGTCGAGGTGGGGGGGGTCAATCTCCACCTGAGCGCCCCCGACGCCACCGAGCAGGGTTGGATCGGCCAGGACGAGATCCTTCGCCAGCTCCTGGCCTGCTGGTTGGTGGTCGACCCCCGCGATCGACCGCTCTCACCGCGGCTGATCGGCCCGCCGGGGATCGGCAAGACCACCCTGGCCATGGCCGCCGCCCGGCTCCGGAAGCAGCCGCTTTACATCAACCAGTGCACGGCCGACACCCGGCCCGAAGATCTCCTGGTCACCCCGGTCCTGGCCGAGTCGGGCAAGATCGCCTACCACGCGTCGCCGCTGGTCGCGGCCATGCTGACCGGCGGCGTCTGCGTGCTGGACGAGGGGAACCGGATGAACGAGAAGTCGTGGGCCAGCCTGGCCCCGCTGCTGGACCACCGCCGCTACGCCGAGAGCGTCGTGGCCGGGATCAGCATCCCCGCCCACCCCGACTTCCGCTGCTGCGTGACGATGAACGAGGACGAGTCGACCTACGAAGTCCCCGACTACATCCTCTCTCGGCTCCAGCCCACGCTGACCCTGGGCTTCCCCGGGCGCGACGACGAGATGGAAATCCTCAAGTACCACCTCCCCTTCGCCTCGCCCGAATTGCTCGGGCTGACCGTCGACTTCCTCCAGCAGGCCCACGAGCTGAAGCTCGACTTCTCCCCCCGCGATGGCCTGAACGTCCTCCGGTTCGCCATCAAGCGGATGGCCCAGGACCCCGACCACCCCCTCGGCCGCGACGCCGCCTGGCGGGAGTCCCTGATGTGCGTGCTGGGCGAGGAGGCCGCCGACCTCGAAGACCTCGCCCGCCGGAAGCGCCGGGCGATGGGCGGCCAGCACGCCCCGATGGGCCTGGGCGACCTGTTCTTCGAGCCCGGGGATCCGCTCCATCCCGACGCGGACGAGGACGAGGACGAATGAAAATGTAGGGTGGTGTCGATCGAAGCGAGGCCCACCACCCCGATTCCCCGTGAACCCACCCGGACCGGAAGATGCCCGAATCTCGCCGCAATTTCGCCCCCGGGGCGACCGATTTCTTCACACTCGTTACCCAAGAACGCCGCCCGATTCTTGTGGGTGACGAGAACCGAGCGTGTCTGCGGAGGTCGATCCACGACGTCCGAAAGAAGCGCCCCTTCGATCTCCTTGCCATCGTCCTGCTGCCGGACCATCTGCATGCCGTCTGGACCCTGCCTCCGGGAGACTTCGACTTCTCACTCAGATGGGCCCAGATCAAGGAGGGCTTCACTCGGCGATTCCTGGGAGCGGGAGGCGGCGAGGGGACGCAGTCTGTGTCGCGGTCGAACCGTCGAGAGCGGGCCGTCTCGAACCTTGAAGAGATCGCCGAGGATGCTGAGTTCGAACCTGAGGAGATCACCGGGGCCGAGTTCGAACGACTTTGGGACTCCGCCCGATCGATCGTCCGGGCCCGATGAGTCGGGGCGATCCGCCCGAAAACACTTGCGAAGGCAGAACCCATGGCCAGGCCCCGACCCACCTCCGACGACTTCCTCCGGATCGGCCCTCGCGTCCGGGTCCTGCCGATCATCCACGGCTCGGGCGACTTCGCGATCCGGGTTCGCGAGGAGCTGTTGGCGCGGCCGTATGACTGCGTGGCGGTCCCCCTGCCCCCCTCGTTCCAGGAGGACGTCGAGGCGGCGATCGAGCAGTTGCCGGCGATCTCGGTGGTCGCGCAGCTCGACGTCGACTCCGACGACGACGACTCGCCCGACGACGGCGGGACCGGATTCAGCTATGTACCGATCGACCCCTGCCAGGGGGTGATCGCCGCGCTCCGGCTGGCGATGGGCGAGCGGATGGCCCGGGCTTTCATCGACCTGGAGACGCCCCGGTTCGAGCCGACCTCGATGGTTTTCCCCGACCCCTATGCGCTGAAGAAGGTCAGCCCCGAGGGGTTCGCCGCGGCGGTCCTGCCGGTCCTCCCGCCCCCGGCGGCGGGCCAGCACACGCGGAGGATCGCCTGGATGGCCGCCCGGCTCCGCGACCTGGAGGCGAGGCACAGATCGATCCTCCTGGTCTGCTCGCTCTCGGACTGGCCCTGGATCCGCGACGCCTACCGCCGGGGATCCGAGGCCGAGGAGCCGGCTTCGTTCTTCGCCCCGATCCAGACCTTTGGCGTCGACCCCAGGACGCTGGTCTTCCTGCTCGGCGAGCTCCCGTTCCTGACCGGCCTCTACGAGCGGGGGCGTCGCGAACTGACCCCCGACGACAACCTCTCGGTCGACGGCGTCAAGGAGATGGTCCTCCGGGCCCGCGACCTCCTCCGCGAGCGGTTGCCGAAGGTCGCCGACCGGGTCACCCCGCAGCTCCTCTCGGCCTACTTCCGGTACGTCCGGAACCTCTCGCTGATCGAGCGGAGGCTCACGCCGGACCTGTATACGCTGGTCGTCGCCGCCCAGCAGACGGCCGGGGACGACCTGGCCATCGCGGTCGGCGAGGCGGCCCGCGAGTACCCCTATAGCGACCTCGGCGAGTTCGACTCGGCCCTCCGGATGGGCGTCGGCCGCGCCGAGGTCCCCGGCTGGGGGACGGAGAAGATGGTCAGCCGTCTCCCGGGCCAGGCGCTGGAATGGCGGTCCTGCAAGCTGAGGACCCGGCCGCTGGAGCGCGACAAGAAGGCCTGGCGGCAGCGCTGGAACCCGTTCGGGATGTGCTCCTGGCCCCCCGAGGACGACCGGATCGAGAGCTTCCAGCGGCACGTCCGCGACCAGGCCAAGGCGATCCTCGGGGCGGACCTGGCCCGCTCGGAGAAGTTCACCTCCAGCGTGATGGACGGCCTGGACATCCGCGAGACCCTCCGGAACTGGCACTCGGGCGACCTCTACGTCAAGGTCCTCCCGCCGAGCCGGGGGACCATCGAGATCGTCGTCTTTCTCTTCGACACCCCGGCCGACCCCGAGGTCTACACCAACCGGGCGACCTGGTACGCCGAGCACGCCGAGGAGTCGACCCTGGCCTTCTACGGGACCGACCCGATGAAGAATTTCATCGGCCCCGGGATCGCCCAGGCCGAGTACGGCGGCGCCATGTTCCTCTTCCCGCCCCGGCCGATCCCCGACCTCTGGGGCGACCCCCGGCTCGACTTCGCCGACACCCTGGAGGAACGGCTCCTGGCCGGCGCCTTCCTCCATAGCCGGGAGCGGCACGTCGCGGTCGTCTGCTCCAAGCCCCCGCCCGCCGCCTGGCGACGGCTGGCCCGCCGGTTCGGCAAGAAGATCGTCCACCTCCCCTTGGGCCGGTTCGGCGGCCAGCTCGTCGAGCGGCTCCGGCGGTTCCACGTCCTCAACGGCAAGCAGGTCCGCTCGTACGCCGCGGAATTCATCAGGGACCTTTGATGTGGCCAAGCCCTACGACTCGGCCACCAAGAAGCTTCTGGAGTTCGACCCGCCGGCCTGGCTCGCCTGCGCCGGGCTCGATCCAACCGGGCCGGTCCGCGTCATCGACTCCGAAGTATCGACCGTCACCGCCGAGGCCGACAAGGTCTTCGAGGTCGGCGACCCGCCGGCCTACCTGGCCCACTTCGAGCTGCAATCCGGCCACGACCTCGCCCTCCCCCGGCGGCTCCTGCACTATAATGTGCTGCTGCACCACCGGCATGAGTTGCCCGTCCGGAGCGTCGCGGTGATCCTCCGTCGAGCGGCCGAGAGCCCGGGGCTCACGGGGACGCATCACGTCCGGTTTGTGGACGGTGCAAGCTACCTGGATTTCCGGTACTCGGTCCTCCGAGTCTGGACGCTCGATCTGGAGACGGTCCTCCGGGGTGGATTAGGCATGCTTCCGCTGGCACCTCTGGCGGGGGTTTCGGAGGCCGACTTGCCGTCGGTGATCAACAGGATGAAGCGGCGGCTGGACCGCGAGGTCCCGCAGGCCGAGGCCAACCTGCTCTGGACGGCGACCAAGGTCCTGATGGGACTGGTCTTCCCCGTGGACCTGACCTTGCAGCTCCTCCAAGGAGTTCAAGACATGAGAGAATCCGTGACCTATCAGGCGATGCTCGAAGAGGGCCGGGTCGAGGGCCGGGTCGAGGGCCGGGTCGAGGGAGAACGGAGGATCCTGCTCCGGGTTGGGAGGAATCGGTTTGGCGCGCCCTCCTCCAATGTCGTTGCAGCGCTCGACGCCATCACCGACGAGGCGACCCTCGCGGCCCTTGCCGACCGCCTGCTCGAAGTCGGATCCTGGGACGAACTCCTCGCCTTTGGCGGCAAGGGCGACCACCACCCATGATCGACTGGCTGAGGGAATCGTCCACCTACCGGGCCAATGACAGGGATGGCTACGCCTTGGGCGTGGCCGAAGTCCGGCCCAAATGCCGTCTTCATTTTTCCGGGCCTGGGGGCGAATGATCATGGGCGATCCCTCGGCGGAAGTCCTGGCCCGGCTCCGGGCGCTCACCGATCAGGAACGGTTGAAGGCCTTCGAACCCATCATCAGGAAAGACTGTCACGGTCTGACCGGGGACGGGACTTCTTGCCTCGACCACCGGCGGCCGGGCCGGATATGATGGGGAGACTCCGCCCTCATGACCGATCGGGAAGGACGCCGGGGACCTCGCGCCCTCGGCCCGGCAGGGAGGCCCATGCCCGTCGACGACATCTCGGACCCGCTCCCCACGCTCGGAGGCCCGGTCCGCGACTGGTTCGCGGAGACGTTCCCCGGCGGACCAACCCCGGCCCAGCGGCTGGCCTGGCCGGTGATCGCCTCGGGCGAGAACCTGCTCCTGGTCTCGCCGACCGGGACGGGCAAGACGCTCGCCGCGTTCCTCGCGATCCTCGCCGGCCTGTTCCGCGAGCAGGCCGCCGGCTCGCTCGCGCCCGGGCTCCGTTGCCTCTACGTCTCGCCGCTCCGGAGCCTGGGCTACGACATCGAGCGGAACCTGGCGACCCCCCTGGAGGCGATCCGCCGACGGCTCGGGCTGGCGAAGTCCCCGGTGACGGTCGGCGTCCGGACCGGAGACACCTCGGCGCACCACCGGCGGAAGCTCCGCGACGAGCCGCCGCACCTCCTGATCACCACCCCGGAGAGCCTCTCCCTGATGCTCAGCCAGCCCGCCTGGCATGACGCCTGGCGTGGGGTCCGGCACCTGGTCGTCGACGAGGTCCACGCCCTGATCCCGAGCAAGCGTGGAGCCGACCTCGCGGTCTCGCTGGAACGGCTGGCGGCCCGGTCGGCGGTCGACCCGGCCCGGGTCGGCCTCTCGGCGACCTGCCGCCCCGCCGAGCCGGTCGCGCGGTTCCTGGTCGGTCCGGCTCGGGCCTGCCGGGTGGTCGAGGCCCCGATGCCCGAAGGGTCGCCGGGGCTGAGCCTCGAAGTCGAGTCGCTCCTCAAGCCGGACGAGGCGGCCCACCGCGGCCTGACCTATCGCCGGCTGATCCGGAGGCTGCACGAGGCGACCCGGACGGCCCGGACCGCCGTGGTCTTCGCCAACACCCGGGCCTTCACCGAGAAGCTCACCCACGACCTCCGGAAGGAGCTGGGCGTCGGGGCCGAGGCCGTCGCCGCCCACCATTCGGCCCTCGACGCCGACCGCCGGCGGCAGGTCGAAGCGGCGCTCAAGGCGGGCGACCTCAAGGCGGTCGTCACCAGCACCAGCCTGGAACTGGGCGTCGACATCGGCCAGGCCGACCTTTCGGTCCTGATCGGCCTGCCCGGGAGCGCCTCGCGGTGCCTCCAGCGGGTCGGGCGGGCCGGGCACGCGGTGGGGATCCAGACCCGGGGTCTCCTGCTAGCCGCCACCCCCGCCGAGCTGGCCGGCGCCGTCGTCACCGCCGAAGCCGCTCGGGCCGGTCGGGTCGAGCAGCTCCGGATCCCCCGGAACGCGCTGGACGTCCTCTGCCAGCAGTTGATCGGGATGGCCTGCGGCGGCGAATGGGCGGCCGACGACGCCTATGCCCTGGTCCGCAAGGCCGAGCCGATGGCCGGGCTGAGCCGGGCCGACTTCGACGCCTGCCTGGACTTCCTCGCGGGCGACCTGGCCGCGCCCCCCGGGGCCTTCGAGCCCGAGCCAGGCTCGACCCCGCGATGGACCGCCCCCCGGATCTGGAAGCGGGGCGGCCTGTTCGGGATCCGGAACCGCCGGGTGATCCGCTGGTTCTGGTCCAACGTCGGGACGATCACCTCGGAGGAATCGGTCCGGGTCCGGGTGGACGGCCAGGTCATCGGGACGCTCGAAGGGGCGTATGCCGAGCGGCTCCAGGCCGGCGACCGCTTCGTCCTCGACGGCCGGGCCCTGGAGTTCCGCCGGTCCGAGAACCTGACCGTTCACGCCCGGGCCACCGGCGGCGAGCCCAACCTCCCCCGGTGGTCGAGCGACCGTCAGGGTCTCTCGGCCGAACTCGCCCGGGACCTCGCCGCCTTCCGTGCCGGAGCCGGAATGGTCCTGGCCCAAGGGCCCTCGGCGCTCCGTTCCTGGCTGGCCGAGTCGCACGACCTCGGCCCCGACGAGGCGGGCGTCCTGGAAGCCTTGTTCACCGCCCAGGAGCAGGTCAGCGAGATCCCGCCGGTCGACGCCGTCCTGGTCGAGGAATATCCCGGAGCCAAGGGCGGGACCCTCTACGCCTTCCACGCCCCGCTCGGACGCCCCGCCTCCGAGGCCATCGGCCGGGCGACCGCCGCCCGGCTGGGCCGCCGGTTCGGCCGCGACCTGGACCTGGTCGTTGCCGACCTCGGCTGGTCGATCGCCCTGCCCGAAGGGTCCCGGATCGGCCCCGACGACCTCCCGGCGCTCCTGGCCCCCGAGGGGTTCGAGGACGACGTCCTCGAAGGGCTCGACCGGGGCGAGCTGCCCGCCCGCCGGTTCCGGCACGTCGCGGCGACGGCCTTGATGGTCCTCCGGCGTCCCGAGGGCGGGCGGACCAGGGTCGGCGGCCTGCTCTGGGTCAGCCAGCGGCTTTACCCCCTGGTCAAGGCGGCCTGCCCCGACCACCCACTGCTCCGCGAGACCCGCCGCGAGGTCCTGGAAGACACCCTGGACGCCCCGACCGCCCGGGCCTGGCTGGCGAGCCGACCCCACGTCCGGTTCCGGGCGCTGGACGGCCCCTCGCCGTTCGCCGCCGCCTGGATCGACCCGGGCGGCCCCGAGCCGGTCCGGTTCGAGTCGCCGGCCGCCGCCCTCCGCCGCCTCCACGAACGGCTGGTCCCCCGATGATCGCAGGCCCCGGCGGCTGGAGCTTCACCCCCGAAGGCGCGGCGGTCCACCCGGCCGAGAAGACCGCCGTGATCGCCGACGTCCACCTCGGCTACGAGTGGGCCCGGGCCTCGGGCGGCGACTGCCTCCCCGCCCACTCGCTGGCCGAGACTCTGGCCAAGCTCGGATCCCTGCTTGATCGGGCCCCAATCGCCCGGCTGGTGGTCGCGGGCGACCTCGTCGAGTCTCCCGCCCCCTGCCACCGGACCGCCTCGGATGTCCGGTCGCTGTTCGAATGGCTCCACGCCCGGGGCGTCGAGCTGGTCCCGGTCCTGGGCAACCACGACCCCCAACGATCCTCGAAACTGCCCCTGAGCCTAGAGGTGGCGGGCTGGACGATCGCCCACGGGCACCGGCCGATCCGGGCCGCGAAGACGATCTCGGGCCATCTCCACCCGGTCCTCCGGGCCCGAGGGCTGACCGCTCCCTGCTTCGTGGTCGGCCCCAAGTCGATCGTCCTACCCGCCTTCACCCCCAACGCCGCCGGATTCCCCGTCGGCTCGGCCGGGACGCCCGCCGGGTGGCTCAAGGACGAAATCCGCTGCGTCGCCGGGCTCGGGGGCGAGTTGCTCGACTTCGGCTCCCTGCCCGGCCTGATCGCGACGCTCCGGGGCGGTTGATCCAACTCCCGGTCGGGTTCAGTCCTTGTCGCGGGTCAGGGTCACGAGGATCTTCTCGTACCCTTCCATCTCGTACTTGGCCGGTCGGTCCCCCTGGGGGGCGAAGCAGAAGACGAATTTTTCGCCGTCGAGCTTGTAGATCCCTCTGGAGGTTTTCCCCTTGGCGTCGTCGGGGGCCTCGTCGATCTGGAAGTCGATGGTCTTCTCGGGCTTGGCCTCGGGGTCGAGCTTCAGGGTGATCTGGTAGGTCCGGCTCGGGGCGACGACCTTGAGGGACTTCCCGCTGACGGTGTAGGTGACTTTGTGGCCGTCCTCGGCCTTCATCGACCACTTGCCCTGGATCGCCTTGAGGTCGCCGTCGACCTTGTCGTCGGCCCCTCGGAGGTTGGCGGCGGGCACGATCAAGGCGGCCAGGGCGAAGCCCATCCAGGCGTTTCTCGGAAGCATCGGTTCAAGCTCCATCATGTCGATCTGGTGAATCCGACCCATTCCCTCCGCCGGAGGGCCGGCGCACTGTAGACTCGCGATCGCGGCGAGGCAAGGGGGCCAATTCGTTCCTTGACCGGACCTCGGGCCCTCGACTAGCCTGGACTCATTGAGCCATGCGAAGGCACCGGGGAGCGTTCGAGCCATGCCGAAGCATTATCCTTGCGGGGGCCTCGGCCGCCGCCAGTTCCTCGCGGGGGCCGCGGCGATCCCGGTCCTCGCCGGGCTCCACGCCTCGGCCCAGGAGCCGAAGGCAGCCCGGAACCCGAAGGCGGCCGAGGGCAAGCTCGGGGTCCCCGGCCCCTACCCCGGCCGGGTGGTCGAGGCCCGGAACCCGGCCATGATCCGGGACGGCGTCAAGGACCGCCGGGCGATCGGCAAGACCCTGGACGCGGCCATGACCCACCTGACCGGGTCCGACGACGCGGTCGGGGCCTGGCGATCGTTCTTCGAGCCCGGCGACGTGGTCGGGATCAAGATGAATCCGGTCGGCGACCCCCTGGCCAACTCGTCGGTCGAGCTGATGCTCGAGGTCATCGAGGGCCTCAAGGCCGCCGGGGTGAAGGCCCGCGACATGATCGTCTTCGACCGGTATCGCGAGGAGTTCATCCACGCCGGGATGCACAAGGCCGTTCCCGACGGCGTCCTCTGGGGCGGCCTGACCCCCGAGGCCGAGCCGTCGCAGCTCCGCCTGAGCTGGCCGGGCAACGACCCGGTCGCCGGCTACGACCCCGACGAGTTCATGGAGATGAACCTCGTCCATCACGGGGCCGACCCCAAGGACGACCGGAACCTCCGGTCGCACCTGGGCCTGCTCGTCACCCGGAGGGTCAACAAGCTGGTGCTGCTCCCGGTCCTGAAGGACCACGGCTCGGCGGGCGTGACCGGGGCCCTCAAGAACATGAGCCACGGGCTGGTCAACAACGTGGCCCGGTCGCACAGCACGCCGCGGACCAACGCCTGCAACCAGTTCATCCCGCAGGTAGTCGCCCACCCGATCCTCCGGCGGAAGTGCGTCCTCCAGATCCTCGACGGGATCGTCGGGGTCTTCCAGGGCGGGCCGTTCGGACACGAGAAGGACACGGGCTGGACCTGGGATTACAATGCCCTCCTGGTGGCGACCGACCCGGTGGCCCTCGACCACGTCGAGTGGGACATCATCGACGCCAAACGCAAGGAGATGGGCCTGGCCCCGGTCGGGGCCGTCGGGCAGCTCGGGCGGGACGCGGACCGCGAGGGGTTCGACATCCGCCAGCCCCAGCACATCCCCCTGGCCGCCAACCTCGGGCTCGGGATCTTCGACAAGAACTCGCCGATGGGCAGGAAGCACCAGATCGACCACCGGGTCCTGGCGATTTCTTGAGGACCCCGGATGGGCGCGAACCTCGGACCCCCTCGCGGCGTTCTGGATGGTTCCGGGTGGGAATTTCTCGCCAGGCCGCCAACCGACGTTGCGTTTTATCGCGATCTGACTCCATAATAACGGAGAAGTGGGGCCGGCCTGGGTCTTGGTTGCTGGGTTGCGCGTCTTTTCGCGTCGCGCGAGACCGGGTCCGTCGAAAGGCAGGGCATGCCGGAAGTCACGATCTCGCTGGACAGCCACGACGAAGAACTGGCCGTGTTCGGCAGCCGAGACCAGTTCCTCCGTCAGATCCGCGATGCCTTCAACGTCAAGGTGGTGGCCCGCCACGGCGAGGTCCGCGTCGAGGGGGAGACCGGCCGGATCGAGATGGCCCGGCAGGTGTTCGAGGAGCTTCGGGGATGGCACCGGAAGCGTCGGACGGCCTCGGCCGGCGACGTGGCCGACCTGATCGAGTCCCGCTCCCGCCCTGAATCCGGGGATCGGAACGGCTCGGTCGAGATCCGCGAGGGGAACAAGGTCGTCCGGGCCCGGACTGAAGGCCAGTCCCGCTACCTGGCCTGCCTCCGCGACCATGAGCTGGTCTTCTGCGTCGGGCCAGCGGGCACGGGCAAGACGTATCTGGCCGTGGCGATGGCGGTCGCGGAGTTGCTCAAGGGGAAGATCAAGAAGATCGTCCTGGTCCGCCCGGCCGTCGAGGCGGGCGAACACCTCGGGTTTCTGCCTGGCGACCTCGAAGCCAAGATCAATCCCTACCTTCGCCCCCTGCTCGACGCCCTCCACGACCTGATGGACTACGACCAGATCCGCCGCTACATGGGCAACGACCTCATCGAGATCGCCCCGCTGGCCTACATGCGGGGGCGAACCCTGAACGATGCCGTGATCATCCTCGACGAGGGCCAGAATGCCACCGTCCCGCAGATGAAGATGTTCCTGACCCGGATGGGTCAGGATGCCCGGATCGTGGTGACCGGCGACACCAGCCAGGTCGACCTCCCGCCGGAGACCGTGAGCGGCCTGGCCGACGCGGTCGAGCGGCTCCGGGGAGTCCCCGGCATCGGGATTGCAACCCTGGATCGGTCGGACATCGTCCGGCACCCGCTGGTCCAGGCGATCGTCAACGCCTATGAAGAAACCGAGCCGGCCCGGCGGGCCGAGCCAAGGTCGTCCCGATCGGGCGGCCCCGGCGACCACCCGCCCGACGCCGGCCCACCCGCCTCGGAGTGAGGCGGGCCGACGGCCCCTCGGTCCCCCCGGCCCTTTCGGACCGAGGCGGGATCCCGGGCCGGGCGGAAGCCGCGCCGATGTGGGCGCGGCGCACTCCGGCGTGGGACGGGCCTCGGGCCCGTTGACCGCGCGTGCCCGAGACCATCCATGAGCTTCGGTAAACGCCGACCCAAACTCCCCCGGGCCCAACTCCGGCCCTCCAACCCGATCGCCCTCCAGCAGGGACGCCTGGCTCGCCAGCGCGACCGCCTGGCCCGCCTCGCCGTGGTCGGGCTCGCCATTCTGGCGACCGCCGCGATCGTCCACGGGCCCGGGCCGTTCTTCGCCTACCGCCTGGGCCAGAAGCCCGAACGCGAGATCCGCGTCAAGGTCGACCAGTTCCGCCGCCGGAACATGGTCCGGACTCTCGCCGAGCGCCAGGCCCGGGCCGACCAGGTCCCCCCCTCGATGGCGAACGACCCGGCGCCGATCCGCGACCTGGCCGACCGCCTGCTGGATCTCGTCGACGCCGTCGCCAAGGCCCCTACCTTCGACGCCGTCCCGGAGAGCTTCCGCTCGCAGTGGAAGCTGACCCCGGCCGTCTTCGATGACATCCGCGAGGCCAGCGACACCCCCGAGCGGCACGAGGACCTGAGGCGTCGGATCGACCGGGCCTTCGTACCCCTGATCCGCGACGGCGTCCTCGGCCCCGACATCCTCCCGCGTCACGAGGAGACCAGCCGGACCCTCTCGGTCCACCTGGCCGGTCGGCTCCGAGCGGAGTCGCACCCGGTCCCCCGCGACCGGGTCATGGGCGAGCGGCTGGATAAACCCGAGGGGCCCGTCGGCAAGGACTTCATCGCCGCCTTCAACCCCCCAGCGCTCGGCCAGGGCCTCTTCGCCCTGATCGCCGACCGGCTGGCCGGGCATCCGACGCTCGCCTTCGAGGAGGCGTACACCAACCGGCTCCGCGAGGAGGCCCGCGCCTCCGTCGCCGACGTCTACGAGACCTACCCCAAGGGGGAGCAGATCGTCGAGCAGGGCAAGGAGATTCAGGAGGAGCAACTCCTCCTCCTGAAGGCCGAGCACGAGGCCGCCAACGCCCAACGGACCTGGGGCCAGAAGGCCCAGAGGGCCGGCTCGGTTTTGGTCCTGGCCGCCGCGATGTTCGCCCTGATCGGCTACTACATCCACCGCCACGAGCCGAGGATCTCCGGCGACCTCGGGCGGATCGCCACGATCTGCTCGCTCTCGGTGGTGGCTCTGGGCGTGGCCCGACTCCTGGCGATCCAGCCGTGGGACGCCGAGCTGGTCCCGGTGGCGATCGCGGCCATGATCCTGGCGATCGCGTACAACCCGCACTTCGCCTTGATGGTCACCTTCGCCTTGAGCCTGCTGACGACGGTGGCCATGAACGCGGGGATCGGCCTCTTCCTGGTCCTGATGGGCGGGACCTCGGTCGGGGTCCTCTGCCTCCACGAGGTCCGGACCCGGACCAAGCTCATCAAGGTCGGGGCCCTCTGCGCGATCGGCTACGCGGTCCTGACCTGGGCGACGGGCCTCTGGCATGAGCAGCCGATCGCCCTGGTGGCCGAGGACAGCCTCTGGCGGGCCGGCTGGGGCCTGATGGCCGGCTTCTTCCTGGGTGGCCTCTTGCCGTTCGTCGAGACCGGCTTCGGGATCATAACCGGGATCAGCCTGCTGGAGCTGGGCGACATCGCCCACCCGCTCTTGCAAGAGCTGGTCCGCCGGGCCCCGGGCACGCACAACCACTCGATCGCCGTCAGCACGATCGCCGAGGCCGCCGCCGAGCGGATCGGGGCCAACGCCTTGCTGGTCCGGATCGGGGCGTACTTCCACGACATCGGCAAGATGCTCAAGCCGCACTACTTCGTCGAGAACCAGGCCGGCGCGGCCAATCGGCACGCCAACCTCGCCCCGGCGATGAGCACCCTGATCATCATCGGCCACGTCAAGGACGGCGTCGACCTCGGCCGACAGCACCACCTCCCCGAGCCAATGATCGACCTGATCGAGCAGCACCACGGCACGACCCTGGTCGAGTACTTCTTCAACGAGGCCACCAAGCGAAGCGGGACTAACCCCGACGGGGCCACCGTCCTGGAGGGGGCCTTCCGCTACCCTGGTCCCAAGCCGCAGTCCAAGGAGGCGGGGATCCTGATGGTCTCCGACGCCGTGGAGAGCGCCAGCCGGACCCTCTCCGAACCCACCCCCGCGCGGATCGAGGGACTGGTCCGCGAATTGATCAACAAGCGGCTGCACGACGGCCAGTTCGACGAGTGCGGCCTGACCCTCCGCGAAATCTCCGAGATCCGCGAGAGCCTGATCAAATCCCTGATCGGGATCTACCACGGCCGGGTCAAGTATCCCGAGCAACGGACCGCCTGATGGAGACCGACCGAATCGCAACCCCGACTTCCATTGCCCCGACCCCGACCGCCATTGAGGTCGAGGTCGAGGTCAGCGACACCCAGTCGCATCTAGCGGCCGACCCCGAGTGGCTCGCCGGCTTGATCCGCCGGACCCTGGCCTCGCGGGGCGTGGCCCGGGCCTCGATCTCGCTGGCCCTGGTCGACGACGCCACGATCCGGGTCATCAACGCCCGCCACCTCGGCCACGACTGGCCCACCGACGTCATCAGCTTCGAGCTGTCCGACCCCGGCGACCCCGACCTCGTCGGCGAGCTGGTGGTCTCGGCCGAGATGGCCGCGGCCACTGCCCGCGACGTCGGGATGGACCCCCGCGCCGAGCTGGCCCTCTACGTGGTCCACGGCCTGCTCCATCTCTGCGGCTTCGACGACCACGACCCCGAGGGCGAGGCGGAGATGCGTCGGACCGAAGGGATGGCCCTCGCCTCCGAGGGCCTGATCAACACGTTCCCGCTGGTCGGCATCGCCCCGACCGGGCCCGAGGGGCGGGAGGGGTTGCCTTGGCCGCGTTGAACCTGGGCGGGGCCCTGGGACTGGGCCTGACCCTCCTGACCTTGCAGGCGCTGCTGGTCGCGTTCGGGCGGGCCCTCCGGACCTACTCGCGGAGCCGGCTGGAAGAGGTCTGCGAGGCCCACGGCCGTCCCAAGCGGGCCGACGCGATCGCCCATGACGACGAGTCGACCGAGCGCGCCGCCGAGTCGCTGGCCGTCGTGGTCGGCCTGACCTTCGCCGCCCTGGTGGCGCTGGCGGCGCACTCGATCGACTCACCGGTCCAGTTCGAGGTCGCCCTGCTGCTGGCGATCCTGACGGCGGTCCTGGTCCACCTGGCGGCCAACGTGGTCGGCCGGGTCTGGGCCGAGCCCCTGATCGACGCCCTCTGGCCGATCGCCGGGCCGATCCAGGCCGCGGCGCTCCCGCTGACCTCGGCCGCCAAGCTGGTCGAGGCGCTCGCCTACCGCTTGACCGGGCCCGCCGACGCCCCGCCCCGCCCGGCCAGCGTCGAGGTCGAGTTCCAGCCCGACCCCGACGACCCGGAGGATCTGGAGACCGACCTCCCCGAGTCGACCCGGATGATCCTGGAGCGGGTCGTCGCCCTGACCCGCCGTGACGTCTCCGAGATCATGACTCCGGCCTCCTCGATCGTGGTCCTCCCCGCCGCCGCCTCGGCCCGCCAGGCCGCGCGGGCCTTAGCCGGATCCCGATGTTCGGCGAAAACCGCGACGACATCCTCGGGATCCTCTACGCCAAGGACCTCTTCCCGCTGATGACCGAGTCGCCCGACCCCGACGCCGTCGTCCCGCGCAAGCTGATCCGTCCGTCCTACTTCGTCCCCGAGACCAAGAACGCCAACGACCTGCTCAACGAGTTGAGGGCCCGCCGGAGCCAGATCGCCATCGTCCTCGACGAGTACGGCGGCGTCTCGGGGCTGGTCACGCTCGAAGACCTCCTCGAAGAACTGGTCGGCCCGATCGACGACGAGCATGACGTCCCGACGCCCGACGACCTGGTGGTCGCCCTGGGCGGCTCGAAATACGAGGTCGACGCGGCCGTCGCTCTGGAGCAGATCAACGATCGGCTCGGGCTCCACCTACCCACCGATGGCGAGTTCCAGACCGTCGGCGGCTTCGCCTTCAACGCCCTCGGGCGGATCCCCACCGCCGGCGAAAGCTTCCGATCCGATGGCGTTAAGTTCACCGTCACCGAGGTCGGCGACCACTCGATCCGGAAGGTCCAGCTCGACCTGGTCCGGGGGTGATCCACGGACCCGGAAACGCGCTTTCGAAACGGAGACGGGCGAGATGGCCCGCCCCAGCCGATCAAGGGCCGGGGCGGGCCTTCCCGCCCGGCGGTCGGAGCAGATCCTCCGACGCAAATCTTATCGCCGACGCCCTTTGGCCTCGGCGTGGACGTAAATCGGGATGCGTTCCGGTCGGCGGTCGCCGAGGGCCAATCGGAGGCCCCGCTCGGCCGCCGACGCCGCACCCTCGACCCACCGAGCAACCGACTTGACGATGGCCCCGAATCCGGTCATAACTCGTTCTCCCCTCGAACAGGAAGGGCCCTGTCGGATCTGGAAGAGGTGCGGGGCCGAGATGGATTGGCTGAGCTGCCATACTCTACTGTAACCAATCATCGGGGCGAGGCAACCCGGAGCCGCTCGGCCGCGGCTGCCGATCCTCTGTCTAGTCATACGACGGGAAGGGCCGGATGGGTCGGCCGAGATCCGCGAAAGGGTCGGTTTGTCGGGGATGGACCCGCCAGAATGCGGGGCCTCGTCCCGTCCGAGTCTAACATCGGCAGCTTTCGGCTTGGCACTGAAACCGGGTTCGGGGTCGGGGGCGTTTTTCGCCGGAGGAGGTGCGTCTTGCCCGCGGTCCGGTCGCTGGCGCTGGTGGTCCGAGCTTCGGACGTGTTCGAGACGAGCACGGTGGCCACCCTGTTCACCCGGGAGCTGGGAAAGGCGTCGGGGCTGGCCAAGGGGGCCCGCCGGCTCAAGTCGCCGATGCAGGGTGGGCTTGACCTGCTGAGCGTTTCCGATATCGTGCTGCTGCACAAGGCGACCGACGCTCTCGACCTGATCATCGAGGCCGTGCCCGTCGAGCGCTTCGCGCCCCTTCGCCGCGACCTGGCGGCCCTCTATGCCGGCTACTACATCGCCGAGCTGCTGTCGGACCTGACCGACTTCCACGACCCGCACCCCCGGCTCTTCGACGCGGCGGTGGTGACGCTCCGGCACCTGGGCGAGCCGGGTTCGCGGTCCCGTCGGGTGTTCCGATTCGAGCTGGCCTGCCTCCGCGAGTTGGGACTGATGCCAGCGCTGGACGACTGCTCGCATTGCGGCGTGGAGGTGGTGGCCTCGGGTGATGCATTCGCCTTCGGGCTGGCCACCGGCGGCGTCCTCTGCCCGGGGTGCCGACCCGGACAGCCGCACGTGGCGACCCTTTCGGGGGCGACTCTGGCGGCGATCCGGTCGCTCTCGGAGCCCGGGCCCTCGTGGCGGAGCCTCGACCTGACCCCCTCGGCCCTGGCGACGGTCCGGTCGACGCTGGGCGCCATCATCAGCCACGCGATCGGCCGACGCCCGCGACTCCTGCCCTATCTCGGAGCCTGAACGATGCCCTGCGACCCCTCGCCCGCCCGGACCCGACGCCCGGCCCGGTCCGCTCGCCGGGGGCTGGCCGTCGCGGCCATCCTGGCTTCCGCCGGGATCCCGGCCCAGGCCGGGCCGATCGCCGATTGGTTCGCGAGCCGGACCGCCCCGGTCCCCTACTCGCCCGACCCCGAGGGCAAGGAGAAGAACCTGATGTCGCGCTGGATGACGCGCGACCGGACCCCGTTCAGCTCGGGGACGATGGGCGCGACCTCGGTGATCCTCGGCGAGAAGGGTTGGGAGAAGACCAAGCATGTCGCCGACCCCCGGGCCGAGGCCGAATTCCTGGCCGCCCGGAAGGTCTTCGACGCCGGCAACTACGCCGCGGCCGAGCCGCTCCTTTACGCCCTGGCCAAACGCGAGGTCAAGAACGGGACGCCCTGGGGCGAGAAGGCCCAGTACTACCTGGCCGAGGCCCAGTTCCGCCGCCAGGAATTCGTCAAGGCCAACGACAGCTACGAACGCCTGATCCAGAAGTATCCCGGGACAGAATATGTCGACGAGCTCGTCGCCCGCGAATATGAAATCGCCCAGAAGTGGCTGGCGGCCGAGGACCCCAAGGCCAAGCCGATGCCCTGGCAAGCCCGGTTCGACGGCCGGGTCCCGCTGCTCGACGCTCGGAATTACGCCGTCAAGGCCCTCGACCACGTCCGGCTCCACGACCCTCAGGGGCCCCTGGCCGACGACGCCGCGCTCCGGATCGCCGACCACTACCACAGCGCCGGCGACTTCGAGACCGCCGCCGTCTTCTACGATCAGCTCCTCTCCGAGCATCCCAAAAGCCCGTTCCGCGAGCGGGCCCAGCTCTCCAGCATCGACGCCAAGATGAAGGGGTACATCGGACCCGAATACGACGTCTCCGGCCTGGAGGCCGCCCGCGAGACCATCACGCGGACCATGGCCGAATTCCCCGAGAAGCAGGCCAACGCCCAGGGGCTTTATCACACCCTGGACCTGATCAACGACCAGGAGGCCGAGCGCAACTTCACCGTCGGCAAATATTACGTCCGGGCCAGGAAGCCGGCCTCGGCCGAGTACCAGTTCGCTATGGTCATGGCCAAGTGGCCCAAGAGCAAGTGGGCCGACGAGGCCCGCAAGGAGATCGCCAAGGTCGCCAAGGCTCCGCGCAAGGCTAGCCTCCCCAGCAAGATCATGACCCAGCCCGGTGCGCCCGACCCCGGGGCGATGGGTTCCGGTGGGGGATCCGCCGGCGGTAGTGGCGGTGGCGGCGGGATGGGCGGGATGGGCGGCGGAGGACTCGGCGGCGGCGCCGGTGGGTCGGGCGCGCCCTACTGATTCATCGGGTCCGATCGGATCGCAGGCCACCGGGATCGGACCGATCCGGCCCCGGGCGACACCCAAGGAAGGGTCCATCCATGCTCAGCGTTTCACGCCGATCGACGATGATCGGGCTGGCTCTGGGTCTCGCCCAGGCCGCCCTCACGCCCGGCTGCAAGGCGACCGGCTACAGCATCCGGGCGCCGTATGATACCAAAATCAAAACAGTGTATGTTCCGGTGTTCAAGTCGATCACCTTCCGCCGCGACGTCAACCTGATGCTCACCGAGCTGGTCATCAAGGAGATCGAGCGTCGGACCCCGTACAAGGTCGTCGGAACGCCCGAGGACGCTGACTCGACGCTAGAAGGGACGATCAACTTCGCCGAGAAGAACGTCATTGTCGAAAGCCCCTTCAACCTCCCTCGGCAGCTCACCTCGACGATGATCGTCATGGCAACCTGGACCGACAACAAGGCCGAGAAGCCCGAGAACCCCAACCCCGCCGTGATCGCCGAGACCTTCAACTTCTATCCAGAGATCGGCGAGACGTCCCAGGCCGCCTTCTACCGGACCTGCGAGAAGCTGGCCGTCCAGATCGTGAACATGATGGAAGAGCCCTGGTGATCCGTCCGATCCCCCGAAAAGCTCGGCCCGCCGCCTCGGCCCTGAACGCGGACTCTCTGACCCCGCCCCGGAGCAACGGCCTTCGGGTTCGCGTTCGATCGTCGACCCGGCATGGGGCTTTCGTGGATCGCCCGATTCCAACGACGATCTCGGTCAGCCCTCCCTCCCCCCTGCCCCGCGTCGGATTGGATCCACCGATCGGACCCGGCTTTTCCACCCGTCTGGGGGTCGAGCATGAATGTCTGGGAGGCCCGAGGGATCACGCTGGCCGACGGATCGAGGCCCCGGGTGATGGGGATCCTGAACGTCACGCCGGACAGCTTTTCTGACGGAGGTCGGGCTGGGACGCTCGACGCGGCCCTCAGCGCGGCCGATCGGCTCGTGGCCGAGGGGGCCGACCTGATCGACGTCGGCGGCGAGTCGAGCCGCCCGGGGGCAGAGCCTGTCCCGGAGTATGAGGAGTTGGCCCGCGTCGTCCCGGTGGTCGAGGCGCTGGCCGGGCGGATCTCGATCCCGATCTCGGTCGACACGACCAAGCCCGAGATCGCCCGCCGGGCCCTGGCCGCCGGCGCGGCGGTCATCAATGACATCCGGGGTCTCGCCGACCCCGACCTCGCGGCCATCGTCGCGGAGTCGGGCGCCGGAGTTGTCCTGATGCACATGCGCGGGACCCCTGGCACGATGCAGGATGACCCGCGCTTCGAGGACGTCGTCCGCGAGGTCCGCGACGAGCTGGCCCGGATGATCGAGGCCGCCGAGGGTCGGGGAATCCCCCGATCCCGGATCGCGATCGACCCCGGGATCGGTTTCGGCAAGACCTTCGACCAGAACCTCGCCCTGCTCCGCGACCTGGAGGCGTTTGGCGTCCTTGGCTGCGTCGTGCTGGTCGGGACCTCTCGCAAGGGGTTCCTGGGGAAGCTGACGGGGCGTCCCGTCGAGGCTCGGGCGTTCGCCTCGGTCGCCTCGGTCCTCGGGGCGGTCGCGGGGGGCGCAAGCGTCGTCCGGGTCCACGATGTCGGCCCGACCGTCGATGCCCTCCGGGTCTGGGAGGCGTTGCGTCCTCGCCGATGATCCCCGCTCCCAAGCGCGGTCGCTCCCCGCAGACCTTCGCGCCGGACTGGACATCGAGCGACCGGGCGGCTCGGATTGCCGGATCTCCCCGCCGGAGCTATGGTGGATCTTGACAATTTTCCGTGACGGAAACGCAGACGAGACACCCGGTGACGAATCCCGCCGAGAACACCGATGACGCCCTCCTGACCACATGCCGGGGCATGGCCGATCGCGCTAAGGCGGCCTCGAAGCGGCTGGCCGTGGCCCCCGGCTCGGCCAAGGACGGGTGGCTCCGACGATCCGCCCGGGCGATCCGATCGCGATCGGCCGAGATCCTCGGAGCGAACGCGGTGGACGTCGTGGCGGGGCCGGGGCAGGGACTGAATCCTGCGGCCGTCGACCGGCTTACGCTCGACCCGAATCGGTTGGAGGCGATCGCCGCGAGCCTGGAGGAGGTCGCCGCCCTGCCCGACCCGATCGGCGAGGTGATCGCGTCCAGTCATCGGCCCAATGGGCTGGACGTGACCCAGGTCCGGGTCCCGCTCGGCGTGATCTTCATGATCTTCGAAAGCCGGCCCAACGTCACGGTTGACGCCGCCGCACTCTGCGTCAAGAGCGGGAACGCGGCGATCCTCCGCGGCGGCAAGGAGGCAATCCACTCGAACCGAGTCCTCCACCGCGTGCTGGCCGACGAGCTGGTCCCCAGCGGGCTCCCCGCCGACGCCGTCCTGCTCGTGGACACCACCGACCGCGCGGCCGTCGGCCATCTGCTGGGGATGCCCGACCGGATCGACCTGGCGATCCCCCGGGGGGGCGAGGGTCTGATCCGTCGGGTCGTCGCCGAGGCCAGGATGCCTGTTCTCAAGCATTACACGGGGAATTGCCACGTCTACGTCGACGCCGACGCCGACCACTCCTCGGCCATCCGGATCGTGCTCAACTCCAAGGTCCAGCGCCCTGGGGTCTGCAACGCGGCAGAGACGCTCCTGGTCCACCGCGAGGCCGCCCCGAGCTTCCTTCCGCTCGTCGCCGACGCCCTTCAGGCGAAGGGGGTCGAGCTCCGGGGCGATACCGCGACCCGGGCGATCCTCCCCGGGATCCGCCCGGCCGAGCCCTCCGACTGGGACGCCGAATATCTCGACCTGATCCTGGCCGTCGGTGTCGTCGACTCCATCGACGAGGCCATCGCCCACATCGGACGCCACGGCTCCGGCCACACCGAGGCGATCCTGACCCGGAGCCTCGCCGCCGCCCGCCGTTTCGTGGCCGAGGTCGACGCCTCCGCCGTCGTCGTCAACGCCAGCACCCGGTTCAACGACGGGGGGCAACTCGGCCTCGGCGCTGAAATCGGGATCAGCACCGACAAGTATCACGCCCGGGGCCCTTGCGGACTCCGCGAGTTGACCAGCACCAAGTGGATCATCTACGGGGACGGTCAGATCCGGGAATGACCGAGGGGTTCGAGGGACCGGCAATCTCGACCCCCCCGCCGTTCCACGTGGAACGGCCGGAGCGGCCGGCCTCGGGTGAGGTCCGACCGCCCCGGCCGATCGATCATGGGGCGATCCTCAGGGGGCGGAGATTTCCCGGGCCTTGCGGACGAGTCCGAGGAACTCCTTCCGGTAACCACCCGGGTCGACGCCGGTCGCCCCCGAGGCCAGCTCGATCAGGCCGTCCCAGGTGAGGCTCCCCTTGTGGGGGGAGTCGCGGAGGAGCATCCCGAAGCCGGCGACGGTCGAGGCGAATCGGAAGTCGGCCGAGGCGGCGGCGAAGTCGCGGCCATCGTCGTCGGCCGGGCTGGTGATCAGGCGGCTGACGTCGCCGTCGGACGCCTTGCAGCGGAGTCGGACCTCCAGGAGCCGAGCGTTCCCCTTGGCGGCCTGCTGGGCGAGTTTGGACTCCTGGAGCTTGGAATTGGCCACCGCCGCCACCTCGGGCGGTGCGACCTCATAAAGCGCGGTGACGCAGTGCCCGGCGCCGATCTCCCCGGCGTCCTTCTTGTCGTCCTCGAAGTCGCGATTCTGGAGGGTTCGGTTCTCGTAGCCGATCAGGCGGTACGACGAGGCCCGATCGGGGTCGAACTGAACCTGGATCTTGACGTCCTTGGCGATCGTCACCAGGGTCCCGCCCATCTGTTCCACCAGGACCTTCCGAGCCTCCCGGATCGAGTCGATGTAGCAGTACTGGCCGTTCCCCTTGTCGGCGAGGCTTTCGAGCTTGTCGTGCTTGACGTTCCCCTGGCCGAAGCCGAGGACGCTGAGGAAGACGCCGGTCTGGCGCTGCTCTTCGATCAGCTTATTCAACGCGGGCCCCTCGGTGACGCCGACGTTGAAGTCGCCGTCGGTGGCCAGGATGACCCGGTTGGTCCCGCCCTTGATGAAGTTGGCGACGGCGACCTGGTACGCCAGCTCGATCCCCTTCCCCCCGTTGGTCGATCCCCCGGCCTGGAGCTGCTCCAGCGCGGAGAGGATCTCGGCCTTCCGGTCGCACCGGGTCGAGGCGAGCGCCAGCCCTTCCTGGCCGGCGTAGACGACCATCGCCACCCGGTCGTTCTCGCCGAGCTGCTCGACCAGGAGCTTCATCCCCGCTTTCAGGAGCGGGAGCTTGTCGAGATCCTGCATCGAGCCCGAGACGTCGATCAGGAAGACCAGGTTGCTCGGGGGCCGCTTGTCGTTCTCGACCTCCCGCCCCTTCAGGCCGATCCGGACCAGGCGATGCTCGGCGTCCCAGGGGCACCGGGCGACCTCGCAGTTGACCGAGAAGGGCTCGTCCGCCTTCGGGGCCGGGTAGCGATAAGGGAAGTAATTGACCAGCTCCTCGATCCGGACGGCGTCCCGGGGGGGTAGACTGTTCTGGTTCAGGAACCGCCGGACGTTGGAGTAGGAGGCGGTGTCCACGTCGATCGAGAAGGTCGAAAGCGGATTTTCGGCGACCGTGAGGAAAGGGTTCTCGACGATTCTTCCGAAAGCGTCGCCGCCGGCCTTGGCCTCGTCCTGGAGCTGCTTCCGGCGGACCTCGGCCATTTCGATGAGGGTCCGGGCGGTGCCATCTTTCACCCCCAGGGCGGCGTCGAGGTCCGCCTTCTTCTCGACAAGCTGCTCGGCCTCCACGGTCGCCTTCGCCTTGAACCCCAGGCCCCTTTCGGCCGGAGCCGGCATGTTCGGCTCGGCGACGTCCGCAACCCGATCGAGTGAGAGCCCTTCAGGCGGGGCGGCCGCCGACTTGGCACCGGCCGCTTCCGCGAGCCTGGCGCCGGCCGGCTTGAGGGCGATCATGTTGGGGGTCGCGGCGGATTCGAGGCGATCGAAGGGATCCCCGAGGCTCTCGGCCGGCTTGAGGGCGATCATGTTGGGGGTCGCGGCGGATCGCTTCCTTTCTCCGGCCTCGCCGTTCATTCCGTGGTAAGTCTGGGAGGCCCCGGGCTGGCCGCCGGGCTGGGCCGGAGCGGCGGGCCGGGACCCACGAGAGGAGCTGCTGAGGGCGACTTCGCGGCCGACCGTGGATTCCTTCGCCAGCGACTCGGGCCTGGCGGGCGGGCCGCTCGGTGCCGTGACCTGGCGGCCCAGGACGATCGCATCGTCATCCATGATGTCTTTGAATCGCGAGGCTGATTCGGCGGCGGCCGGGGCCGGGGAGGCGGCGGGCGCGGAGTCGTTGAAGTACCGGTAATCGATCGCTGGCTCGTTGGCCGTGGCAGGGGCGTCCCTGTCCGACCGTTCGCCCCAGCCATGCCGTGCCTCGACTTGAGGCGAGCTACGGGCGATCGCAAGATGCCGGCCCGACGGATCGGAGGCCGGGCGGGCCCGGAACGTCCGGAGGGTCGGGACGAGGAAGGTCGAGGCCAGGCCAAGCAGGCCCGCGGCGACGGCCCATCGGGCCCATCGGCGGCGCGGCGCGGGCTTCGGGGCGGGGGCCGGGTCGGTCGCGAGTCGGTCCTCGATGGACTGGAGGCGTCCGAAGTCGAGCCCGGGGGCGGCCTCGGCATGCAGGGTTTCGATGAGGAGCCGGGCGGTGGCCCGGATCTCCTCGACGAGGGCGCGGGCTCCGGGGTCGGCAGCCAGGGCGACCTCGATCTCGGGCCGCTCGGCGTCTTCGATCTCACCGAGGGCGTAGGCGGTCAGGCGGGGGTCGTCGGGGAGAAGGGGCATTGGTCGGCCTCCTGTTCAGGTTTGGGCCTTGGCCGGGGGGGAGTCGGCCATCTCGCCGCGGATGGTTTTCAGGCCGACGTGGATCAAGTAGCCGACGTTGCCAACGCTATAGCCGCTGATCCGGCTGATCTCCCGGTAGGAAAAGCCGTTTTGAAACTTCAGGCGGATCACCTCGCGCTGACCGGGCGGGAGGGCGTCGAGGAGGCTGAGCATCCGGGCGGTCGACTCGCGTCGCTCGGCGACCTCGGGAGGACCCGGGTCGGTGTTGGTCCGGACGTGTACTTGTTCGTCGCTGAGCTGGGTCATCCGGCTCTCCTTCCTGAGGACGTCGAGCGACCGGTTCCGGCAAACGGTGAAGAGCCACTCCGCGAGCCGGGGCTCGACCTGCCCCGGGGCCTGCGCGCAGAGGCGGAGGAACGTGTCCTGGACCACGTCGCGCGCCGCGTCGGCGTCGCCGAGGAGCCGGGCGGCATAGAGCGTCAGCGGCCCTTCATACCGCTCGACGGCCGAGCGGACCCAGGCGGCGTCAATGTCTTGGGGCGTTCCGGTCATGCGGCTCGCTCGCCGGGGCTGGTGGCGCTGTCCACCGAGGAAGACGGCCGAGCGGCGATCTTCTTGGGCGGACCCCGGCGAATTCGGCGAGAGGGTCCGGCAATCGTCTCAGGGCCGGAGTTCCAGGTGATACTGCGGGGCCAGCGCCCGGACCCGCTCCATCGCCCCCAGCGCGGGGGTCGGCGGGGTCACCCCGTCGCCGGCTGGCAGGCCCACCGCCTCCCAGAACTCGTCGAGCCCCGCCGGGGAGACGATCAAGAGGACCCGGGCCGGCGAATTCCCGATGTTCCGGAACGTGTGGAGCACCCCCCGGGGGACCCGGAGGAACATCCCCGGGCCGCCTTCGAGCGTCTGGTCGTCGTACCGGAACGAGAAGTTGCCTTCGAGGACGTAGAAGCATTCGTCCTCGGCATGGTGGATGTGCGGCGGGGGCCCCTGCCCCGCGAAGACGGTTGCCTCGACGATCGCATAGGCCCCGTTGGTCTCGCGGCCCCGGGCCTTGAAGGTGTAGAGCGAGCCGAGGACCCAGAGGGCAAGGCCGCCCCCCGGTTCGAGTCGGTGGGACGCGGGGGCGTGTTCGCCGGGGCGTTCGGTCATCGGTCGTTCCCCTCGATTCGATCGGCTCCGGGCCGGTCGGTCAGTTCGCCCGACCGAGATATTCGCCGGTCTCGGTTTTCACGCGAACCTTGACGCCCGGGTCGAGATGCTCGGGGACCTGGATGATATGGCCAGTTGAGACCGTGGCGGGCTTGGTCCGGCCGGTCGCGGAGTTCCCGCGAACGCCGGGCGCTGTCTCGGAGATCACCAACTCGACGGTCTCGGGGATCTCGATTCCGATCACCTCCTCGTCGACCAGGAGGGCGTCGACCCCCTCCATGTTCTCGGTCATGAACGAAGCGAAGTCCTCCAGGTCTTCGGCCTTGAGCGAGAACTGATTGAAGTCGGCCGAGTCCATGAAGTGGAAGCCGTCGGGGTCGCGGTAGAGGTACTGGACGGGCCGACGCTCGAAGCTCGACTCGTTGAGGCCCTCGGTCCCCTTGTACGACTTCTCGACCCGGTTCCGGGTCTTGAGATTCCGAGCCTTCACCTTGTAGAGCGTAGCCGCCCCCCGAGCGGAAGGGCTCTGAACCTGGACATGCTCGATCATGTGCGGGGCGCCATCGATCTCAACGACCATCCGGCGCTTGAAGTCCTTGGCGGGCACCACGGCGGCTCGTCCTCCTCGGGGTTCGGGATCGGAGCATTCGGGAGGGCCATCTTATCCGGACGTCAGGGTCCGGCTCGACGGCCATGCTCCCCGATTCGTCGGTTCAATTCTTGGGGGCGGGGGGGAGATCCGGGAAGTGGACGCCAAGGTCCTTCTGGCCCTTGGGGTCGAGCTCCAGCGAATTCGGGGTGACCCGGCCGGGTCTGGGCCGGGCCTTGTCCTTGAAGCGGAGCGCGTGATCGCTGGGATTCCGGGGGTCGGGCCCTCGGACGCTCCGGGCGTGCTGCGGGCCCCAGAAGTCGATCCAACCCCGCTTGATGTCGGTCGGCGAGGAGTTCGCGGGGGTCGGGCCGGACGAGGCGACGAATCGAGCGACATCGTAGGCGTCGAAGAACGACTGCCAGAACAGGGCCCCGCGCGACATCGCGTCCGGGTCAACCACCAGAAGGGCCCCCGCCCCGCCGACTTGCGTCCTGGGGAAGGCGCACGACCGGGTCGAGACCAACCAGGGGCGGTCAGGTCCGAGCGGATCGCCGGGCCAGGGGCCGAGCTGGATCCCGGCCCGGTCGTCGGCGATCGTGCAACGCTCCAGGACCAGGTCGACCTCGAACTTCGCCCGGGCGACATTCCGAGGCAGGAGCGAGACGGCCGGGCCGCCGCTGATGACCAGGCAGTTTTCCAGGTCGACCGCCCCCCGGCCCAGCTCGACAGAGATCGCGTCGCCGCCGGTCCAGATCAGGCAATTCTGGAGCCGGGCCGTGGGCCGATCGATCGCCGCCACGAACGGCCCAACCCTCGGGGCGATCGGCGCGGAACCGGCGGCAACGAACGAGACGACCGCCCCGACCTCGGCCACCACCCCGCCGGGGTCGCGGAACCGGCAGTGCTTGATTCCCAGCAAGCCGTCCTCGACACGGATCCAGTGCTTTGGGCGGATCACGCCATCAGAGGCGAACGCCAGGTTTGCCAGTGCCAGGTCGCCGCCGCGAAGTTCGATCATGGACCGGCCCACGGCCCTCGCCTTCGGGATGAACGTGGGGATCGGCCCCTTGACCCCCTCGCTCGTCTCCCCCAGGATCGCGATCGAGAGCCCGTCGGGCAGCCGGGCGGCCGAGGTCAAATGAACCCCCCCGCCTCGGACCCGGATCGTCGCCCGGAACGTCCCCGGAACGAGCTTCTCGGCGAGGAACTGGCCGAGGTCGCCGGACCACGGGGCCGCAGCCACGTCGAAGGTGATGTCGATCGCCGGTGGGGCGGGCGGCGGGGCATTGGCGATCGGCCCCGCCTTCGGGACGGGTCCGTTCGGGTTAGCGGCCGGCGGCGTCCTCAAGACGGGCCCATTCGGGTTCGAGGCCGGCTTGGAGTTGGTCTTCGCCTTGGCCGGTTCCGGTGCTGGAACCGGGGCTGGCATCGGGGGCGGGGCATCGGGCATCGGCGGCGGCGCGACGAACGGCGGGATCAGAGTGGCCGATAGCTCGGGGGTCGCCAGCCGGTTGATCGCGGAGAAGGCCACCTCCCGCAACCTGGGGTGCGGGGTGGCGATCCGGGCCAGGGTCGCCCGGCGATCCGGAGCGAGCCCGGCGAAGTCGGCCGGGGTGATGTCCTCACGAGCGATCGTCGCGGGCCAACCCGCGGACGTCTCCCGGCTCGACCCGTCGGAGCCCGGCCAGGCGATCCGGACCCCCTCCAGGGACGTGACCCGGACCGCCGACTCGGACCCCGAGGTCAGCCACGCCGGCCAGCCGACAAAGCCGTTGTCCTCGCCCGACCAGTCAAGGGCGCCCTTCGGGTCGCCTGAAAAGGCGACCTTGGAATGGATCAAGCCCGATGCACCAGCCCCCTCGATCCGTGCGAAAGTCGAGCCGAGCGACCGGACGACCAGGGGCACGGCCCGGGTTGGGAATTCCAGAAGCGGGCCCCGGGTGGCCACCAGGCTCCGGTGAAAGAACAGGCTTCGGGCCGGGCGGTCGGCCGGCTCGATCGCGATCAACGGTCCGGCCTCGCCCTCGACGATCGAACGGTCGAGGACGACCTCGGCCCGCGCGGCGACCATCTCGACCAGCGTCCGGATCGGTCCCCGGATCGTGGACCGTTCCAGGACGATCCGGTTGGGCCGGATTCCCTCCTCGACCCGGAAGATCGAGAACCGGGTCGATCGCCGCTCGCTGACGTTCAGGAGGGTGATCGAGCAGTCCCGGAGCGTCAACTCCGCCCCCTGGCAGAGGAAGAGGGTTGTCTGGTGCTCGGGGAGGTCGCGGATGTCGACGGCGAGGTCGATCCCCTCCAGGACCAGGCGGTCAACCTTGGTCCCGCCGAGGACGAACTTGGCCTCGCGCTCCTTGAGGGCCTGCTGGCTGGTGAACTCGACCTTGAGGATCGGCCGGAGGCCGGGTCGGGCCCGGATCACCCGCGACTTGCCAGCGATCGAGGTATCGTCCTCGAAGAACGGACCGGTGTCGGCGATCTCGACGTCGCCCGATCGGCCGAACGCGGCGGCCAGCGAGGTGACTTGAGCCTCGTCCCCCGCCTCCGGGACCCGGCGGAGGATCACCCGGGGCCGGTCGGGGATCGGTAGCTCCGTCTGAGACAAGGGCGCCCCCAGGCGACTTTCCCACTCCTTCGGGTAATCGACCTCCTTGAGGACGACCTCGCTCGATGCCGGATCGGCCGGCCGGACGATCGGAAGGACCGTCGGGAGGACACTGGACTTCGGGATCGGGGTGGGCCGGACCGGGCTGGGCGAGTTCGGCCGGGGCGTCGTCGAGGCGATGACCGGCGCGTCCTCGGGGAGGGGCTCCGGGTCCTTGTTTGTCACGACCTCGGGCGGCAGCGGCTTCGCGAACGAGATCAGCATCGAGACGCCGAAGCCGACGACGGCAATCGCCAGACCGACCATGACCCCGGCGGCGATCCAGGTCTTGAGCGAAAGTTCGGGCCCCCCGCCCCGGACCCCGGTGGCCATCCCTTCCGTCGGCTCGTCCTCCTCATCCAGGAGGTCGTCCATCGAGGGCCCGGGTAACGGGGGCGTCGGCGCCGCCGGGGCGGCGGGACGGCGGACCGGCCGACGCGGGGGGGCATCGTCGGCGTCCATCGCGGCGAGTTCCGCGAGCGAAACTTCGGCCGGGCGGGACGGCTCGCGACGATTGGGAACCTCTTTCGAGGCGTCCGACGGCGGCGGGGCGTCGTCCTCATCGTCGTCGTCGACGATCTCGGCCGTCAGGAGGTCGAAGGACTGCGGCGGCCGTTCGACGCTGCTTCCCCGGGGCGCCGGGCCGGCAGATTCGATCGGGGCCAGGCCAATCTCGCCGTCATCGTCATCCTCGTCAATGATCGCGTCCAGGGTCACGGTCGGGCCGGCCGAGGCGATCGGGGATCCGGATAGGGCGTCGAGGGCGGCGATGAGTTGGGTGTAGTCGGCGTATCGGAGGTCAGGCTTCTTCTCCATCATCCCGCGGATGACGAGCGAGAGGGCCTCGGAGACGTCCGGGCGGACCGCACGGGGGTCAGGGATGGGCGCCTTGTAGTGCCGGGCGAGCTTATCGGCCAGACCGCCTCCCGCGTACGGTTGCGAGCCGGTGAGCAGGTAGTAGAAGGTGCAGCCGAGTGAATAAATGTCGCTCCGCTCGCTGGTCTGCCGGCTGTCCCGGGCCTGCTCGGGCGCCATGTAATCGACGGTCCCGACGGTCGTCCCGTCGCGGGTGACGCGCTCGTCCTCGTCCTCGACCTGGAGTGCCAGGCCGAGGTCGATGATCTTGGCGTGGCCATCGGGCGTCATCAGAAGGTTGGCCGGCTTGACGTCCCGGTGGATCATTCCCCGACCGGCGGCGTATCGGAGCCCCTCGGCGACCTCGCGGATGAACCGGACGGCCTCGTCGGTTCCGAGCGGGCCGTTCATCCGGACCCGGTCGTGGAGGTCACGCCCTTCGACATATTCCAGGACGAGGTAATGACGCCCCTGGTCGAATCCCCGGTCGTAGATGGCAACGATATTGGGGTGGTCGAGCGCTTTGGCACTCTTGGCTTCACGGAGGAAGCGTTGCAGGAGCGTGGGATTCTTGGCCAGGGTCCGCGGCAGGACCTTGAGCGCGACCACGCTCCCGGACTCCTCATGGATCGCGTAAAAGACGTTGCTCATCCCGCCTGAGCCAAGCTGGTGGTTCAGGAGATAGCTCCCAAGCCGGGGCGCGGGCTTGGGGTCCGGGCTCGGTTCGGCGTCGGACATGCAGCATCCTTCCACGGGCTCGACACCCGCCCGACGATCGATCGCGACCGACCCAGCACGACGAGGGGAGGCGGACGGCCACACCTTCGATTGTCCCCATCCCATGCTCCTGGTTCAACCGAGGATCCACGAATCCCCTGGAGAATCCCAGCCGGCCCTGCCCCCCTGCCCCGCATCCCGACCTTCCCGAACGAACCCGGCGGCCCTGGCGGGAGTCTCGGATGATCGGGGCCGGGCGTTGACAGGATGCCGGCCTTGGATCAGAATCGGTGCTCGCTGACGAACGCGCCCGTAGCTCAGGTGGATAGAGCGGCGGTTTCCTAAACCGCAGGCCGCAGGTTCGAATCCTGCCGGGCGCATCCTCCCGATCCGCCCTCGCGTGGCACCGGCTCGGACCTAGGCGCCCGTAGCTCAGCGGATAGAGCAACGGTTTTCTAAACCGTCGGTCGCAGGTTCGAATCCTGCCGGGCGTAATTCCCCCCGGGTCATTCGACTCTATGCCCGCCTCACCTTTTTTGCTTGACGATGGCCCGGCCCAGGCTTCGAATCATGACCGCCAGGTCGATCCGGCAGGACCAGATGTTCCACGTGGAACGGCTTCGAGGGCCAGCCGATCGCCTCGTTGATCGAATCCCAATACCGGCCGGTCTCGCCGAGAGGAGCAACGCCGCAGGGCGTGGCCGACCCATGGACTCATCCGAGAAGCCGACCCACCCCGGCACGGGGAACCACCTCACCGAGATGGAGACGAGCTGGACCACGATCCGGACCGCCCACATCCCGGGCCCCGAGGGCCAGGCCGCGATGGGCGAGCTGATCGGTCGGTACCACGACGCGGTCCATCGCTACCTCCGGTTGAAGCTCCGGGATGCCAACCTGGCCGACGAGGTGTTCCAGGAGTTCTGGACCAAGCTCCTGACCCATAAGCTCGCCGGGGCCGACCACAACAAGGGTCGGTTTCGTGACTACCTCCGGACAGTCCTGCACCGCCTGATCATCGACCATTTCCGGGGCCGGAAGCTTCAGGCCCTCCCGCCCGGTGACCTGCTCGACCCCAGCCAGCCCGACGCCGATTACGATCGGGTCTGGCGGGAGGCCGTCATCAAGCGGGCACTTACCCGGCTCGAAACCTACGAGGCTCAGACCCCGAATAACCGCTACGCGACCGTCCTCAATCTCCGACGGGACCACCCCAAGGGGTCGATCGACGAAATCGCCCTCAAGCTCGGCGAGCGGCTCGGGTCCAAGGTCACTCCCGAATCCTTCCGGAAGACTCTTCAGCGGGCTCGGAACAAGTTTTTCGAGCTATTAATTCAGGAACTCCGCGAGACCATCCATCCCGCCACCGATGAGGAAATCGAAGACGAAATCCAGGCCCTCGGCCTGGGACGCCAGTACCACCGTTATTCACGGTCGAATGAAGACTGATCGCACCCCAACCTTCCCCCAGGTCCCCGAGATCCTCCGGCCCGCATAGCTACCGCTCGCGATTTTAACCCAAACGGCGCGCAAATATTACCAGGCCCCTTGACCCGGAATGTTGTGACTCTAAACTTGGAATCATGCACACCACGGCGTTGTCCCAGGAAACGTTTCATCGAGAAGCTCGGATACGCGACGGTGTGCATCACCCTCGGCTCATGACACCGGAGTGCTCGGCCTCATTGAGGAGCGACGATGCTAGTACTCTCGCGGAAGAAGGATGAGTCCATCATTATCAACGACCACATCCGGGTAACCGTGGTCGAGATTCGCGGGGATAAGGTCCGGCTGGGCATCGACGCGCCGAAGGATGTCTCCGTGCATCGCCGGGAAGTGTACGAGGCGATTCAAAATCAGTTGAAGGCTCACGAAGAATCGTCCAGCGCCGTCGTCCCGGAGAATGGGGTTTCCTGATCCGGGGATGAGGCCCCTGCCCCGCACGCTTTCGCTTCCAAGCCTCACCGGGCCTTCGCCTTGAGGAGCCGGACGAACTCACGCATCCAGGGGCCGTTGTCGGGCCAGCCCCGGACCGAGACGAGATTGCCGTCGACGACCACGTCGCGGTTGACGAACTCGGCGCCCGCCGCCCGCATTTCGGGTTCGAGTTCGGGGTAGCACGTCAGCGTCTTCCCGTGGACACCACCGGCGGCGATGACCAGGAGGGGGCCGTGGCAGTTGGCAGCGATCGGCTTACCGGTCACGACGAAGTGTCGGGTGATCGCCACTGCCTTCGGTCGGTTCCGAAGATATTCCGGGGCCCGACCTCCCGGGAGCACCAGAGCGTCGTAAGCCGAGGGGTCGACCTCGTCGAGCCCGAGATCCGCCTGAACCCGGTAACCGGGCTTCTCGGTGTAAGTGTCGAATCCAGGCTCGAAGTCGTGGACGACCGAGAGGAAAGCTTTCTTCTCTGGTGCGACGATGTGAACCAGCCATCCTTCTTCTTCGAGGCGGTACTTGGCGTAATAAATCTCCTGGGACTCTCCGGCATCGCCGGTCAGGATCAGGATTTTCATCGCGATTCGCCTCCAGGTGGATGGCCGTTCGGGCCGCGTTTCACAGGCTAACGAGTCGAGAGGGCGACTGCAAGGGTCCTCCCCGGGCCTTGGGTGCGCCCCGCCAGCCCCTTGACCGGGCCTGACTCGGGATTTACAGTAGGATGACTCGATCGACACGGCCCCGTCGTCTAGCCTGGTCTAGGACACGTGCTTTTCACGCACGCAACACGGGTTCAAATCCCGTCGGGGTCATCGCCCGCCGCTACTTGAGACCGGGTCCGGCGGTCCCATCAGGACTGTTGGTTTGTCGGAACCTCCGATCGAGGGTTCTCCCCGGGTCGGTGGCGCACCGGCTTGGGCGTCCGGCTCCAACTTGTCGAGCAGGACGGCGACCAGCATGTCGCTGATCACGTTGGTCGTGGACCGGCATCGTCCGAGGATCCAGTCCACCGCGAGCAAGAACGGGATCACAGCGTTGACCGCCTCCTCGGGAAGCTTCACGGTCTTCAAGACGATCAGGAGCGAGATCAGGCCGGCGTCGGGCACTCCCGAGATCCCGATTCCGGCGACGACGCACGAGGCCGCAGCCAGGAGTTGCTGGCCAATCGTCATCTCGACGCCGATGGCCTGGGCGACGAACAGGACGGCCATCGCCTCATAGAGCAAGATCCCGTCATTGTTCAGATTCGTGCCAACACAGGCCGCCATCCGCGCTGACCGGGCGGAGACGCCCATCCGGTCAAGCGAGCGGAGCGTGACCGGCAGGGTCGCCAGGCTGCTCCCAGTCCCGATCGCCGTGGCAATCGCCTCGCGGGCCCCCGACCAGAATCGGCGAAGCGGCATCCTGGCCACGACCACGATCCAGGCTTGATACACGACCAGCACCTGGATCAGGAGCCCGAGGACGCCCACCGCAACGTAGGGTATGACGCCGCGGAATGACCGAAATCCGTGGAGGCCGACCGTCCGGGCGACGACCCCGAAGACCGCGAGCGGCACCAGCGCGATCACCCACCCCAGGATCACCTCGATCGCCCGATAGGCCGTCGCGATCCCGTCCTCGACAGGCCGGAAGCCGGATACGCCCAGGGCGATCTGCTCATCCTTGACCCGGCGGAGGGCCAGGCCCCCCAGCACGGCGAGGATGACGATCGAGATGATCGCGTTGTCCACGATCGGCCGGAGCATTGAAGTCGGCAGGAGGCCGACCAGGTCCTTGACGAAGTCGATCGTCCGTCCCGGCGCGACTTGCCTGGCCATCGTCCGGAACTCGGCCTGCGCGTTCAACGAGGCCGACTTCCCGGCCAGTTCGAACGAACGGCCGGGCTGGAGGACATTCGAGAGCGTCAGGCCGATCGCGATCGCGATCGCCGCGTTGGTCAGCGAGATCCCCACCATCAGCCGGGCACCACGAGCCTGCACCTTGATCCGGAGGAAGGCGTCGAGGATCGCGAACAAGAGGAGCGGTCCGGCCAACCCCTTGATCATCTCCAGAATCACAGTCCCAATTGCGGCCAGAGGTTCGGCCCTGGCCCCGAATACCTCGCCGACCACAACACCCAGCGCGATCCCGGCCCCGATCCGGGCGACCATCGGGAAGCGGCTCCTCGGGCCGATATTCATCGGGGCAGCGGCCTTTCGATCCAGAGGCGGGTGGTCGTCAGTAAATTTCGGCGCCGAGGGCCAGGAGGTGGGCCTCGACGCAGCCGGCCAGAATGGAGACGTTGTAGCCTCCTTCGAGGACGCTGACGAGCCGGCCCCCGGCGTGAGCCTCGGTCACATCAAGGACCTCGCGGGTCATCGCTTCGAAGTCCTCGGTCTCCAGCCCGAGGTTGCCCACCGGATCCTCGGCGTGGGCGTCGAAGCCTGCGCTGAGGATCACCAATTGGGGCCGGAACTTGTCGGCCATGCTTTCCAGGGCCGATCGGAACGCGGCCCGGTAGTCGGCCCGGGTCGTTCCGGCGGCGATCGGGACATTTCGGGTCGCCCCGAGGCCCGCGCCGGTTCCAATCTCGTCGGCCGCGCCGGAGCCGGGATAAAACGGATAGCGGTGGATCGAGAGGAAGGCGACACGGGGGTCGTCGTAGAACATTTCCTGAGTTCCGTTGCCGTGGTGGACGTCCCAATCGACGACCAGGACGCGATCGAGGCCAAGGCGAGCCACGGCGTCGGCTGCGGCGACGGCCACGCTGCCGAAGAGGCAGAAACCCATCACGTCGTCGGGCCGGGCGTGGTGCCCTGGCGGTCGGACCAGGCAGAATGCCCGAGGTCCTGGCCCCTCGACGACCGAGGCCACCGCGTCAATCGCCGCGCCCGCCGCGAGTCGGGCCGCGAGTGCGGACCCGGGCGAGATCCAGGTGTCAACCTCGATCTTGCCGCCGCCCGAGGCCGCGGCCCGCTCCACCGCCGCGATGTGCCGGGCCGAATGGACCCGGAGCAGCTCCTCATCCGATGCCGGCCGGACGGGCCTGGTCAGGCAGTGGCGGGCCAGTCCAGTCCGCTCCAGATGCCGGATCACGGCACGGAGCCGCTCGGGCCGCTCGGGATGGGTTGGCGCGGGGACGTGGTCGAGCATCCTGGGATCGCTGAACAGGGTGACCATGGTCGCTCCTCGATGCCCCTCGAATTCCCGGCCCGACCGACCACTCCGACCATAAACCGCCCGCCTCGGGTGAGCAATCGAGCGGTCCGTTTCACGTGGAACCTCCCAGGAAGCGAAACCAGGGGAAGGGGGGTGAGATTGACCCGCTACCCGGTTACGATCGCCCCCCATGGAACCGACCCCGAACCCCGACCGATGGCGACCCGAAGCTCTGGCCGTGGCGGGCCTCACCCTGATTGGGGCGATCCTCCGCGTCTGGCCGCCGGGCCGGCTCGGGCTGACTCACTTCGACGAGGGGATTTACGCCCTGGCCGCGTCCTGGATCTTCGACCCGAAGGGGATCGCCTCGATTGATCCGACGCTGATCCCTTACGCCCCGCCTGGTTTCCCGATCCTGGCCGGGCTCGCATACGGGATCCTGGGTCGATCCGACACGGCGGCCATAGCGGCCTCGCAAGTTGCCGGGTTGCTAACCATCCCCGTCGTCGCCTGGCTCGCCCGTCGGACCTTTGGCCCCGGCTCGGGGTTCGCGGCTGCGACGTTCGCCACGTTCTCGGGGCCGCATATCGCCTTCTCGCGGATGGCCCTGACCGACGCCTCGTTCCTTCTGAGTTGGCTGGTTGCCGTCGGTCTGGGGATGCGGTTTCTGGAGCGTCCCGGCGCGATCCGGGCGGTCGCGCTGGGATTCGGCGTCGGGCTCGCCCAGCAGTTCAAGTACAACGGATGGCTGGCAGGAGCGATCCTGATCGGGGCCGCGATCCTCGGGATCCTGTCCCGTCCCGAGGAGCGCCGATCGGCCCGGATTGCTCAGGTTTTCGGCTGGGGAATCCTGGGGGCCGGCGTGGCGGCCCTGGTCGTCCTGCCCTGGTATCGCTTCGTGGAAGGGCACAGCGGCTACTCCGCGCTGCTCCGTCACCAGCGGAATTACCTGGGGGGTGTCCGCGATTGGTGGCCCCACTTCCGGATTCAATGCGATCAATCGATCGCCCTGTTGCCCGGCCTCCGGGTCGGCGGCCTCGGCTTGATCCTCGCCTGCCTCGCACCGTGGATCGCCCGATCGCCGGCGTGGGACGAGGTGAGCCGGCGATTACCGCAGAGCCGAATGGTCTTTCTGGCGATCCTGATCGGCGTGTCCTCATTCGCCTTCATCGGAGCCCCATTCTGGTTGGGGCTGATGCTCGCGCCCTGGGTGTTGACCTGGCCTGATCCAGCGGTCCGGATGGTCGGCGTCTGGTGGCTCGTGTTGACGGTCCTGACTCCATTCTATCACCCTTATGCCAGGCTCTGGCTGCCCCTTCATGCCGTCAACTGGCTCTTGTTGGGCTGCCTGATCGCGCGATTCCCGTCGGGAGTTATCACCTTGATCGTGACGGTCAGGAGCGGCCCCGAGGAGAGGTGGCGAGGCTGGATCAAGATGCTTTATGCCGCCGCCGCGTTCAGTCTGGGCGGCTTCATTTCCGTCCAGTCGATGCGGGAGGCTCGACCCCAGCCCGATTGGCTCGGACCGAGCGACTCGCTCCGGCGGTCGACGGCCCTGCTCGGATCAAGAATCCCCGACGAGGTCGCCGGGCTCCGCCTCCTGGTCCGGCCATCGGTCACGTACTACCTGGCGGGCCGGGTGCCGCTCTATCCGATGTCCGGCTCGGACCAACTCCTCCGCCCAGGCGATCCCCGGCTCTGGGCTGTGGTGGATGCGGCGATCCTTCGGTCCGAGTCGGGCGATCCCTCGGGAGGGTCGGGCCGCAAGCTCCCGGCTCGGTTCGCGAATCGATGGGAGCTGGTCGAGGATTTCCCGACGATCCTGGCGTTGCCAACCCTGCTCGATATTGACCCCCGCGCGGCCCGGGATCCGACGGCCGACCGGTCGGCCTCGCTCTGGCTGCTCCGACCCCGACGTCCGGGACCATTGCCATGATGCCTGATCCGCCGGTCTCGCTCTGGCCCGACCCCGACGCACTGGGGCCGGTCACTGACCTGTATCAACTCACCATGATGGCCGGATACGCCGCCGCCGGGATCGACCGGTCGCGGGCGAGCTTCGAGGTCTTCGTCCGGAAGCTCCCGCCGGGCCGGTCGTTTCTGGTCTTCGCGGGTCTCGAGCAGGCGATCGGGACTCTGCTCGGACTGGCGTTCAGCCGAGAGCAAGTCGCGGCACTCCGGACCTGGCCAGTTTTCGACCAGGTGGACCCAACCTGGTTCGCCGCGCTGATCGACTTCCGGTTCCGGGGCGACGTCTGGGCAGTCCCCGAGGGGTCGGTCGTCTTCGCGGGCGAGCCGTTGGTCCGGGTCGAGGGAGACCTGGCCGAGGCGCAGCTCGTCGAGACGATCCTGCTGGCGTCGTTGGGATATCCCACGCTGGTCGCTTCCAAGGCCGCCCGGATCATGGAGGCGGCCGAGGGCAGGGGGGTGGTCGACTTCGGCGCCAGGCGCGGGCACGGGCCGCAGGCGGGATTCCTCAACGCCCGGGCGTCGTACATCGCCGGGTTCGCCGGGACCAGCCACGTCGAGGCGGCCCGACGACTGGGGATCCCGGCGGTCGGGACGATGGCTCACTCCTGGATCCAGGCGTTCCCCGACGAGATGGCGGCGTTCCGGGCCTATGCCCGGCTGTTCCCGGGGGCCGCAACCCTGCTGGTGGACACGTATGACACCGACCGGGGCGTCGGCCTCGCCGCCGAGATCGAGCCCCCGATCCAGGCGGTCCGGATCGACAGCGGAGACCTCGTCGCCGCCTCGAAGTCCGCCCGGGCCATCCTCGACTCGATGGGGCGTCCCGGGGTCAAGATCTTGGTCAGCAACGACCTCGACGAGGGGAAGATCGCCAACCTCCTGCGAGCCGGCGCGCCGATTGACGCCTTTGGAGTCGGGACCGAGCTCATCACCAGCCGCGACTCCCCGGCGATCTCGATGGTCTACAAGCTCGTCGAGCTGGACGGGGTGGGGCGGATCAAGCGGAGCGCCGGCAAGATGTCGTATCCGATGGCCAAACAGGTTGACCGGATAACGGGGGCCGACGGCCAGTTCGCCTTCGACCGGGTCTCGAAGGTGGGAGAGCCGTTGGTCGGGGAACCGCTGCTGGTCCCGGTCATCCGGAGGGGCCGGCTCATCGGACCACTCCCGCGCCTCGGAGCGATCCGCGAGCGATGCCGGCGCCAGATCGAGGCCCTCCCGGATTCCCTTCGAGGGCTGAACTCGACGGCGACGTATCGGCTCGAATATAGCGAAGCCCTCGAAGCCGAGGCCGACCGCCTGGGCCTGCACTGACGGGGAGTCCGTGGCTCGATCTTGAGCTTTACAGCCCTGGGGGGCGGGGATACGATCCGGCCGCCTGGGGGGTCCCCGGACCCTCCTCGATCGCGGCGGGGAAGGATGCCCCGCGCCATCGGATCCGTCATGGAGGTCTCCGACCGTGAACAAGCGACGCCTGGGACGCGGCCTCGACTCGCTCCTCGGCACCGACGAGGGCGGCTTCGAACCGTCCTCGCTCGAGGCCGCCGACCTGGTCCATCTGGCCGTCGACCGGATCGACCCGAACCCGTTTCAACCCCGCCGCCAGTTCGACCCGGCCGAGATCGCGGCCCTGGCCGACTCGATCCGCCAGCACGGGATGCTCCAGCCGATCATCGTCCGGGCGGCCGGCGACCGCTTCCAGCTCATCGCCGGCGAGCGGCGACTCCGGGCCAGCGTCGAAGCCCAGCTCGCCCAGATCCCCGCGCGGGTCATGGTCCTGGATGACCGCAAGGTCAGCGAACTGGCCATGGTCGAGAACCTCCAGCGCGAAGACCTCAACGCGCTGGAGAAGGCCCACGCCTTCCGCGATTACTTGAAACGATACGGAGGGACGCAGGAGGAACTGTCGGGCCGCCTTGGGTTGGACCGGTCAACCCTCTCCAACTTGATCCGGCTCCTGGAGCTTCCCGAAGAGATCCAGTCGGCCGTGATGACCAAGGCGATCACCCAGGGGCATGCCCGGGCGCTTCTGGGCCTGCCCGACCCTGCTTCGATGATCGCGGCTTGCACCCGGGTGATCGAGGAGTGCCTGACGGTCCGCCAGACCGAGGCCCTGGTCGCCACCGGAATCCCCACTCCGTCCCGGTCGCGAGTCCGGAAGGACCCGTCCCACGCCGAAACTCCGAAGGCCCCGCACGTCCTGGAACTTGAAGAGTCGCTCAAGGTCCGGTTCGGCACACCCGTCGCAATCCGCCCGCGGAGCCGCGACCGGGGCCAGATCGTCATCGATTATAATAATCAGGAAGAGTATGAAAGGGTCATCGGCCTGATCCAAGGCTGAGCCGACCAATCGTGGTCCCCGGCGGCCCGCCCGTCGTCGGGGACGTCGCCGGGCGGAGGGCACTCGGCTTCCCCTTCTCTGATGTCCGGCCGATCGAATGAGAACCCCGGTTGCCGTTCTTAACGCTCGGACTTTCAACCACCGGATGACCCGAACCTACCCTGACGCCTTCCCACGCGATTCCACTCAACTCCCCTCCCCCGGCATTTCGATTGCTCTTGGTGGACTACCAACCGAATTTTGCGAGGTCCGAGTACGACCATTTTGGAAGTTTGGGACGACTGGCGACTCGCAATTTTCACTCGGTTGGCCACTAGGTTCGACTCAGAACCGTCCACGAGGATGGGACACCAGCCCGTCCGTGGGGTGCTCAGGGCTGGGCGGAATCGCGGTCTTCCTCGACCCATCAAGCTCCTTTCGGCCCTATTGGAGAACACTCCGCCGGAATTCGAGGAGGCTTGTTCCGAATTGGGATCAAGGTTACGGAGGTCTCGATGATCGACACCCGATCGGAGGGTTTACTGGCCGATCAACTTCTGGTCATCGTCCGGGAACCCCGGATCCGTCAAGCGGTTTACGAAGAACTTGGCGAATATTGCCATATGTGCCGGAATCGCTTGAATAGCCTCAAATTGAGCCTCTTCCTGGCGAAGAAGCAATCGACCGGCCGGAGAGTTGAAGACTGGGAACGGATCGAGCGCCATTATGTGGAGTTGGAACGGGCGGTCGATCGCGTTCAAACGATCTGTCGACCAATGACCCTCTCCCCGGTCTCGATCGGGCTCGAACTCCTGATCGAGGACCGCCGAGCGGAATGGATTCGCTTGATGGCCGAAAGCGGCTGCGAACTGGAATGTGTCCCCCCGCCGGCGCGGGCCCTCGCTTCCTTCGATGTGGAGCGGATGGGTCAGGCCCTCGACGCGCTCATCCGGTGGAGAGCAGGGGACCCGTCACCGGGTCGGTTGGCGCGGCTCCGCTGGTGGGTCGAGGCCGGGACCGCGCATCTCGCCTGGGAGGAGGAGCGGTCGACCCCGGTTCGCCCATCGGACGAAGGGGCGACCTGGAATCTCCCCTTGCTCGTCCGGATCGTGCTCGCGCACGGCGGAGACCTCCGCCTGACCGATGACTCGGATTGGCGACTCCGGCTATCTTGGCCGGCCGCTGCTGGATCGCCTTGACACCGGAAATGAGCGACGCCATGCAAGTCTTCACCCGATCAGTCGGCGCGACTTTCATCCCCGAGGGGCCTTACGTGCTCCTGGTCGACGACGAGCTGCAAAGCGTCGGGCCGCTCGGCGAACTGGTCAAGCTCTCCGGTTTCGCAAGTGTGGCTGCGAAATCCGCGACCGATGCCCTGGCCTGCTGTTTCCATCGGAGGCCCGAGGTCGTGGTCACCGACCTGGAGATGCCCGGCGCCGATGGCCGTGCGCTGGCCCGCCGGGTCCGCCGACGACATCCTCCGGTCCCCATCGTGCTGGTGACCGGCCAGAATCTCGATAATCCAGAATGGGCTCTTCCGGGCGACCTCTTCGAGGCCGTCTTCTCCAAGCCGCTGGATTTCGACCGGTTCCTCCAGACCCTTACCCAGATCATGAATCGTCGGGCCGCCGCGCGTCGGGTCGGGGGCGACCTTGATCGGTCCCGCTTCCCGCGATAGGATGGACGAGTCCGATTCCCGCGGGGCGTGGCGCAGCCTGGTTAGCGCGCCTGCTTTGGGAGCAGGAAGTCGCCAGTTCGAATCTGGCCGCCCCGACTGACCACAATTGTCGATCAGTACGAGTCGTTTGATGCCCTCCCCGTATCAACTTCGGTTCCACGTGGAACGCCCGAGGATCGAGCGGGGCGGCCGAGCCGCCCGGAGAGGGCGTCGAGGATCTCGGCGGTCTTGCTGAGTCCCAATCGATCGCAGCCTAGTTCGACGAAAGCGATCGCGCCATCAAGGTCGCGAATCCCTCCGGCCGCCTTCACCTTGACGTGAGCCGGAGAGGCCCGGCGCATCAGGAGGATGTCGGCCCGGGTTGCCCCGCCGGTCCCGTAACCGGTCGACGTCTTGACGAAGTCGGCCCCCACCTCGCCGCAAATCTGGCAGAGCATCGTCTTCTGGTCGTCGGTCATATAGCAATTCTCGAAGATCACCTTCACGATCGCCCGCCCCTGGTGTGCGACCTCGGTGACGGCGGTGATGTCTTCGCGGACCGCGTCCCACCGTCCGCCCAGAACCTGGCCGATGTTCACGACCATATCCAGTTCGGTTGCCCCGTCGTCGATCGCCCGGCGCGACTCCAGGACCTTGATCGACGGCTCGTGCCCCCCGTGGGGGAATCCGATCGTGGTCCCGACGCCAACCCTTGTCCCCGCCAGGATCTTCGCGGCCAGTGGGACGGCGAACGGCTTGATGCAGACGCTAGCGACCTCATACGAGGCGGCCAGCCGGCAGCCCTGTTCCAGCTCGGCCTCGGTCATCGTGGGGGCGAGCAGCGAGTGGTCGACCCGCCCGGCGATCGACTCGTACGTGAGATTCATGGCGGCTGGCTCCCGCTGTGCAGATGTTGATCCTTCTGGAATGCTCGATTCTGATCGACCTCACCGCGGCCGGCAAGGGTGTGAACTCCATGACCCGGCCGGTCGTCGCGAGCCATGGCGGCTCAGAGATCCGAGAAAAGAGTGCTCTGGACCTTGGTCGGCGCCTTGGGGCCCCGGGGCAGGGCCCGCTTGGTGGCGAGGTTGGGACGGAACATCATCAGGATCAGGAGCGGGAGGTAGAGGACGACCAATGTCCCTCCTGCATCGAGGTACCAGAACTGGCTGGCGACCAGCAGCGCGGCCGACATGGCGATCAGCTCGCCGAGATTCTTGTCGGCGGGCAGGAGGGTGGTCGTGATCACGAGGGCAAGGTAGGCGATCAGGACCGGGAGCCGGTAGCTCGGGTCGATCCCCGACCAGAAGCTCCCCGAGGCCGGGGCCTCGATACCGGGGAGGAGCCCGGCCTCGGCCAGGCTCCGCGCACCCAAGGCCCGGGCCCAGGTGTCGAGTCCCGGAACGGTCAGGCCGAGCAGGCAGCACGTCGCCGACACCGAGGCGCCCACGGCGGCGAACCGCCAGAATCCCCTTCGCCTGTAGAAGCCTGCCCAGAGCGGGATCAGGCCGATGCAGGCCGGCATCCAGCCCGCCGCCAGGCCGATCAAGACCCCCGCCAGCGACGGCCGGGTGTAAAACACCAGCGCGGCGACGATCAGGGCCGCCGGGATGAGCTGCCCGCTGTCCACCAGCGCGATCCGCGCATAGGGGAGCAAGAGGTAGCAGGTCGCCACCGACAACCCGGCGATCGGTCGTTCGAAGTGCTTCCAACCCACGGCGATCATCCCGATGACCAGCCCGACCTGAGCCAGGCAGGCCAGGACGCGGCGGAGGATCACCCGGGGCTTCTCGTTGGGGCCGAGCGAGCCCGTCAACGGGCTGCTGTGCAGGACCCGGTCAACCACCGACTCGCCCGGCGGCGATTCGGGGATTTTCTCGGGTTTGGTCTCGGCCGGGTTCCGCTTGGCCCCCTCGTCCACGGGCAGGCTGATCGTCTCGGCCACGAACAGCCCGATCGCCCCGATCGCCAGGCAGGCCAGGCCCGAAGCGTTGAGGTTGGGCTCCAAGAGCGGCCTGCGAGTCAGGCCGAGGTCGACGAAGCAGCGGGCCAGCCAGAGGAGCGAGCCCAGGAACAGCCAGACGAACGGCCACCAGGGCGCGCCATCGCGGCGGCCGACCAGCATCATCATCCCGGGGGCGAGGGCGAAGACGAGCAGGAGGTCGAGGTTGCGGACGCTCCAGAATCGGCCGAACTTGAAGAACAGGGTGACGCAGAGCAGGAGCGTGGCGAAGAGCCAGATTTCCGGCCCGATCCCCAGGTCGGCCACGAGCGAACCCTTCACGACAGCCTCGCGATCGCGGGGACCAAAGGGCGAAGCCGGGCCTTCCCAGACCTCCGAGGGCCGGGGACCTCGCCGGCCCCGCCATTCTAGGGGAGGCGGATCAGCCCCCGCAAGGGTCCGGGCCAGGACCGCCGGGGGAGCGCGGGGGGGGTGTCAGTCGCCCACGAAGGGGATGGGGTCGCCGGCCAGTTGGCTCATGGCGTTCATGGCGGCCCGTTGCTCGGCATCCTTCTTGTTCCGGCCCCAGGCGGGGGGGTAACGGTGCCGGCCAATCTGGGCGGCGATCTTGAAGCACTTTGAGTGATCCGGCCCCTTCTCGTCGAGCAGGATGTAATTCGGCGTCTCGCCGAACTGGCGCTGGGCGACCTGTTGGAGGTTGCTCTTGTGGTTCGTCCCCATGCTCCCGTCGACGGTTTCGTCGATCTCGGCCTCGATGTGCCGGACGATGAACCGCTTGGCCGCCTCCATTCCGCCATCGAGATAGATGGCGCCGACGAGGCTCTCGAAGACGTCGGCAAGGACCGACGAGGGTGTCTGGTCCTGCGAGCCCATCCCCTTGCCCAGGATCAGGAACTCATCGAAGCCGAGCCGCTCGGAGATCTTGGCGCAGGTCCGCCGCGAGACGACGACCGACTTGATCCGAGTCAGTTCGCCTTCGAGATATTCGGGGAATTTGAGGAAGAGCAGTTCGCAGACGATCGCGCCCAAGATGGAATCACCCAGGAATTCGAGCCGTTCGTTCGAGGCCAAACGGTGGTCGGCCCCCGACGCATGGGTCAGGGCCGATCGGAGGTAGGCGGGATCGCGGAACGTGTAATCCAGGACTTCTTCGCAATGCTCGAACAGGGCGGGCAGTCCACGATGGCCGGGATCGTTCATGGTGGCGCCAGCGGGTCGGGAACGTCGAGGAAGGCTGGAGCAAGAGGCCTCCAGATTAACCCTCCAATCGGGGAATGTCAACCGGAGCCGGTTCGGGGCCCGATCGCGCCGGAGCCGCGATTGCCTTCGGCAGTCCAGGGCTCAATAATGGTAAGAGTTGGTTACCCGATCGATCATCAGGAAGGAGGTCGGGTCGCATGGCGCGGATCGCTCGATGGGGCTGGATGCCCCTCCTTTTTGCGTGGGTCGTGCCCGCCGGGGCCCAGCATCACGGCGGTGGGGGGGCTTCGTTCGCCTCGCACATCGCGACCGGCCACCACCCATCGCACCATCAGGGCCCGGTCAGGCCCGGAGGCGGACTTGGGTACTCGTTCGGCGGCGGGTCTTTCTTCGGACTCGGGGCGGTGGGGGGCGGCTACGGCGGTTATGATTACGGCTACGGTGTACCCTTCGCCAACCCGGCTCCCGTGATCTTCACCGGGCCGATCTTTCTGAGCCCGAGCTTCCCGACGGGGCAGGGGGGCGGGGGTCTCATGCTCCCGATGCCGCCGGCCCGGTTCGCCGCCTCGACTCCGTCCCGGCCCCGGCGCCCCAACCCCGAGCGGTCGAAAGGACTGGTCGAGATCGGGGATCGTTCGTTCCGGGCAGCGAACTTCCGTCGAGCCGAAGAGCGATATCAACTCGCCGCCCGGGCCGACGTCACCGACCCGGCCCCACACATTCACCTGGCGCAGGTCTCGGTCGTCCGGAAAGCCTACGGAGCGGCGGCCGAGCAGATCCGGTCGGCCGTGGCCGCCTCGCCCGGCCCGGACTGGTTGGGGCGGGTGGCCGACATCCAATCCATCTTCGCCGAGCCCGGCGACTTCGCCCGCCATGTGGCACAGCTCGAATCGCACCTCCAGGCGAACCCCGGCGACCGCGACGCCTGGTTCGTCCTGGGCGTCGAGTGGTATCTTTCGGGCCGGACGCAACAGGCGGGCGACGCATTTCAGCACCTGACCGACCGGGCTCCCGACGAGGCCCTGCTCGCCTTCCTCGAAGCGTCGAAGGCCCGTCGGCCGGCGGCGAATTGACACCAGATCCGCCCTCCCTCTCTTGGATCGGACCAGCCGCACCATGCCCGAGATCCCCCGCTATTACGCCGCCGCCTGTCAGACCGATTTGCCCCGCCCGGCCGACCGTTCCGAGCTACCCGTGCGGGTCGGGACGCTCCTCGGGATGGTCGACCGGGCGGTCGTTGGCTACGAGCCGTTCTTTGACATCCGGCTCCTGGTCTTCCCCGAGTTTGCCCACGCCGTCCCGATCTACGAGACGGTCGAGGAGCTGCGCGACCGACTGGCGGTCCCGATCCCCAACGAGCAGACCGACCGCTATCATCAGAAGGCAAACGAGCGGGGCGTCTTCATCCAGACCGGGACTTTCCTGGAACTCGACGCCCGGTGGCCTGGCGTCGTCTTCAATACCACCTGCCTGATCGGGCCCGACGGGCTCCTGAGCCGCTACCGGAAGGTCAACCCGTGGCTCCCCTGGGAGGTCCACGCCAGCCCCCACGACCTCCCGGGCTACGACGAGCCGATGTTCCCCGTGGTCGAGACCGAGATCGGCCGCCTCGGCGCCGCCATCTGCTACGACTGGCTCTTCCCCGAGCCGACCCGGGCCCTGGCACTGGCCGGGGCGGAGGTCCTGATCCGAGTCTCGGCCTACATGGACCCATGGGGAGCCACGCCGCCGATGGACTGGTGGACCCTGTTCAACCGGGCCCGGGCGGTCGAAAATTTCGCGTTCGTGGTGGCTGCCAACCAGGGGGCATCGGCGGCGAACTACCCGCCGTTTTCCTGGCCGGGAGGGAGCATGGTCGTGGATTACGACGGCCGGATCCTCGCCCAGGCCGACCCGGGCCCGGGCGAGAAGATCGTGGTCGCCCCGATCGACCTGGCCGCCCTCCGGGCCGAGCGCGTCCGACGCCGGGGGCACGACTTCCTCGGCCACCTCCGGACCGAGGCCAACCGAGGCCAGTTCGCCCATCACTCCGCGCCCCGGTCGGAACCGAGACGCTGACCTTCCCCCCGACCGACGGCCCCGAGGATCATGTCGATGAAGACCCGACCGGCCGGGCCGTTCGCCCTGGCGCTCCTGTCCGGCATCGCCCTCGTCTCGTGCGGGAGACCCGAACCGGTCGACTGGTCGGCACGGGACGAGGTCCCGCCGGCTCAGCTCGCGGCCGTGGTCGAAGCCCATTACCGGGGCCTCGGCGCGATGGAGCGATACGAATACGGCGTCGCCGCCGCTGCTTTCGGGGACGTCCACCGCCGGGCCCCAGGTTGGATCGCCGGGTCGATCAACCTGGCCATCGCCCTGCTTAACCAGGGAGGCGAGGCCGACGCCAAGGCCAAGGCCCAGGGTCAGCCCGAGGCGGAAGCGGCACCCCTGCTGAATATCGACGAGGCCAGACGTCTGCTCGACGCCGTCCTCGTCCGGAAGCCCGACAACCCCTGGGCCCTCTTTTCGCGGGGAATCATCCTCCAGTACAAGGGCGAACTGGCCGAGGCCCACCGCGATTTCCGGAAGGTCGTTGAGATCGACCCTCGGGACCCCAACGCCTGGCTCGAACTGGGGAGTACCCTCAGCGACCCCGACGGGCTCGGGGTCCGCCCCGGCTCGAAGCTGCTCCCGGAGTTGGTCGAGTGCTACTCGAAGGCCCTGGAGTTGAATCCCAACCTGGCCACCGCCATGTTCAAGCTCGCCATGGCCAAGAGCTGGGTCGGTGACCGCCTCGAGCAAGCCAGGCTCCTCGCCCGGAACCTCAAGTTGGACCCGAAGAAGAACCCCTCGGGCTCGGGCGAGGTCGCCGCCCTGGTCTACGCCGAGATGGGGCGATACGCCACGCTGATCGACCCTTTCCCCCGCGCGGACGCCCCCAAGCTGGCGGGGCCGCCCGCCCGCTTCGAGGCCCCGAAGGCGGTCGCCGTCGCGCTCGCCGAGGGCCATCGCTGGGCCGTCTCGGCCGACTTCGCCGGGCCGCTCGGTATCGTCGGCCGGGCCCGGGCCAGGTTCGGCCAGGCGGTGGCGGCGTTCGATGCCGATGGCGATGGCCGGCTCGACCTCTACCTCACGGCCGCGGTCGTCGGCCCGATGGGGGTCCGCGACGCCCTCCTGCTGAATCGAGGAGAGGGCAAGTTCGAGGACGTCACCGAGGCCGCCGGCCTTCCCATCGACCGGGCGGGCCTGGGAGTCGCCGCCGGTGACTTCGACGCCGACCGCCGGGTCGACCTCTTCCTGACGGGGGCTGGCGACAACCGCCTCTACCGGAACATCGGCGGCCGGTTCGAGGACGTCACCAAGGCCGCCGGGATGGCCGGTGGCCCGCCTGCCGTCAGCCCGTCGGCCCGATGGCTCGACCTCGACCAGGACGGCGACCTCGACCTTTACGTCCTGAACTATGCCCCGCTTGCCGAGCTCGACCGCTGCTTCGTGGACGGCCCGCCGCCGGCCGGCCTGATGAATACGGCCTACCGGAACGTCGGCCAGGCCGGCAGGGTCGGTGACCGGCCGGTCGATAACTGGGCACCGATGGCGACCGCCCCCCCCGACCTCCCGGCGACCGAAGGGTTGTCGATCGCCTTCACGCCCTCCTTCCCCGGTGGCGAGGCCCTTGGGGCCAGAGAGGGGCCGCACACCGCCGTCGCCGCCCTCGACGTTGACGAGGATCGCGACATCGACCTCATCGTCGCCGCCGATGGCAAGGTCCCGTCGCTCCTCGTCAACGACCGCGCCGGAGTCTACCGGGATGCACCGATGCCGGAGTTGACCACCATGGGCCCGATCTCCGGCCTCCTGGTCACGGAACTCGACAAGGACGGCCGTCCCGACCTCGTCGCCGTCCTGGCCCGCGGTCGGGTTTCGGCCTGGCGAAACGGGACCACCGGGCGGGGCGACGGGCTCAAGGTCTCCTGGGAGCCGCGGCCGATCGACGCTCGGGGTTGGCGGGCCGCGCAGGCGGTCGACCTCGACCTCGACACCTGGTCCGACCTCGTCGGCCTCCCGTCGACCGAAGCCCCGACCGGGCTGGCCTGGTCCCGGAACACCGGGACACGATCGGAGACGCGGAGCCTGGGGCTCCCGCCCGACGCCCCCGACGCCGGGCCGATCCAGGGGTTCGTGGCGGCCGACGTCGTGGGCGACGCCTTGCCCGACCTTGTCCTCGTCCGCGACGGGCTCCCGCCCCGAATCGCCCGGAACCTGGGGAACGGCCAGCACTGGTTGGCGGTTGACCTCGCCGGCCGGTGGAAGACCAGTTTCGACCACATGCGGACCAACTCCGAGGGGATCGGGGCCCGGCTCTCGCTGGAAGGGCAGGGGATCCACGTCCCCTACGATCATACGACGACCGCGGCGGGGCTCGCCCAATCGGTCGCGCCGGTGGTCCTGGGGATGGGCCCGAATACCTCGGCCCCGCTCCTCCGGATCCGCTGGCCCGATGGCGTCATGCAGTGCGAGCTCAACGTCACCGCCGACAAGACCCTGAAGCTGGCCGAGTTCTCCCGGAAGACCGGTAGTTGCCCGGTTCTTTTCACGTGGAACGGCACCCGGTTCGAGTGCCTGGGCGATTTCCTCGGCGGGGGCGGCCTCGGCTACCTCGTCGCCCCGGGGGTCTTCGGCCAGCCCGACCGCGACGAGTCGGTCGCCATCGCCCCCGAGCAGCTCGCCCCGGTGGAGGGAGTCTATCGCCTGAGCGTCGTCGAGCCGATGGACGAGGTCGCTTACCTCGACAAGCTCACCCTCGGGGTGGTCGACCGCCCGCCCGGGGTCGCCTCAACCCCCGACGAGCGGTTCGCCCCCGAGGGACCCCGGCCGACCGGCGAGACGATCGCCTGGTCCAAGATTGTCGAGCCCGTCAGGGCCCTCGACCACGGAGGCCGCGACGTGACCCCCCTGATCCGGAGATGGGACCGCCGGACCGTCGACCGTTTCCAGCGGCTCCGTGGCTGGATCGGCTACGCCGAGGATCATGCCTTGATCCTCGACTTCGAAGACCGCCTGGCCGGCTTTCCCGCCGACCAGACTCTTTTCCTCTGCCTCGCCGGCTGGGTGGAATACCCCTACTCGCAGACCAACTACGCGGCGAACACCGCCGGTGTCGCCCTCAAGCCCCCGGTCCTGGAGCGACTCCGCGACGACGGGTCGTGGGAGGTGATCGACCCCCACCCCGGCTACCCGGCGGGCCTTCCCCGGATGATGACCGTGGACCTGACCGGCAAGGCCGTCGGCCCCCGATGCCTCCTCCGGCTCACGACCAACATGGAATGCTACTGGGATCAGGGATTCATCGCGGTCCCCGGGTCGGATGACCGGGTCCGGACCACGACCCTCCCCGTGGCCCGGGCCGGACTCCGCGACCGGGGCTACCTCCGCGAGGTCTCCCCGGACGGCCGCCTCCCGCTACTCTACGAGTACGAGTACGTCGACCCCGCGCCACTCGCCCGGCTGGAAGGCGTCCTGACCCGGCATGGCGACGTCGCCCCGCTCCTGACCTCGGACGACGATCAGCTCTGCACGGTCGGACCCGGCGACGAGGTCCGGCTCGAATTCGACGCCCGATCACTCCCCGGACTCCCGACCGGCTGGACCCGGAGCTACGTCCTCCGGGCCGTCGGCTACTGCAAGGATGCCGACCCGTTCACCGCCGGGAGCGACGCCGTGGGACCGCTCCCGTGGAAGGGGATGCCGCCTTATCCTTTTGAGGCCGGGGTCCAGCGCCCGGTTGATCCCGATTACGCGAACTACCTTCGGAACTACCAGACCCGGCCGGCGGGGACCCGATGAATCAGCGGCGGGCTGCCTCCGGCGACGGCTCGACGTGGACCAGGACGTCGCGGATCGGGACGAACCGGTCGATTACCCGATCCTTGACCGCGTGGGCGATCGCGTGGCCGTCGCGGACCGAGTGCTCGGGGTCGACCTCGACGTGGATGTCGACGAGGTATTCGAGCCCGACCTTGCGGACCCGGAGCGTCTCGACCCCGAGGACCCCTTTGACTGACATCGCCTGGTCGCGGACGGCGTCGAGGAGATCGGGGTTGGCCTGGCGGTCCATCAAGTCCTGGATGTTCCCCCAGAGCAGGGTCACGCCGACCCAGAGGACCCCGGAGGCCACCACCAGCGCCGCCGCGTGGTCGGCCCAACGCCAGGACGGCCCGCCCCACCGGGCCAGCGCGACACCGGCCACCACGGCGATGCTCCCGAAGGCGTCGAGCCGGTAATCCCAGGCCGCCGCGAGCAGGGCCGCCGAGCCGGTCTCGCGAGCGACCCGCCGGGTCTGGCGGTAGAGGGCCTCCTGGACCAGGGCCCCGCCCAGGGCGATCGCCAGGGTGTAGGCCGCCGGGAAGATCCGGTCGACGCCGATGGTGGCGAACGCCTCATGGGCGATCCCCAGGGCCAGGGCGATCAGGAGGAGCGCCACCCCCGAGCCGGCGACCGCCTCGAACCGGGCATGGCCGTAAGGATGCTCGCGGTCGGCGGGCCGCTGGGCCACCAGCAGCGCGCCCAGGAGAGCCGCCGAGAGCGCGGCGTCGACCAGCGAATGCGCCGCGTCGGAAACCAGCGCCAGCGAGTGGCCGAACAGGCCGCCGAGGAGCTTGGCCAGCCCTAGCCCGAGGCTCACCGCGATCCCCCAGGTGGCCGCCTTCCTCGCCTGGCGATAAAGGTCGATGGTGTTCAAGGAACCGACTCCCGACCTTCCGTCGGATAATGGCCCGTGGCGGATCCCTCGGTCGCTCACTTCGCCCCCGTCGCGGCGGGCTTTCCGGGCCGGGCGGCGGGCGCAACCGGCGGCGGAGCGTTCGCCTGCTCCTCCCACTTCGGAGCCTGGGCCTTGAGGATGGACCGGACCTCGTCGGGAAGCTTCTTGTCGTTGTGGGGCGTCTTCGCGTCGAGCAGGAGGGCTTGCTTCGCCTCCTTCGCGGCGTCGTGATACATCCCGATGTCGGCGCTGGCGTCGGCCAGCTCGGCCCGGACGGTCGCGTTGGTGGGGTAGATCCGGGCGGCCCACCGGCAGGCCCGGGCGATCGTGGCCTTGAGTTCGAGCAGCTCGAATACCTTGGCATCGGCCGGGAGTTCACGCAGGATCGCCCGGGCGTAGGCGGCCTGGCGACGTCGGAAGGCCAGATTGTTCGGGTTTCGCATCGGCGGTTCGAGGGCCTTGTCGACCAGAATCCCGACCTTCTTCCATTGGGTCTCCCTGCGCTTCACGACCTCCGGCGACCGCCAGTACCGGTATTCCAGTTCGGCCAGCGCGAGCCAGGGCCGGGGACTGTAGCGGTCGGCCTCGCCCGCCCGGGTGTAGGCGGCCCGGGCCGGCTCGAAGGCCGGGGGCCGGATCGCCATCAGGGCATCCCCCTCATTCATCGCGGCCTCGGACTTCCATCCCGGGACGACCGCGCCGAAGAACGTCCCCGCCATCGCCGCCCAGACGCAGGCCAGGAGGACCGCCGGGCCCAGGCCCCCGGCCAGGCGGAGCCGGCCGCACGGTCGGTCGTCGCGGAGGTTCATCCCCAGGGCCAGAAGGACCCAGAGCGACATCGCCACCGAGGGGATCCCGATCCCCCCCGCCGCCAGGAGGTTGATCGCCAGCGCCAGGACCGCCACCCCGAGCGCCTCGGCGGGGATCGGCCGGAGCCGCCAGAGCGCGGCCCCCATCGCGACGGCCAGGGCCCAGGCGGCACCGAGGACCAGCCACCGGGCCAGGAGGTCGGGCTCCGAGATCGGGTTGAGCTTGCCCAGGACCCAGACCGCCAGCCAGCCCATGCCCGCCGCCAGCACGAGCCAGCCCGACCGATCGGGCGGTGCCCCCGGGTCGCGGGACGGCTCCGAGGGTCGATCCGGTCCGGAGCCGGACGCCCCCGCGACGCCGGGGCGGGGCGGACCGAGGACTTCCCGGAGCCCGATCACCAGCGCGGCCAGAAGGGTGAGCGTCGCGAAGACGCCGGCCGTCGCCCAGGTTTCCAGGATCATGTTGTGCGGGTCGAGGATCTCCTCGCTCGCCTCGGGGAGCTTGTGGGCGAGGTAGGGGCCGGCGAAATTCCCCGGTCCCAGGCCCCGCCAGAAAGTTCGGGTCGGGCTCGCGGACTCCCGGGGTTCCTGCGCCAGCGGCATCTCCCCAATCCCGGCCGAGGCGTAGGGGGACGGGGCGTCGGTGATCACCCCCCACGTCCCCACCCAGTATTCCCACCGGAAGCGGAGCGACTTCGTCGACTCGGTGACGACCTGGACGTCAAGCTGCTTGGCGACCACTCCCGCCACGATCAAGCCCCCGAGGACCGCGGCCAGCCCCGCCCCCGAGATTGCCAGGACCCTCGACGGGACGGCCCCCCGGGCCCGCCAGGCCAGGACCAGCAACGCGACGAACAGGCCGATGTACGCGCTCCGGCTCTTGGTCAGGAGCAGGCAGATCAGGACCAGGAGCCCCGGGACGGCGGCCATCGCCAGGGCCACCAGCCGGGAACCGCGCCCTTCGCGTCTGAGGTTCTCCAGCGCGACCCCGAAGGCCAGGGCCATCGGCCCGACCAGAAATCCCGCCAGCGAGTTCGGCAGCGCGAAGGTCGAGAACGGCTCCTTGGACAGGAGGCGGTTTTTGAGGGCTTCGGCCGAGGGCGTCCCGGGGACGTAGCCCATCCCCCGGATCACGGCGTCGGGCCGGTCGTTGAAGAGGCGGTGGAGCCTGGGGAACTCGACCGGAACCTGATACAGCCCGTAGGCCGCGACCGCGACCGCCGTGGCGACCACCGCCCCCGCCATCGCGGCCGACTCGGCCCGGGTCCTCGGCAGATTCCGCGCCAGGAAGTAGAGCAGCCCGAGCCCGCCCCATTCCCAGGCCATCGTGATCGCCGGCCGGCGGTCGGCGGCGTGCGAGGCGCTCATCCCGACCAGGACCACCAGCGCCAGGACCGCCGCGTCGGCCCAAGACCAGCGGAGCCGGGTCGTCCCGGAGAGCAGGATCGAGGCGACCCCGAGCCCCGCCGTCGCCAGGATCCCGAAGACCCAGATCAGGCCCGAGCCCGACGCGGCGTCCTCGCTCGGGAAGTAGGCGCGGGCCACGAACAGCCCGGCCGTCAGCCCCAGCGCGAGCCGGCGGAGCCGCTCGCCGAGCCAGGCGAACGTCTCGTCGCCCCCGGCCTCAGGTCCGTGCCCCGGCTCGATCATCGGGGGCCGGCGGTCGGGCCTCGGGGCCGGCTTCGCTCGGGGATTTCGGCTCGACATCGCGACGCTCCGGCCGGTTCGAGGACACTTCCAGGAGAGCCACCACCCCCAGCAGGCAGGCCGTCTGCGCCACGACCACGCATGCCCCGGCCGGTGGGAGCCGGGGGAGCAGCAACGCACCGAGCCCGCCGGCGAGGGTGACCAGGTAAATCGTCCGGACCGCCAGCGGCGGCGTCAAGCCGCGCTCGACCAGCCGGTGCGAAAAGTGGCTCCGGTCCGCCTCGAACGGGCTCCGCCCCTCCCGGATTCGGATCAGGATGACCGACGTCGTGTCGTAGAGCGGGACCGCCATCACCAGGAGCGGCGCCAGGACCCCGAAGGGCGAATAGCCCGGCCGGGTGAACGTCCCGACCACGGTCAGGGCCCCGAGCAGGAACCCCAGGAAGTTGCTCCCCGCGTCCCCCATGAACAGCCGGGCCGGATGCCGATTGTGGACCAGAAAACCGCCCAGCGCCCCGACCACCACCAGCAGGACCGCCGGGACAAACCTCCCCTCAACCTCCACCTGCGCGATCGCGAACAGGAGGGCCGCGATCAGGCCGACCCCGGCCGCCAACCCGTCCATGTTGTCCAGGAAGTTGAAGGCGTTGGTCAGCCCCACGACCCAGAGGACCGTGATCGCGACGGAAATCCAGAGCGAATCGAGCGGAGCGAATAGCGTCACTCGAACACCGGACGCCACCAGGATCGCGGATAGTCCGACCTGGACGCCCAGACGGAGCTTCCAGCCCAGGCCGACGCGGTCGTCGGCCAGCCCCATCCCCATGATGGCCGTCGCCAGCCCCAGGATCAGGATCAACTGGCCCGACCGCTCCCAGGCCCCGCCGGCGTCCCGGGCGATCGCCGGCGGGAGCCAGGGTAGGCCCGGCCCGAGCGCCAGCGCACCCGCCCCAAGGAGCGAGGCGACGGTCAGCCAGATCGCCACGCCCCCGCCCAGGGGAGTCGGGACCCAGTGCGCCTTCCGACCGCCCGGCCGGTCGACCAGCCCGAACCGGGGCGCGACGACTCTCGCCACGCCGGAGAGCAAGACGGACAGGGCGAACGCCGCCGCCACCAGCCCCAGAGCCACCATCGGGAGGATCATGGGCGCCCCCCGGGCGGCCCGTCGGGGGGCCCCCCCGGCCGGCTGATCGCCCGCCGGTTGAGCAGCGAGAGCGACAGGCAGGCCCCCATCAACGCGACCACCGTCCCCGAGACGCCGATCAGGACGGCCCACTCCACCGGGCGGTCGGGCGGCCAGTCCGGTCGGGCTCCCCCCCGGAGGAAGAAGCCGATCGCGATCGGGCCGCCAAACGACCACAGAGTCATCGCCGCCAGGAGGACGAACGGGAGGCGGGGAAGTCGGGTCTTCATCGGCCCTTGGCCACGGCCCGGGCGATCCGACGCTCGGCGGCGACCGTCTCCAGGCCCCGTCGGGTCGTCACCAACTCGGCCAGGATCGCCTCGCCGGCCGTCGCCGCCGAGACGTTGTGCGCGGCGGCGTCGGTCCGCCATCGGACCTCGACGGTCCCCTCCTTGAGCCCCCGCTCGGCGATCACGACCCGGAGCGGGATCCCGATCAGGTCGGCGTCCTTGAATTTGACCCCCGGTCGCTGGTCGCGGTCGTCGACCAGGACATCATAGCCGGCCCCCTCCAGCGCCTTCTCCAGCGACTCGGCGGCCTCCATCACGGCCGGGTTGTTGATCTGCAAAGGTGCGATCAGGACGTGATAAGGGGCCAGCGCGAGCGGCCAGATAATCCCGTTGTCGTCGTGCCCGGCCTCGACGGCCGCCGCGACGATCCGGTTCACGCCGATCCCGTAACACCCCATGATGACCGGAATCTCTTGCCCCTTATCGTCGAGGAAGTGGGCCCCCATCGCCCGGGAATACTTGGTCCCGAGCTTGAAGACGTGGCCGATCTCGATCCCCTGATTGACCGCCATCGCCCGGCCGCACTTGGGGCAGGGGTCGCCCTCGACGGCGTCGCGGAGGTCGACGACCTTCTCCAGTGGGAAGTCCCGACCCGGGATCACGCCGGTCAGGTGGACGTCGACCAGGTTCCCGCCGACCACGACCGAGGGCATCGCCGCGACCGACCGGTCGACGGCCAGGGGGAGCTTGAGGCCGACCGGCCCGAGGAAGCCCATCGGGGCCCCGGTCGCCTTCTCGATCGTGGCCGGGTCGGCCGGGGTCAGGGCGAGCGCCGAGAAGGCCCGGCGGACCTTGGCCTCGTTGGCCACGTGGTCGCCCCGGATCAGGGCGGCCACGGGCCGGCCGTCGGCCAGGAAAACCAGGAGCTTGGCCGTCCGCGACTCGTCGACCTTGAGGAAGTCGCAGACCTCTTGAATCGTCCGGCGGTTGGGCGTCTCGACCGGAGCGGGGGGGGAAGCGGCGGCGTCGGGCTCGGGGGGGGCGGAACCGGGGCCGACCTCGGCGCGCTCCTTGTTGGCCGCGTAGCCGCATTCGGGGCACTGGATGATGGTGTCCTCGCCGGTCGAGGAGGGGACCATGAACTCGTGCGAGCTGTCTCCGCCGATCGGCCCGCTCTCGGCCTCGACCACGGCGTAGGGGATCCCGCAGCGGTCGAAGGCCCGGCAGTACGCCTCGTACATCGCGTCGTAGCTCTGGTCGAGCTGCTCGACATTGGCGTCGAAGCTGTACGCGTCCTTCATCAGGAACTCACGGGTCCGGAGGATCCCGAACCGGGGGCGGGGCTCGTCGCGGAACTTGGTCTGGATCTGATAGAGCGTGACCGGGAGCTGCTTGTACGACCGGACCAGGTCGCGGATCAGGTCGGTGACGACCTCCTCGTGGGTCGGCCCGAGGGCGAAATGCTGATCGTTGGCGGTGGTGAGCTGCATCAGGAGCGGCCCGAAGGTCTCGAACCGACCCGATTCCTTCCAGAGCTCGATCGGCTGGAGCGCGGGCATCAGCAGCTCCAGCGCCCCGGCGGCGTCCATCTCCTCGCGGATCAGGCGGACCACCTTGGCGAGGACCCGAAACCCCAGCGGCAGGTAAGAATAGGCGCCGGCGCCCAGTTGGCGGATCATCCCCGCGCGGAGCAGGAGCCTGTGGCTCGGGGCCACGGCGTCGGCGGGGGTTTCCTTGAGGGTCGGGATCAGGGCTTTCGACCAGCGCACGATGGGCTCCTGCCGCGGGAAGGGGGGACGAGGCCCGACCGGGCCGCCGCTCCGGGCGACCGGCGGCGGTCCCCGGGGAATCGGCACAGTCTATCAGATCGCTCGGGCCGATCGCAGGCCCAACCTCGGGATTCGGACCGACCCGGCCAGCCCCCACAAGCCCGACGTCCCTCGCGTCGGGAACGTCAATCACTAGACAACCTCGGGCCGCCCGATCGGCGGGTTTTCCCCCGATTTCGGCCCGGCCCGCGACGACTTAATGACCATGAGACGGTCGGCTTCCGCCGGGATGGACCGGCGGGTCGGCTGACCTCGGATCGGCGCGGGCCTTTCCGCGGGTGACGATGGGTCGAGGGGCCCGGCCGCCTTCCCGGTAGGGGATCGGGCCGAGGCCTCCGGGCCGCAGGGAGGTGAGAGGTGTTTTCGAGTGATCGCCGCCGCGAGCGCCGGATCGTCCGACCCCGAAGCCGACCGGGGCGCGTCGCCGTCGAGGGGCTGGAAACCCGCCAGCTCATGGCCTATTCCCCGTTCGGCTTCTCGCTCCCGCAGCTCTCGGTGACCGGCTTCGCGGCGCCGACGGCCGCCTATGGCGGACCGCTGACCATCGACGTGACCGTGGAGAATCAGGGGGCCAGCTCGCTGATCGAGCCGACCCACCTGGCCCCGGGCAGCGTTAGCACCGCCGATTCGACCGCGACGACCGTCGAGGTCTTCGCCTCGACCAAGCCCAACGCCTCCTCCGGGCTCCTCAAGCTCGCCACGATCGTCGTGCCGCCCATCCAGCAGAATAGCGACTCCGAGGTGATCTCCACGGTCGCCCTGCCCGCCAGGCCGCGTGGGTTCCCCGGGATCGGGGGCAAGCTCTACCTGACGCTGGTAGTCAACAACAGTCAGGCGGTTCTGGAGTCCAGCACCGTCAATAACGTCTACCGGGTCCCGACCCCGGTGACGATCACCAATCCGTTGCCCAACCTCCAGGTGGTCGCTCTTGACATCCCCGCCGCCCTCCAGCCCGGCGAGGTGATCTCGCCCACCATCCGGATCGCCAACTTCGGGTCGGCCAACCCGTCAGCGCAGGGCCCGGTCACCGTCGAGCTCGTCGCCTCGCTGAACAAGACTTTCGGGCCGGGCGACGCCGTGGTCGGCTCCTACGTGATCGACAGCCTCCCGGGGATCTCGGGCGTCCCCACCCAGAATATCCTGGCCACCCTGGCCGGCGACCAGAACATCATCCAGGGCCCGAACGTGAACACCACGACCCTGCCGCCCCTCAAGCTGCCGACGTCGCCGGGCTTCTATTACCTCGGGGTCGTCATCGACCCCTTCCACACGATCAACCAGACTTACGCCCCCAGCCCGGCGCTCCGCGACGTCATGCCGGTCGGGCCCGCCGACCAGTTCCTCCCCGCGGGGACCATCATCATCAAGCCCTCCGGCGCAGCCCCGATCTTCCCGGCGCTCCCCTCGACGTTCATAAACCCGCTGACCGCGACCCCGACGGTGGTCATCACGCCGCTCTTCCCGAACATCAACCCGGTCACCAACCCGGGCCCGACGATCGTCCGCCAAGCCGCCCGGGCATCCGCCCACAAGTCGCACAGGTGAACCGAGACCCGGGCGGGACCGCCGAGTTCCGATCGATCACCCGAGGCCGGCCGGACGAAGCAGTCCGCCCGGCCTCGGCCCGTCGACCGGTGGTCGCCAGCCGGCCGGGTCAATCCCTTGACCCCACCGGCGGGCGGCCCCTACAATCGGGCCTCACGGGCCGAACGGCCCGAGGCGTCCTCTCCCATCCGACCCGCACCGATTGAAACCCCGCATGACCCGTCGCTTCGTCAATCAGCTTGCCAATGGGGACACGATCGACGAGGTCTTCCTCGTCGCCGACAAGCAACTCCGGGCCAACCGCCAGGGGAACCTCTACCTCCACCTGGAACTCCGGGACAAGTCCGGGAGCGTCGGCGCCCGGCTCTGGAACGCCAGCGAGGGGCTGGCCCGGACCTTCGAGCCCGGCGACTTCCTTCACGTCCGGGGCAAGATCCAGGTCTTCCAGGGCGCGCTCCAGGTCATCCTCTCGCACATCGAGGGCGTGCCCCGCGATCAGGTCGAGCCCGAGGATTTCCTCCCCCAGAGCTCGCAGAACGTCGCCAAGCTCACCGCGAAGCTCCGCGAGCTGCTCTTCGGGATGAGCAATCCCCACCTCCGGGCCCTCGCCGAGTGCTTCCTGATCGACGAGGGGCTGCTCCAGCGGTTCACCACCGCCCCCGCCGGGATCAAGAACCACCACGCCTATCAGGCCGGGCTCCTGGAGCACGTCGTCACGATGCTCAGCGTCGCCGACCGGATCAGCGACCTGTATCCCGACGTCGACCGCGACCTCCTGCTGATGGGGATTTTCCTCCACGACATCGGCAAGGTGTCCGAGCTGAGCTACGACCGAGCCTACGGCTATACCGACGAGGGGCAGCTCGTCGGCCACCTGGTGATGGGCGTCGAGATGCTCCGGGACAAGGTCGAGCAGACCGCCGACCTCACCGGCGAGCCGTTCCCGACCGAGCTGCTGTTGCGGCTCAAGCACATGATCGTCAGCCACCACGGGACGCCCGAGTTCGGCTCGGTCAAGCTCCCGATGACGCCCGAGGCCGTCGCCCTGCACTACCTGGACAACCTCGACGCCAAGATCCACGCCTTCACCCGCGAGATCCGCGACGACCCCTGCAAGGACACGAGCTGGACCCCGTTCCACCCGAGCATGAACCGCCGGCTGTACAAGGGGGAGCCGTCCCCGTCGGCCGTCAACGGCGAAGGCCCGGCCGAGTGAACTCGGGGCGACGCCCCCTTCGCGGAGGAGCTGCCGAGATGCGCCGGTTCACCGGTGGGATGCGGGTCTGGCAATGGATGTCCGTCGTCGCCCTGCTGGCGACCGCGTTCTCGGCCAGCGATCTCGGCGGGCGATGGAGCTCGCTCCGGCATCGCGCGTCCAGCATGTCCAACGGGGCCAGCCGGAATCGGGCGAAGGCCGATTTCCTCATCGAGAGGCTGGGGACGCTCCGCGATCGCCGGGCGATCCGGAGCTTCGAGGGTTACTACGTTTACTCCGGAGAATGGTTGGCTGAGACCCGATCCGGAATGTTCCCGATGAATGACGAGGAATGGACCGAAGCCCTCCGCCGCGATGATCGGGAGAACCGGGCCGAGGCCGCCCGACTCCGGACCGAAGCCGCCATGATGGACCGGCGTCAGATCGAATTCGAGTCGCGATGGTGGTGAGGGCCGCCCGGCCGGTCCCGAGGATCGGCCCGTCGGCCCTCCTCGAACGAGCGAAGGGGTGACGATGGAAGACCACTCGGCCCGGGTCCTGGTCCTGGTGGAAGATCCCGACTACGACCCGATGACGCTCAAGGCGATGGCCAAACGCTTCCGGGTCCCCGAGGACGAGTATCCGGCCTTCCGGAACGCCGTGAAGGGGATGATCAAGGCGGGTAAGCTCGAAGTCGCCAAGGACAAGACTCTCCGCAAGGCCGAACTTTCCGGGACGATCACCGGGACCTTCCGCCGGAGCTCCAAGGGCTTCGGCTTCGTCCGGCCCTCGGGCGTCTCGAACAAGGCCGACCAGGTCTTCATCCCCGTCGACGGCGGGCGCGACGCCTCCACCGGCGACGAGGTCCGGGTCAAGATCGTCAAGCGAGCCAAGGGGCCCGGGTTCAACCCCGAGGGGCGGGTGGTCGAGGTCGTCTCGCGGGCCTCGGGGCTGTTCGTCGGCCATTATTACGAGAAGGAAGGGGCCGGCTACGTCAAGGTCGACGGGACCACCTTCGCCGACCCGGTCTACGTCGGCGACCCCGGCGCCAAGGGGGCCCGGCCCGGCGACAAGGTCGCGCTGGAGATGGCCCGCTATCCCACCCCGTACCGCGAAGGGGAGGGGGTGGTCACCGAGGTCTTCGGCCCCCGGGGCGAGCCCAAGGTCGAGACGATCGCGGTGATCCGGGCCCTGGGAATCCCCGACGTCTTCGACGACGACACCCTGGACGAGGCCCGGCGCCAGGCCAAGGCGTTCGACGAGGATGCCGTCGACGGCCGGCTCGACCTCCGCGACCAGCTCACCATCACCATCGACCCGGCCACCGCCCGCGACTTCGACGACGCCATCACCCTGACCCGCGACGAGAAGGGGTTCTGGGCCCTGGGCGTCCACATCGCCGACGTCGCGCACTTCGTCCGGCCCGGCTCGCCGCTGGACGACACCGCCCGGAAGCGGGGGACCAGCGTCTACCTGCCCGACCGGGTGATCCCGATGCTCCCCGAGGTGATCTCCAACAGCCTGGCCAGCCTCCAGGCCGGCCACGTCCGCTACACCGTCAGCGCGATCCTCGAATTCGACGCCGACGGCGTCCGGACCGCCCAGGATTTCGGCCGGTCGGTCATCAAGGTCGACCGCCGGTTCGCCTACGAGGAGGTCTTCGAGGTCCTCCAGCACCCCGAGGGGGAGCTGGCCCAGAGCCTCTACCCCGAGATCCGGGCCATGCTCGGCGGGATGCTCGAACTGGCCATGATCCTCCGGAAGCGGCGGTTCCAGCGGGGGGCGCTGGAACTGAACATGCCCGAGGTCGAGATCGACCTGGGCGAGCAGGGCGAGGTCGTCGGCGCCCACCTGGCCTCAAACGACGTGAGTCACCAGATCATCGAGGACTTCATGCTCGCGGCCAACGAGGCCGTCGCCGCGCACCTGACCGCCAGCAAGGTCGGCTTCCTTCGCCGAGGGCACGCCGACCCCGACCCCCGCAAGCTCAAACAATTCGCCGAGTTCGCCGCCAGCCTGGGGATCGAGATCAAGGACGCCCTGAGCCGGTTCGAACTCCAGCGCGTCCTGGCCGAGTCGGCCGAGAAGCCCGAGGCGTACGCCGTCCACTTCGGCCTGCTCCGGAGCCTCAAGCAGGCCATCTACACGCCCGAGGAGGAGGGGCACTACGCCCTGGCCAGCGAGGATTATTGCCACTTCACCTCGCCGATCCGCCGCTATCCCGACTTGCAGGTCCACCGCCAGCTCACCTCGATCCTGGCCGGCAAGCGGCCCCGGTCCGACTTCGACGAGCTGGCCGCCCTCGCCGAGCATTGCACCCGGACCGAACGCCGGGCCGAGACCGCCGAGCGCGAGCTGATCAAGATCAAGCTCCTGACCTACCTGGCCGGCCACATCGGCGAGAAGTTCCACGCCGTGATCGTCGGCGTCCAGGACTTCGGCTTCTTCTGCCGCCTGATCGAGTTCCCCGCCGAGGGTCTGGTCCACATCACCGCCCTGGCCGGCGACTATTACTACCTCGAGGGCGAAACGCACACCCTGATCGGCCGGAAAAGCGGCAAGCGCTACCGCCTGGGCGACCGGGTCGAGGTGACCATTGCCCGGGTCGACATCGACCGCCGCGAGCTCGACCTGACCCTCGGCGACTTCGAACCCTCCGAGATCCCCCCGCAGCCCCGCCCCCCCCGCGAGGCCCGGAGCCGCCCCTCGGCCCGATCGAGGCCGAAGCCACCCTCGGGCAAGCCGAAGAAGAAGGGCCGCCGGGGTCGGTCGCAGTGAGGGAAGTCCCCGGCGATCCGACCGGGCGGTCCGAGGGGCCGATGACCCGCGGCATAAGAATGGGTTGGCCGCCGTCCTGACCGCTCCATCCTCCCCGATCCGAGCGGGGACCATCCTCGGTCCATCGACCCCGAACGCCCGCAACCCGGGCCGATTCAGGGATGCGGAGGCTCCGGTGATTTCGACCGCTTCGAGGGGGGGGCCAACGGCCGGACGTCGGCGACCTCCGGAAGCTGCACCACGAACGCCCGCCCCTCCCCGGGCGAGACCTCGACCCGATACCAGAGGCCGCACTCCGGGCAGGTCGCGAGAAATTGATCCGGCTGGCTCGCGATCGGCTGGTGGAGGTCCAGCGGCTCCCGGCAGCGACGGCAGTTCGCCAATCCGAGGCGGTCCGCCGCGATCGAGTAATAAGAAAGCGAGGGACTGTCTCATTCCCGATTTCGTGAGGTTGACAGTTCTTGCGTCAACTTCTCAGGATCGGACCGAAGCAATTCCCAGAAGTCGTACGACGGCAATTCCAGACACAACGCCTGGTACGGGC
>JAABUV010000426.1_pt1 | contig 63464 bp, 62 predicted proteins | sample 5559971 | NCBI WGS metagenome assembly JAABUV01 (sample SAMN10711881, study PRJNA513362) | rock metagenome | isolation source: Antarctica rocks | place: Antarctica: Victoria Land, Knobhead nord | collected 2015-12-19 | reverse complement strand
AGGCCTGAGATCTCCCAGGTTCCGACGCGTTCCTTTTGTGCGTGATAGGGTCTCAGACCACGGCAGAGCGCCGGCGCCTCGCATAGCGGTGCCGGACATGTTGCCTTCGACGTTACGTACCGTCTCGACCTCTGCGTTTTATGCCTTTCGCGGCTCAATAGCCCACCCCACACAATCGCTGTGTACGCTTCGCCGCGGTCGTCACCTTCCGCAACGCAACACTCGCTACCAGGCGGGCGCTACCCCTTACCTGGACCGGTCTTCCACCGGCTGGACCGCGCCAGCTTCGCCTGGCGCACACGTAACGCTGTACAACGGAAGGAACCGGAAAGTCGGCTTGGCCCGCGCCGGCTGCCGTCGCGGCTGACGCTCCGGTCTGGCTCGATCGGACCAAGCCAGAGCGGCGGATCTCGTTGCCCTCATCGGTGAGGGTCCCGAGGTCGAAATTACAGAACCGGATTGCCCAATTGCCGTCATCGCGCTGGGCCAGCGCGACCGTCTCTTTGCGCATGGCCTCGGACAAATAGAGCTTGCCGTCCCGCCACTTGATGTAGCCATCGCCGCCGACCCGGCGGATCTGGTGGTCGGCAGGGTATTCCCACACCGCGATCTTTTCGGGATAGCAACGCAGTGACGGGGTGTAGAACTCAGCCGGATAGCGCTGGCCCAAGGCCTCGTGCGGCCGGATGGCGTTAAAATCCTGCCGCCAAACATCGAAGGCGACTTGTTGCTCGGCAAGCGTTGCCGCCGGAGGCTGCGCCACATCCTCGCCCAGCGTGCGGTGCATGCGTTCGTGCCGGTCATTCTGGTCCGGCCGGCCAGGGGCAATACGATCGGGCCAGATGTCCAGCTTCAACAGCCACACCGATAGGTGCACTAAGCCGCCCAGTCCGGTGCGGTTGGCAAACGGGCTGCCGTTGTCGGTGCGCAGCGCACGCGGCAGCCCATGGCGGCGAAACAGCCCGGTCAGAACCGGCTGCACATGCGCCGTGGTGATCTGCGGCACCGCAGTGCAGGCCAGCAGATACCGGCTATAGTTGTCGGTGACCGTCAACGGGTCGCAGCGAACGCCGTCCCCGGTGCGGAACCAGCCCTTGAAATCCGCTGACCAGCTCTTGTTCGCAGCCGATGGCTCAATCTCGGGCTGCTTGCGGGACGGATCGCGCGCGCGCCGCGACCGTGGCTTCGAAAGCCCTTCCCGATGCAGAAAATCCCCGATCGTGCTCGACGCAGGCCAAACAATCTCCGGACGGTCCAGCGACAAGCGGGCCAATAATTTGCGCGGCCCCCAGGTCGGTCTCTGCTTGCGCAATGCCGCCACGGCATCGGTGATCGCCGGATCCATCGCCGGCGCCGGCGTGTGGCGCGCCGAACTGAGTGCAACCAATCCCACGGCGCCGAAATCTCGATACTGGCTCAACCATTTGTAGCCCGTCTTGCGGCTGATCTCGAACCGTAAACATAGACGGCTCATCGGCTCGTCGGCCCGCAGACAGGCCGCGATAAAACACAGGCGTTGGTCCATCACACTCTCCACACGCCAGGCCATGATGCCGTTCTCCAAACTGAATTGGAGTGTTACCAACGTGCCCAGTCCAAAGTGTTACCAACGTAGCCGGTCTATACCGCCCAGAACCCCTAAAGGAGAGTACCAGGGCTGCCCGCCCGCGGTCGTGCGGGGCGAAGCCCGCCATGCCGCGACTGCCTCATCAGTGAGCCAGACCGTCAAACTGCCGCGCTGGCGCAGGGCGGCGTCATACGCGGCCGAGTTCACGAATTTGCGCTTCTGCTTGGGAATGTGGTGACGGCGCTCTTGGTTCAGCTTGAAGGGCAAGATGGGCATCCGGAAATCAGAGAAGGGGCGAGCCTCCTACGGTGGCCTGGCCTGCAACGCCACCAGCCGGTCCATGCAACAGCGCCGCGTGAGCCAGAGGCAGATGCCCGCCACTTGATGACCAACGCGACGCCCGCGTCGTCCCTCGGCAGGTTCAACAGACGGTCCGCTTTGCTGAGGAGGCGCTGGAGTACAAACCCAATTGCGATGCCGGCCGCCTGCAGCCAGGCACCCACCCACGCCATTGGCCGAAGCCGCTTGCTGTTGGGGCCGACGACGACCTACCCTGGTCGGTGATTGCCCGATTGTGCCGAAACAAGCCACAACTCGTCAGCAACCGGCCACGGCCCGCGTTGACGTCGGCGGCGCGACAGCCACAGAGGTGCAACGATGCTGGCGAAGTTCTGGACCATCCTGAAGCAGACCGTCATGGGGTTCATCGACGACGACTGCCTGAGCAAGGGCGCTGCGATCGCCTACTTCACGATCTTCTCGCTCGCGCCGATGCTGGTGATCGCCGTCGCTATTGCCGGGTTGGTGTTCGGCGACGAAGCGGCAAGTGGTGCTGTCTCGGCCCAGCTTGGCGGGATCATGGGCGAGCAGGGCGCCAAAGCCGTCGAGGCCATGGTTGCGGGCGCCAGCAACCGCGGCTCGGGCATCCTCGCCACCGTCGTCGGCCTGGGCACCTTGCTTCTGACGGCCACTGGGGTGTTCGGCGAGTTGCAAAGCTCGCTCAACGCCATATGGCGGGTCGAGGCGCCTTCCGGCCTCAGCGGCCTGCTACGCGCCCGCATCGCGGGCCTGGGTATGGTTGCAGCGCTGGGCTTCCTGCTGCTGACATCGCTGGTCGCGAGCGCTGCCATCTCGGCACTCGGCGGCTATGTCACGGGCATGCTGCCCGGCGGCGAACTGCTGCTGCAGGTCGTGAACTTCGCGGTCTCCTTCGCGATTGTCTCGCTGCTGTTTGCGGCCGTGTACAAGATCCTGCCGTCCAAGCCGATCTCCTACCGCGACGTGGCAGTAGGCGCAGTCGCGACGGCGTTCATGTTCACCGTCGGCAAGACGCTGATTGGCCTCTACCTCGGCAGCAGTACCATCGCCTCCAGCTACGGCGCTGCGGGCGCGTTTGTCATCGTGCTACTCTGGATCTACTATTCCTCACTGATGTTCCTGCTCGGCGCCGAGTTCACCAAGACCTGGGCCACCTACCATGGCAGCGAGGCAGCCGAGGGCACCGATCAGCCTGCGACCACACCCATCGTCGTGAGTGCCGGCGCCCAAGTTGAAGTTGCCCGGAACGCTGCCGCGAGCACCGGCACACGCTGGATCGACGTCGTGGCCGTGGCCGGCGTGCTCTACTCAGTGATGCGCAGCCAGCGCCGACCCCGCTGATGACGGCCTGTGCGGCTGAGCGGACCAGGAAAGCAGCATAAGGCTGTTCAAAACTCCCATGCGGAACTAGGATTTCTGAGTGGCCTGAGGCCGCCGTTCAGGACGGTTTCGGGCAACGAGAAGTCGTATCGCCCGAGGAAGTTGAGATGGCGCCAGATCAGCGGGGAGAGGTGGGCGAGGTCGTCGTTGCGGACGTCCATGCCGTCCGCCCTGACCTGCTGAATGGCTTCCTGCATGTAGATGGCGTTCCAGTGCACGACGGCGTTGAGGGTGAGGCCGAGGCATCCGAGCTGCTCTTCCTGCCCCTGCCGAAGGGAGCTTCTGATTTCGCCGCGTTCGCCATGGTGAATGCGCCGGCCGAGGCGGTGACGCAGCTCGGTGTGGTTAAGCTGGGTCAGGATGCGCCGCCGGAATGCCGGGTCGTCGATATAGCGCAAAATGTGGAGGCTCTTGTCGGGTTCCGGGGTGTTGACATGCGTGGGAGTGGCTGGTGGTTCCGACGAGCTTCTGATGTGATGAAAACGGCGGGATGATCGACCGCCCGTTTTCATTCGAGGAGCTCTGGCGTTCATGGCTGCACCCGATTTGGTCAACCTTTCCGGCCTGATGGACGATGCCAAGTGCTTCGCCTTTGTGCGCCAGCACCGCTGGCCGGAGGGCGTGCATTGCCCCGGGTGCGGCAGCCCTGCGGTGGTCCGGGACGGGTGTGACAGCACGCAGCCGGCTCGGCAGCGGTATCGGTGCAAAGCCTGTGCGTCCCGCTTCGACGATCTCACCGGCACGGTGCTGGCCGGGCACCACCAGCCGCTGCGCGTGTGGGTTCTGTGCCTCTACTTCATGGGGTTGAACCTTTCCAACCGGCAAATCGCAGGCGAACTGGGCGTTTGCGGGTCTGACGTGCAGGCCATGACGGAGCAGCTGCACCGCGGCTTGGTCGCCAAAATGCCAGCGGTGGAACTGAAGGGCGAAGTGGAGATCGACGAGGTCTACGTCGTGGCCGGGCACAAGGGGCAGCCGGCGGCCGTCGCCAAAAGGGGCGGCTCGGACGGTGCCGCAAGCTGGCAGGCGCGCCGGGCCGCGGCACGTTGGAAAAGGACAAGCCGCCCATCCTCGGCCTGATCCAGCGCGGCGGCCAAGTGGTGCTGCGCATGCTGGCCAACGTGCAGCAGGCCACGATCAAGCCGATCATCACCGCCGCCGTCGCCCCGGGCGCCCTCGTCCACACCGACGAATACAGCATCTACGCTCGCCTGCCAGCCTGGGGCTATGGGCACAAAACGGTCTGCCACGCCCGAGGCGAGTATGCCCGCGACGAGGACGGCGACGGCTTTTGCGAAATCCACGTCAACACCATCGAAGGATTTTGGTCGCTGTTGCGCTCCTGGTTGCGCCCGCACCGGGGCATTTCGCAGGACAAGCTGCCGCTCTATCTCAGCTTCTTCCAGTTCGTGCACAACGCGCGCCGACGCGGCAAAGCCCTGCTGGGTGCTCTTGTTACCGCACTCGTCCGATAGTCCAAACCAACACCCCGGAACCCGACAAGAACCGAGCCTTATTGGAACGTGAACAACCCAATATCGAGGGGTTGTCAGATGGGCTAGTTTTTCTTCCATGCCGAATTACCAACGAATTCAGTTGACGACATAGACGTGAGTCTTTGCCGACGACGGGACGTTTGGACCCTGGTCCGACACTCACCGTGCATCTGCCCCGCCAGCGCTGAGGAGCATCCAGGTCGATGTTGCATTACGTCCTGCATCTCATGCCTCCGTCAATCACGATCCTTCCGCTTCAGACTCCCCATCGCCATAACGCTGGAACGACGGCCGATTCGGATAATCGATCGACAAGTCTCGGATGAACCAGGCGATGTCACCCGCATTGGGCGGCATCCGCGCAGCGACCATGCCGAGGGCCGCCGCTGTCAGTTTCCATAGTCGGCTGCAGTGGTTGGCATTGATATCTCACGATTCACCCTTTCACAGTTCTCTGCAATCTGGTCAAAGTGGGCTGCAGAAGCCTGCAATTTGCCAAAGTCGGCTGCAGTGCGTCGCAGATCGGCGGCACAAAATGCGGCTCTGGCGACCGAAATCACCCGGATACGCAGATCGCTGCAGTCGACTTTGGAAAATGACAGCGGGCGCTGCGGCGTTGGCCTCGCAGTGGTCTCGCGAGTCGTTGGCCACTGGCCGGTGGACCAACCACAGAAAGAACCCACAGGCCCACGCTGTGGCGCCGCCATTCAGTGAAGCGGCGACTCGCCTGCGAGCATCCCTACGAGGTCGTCGAGGGTTTCGTCGACGTCCCGGACGGACACGCCAGCAACCTTGCCGTCGAGCGCGTTCCTCAGATCCCGTAGCACCGACATAAAAAGGTCCCGGCCCAAGCCGTTCCCCAGCTTGCGGGACTGGGCCGATGCTCGCTGAACGGCTTCGATCCGTTGCCTGGCTGTCTCGATAGAGCGACTGTCGTCCTCGGCCACATTCTCAATTCTGTCCATGCCGTCCCCAAAATCCTAAGCTAAAGTGTTGAACGATCTCATGGCGGCTGATTTTCCACTGGTTAAACACTCGTGACAAATGGCAATGCGGGTCCGATTGGCGCCGGCCTGCTTGCTGTTGGTGCTTTGCCGCTCGTGAGGCGTGCCGCCAGCCCCCGCAGCGTCCGGTCGAGCCGCAGCTCGTTCGTCCCGTGCAGCTTGATCATCTTGCGCAGCAGCCCTCCGGGCGAGCGCACCTCGCCCGCAGCGTGGCGGCCGGCGATGGCGGCGACCGCCACGGCCGCCTCCCAGCGCCCGAAAGCATAGCACGCCTCCCCCCAGGCGTCCTGCGAGATGCCGAGGTGCTCGCGGACGTGCCAGGCGGCAGAGACAATGTCTGCCCGTGTTGGTCGGCTGTCCGGCACGAAGTCGCGGAACTGCGGAGCGACCATCATCACGAGCGCCGGGCTGGCCAGGAAGCCGCGCAGCGGGTCCGCGGGGGCTGCGGCCTGGCCTGGGGTGCGCAGGTCCGGCTGTTCCTTCTCCTGAGCCTGTGCAGAAGGCTTTGTACTTATAGACTCGTTTGCAGGTGCATTGAGGGGTCGTTCCGGCGACCCCGTGGGGTCACTCCCAGCCGTCCCGGCGCCCTGGTCCGGCTCGAACAGGGCGCGCACGCCATCGCGCATGACCCCGAGCTGGTCGCGCAGCATCCGCAGCACGTCGAGGTCCCGCTGCCCCCGGGCCGGGGCGGCGAGCTGCCGCGCGCGGCACGCCAGGTCGGTCCAGTCGGCGACGCCCGGCATGTTCGCCTGGCCAAGGTCCACGAGCGTGAGCACGTCGCGGCGCCCGCTGGAGATCTCGCGCTTCAGCCCCCGCACCGCTGCCTCGCACTGCTCGAACGCTGCGGCCAACTGGCAGAACTCGTCGTGCCGGGCCGCAAGCGGCGAGAGGTCGAAGCCGCAGGCCCACAGGATGCGCCCGCCCTCGCCCTTCTCCCGGCGGCCCCGCCTATGGCCGTTGCCGCTGTCGCGCATGGCGAGCAGCCCATGCTCGAACGCCGATCCGATCAGCTTCTTGAGCTGGCCTTCCTTGATGCCGAGCCGCGCGCACAGCCACTCGTTGGAGGCCCACACCATGGGCCGGTACTCCCCCAGCCAGTCCTGCGGCGGGGAGCAGCCGATCAGCAGCGCCATCAGGTCGCGCAGCATGGGCAGGCCGAGGGCCGGGAGCGCCCGGTAGAACGCGGTGACGACCACGCGGCGGCTTGGGCCGCCGGGACTCGGCGGGGGGTGGTCGAGCGTCGCCAGGCGGGCGGGGGTCAAGGTTCGCCGGCCGGTCGGCTTGGGTGGTGGTCTTGCAGGCGGGGGTGCCGCCCCCGGTTCATGGGCCGGGGTCGGGGAGGCTGGAGACGTGTCAGGCATGTAGCTCGCTCCTGGCGAGCGCGCATCGGAACTTGCGGACAAGCCTTTCCTGTTGCCCGCTGATTGTTCAGTTGACGAAGGGCAGGCTCTGGCCTATATGGGGATCAAGCAATTTAGTCCCCGCTTAGGTGTCTTAGGTTCGGATCAGGCCAGTGTTTCAGCACTGGCCTTTTCTGATTCAGCGCGCCATCGTGGCCCTCTAAAGTGGTTGATAGGACATTCCTCTCCGGCGCAGCCGGGGACGAATCGGGTCAGAGTGCGGGTTCTACTGTCAGTTGTCCAGTAGCAGGACTACGGTTCGGCCATATTGGCTGTAATGGCAGGCTCCCGCAGCGCGCCGTGCCGGTCAAGGTAGAGCTGGAAGGCCGTCACGACGACCGCGGAGAGCGTGATGCCGTGGGCGAGTGCGAGATGCTCGACCCCCTCTTTCAAGGGCTGGTCGACCCAGAACATCTTCCGCACGAAGTTGCGGACCGGCGTCGCGATGAAGGTGACACGCTCATGGCTGGCTAGGTGGATCAACTCGCCGATGGCCTCCTCGTAGAGGTGGCGGGCATAGATCCGCTTCCGGCCGCGTTCCGCCACTTGGTTGCGGGCATCGACCAGGCGCTGGAACGCCGCGGGAAAATCCTGCGGCAGGGACACCTCCAGCTTTGCGGTGTTGGCGGGGCGTTCAGTTGGCGGCTGGTCCATGTCGGAGTTCCAGAAATGCTGCGTCCCTGCCTGCATGTGCGCGCGGCGCGGGATGTGCCTGTGTGCCCCAATTGCGCGGCGGGCGCCAGCGGCGCCACTGAACGTTGGGACGCTCGCCTCGGCCAATCTGTTCGTGGAACCGTGCATACAACCTCCTGCGCTGCTCCCTTCCTGCCCATCGGTGGCGCGAACGGCGATCTCGCTTTCCTGCGATAGCAAGCACCTCAGTCGAAGGGCGACCGGCCGTGGACGCCACATCTGTGCCGATCGCAAGCCGCCGCTGCCCGGCGACGTGCGAAGAGTCTCACTGCGCTAAACGGAGGAGCACAGCCTTGGTGTAGGCTTTGGTGTCAGCAGTGCCGCCCAAGTCCATTGTCCGGACGTTGTCCGTGTTCACGACCATGTCGATGGCACGTTCAATCCGTCGCCGTAGCACACCCTGGCCGACGTGCTCCAACATCAGCCCAGCCGCAAGAAGCAAGGAGGTTGGATTGGCAACGCCTTTCCCTGCTATGTCTGGCGCGGCTCCATGCACTGCTTCGAAAACTGCCGCACCGTCGCCAAAGTTGCAGCCAGGAGCTATGCCGAATCCGCCTACTAGGCCGGCGGTAAACCCGGAAAGGATGTCGCCAAACATGTTGGTTGTTACGATCATGTCAAATTGCCGAGGGTCGAGCGCGAGTTGCATTGCACAAGCGTCCACAATGCGGTCGTCCATCTCAACGCGGCCCTCGTAGTTCCTGGCGACCTCCCGCGCTTCTTCGAGGAATATACCTGACAGGAACTTGAGCACGTTGGCTTTGTGAACCACCGTGATTTTTCTCCGCCCGTTCCGCAGCGCGTATTCGAAGGCATACGTGACAATGCGCCGTGCGCCCTCACGAGTGTTGACGCCGGACGAGACTGCGACCGCGTGAGGGTCATTGCCCACAGGAATGAAATACTCATGGGCGACGTACAACCCTTCAAGGTTCTCTCGGACGAGAACGATGTCCACATCTTTGAAGTGAGTGTTTTGCACCAAAGTGCGAGCAGGCCGGACATTGGCGTAGAGCTGCAATTCCTGGCGCAGCCTCACGTTCACGGAACGGAACCCCCCACCAACAGGCGTCGTCAGCGGACCCTTCAACGCCAGTCGAGTGTGGCGGATGCTATCAAGCGTAGCGCCCGGAAGAGTGTCGCCATGAGTTTCCAAGGCTGCCATCCCACCCTGCTGGCGGTCCCAGGTAAAAGGACTTCCTAGGGCATCTAAGATTTCGATGACTGCCTCTACGATCTCAGGGCCGATGCCGTCTCCTGGGATCAGAGTTGCTGGGATGGACGCGATAGGATCGAACGTCATAATGTCTCCGCGAAAAACTGCGGGCGTGCCAGATCTCCGGCCGTCAGCGTTCACCATCTTTGAACCACCCGCGAATGGAGGCAACCATCATTCATTCTTGGGGCTTTCCCGCTCCGAAGCGCGCAACGGCTTTTGCTGATTGCGGCAAAGCCCGCTGACCAAAAGATATTTACCTTTGAATTTTTTGGTTTAATCACAAACCAATTCTGCAAGCTGAGGCATGGCATGTACTGTGAAAGACCGACTTTCCCGAGGCTGATCATCAGAGATGCTGTGTTTTCTTGATGGTTGCGAGTGGTCGTCGGCCCCGGCAAACCTCAGATGGCCCCGCGGGGTCAGTGGTTCGGCCTCCTGCCTTCCTATCATTGCGCGACCTGATTGCAGCCGACATAGCCAAGAACGTTTGGGCACCAGGCGAGGCGATTTCGACCGAGTCGGAGCTTGCGACGAAACACGGTTTATCTCATGGAACGGTGCGAAGAGCGCTTGACCTCCTAGAGTCCGAGGGGATGGTTGAAAGGATCCGCGGTAGCGGCACTTTCGTACGTCGCCCAGACTTCGAGACCGCATACGTCCGGTTCATTCGTTATATTGGGTCGGCGGGTGACCGCCGTACGCCGCACAGCGTAATTTTAGAACGGGAAACATTGGCTGGCCCATATGACGTAACCTCCGCGCTACAGTTGTTAAAGGGATCCAAGGTCATAAGACTGCTGAGGCTACGCATCCACGAGGGGGTGCCAGTTCTTCTCGAAGAAATCTGGTTGGAGTACACGCGATTTCGCCCGATATTTGAAATGGAAGAGAACAAGCCAAGGCTTCTTTATCCGATGTATGAAGAGTTATGTGGTGCAGTTGTAGCTTATACTGAAGAAACGATCACGATCGGAACTGCTGAAGCTACAGAGGTTAAAGTGCTAGGCCTCAAAGTTGGGTCGCCTATTGTGCTCATTGATCGCCTTGCTCTAGGTTACGATAATATTCCGATCGAATGGCGTCGCTCCCGTGGTACGGCATCAGATTTTCGTTATAAAGTTGTCATTCGTTAAAAATAGGCTCCTTTTGGCTCAAACCTTTTAATGTGGCTTGACCTCAACTGTGGATTGCGACTCACTGCACACCTAGGTTGCGGCGGTTGCCAAAGGACAACCGGTGGCGACTAAAAAATTCGCTAGCGAATTTAATTCCGCTAGCGAACTCGGGCCGAGCAGGCGGTTGCTGGAGGAATACGATGGTCGGATGGCTAAAACAAAGCACAGAGATCGAGCGGAAAACGTTCTGGGCTTGCCTGACTGGCTGGTCATGTGATGCCCTTGACGTGCAGCTCTACAGCTTGGTGATACCCGCTCTCATCGCAACTTGGCACGTCAGCAACGCAGAGGCTGGGCTGGTCAGCAGCATCACGTTGCTCACGTCGGCCCTAGGCGGCTGGCTTGGTGGAGCGCTTTCGGATCGCGTCGGCCGGGTGCGCGCGTTGCAATTCACCATTGCTTGGTTTGCAACCGCTACGTTCCTCAGCGCATTTGCCCAGTCGTTCGAGCAGCTTCTGATCATCAAAGGACTCCAGGGGTTTGGGTTCGGGGCCGAATGGGCTGCTGGAGCTGTGTTGATGGCTGAGGTCATCCGTCCTGAAAACCGAGGCAAGGCGCTCGGCACTGTACAAAGTGGCTGGGCCGTCGGTTGGGGGATGTCCGTTCTGCTCTATGCAGCCATATTCTCACTGCTGCCTGCCAGCTTAGCATGGCGCGTCATGTTTTCCCTCGGGCTGCTGCCGGCGTTGCTGGTCCTCTATCTCCGGCGCTCCTTACCTGAACCTGTGCGCGGACCCACTGCACTTCCAAAGCACGGGCTTGGCCGAGCAATGATCAATATCTTCAAACCGGCAACCCTGCGCACTACGCTGGTTGGTATTCTCTTCGGTCTTGGTGCCCACGGCGGATTTTTTGTTCTCGCAACATGGCTGCCAACCTTCCTCAAAAGTGAGCGTCATTTGTCAGTCATTGGCACCAGCACGTACCTGGGTGTCATTATTGTTGCCTTCGGATGTGGCTGTCTCGCTGCGGGGCAGCTCCTCGATTTGCTTGGCAGGCGACGCACCGTGGCATTGTTTGCGATTGGCTGCATCGCGATCACAATAGTGTACCTGCTCCTGCCGATCGGTCCTGTCACAATGCTCCTGCTTGGCTTTCCACTTGGCTTCTTCACTGCTGGCATCCCGGCTTCAATGGGCACTCTGTTCTCTGAGCTTTACCCCGACGACATGCGTGGCTCGGGAGTCGGCTTTTGCTACAACGCAGGTCGTATCTTTGCCGCGGGCCTCCCCGCGCTTATTGGTTGGTTGAGCGGTTCGATGCAGCTGGGCACCGCAATTGGCCTTGATGCCGCACTCAGCTACACTCTCGTGCTGATTGCCGTCTTGTCTTTGCCGGAGACTCAAGGGTCAAAGTTCGGTCGCGACATGCAATTAACCTCTTTCAGCCCAGGTGGAGCGACCCACGATGCCGCCATCTGACGCCCCTGCCCGTGTGGCTGCGGTAGACAACACCTTAGGCATTGAAGACGCTGGGCTGTCAGAGCTGAGCTTTCGTGGTGTCGATACCCACGGCCACGTGTTCACGCGCCACATGCGAATGATTGAGCGCCGGCGTTACACGCCACAGTACGACGCCACCATCGCCGATTACCTAGCCATGCTGGACGAAACAGGTATGTCGCATGGCGTGCTGGTGCAGGTAAGCTTTTTGGGCACAGACAACAGCTACTTGCTCGATGCCCTCCGGCAAGAGCCCAGGCGCCTGCGCGGCATTGTCGTTATCGAACCTGACACCACGCTCGCCGAGCTTCAGGATATGGATGGTGCTGGGGTCGTCGGCGTAAGGCTGAACTTAATTGGCGTCGCCGATCCGCCCCTGGCGAGCGCCGAATGGCAGGGCCACTTCAGACGACTTGCGGGCTTGGATTGGCAGGTGGAGGTGCAGGCCGAAGCCCACCGGCTTCCTCGTATTTTGCCGCCACTTTTAGCAGCAGGTGTCCGTATCGTTGTTGATCACTTCGGACGGCTTTCCGAAGCTTTGGGGATCGATGACCCTGGTTTCCAGTACCTGCTCACATTGGGCAGCACGCGCTCTGTATGGGTTAAACTTTCCGGGGATTATCGCAATGGGGCAACTGGGCGTGGCCAGCAAATCTCAAATTCAGCAGCGCCAGTCCTTCTCCGTGAATTCGGAGCTGAACGTTTGATTTGGGGCAGTGACTGGCCTCATACATCGTTCGAAACACCTGACGCCACTGAGGCTGCGCATCAAGCACTGACGCGCTGGATACCACTGGAAGCTGACCAGCGCGCAATACTAGTAGAGTCTCCACGTCAGCTCTTCCATTTTGATTGACTTCCTTGGAGTTTAGAATAGCATGCGCGCTCTACTACAATAAGTATGTGTATTAAGACGCACAAACAGCTATATTGTTCTGGTTTCTTGTGCGTAGAATTAACCCAACCAAAAGAGCTTTGGAAAGGCAAAGTTCTCAAGGAGAGTCGTCCAATGCCCAACTTTAAAAGACAATCCCAGTGCCTCTCAAGAAAAGGACATAGTGTTGAGCTGACATCATCATTGCAATCTGATTACATTGTAGCATGTAGGTTACTACAAGCAGCTTTAAACGAATTTATGTTCGCGCAATCCACATTGGATGGTAAATGTTGTGTGTATTCTTCATCATGCGAAGTTAACGCACTCTTACGTCGAATTAGAGCTGCCCGACAGAAATGTGGTGAACTGGCTGAATACCTCCTCCAGATATGTCCCACTACATTCATTGAGACAAATGCACAGTGCAACGTTATAAATGAGTATTTGTCACTAATAGATGTTGATCAGATGCCTTCTTATTGTAAATACGGTAGCACCTCGCGAGATAGAGAGAAAGTCTGCTTTGAGGCAGCATGGCTGGAGACTATATCCCAGCAGAGACTTGCTGTTAACGTTCTACCATGGAAGGGGCGGCCAAGAAAGGACCTTTCTTCCAAAGGGCGCTGAAATGCCTTCTGGATGTCCAATCTGAAGGGAAATCTGATCATTTTTTAAATTGGGCTGCAAAGCGTTTGCGCCGGCAAGCGGTAATCTTTCCCGGACGCAATCCGGAGATACACATGCAGTTCCATTTGGCCCTTATGGCAGCGATGCTCGCCCCCCGCTTAGTGCTCGCTGATCCACAGTGCGCTCTCCCCTCATCCGCGCTTCGACCGATCACGTCGGTGCCAGCACAGCCAGATGAGGTCGGCATACCCAAACTTTCCCAGCCCGCTGCTCAAGCTACTGAACCCAGTCCTGCCAGTGTTCCGTCGTCCACCAACAGCAGCACCGGCCATCCCATCCTTGATTATGTTATTGCAGCCGGTGCACGTCTTACAGAAGCCACTTCCTCTCACGGCCTGCGAACCGTGATTGCTCGGAACGATGGGCAATTCGTGCGTTTGTATGTGTCGGTCGACGGTCAGGCTGTTGTGGCCGGCCTTATGTCCGATCTGTCGCCTGAAGACCTGCTGGCCATGGCCCCTGGGCAGGTGACGGAACTTGGCACCCTGCACGGCCTGCGCGGCATGTTCGTCCGCAACGCCGGGCAGTTCCAGGTGTTCTACGCCACGCCGGACGACGAGCGTGTCATCCCTGGCGCGATGTTCGATGCCCAAGGCAAGAACCTGACCCGTGACCAGATTGCCTCCATTCCTGGCGCAGTCCCGACCGTGGTGGTCGGCAACGCCGCCCAAACCGGGCAGGCGCAGTTGCCCGTCGGATCGCTGCTGAAAGCCGTCGAGGCCACCACCTACGGCGCGGTTGGATCACCAGCCGCGCCGCGTCTCTGGATGTTTGTCGACCCACTCTGTGCCTGGTCGGTGCGGGCTATGGGCCAACTGCGTCCCTACGTGGCTGCCGGGCGCGTGCAGCTCGCCGTTATCCCAGTCTCTGTGCTCGACCACGAGGACCAGGGCCGCAGTACGGCCGCGGCCAAGGCCATGCTGAGCCTCCCGCCAGACGCCATGGTCCCAGCCTGGAGCGGCAACAATCTAAGTGGCCAAGCTGAGCCTGCGGCCGACCAACACCTCTCCACCAACATGGCAGCCGCCGCTGCAACCGGGTTGCGGGGCACACCCACCTTCGTCTGGCGCAAGGTGGATGGCACCGAGGGACGCGCGGACGGCTTGCCCAACGACGTCGATGCCCTCATCGCCTCGATCGGGAGATAGGCCGTGGACTTCTTTCCGAGCCTTGGCCCTCCCGGTCGTCCAACTGAGGGAAACCAGGCCCGATCACCCAGGGGCTGGGTCTGGCGTGGCGCCAAGCTTGTGCTGGGCGCACCCTTGTCTGCTGTCCCGCTGGGCCAGATCGTCCGCAATGGACGTCAACTTAGCCAGATCCTGTCGGACCTTCGCCAGGGCCCGAAACCGTCGCGGGCCATCCCCCAGCAGCCGGACGGCAGAATGGACACCGCAGCGATGGCGTTTGTCTACAGGCTGTCGGAGAGCGAGCTGGGCCAACATTTGGCCCAGCGCCGCCGGCAAACGGCGGTGACCGCCTATGTCGCGTTCGGGCTGGGCTGGGTCTTCTTGGGTGCGTGGCTGCTGCGCTTGTTGAACCTCGACTGGACGGGGCAGCGTCTGCTGACGGCGCTTCAGTTCGGCCCGTTCTGTCTTATGTTCTTCTTGACTGCGTTCAAGCATGCCCATGCCAACTGGCAGATGCGAACGGGTCTATTGGGCTCGGCCGGCGACTACCTTCGCTCAGCCGAGGCGTTCTGGCCGGGCTTCTGAGCTCGACTTTGGCCAATCTTGGCGGCGCTAGTACCTCTGCACAGTGGTTTTGACCGGTTGGCGCCCGAGGCGGTTAGGTCCGGCAAAGGCTGTTTCCAAGCAGAACGGTACTCGGGACGAGGATTCGGCAAGGATAACTCAAGAAGATCAGGCTTGGGATCAGACCAATGATCTCATGGCTCACTTGGCCTCAACCGGTCAAAACCACTGTGCAGAGGTACTAGCGGGTGTTGGGTGGCGGAGCGGGTTGGTGCGTTAATACCAAGGCTCGTTAATCAGAACCTGTGCACGCGCCGACCTTGATCGAGGAAATCGACCTCTGCTGAGCACTGACCAGGGTTGGACAGGTCACGATTAACGGAACTTGGTATAAGCTGGCGTGTCCCCGCCAAGAGACGCCGCCATGCCCCGCCTGCCACCCCGCTTCGCCGCTGTCATCCTAACCTTTGCGTCCTTGTTCCTTCAACGTAGTTGGCGTCATGCCAAGGTGCTGCTGACCGGCGCGATCCTGGCGCCGGGCCAGCGCACGGTGACCAGCATCCTGCGCATCGCGGGCCTTGCGCGCGAGCGGCGGTTCGTGAACTACCATCGCGTGCTGAACCGCGCGGCATGGTGCCCACGGGCCGCTGCACGCCTGCTGCTCAGCTTGCTGCTCGCTGCCTTCGTGCCGTCCGGGCCGGTCGTGCTGGGGATCGACGACACAATCGAGCGCCGGCGTGGCAAGCGCATCGCGGCCAAGGGTATTTACAGGGATCCCGTGCGGTCCTCGCGTGGGCACTTCGTCAAGGCGAGCGGCCTGCGCTGGCTCAGCCTGATGCTGCTGGCGCCGGTTCCGTGGGCGCAGCGGGTGTGGGCGCTGCCGTTCCTGACGGCGCTGGCCCCCTCGGAGCGCTACTGCCAAACGCGCGGACGACGGCACAAGACGCTGACCGACTGGGGGCGGCAGCTCGTGCTGCAAGTCCGCCGTTGGCTGCCCGGCCGCGAACTGGTCGTCGTGGCCGGGCAGCGCCTTCGCCGCCTTGGAGTTCCTGGCCGCCGTCAGCCGCCACCGCGTGGCCGTCATCACGCGCCTGCGGCTCGACGCCGCCCTTTACGAGCCACCGCCACCCCGCCTGCCCGGAACGGTTGGGCGCCCTCGAACAAAAGGCAAGCGCGTGGCGAACCTGTCCGATGTGCTGGCCGACCCGGCCACGGTTTGGCAGCACGTCACCGTGCCGGGCTGGTATGGCGGCGGCGAGCGCGACATCGAGATCAGCACCAACACCGCCGTCTGGCGCCATGGCGGGATGCCCATCGTTCCGATCCGCTGGGTGCTGATCCGCGACCCTCTCGGCAAGTTCGACCCGCAAGCCCTGCTTTGCACCAATCCGGCCCAGGACCCCGTCCAGGTCCTGCACTGGTTCGTCCAGCGATGGCAGGTCGAAGTCACGTTCAGGGAAGTGCGTGACCACCTCGGCGTTGAGACGCAGCGCCAGTGGTCGGACAAGGCCATCGCCCGGCCTGCTCGGCCTGTTCTCACTTGTGACCCTGCTCGGAAAGCAGCTCACGCCCCAAGCACGCCGGGCCACAGCCACCAGCGCCTGGTATTACAAGCAGCGCCCGACCTTCTCCGACACCCTCGCCGCCGTGCGCCGCGAACTCTGGCGCGAACAGGGTTTTGTCACCTCTGCCCGCACCACCGATATGCAGAAACTCCGCCCAGCCCTTCGCAACGCCATCATCTACGCACTCTGCCAAGCCGCGTGATGTCCAAAGTCGAGCTGAGTTAAAAGGTGCCTGGCGGAGCAAGGACGCTGCCGCCGGATGCCCCTGTGGCCCAAGGGGCAGTCTCGTAGGAAGGGCGGCCGAACTCCACACCAGGGTCGGCCGGCTTCACGATTGTCCCATCACGGTTCCAAACGGGCGGTGTCCAGGTCACGTTGGCATCGCCGTATGCTGCATACGGATTGTAGTAGGGTTGGCGCACAGGCGGGGCTGCCGGGGCATGGTAGTCCCGGGCAGATTTGATGTTCCCGCTGCTGCAAGCTGTCATAGCAATCATTATGGGCGTGGAAACCAGTTTAAGGAGCAAGCGCATGTTAGTTTCCCTAATTAAGAACTCTAACATGGGCAAGCATGGCGCAAACACCTTTAGCTGACGTTTAGTATACAATCTCTAGAGCGCTTGTCCGTCCTCTAACGCTTTCAATCCGTCTCGGATATAAATCATGCGACCACGTATGAATTCATAATCTTCGCGCCAAATTCTATTCGATGTCTCCAACTCCTGAATGCGCTGAAATAGGGCCTGGTTCTGCTCCCATAGTGCCCGGTTCTCAGCGATGAGCGCGCCGACGTTGACTGGCACTTCACCTCTAAGTCGAGCGGCGAACGCCGACACTGCTCTCATCTGTGCCTGGTGGTCCAACTCGGATTGGCGGCCTAGCTCGTGCCAGGCCCAGCCGCTCAGCCCACTGTCGTATCCGTCGTCATCCACATCATGCCTCCTCGCGCGGCGGCTGTGGAGGAACATCGGTTGCGGCCCGCAACGTCGAGTCCATCCCAGTCGCATTGGTCCCTATCTGCCCTCGATCGCCCGGAGCTGACAGCTGTTGTTGCGCGTTATAGCCCAATCCAGAACCCTGGTCACGTCGTGCAAGCGACGAAGGCGTCAGGCCACCCCTGATAGCCTGCATCGCCCCAGCCGTGCCCACCAACGCGGCATCGCGCCCGAACTGGTCCATGTCCACCCGGTTCGCCGATCCAAAGCCCGCCAGCCTCGGCACGTGATGCGGGATGAGCGAAATCATGCGAAAACTCAGCAGCGCCGATACGACGTGCGTGAGTGCGAAGATCGTCAGCAACACCGCGACACCGAGCACGTTGGTGACGAGCCAGCCATTGGCCAGCACGAAACCGGCTGCGATGCCGAAGGTCTGCCGGATCAGCCACGACGCGGCAGTAAAGATGAAGCCCCCCATGAACAGGCCGATGACCATCAGGGTCGGCCGGAACAGCAGGTTGAACAGCAGCGAGTAGCCCTCCGAGGCGCGGCCGTGCAGCCCCTCGCCGCCATAGGTCATGTGCGCCAGCATCCAGAACGGGAACGCGATCACCGCCTCGCAGACCAGCACGAGCCAGCCGAGCACGCCGGCAAGGAACATCAGCCACGGGATAAGCGGCAGCACAAAGGCGATGGTCAGCCCCGGCACAAGGATTGCCATGCACAGGGCAAAAATCGGCACGGCCAGGAAGCTGACGACAAGATGCCCAACCGCTGCGGCGCCTGCACCGACCAAGCCCCCGCTCAACATGCCCCAAACCGTCGCCGCAGCACCGCCCACAGTGGAGTTCAGCAGCCCCGCCAACCCAAGGGCGGTCAACGCAATCGCCACCATCTTGTGCCCGAGCTGCATGAGGCCGCTGAACGGGTCGGTCCACATATTGGCGGTGGGCGACATGCCGTCGACGAACAGGTTGAGCAGCCGGTCGTTCAGCCGGATGCTGCGAAAGATCGTCTCAAGCGTGCTCGCCCCATCCTCGCCCGGCGTCGCACCTTGGAACAGGTCGCCGTTGCCGCCCGGCGTGTCTAACCCGTCGGTGGTGCGGACATAGGTCATCAGCTTGGTCATGAACGCGGTGGCCGAGGTCGCAAGCGGCGCCAGATCGCGTGACAGCGAGCGCCCGAGCCCCTCGTAGCTCGGCGTGTTCACGGTCGGCGTCGCGCTGACCAGCGACAGGGTCTGTCCGTTCAGCCGTGCAAATTCGAGGTAGTAGGCGCTGGCCCCGGTCCAGCCCAGCGAGGCGAGCTGCACCTGGTTGTCGACCAACCCGACGCTGCCGTTGCGCGCCGCTGTCGCGTCCTGTAGGGCATTCCGCAGCTCGGCGGTCTTGCTCGTGGCTGCCTGGGTCAGCCGTTGCGTGTAGTCCGCGGTCGCCGACGTGAGCGCGCCGGCGAGCGGGTTCAGCGCCGAGATCTGCTTGGTCTGCCAGAACTGCCGCGCCACGGTCTCGACGGTGGGACGGATGTCGTTGGCGAGCACCTGCGTCAGCACGTCGCGCTGCATGCCGGTCATGTCCACGCTGACGCCGGCGATGTTGGTGCTGCCCTGCTTGCTGCTGCGCACCGTGACGGTGCCGCAGGCCGGTGCCGCGGTCGCGTTGCCGGCGGACAACGAGTAGGACCAAGTGATGTAGCCGCCGTTCTGGATGTCCTGCACCTGCTGGGGCGTGGGCGGGGGCACGAGGTTGGGCTGCGCGCTGGCCGCGTTCACCAGTGCCCGGCACAGCTCGTCCTGGATCAGGTTGGCGACGATCGTCTTGGTGCCGGGGATAATCGGCTGGGCGACCACCATGCTGTCCGGCCCGATCGCCTGCACGGCGATGGCGTAGACCGTCTTGGCCATTCCCGCGCCCCAGAGCGAGGTCTGCACGACGAGCTTCTGGCCGGCGCTGAAGCCGCTGTCGAGCGGGTACATCAGCACCGCGGCAACGCCCATGCGGACCAGGAACATGGCGCTCATGTTGCGGTCCAGCAGGCGGGCCGTCTCGGCGCCGCGGTGGATCTGCATGATCGTGCTGTAGCACAGGAAGGCCATGGCGATCGCGGCGACGAAGCCGGTGAGGGTGCCGACCAGGGTGCCGATCACGGTCGCCTCGGCCCCGATCGCGCCCGCGCCAGCCGGAGCGGGGCTGACAGGGAACAGGCTCAGGATAACCTGGGCGGACCAGTCGTTGCCGGGGTCGAGGGCGGCCCAACTCAGGTTGTAGCTGGGAGCCGCGGCCTGGGCTGGTGCGGTGAGTGCGGCCAGCGCAAGCAGGGCCAAAATGAAGCAGGCGGACAAGGAACGGCGCATGGCATCCTCGCAGGAGCAGGGTCCCGCGAGGATGCGCTGGCGCGGCGCGAACGGAGCCCGCTACGGGGACGGGCCGGCGGACGGCCGTTGCTCAGCGGAAGGGTTGCGCTTGAAGGCGGACTTGACCGCCTCGATGGCCTTGCTGGCAAGTTCGGCGGCTTTTTCGCCGAGTTCCTCCATCTGGCTTTTGCCGTCCTTTCGGCTCGGCGTCTCGGACGCAGCCTTGCCGACCTCGGCGTCGAGCTTAGCGAAGCGGGCGGTGATCGTAGCCGCGTCCGCACGGCCTGCCGTGACGCCGTCGGCCGCAGTCCGGTCGGCCCCATACTTGCTGACCGCTGCCGACGCATGGTCGAGGGCAGTGGCGAGCCCTTTCTCCTGCACCAGGTCAGCGTTGAACGTCCGCCGCAGGTCGGCGTAGGGGCCGCCCTCGCGCATGCCGGCGGCAACCCCTGCCGCGCCGTCCGGGTCGGCTTTGCCCGCTGCCTGGATTCTGTCCATGATGCTGGCACCCGGGCCGTTGGCGAAGGCCCGCAATGCCTGCACGGCAGCCTGCCCTGACCTCTCGGCGGCGCGCAGGCTGGCCTCCTGCTCATTGGCCTCTGCTCTCTCGACATAGCGGGCGACCCTGTCTTTCAACGGGGTGAGCTGCTGGTCCCAAGGCGCGGGTGTGGCCGGCTCCGGCTTGCGGAGAGCGGACATAATGGCAAACGTGGCGCCTATACCGCGCTGCTGGATCTGATCCGGCGGAGACCGCTGTTGAATTACAGCATTCTGTGTTGCATCAATGCCCTGCTTCGATGGCATCTCGATCGTCTGGTCAGCCACCTTCCTGAGTGGCTCGGTTTGACCGATAGTCGTGCTCACCGTCTCGTTAACTGTAGCCTGAATCTCGGAGGTAAGTCCCGATTTTACCTCTGTTCCCACCGTAGCTTCGCCCCGCACGCCCAACCGCACCCGGTTTTCCAGCACCTCCACTTTGCTCTGCACGTCAGGAGAGGTTTGGTCGCTGGCACGCGCGATCTCGGCGGCATACCTGCGTATGTCACGGACCAAGCCGCGGTCGTCCATGGCAGCCGTGCCGCGCACCACGTCCTGCATGCGCTCGTTCTGCAGCCCAGGACTGGTGGCCGCGAGCCGGGCCATCTCCTCCCGCACGCCCTGCGGCAGGTTCACGATGGGTCCGACCAGCTTCTCCGTGTCCTGCAGGGCGTAGGCGACCCTTGTCCTGAACATTGGCTCCTCGACCCGGCCCGGCGCGTTCACGGCATCGGTGATGCCCCTGATTGTCGCGGCGAGGGCTGGGTCCACGCGGGCCACTAACTCCTGCGTCCGGCCGAGCTTGTCGACCAGCTCGCGCAGCGGCTCTTTCGCCCTGGCCTCCTCGGCCTTGCCTGCGTGGACGCTTGCGGCCGTTGCTCCCGGCTCCACGGCCTCCGGACCTTTCTGGGCAATCGGGAGCGGCGAGGACGCCGCCGCAGGTTCCGTCTTGCGGGGATCGTTGCCCCCGATGCTGCCGTCAGCCATGTTCGCGCTCTCCTTTGTTGCTCGCTAGTTTCCAGCCATGTTCGGGCTCGGCATCTGCACGGCCTCGTGGAAGGTGCCCTCCTCGCTCTGCGCCACCTGGGTCGCACTGAGCGAGGCCTGGTAGAGCCCGAGCCGGTAGTTCTGCATGGCCAGGTAGTTGCTGAGCGCGAGCTGGACCGCGATCTCGCGCTGCACCGACGCGGGCGGCATCGCCTGCAGCGAGGCGTGCCAGCCCGCGTCGCTCATGCGCCGGTTCACCTCCAGGCCCACGGCCGTCAGCCAGGAGCCGGTGGCCTGCACCGGCAGCCCCTCCGCGCGCTGCTGCTGCTGCTGCTGCGCGGTGAGGGGCACCGACGGCGACTGCACCGCGATGGCGTAGCTGATCACGCTGCCGGCCAGCGACATGCGGGCGTTGTAGCTGCGCCGCCGCGGCAGGGCGTCCTGGCCGCTGAGGGAGGTCAACTGGTCCGCGCGCAGGGCGGCCGGCACGATGGGCTGCAGCAGGTTGGTCTTGAAGTCGTTGGCGGTGTTCACCCCGTCCTGGCCGAGGTAGGTGCCCGAGCCGAACAGGTTGGCCGCATGCTGGTCCGCGTTGGCGAACTCCCCTTGCGCGCACAGCCCGGCCTGCGCCTCGGTTTCGGAACAGTAGCGCGAGTAGTGCAGCTTGTTGATCGCCTGCACGGCCTGCGCCTGGCCGTAGTAGGCCGGCGCACCCGGCACCGCCTCGCCGCGGCGGTCCGCCACTACCTGGATGCCACCCGCCACGTTCTCGGCGGCGATCGAGGCGACGATGGGGCTTTGGCTGTTGTCGGCCGCGTTGCAGAACTGCGGGTTGGCGGTGTGCTCGTCGCGGATCTCGGCGTTGCGGAAGGCGCGCCGCACCTGGGCGTTGGCCGTGTTGGACGCATCGGCGATCTGCTGCTGGGCGCCGATCTGGGCCTTGGCGTAGTTGGCGTTCTGGGTGAAGCCGTCCCGCAGCATCTGGTTGACCGTGGTCTCCATCTGGGTGACCGCGCCGGTGATCTTGGTGCCGATGCCCGTGATGGCGTCGTCGAGTGCCCTCTGCATTGCCTGTATGACAAACGCGACTGCCGCATCGTAGGTCGGCAGATCGGCCCAGGCTGGCTTCGGGTTGAGCAGCACGCCGCCGAGCACGACGGCCGCGGCGGTTCCGAGCAGGCGCTTGCGCATCGCGTCCTCCTTAGTAGGCGCCGGTGTTGGCCGGCACGGGGTAACCGGTGGGGGCGAGGCTGGCGCCGTTGACGATGACGCCGCCACCGCTTGCGCTGCCGCCGACCCCGAACGTGCCCCAGCTCGGGCCGCCGCCGCCGAAGGACAGCTTGGGGCAGAAGGCGCCGCCGCCGAACCCGCCGAAGCCCACGTCGAAGCCGGTGACGGTGAGGCCGCACTGGAGGGAGCCGACCATGCTGTTCCAGGCCTGGGTCGCCATGTTGCAGATCTTGCCCTCGACGGAGGCGATCAGGTTCGTGGGGTTGAGGAGGTCGGTGATGACGTTCAGCCCGAGGCCGCTGAAGAACCCGTCGAGGCAGGACAGCGTGGTCACGCTCTGCGGTGCTGCGATGTCGTGGTTGTCGGCCTGGATGCGGGCGGTGATCCCGTCCGCGGCGGCCTGGGTGATCAGGGTGCAGTTGGCACTTCCGGTGTCGGCGGCCAGCGCAAGGGCTGGATGCAACGTGACCGCAGCGGCGGCGATGACCGCGACGCACAGGGTCCGGCGCATCACGCAGGCTCCTGAACTAAGAGGCGGCAAGCGTGGCGGAGCGCTTGCACCCGGTCTGGACGGAAGATGCGCGCGAGCAGGTCCTGGCGGTGCAACGCCTGCAGTGTGCCGCGCAGGGTCTGTCCAGAGCCGGACGGGCCGGGGGCGAGCAGCAGTTCGAGCACCTCGCGCTTGTCCGAGAAGTCCGCTGTGGACAGCTTGTGCAGGAAAGACAGGAGCCGCGCCGGGTCGAGCTGGGCCAGGATCGCTTGCAACTCGGCCCGGGCCGGGTCGCTGCGCAGGGTGGACAGCAAGGACGCGGGGCCGCAGGCCTGTGCAAAGACCAGCAGGGCGCCGATGCTGTCCCCTGTGTCATGCGGGCCTGTGCTGCCTGCGGACAAGGGGCTATCCGGTACTGCGTCTTCGTTCGGAATCGTCATGCGTGCTCTCCGTGGTTCGGAATCAGCATTCCCCCTGGATGGCGCGAACGCGGCTTGTTATCCTGGTCCCGACGTGATGGAGACCACGGCCCATCCCACCGTGACGCGCAAGCCGAGAGGCAGAACCGTGGAACGCAGCACTTCATTCCATGGACCGCCCCCCGTCCAATCCACCGCTGCGGCCTGGTCCACCCCTGGCCCAAACGTTGTCTTCACACCCGCGGGCACGATCTGACGCACGGCAAAGGCCAGCGGCACGTGCCGACCGAACCCGCTTGCGATCGGAACGGCACGCGCCAGCGTCGGCCGGCGCATCATGCCAGAGCGGGGAGGCGATAGTATGATCGGACCCGATCCTTTTCGCATGTACCCTATTGTACCTCTCAAGGGTGGGATAACCTGAAATTCGGCCCGAGCCGATCCAAGCGTTGCAACAAGCCCAAGCAAGGAAAACCCTAAAGAAAACCTCATCTAGCCCTCCGTCCATAGTAGAAAACTATGGCCTAAAGGCGCAAACGGACATTGTGGCATACCATCCTTAAAGCGCATAGATTTGTCTAAATATTTATACAACGTTTTGATTGTAAATAACCTAATTCATCTTGCTACTTTCCTTCAAATACTAAGGCATCTAAAATGCAAAAGAAAACTAAAGACACAGTGGAGAAAGAAACTGAACGAGATGAATTTCTCGACGCAATAGGAAATAGGATCAAGTTAGCTCGCACTGTGGCTGGCCTTACTCAAAAAGAGCTCGCCGGTCTTCTTTCAACAAATCAATCTTGGATTTATATGGTTGAAGATGGACAGCAAAATCTGCAACTTAGCAGTTTAAGGAAAATAGCGCAAATATTGAAGGTTTCTGTCCGCGATTTAATGCCAGAAAACTCTGATACTAATATACCATACAAAATTGATCCCGAGATAACTGAAACATTTCATAAGCTTGTTGCTCAAATTACTAATACAATACTTAAAATACTGACCGATGCGGAGAAGCCTGACGGCGGATTGATGGAGGAATCATCGAGAGCTAAAAAATCTACCCGATAAAACGTGTCAACGCAACTTTTTCGCTGGCTATGGAATAGGAACACGTATTAAACGCCTCTCAACAGACTTTGAGAGGCGACATGCTGGATATCAGCCCCGCACCTGGACTCCGAATATCATCTCGCTCCATCTCATCTGACCTCGATAAACGCGCCTCACACCGCACCTCTGATCTTCTCCAACGCATTCTGCCAGGCATGGTGGCGCGCGGCCACGGCATCGATGCCCTCAGTCTCTACCTTGGCCTGGCGCGAACAGTGCTGCTCGACCTCGTCGTCGAGCTGGACCTGCCCACGCCCCACGACCGGCCGCTGCGCAAGCCGGGCGGGCGCAACCCGTGGACGTTCGCCGACACCACCCTGTTCGTCCTGCTGTGGATGGCGGGCTGGCACGTGGAAAGCCTGGGTGAGCGCTTCGGGCGCTCCGCCGGCGGCGCCCGCTACAAGTCCCGCCACCTCGGCCTGCCCCGGCGCGACCGCAAGCTCGTCTTCCGCCCGGCCTGCCCTGGCGAGGACGTGCCCGGCGGCATCCTGCAAGGCTTCCGTCCCGACCCGGGCCAAGCCGGACGCAGCCCGGTGCCGCAAGGGTCCGCCGTCCGCACTGCCCAGGGCCAGTCCGACCGCGCCGATGCCGACGCCGAAGAACCGGTCTCCTGGGAGCAGCAATACCTCGCCACGGGCGGCAGCTTCTCTCCAGGCACCACCTCCGCGCGTAGCACGCCGGCCCCGTCCGCCGCCACTGTCCTGCCCTTCCCTGCATTCCAGCCTGCCGACCTTTTCGGGCCGACCCCAGCAGGCACGCCGCCGGTGCGCAAGCCGAAGCGGCTGGAGACCCCGTGGACGCTGGAGCGCGACAGGGAGCTGGCCCAGCGCGTATGGGCTCGCCAGCACTTCAGGGGCATCGCCCGCGACATGGGCACCTCGCCGTCAGCGGTGCAGAGCCGGCGCATCCGCCTTGGCCTGCCCTCGTTCGTCAAGGAGAAGAACCTCGCCTTCCTGCGCCCAGACGACCTCGTTGACCATTTCGACCCGAGCGTGGTCGCCGTTCACATTGCCGCCGCTGACTACGTGGAGCGCAGGTGCACCGGCTATTACAAGGACGGCAAGGACTTCTGGTTCTGGGCGCCGCGCAAAGCCAACCACAAGAGCGAGGAGTACGAACGCTTGGAGAAGAAGAGGCGCGACCGCCTGACGGGACTGCCCCGGCCGGCCCGCACCCGGCCCAGCGTGCCCCTGCCCTTCGTGTCGGACCCGTGGGACACGGACCCTGCCGGACCCGCGCCCCACCCCTCAAGCCTCCCGGTCCCGTTCGCGCCGCCATCCGCGATGATGCGGGCCTGACCTTTCCACGGAAGGAGCCACGATGCAGAACCAGGACAACGCCCTGTCGCGGCGTTTGAGCGACCCCGACTTCCAGGCGAGCGTCGTCCGCTGGTGCATCGGCCTCACCGCCGGCATGATGCTGCTGCTGGGCGCCTCGCTCCTGCACGATGCCTACGTCTGGATGAACCCGCCGCAGCGCGAGTTCTTCCGCTGGGACGGCCGCAACCCGCCGCAACGGATGGTGCCGCTGAGCAGCCCGATCGTGGACGACACCGAGCTGCTGCAGTGGGCGGTCAAGGCGGTGCTGTCCGTCTATGCCGTGAACTACCACGACTACGCGGAGCAGCTGAACGTCGCCGGCCGCCGCTTCACCCCCAACGGGTGGAACAGCTTCGCCAAGGTCTACATGGACACCGGCAACATCGAGGCGATGAAGCGGGCGCGCCTCCTCTGCTTCGCCCAGGCGCAGCGGGCGGCGCTGATCCGCGAGGTCAAGGTGCTGCGTGGCCGGCTGGCCTACGACGTGCAGTTCCCGATGGTGCAGACCTGCCAGAACACGCAGATGGAGAACACCAAGCGGCTGATGGTGACCACGCTCGTGGTCCGCACCGACACCGAGGACCATGCGGACGGCCTCGCCGTCGACCAGCTCGTCGCCGACGAGCAGTGACCCCCCGCCATAGGAGCCTGCCGTGGCCCGCCGCACCCTCCTTCTCCTGGCGTGCCTCGCCGTGCCCGCGCCCGCCTGGGCGCAGGCAAAAGGCGACCCCGCTTATTCCGCTCCTGCGCCGGACGCGGCGGACGCGCCGGAGGCAGCGGAAAAGGCCGCGCGTGATGCCATCTTGCTGACCCCCGAGCTGATCCGCAAGCTGGCCCGCCGCTTCCAGGAGAACCGCCGCGCGGAGGAGGAAAGCTTCACCCAGATGGCGTCGCCGGTGAGCCGCGCGGTCAAGGTGACGTTCGCGCCCGGCCAGGCGACCAGCATCGTCGAGACCGTGCGGGGCTACCCGAGCCAGGTCTCCTTCTTCGACGCGACCGGCCAGCCCTGGCCCATCGTGTGGGACACCAACTCCAACTCGGCCGGCGGCGTCGGCGCGGGCGGCAGCAGCGCCGGCAACTGCAACACGAGCAGCGGCGGCGGCGGCGGCCCCGGCGGCCCCGCGGTGGAGTCGGTCGGCTTCCACGTGTGCGTCCCGGTGAAGGGCAGCAACGTCCTCCAGGTGACGCCGATGTCGGCCCTGCCGCGCGGCGGCATGCTGGTCAGCCTGGAGGGCGCGCCCAAGGCGCTCACCTTCCTCGTGGTGTCCGGGCGCGACCGCTACGACGCCGACGTGAGCGTGCATGTCGACCGCCGCGGCCCGAACGCCCGCGTGCAGGTCGACACCCGCCCAGGCGCCCCCGTGACCGGTGCCCCCTATCTCACCGCCATGCTGTCCGGCATCGCGCCAGCGGACGCCAGGCCCTTGCAGGTCGAGGGCGTGTCGCCGGACGAGGTGCGCGCCTGGCGGCTGGGCAGCGAGGTCTACCTCCGCACCCGCCACACGCTGATGTCGCCGCCCTGGAGCGCCACGGAGAACGGCGAGGGCGACATACGGATCTACGCCCTGCCGTCCACGCCCGTGGTGCTGCTGTCCGTCAACGGCCGCACCGTCTCGGCCGCACTCAAGGATTGAACGCGCATGTCCACGTCCGCCCGCAGGCTCCTCTCTCCCTGGCTGTCCCGGCTTCGCGTCCCGCGCGGCCTGCCTGCCATCCGCGGCCGGTTTAACGGGGCCGGGGCGGCCGGGCCGCGCCGCATCCTCGCCACCGTCGGCGTTGCCGGCGTCGTCGCTGCTGCGCTGGCTGCCCTGACGCTCCACCACTCGCCACCCGATCCCGTGTCGCACCCAGGCCGGCTTCCGGCTGCGGACCCGCTGCCCGGCGGGCTGAACACCAACCCGTACCAGGACGCGCTGACGGTGCGCAGCAACCAGGAGGCGGCAGCCAGGCAGCAGCAGGCCGGGGAGTCCTTCACCCCGCAGATCGCGCCGAGCCAGTCCTACGCGGAGAAGGCCGGCAAGAAACGGGCGCTGCTGACCTCCCCGCCCCCGCCGGCCAAGGCCGCTCCGGCGGCGCCGGCGTCGATCGCCACGCCCGACGCCGTCCCGCCGGACACCGCCATCCGGGTTGCGTCCCAACAGGGCGGCCAGGGCCAGGGGCGCGCCGACAGCCCGGAGGACCTCCGCTACAAGGCGGCCATCGATCACATGATGGCCGGCTGGGGACAGCGCCCGCCGCGCACGGAGGTCATCCTGCCGCCCGGCCAGGCCGAAGCGCAGGAGGACGGCCGGCCCCGCGGCGGCCCGCGCGGCGCCGGGCAGGGGAGCGGGGACCCCGCCCCGGCGGCGGCTTCGCCCGCCTCGGCCGGCACGGGGCGCGGGGGACGGCCGCGCGTGCTGATCCCGGCCGGCCGCGGCGTCTACGGCCACGCCGTGCTGGCGGCCAACTCGGACCAGAACAGCGCCGTGGTGCTGGAGGCCGACAGCGGGCCGATCGCGCACACGCGCCTGATCGGCAGCTTCGCGCGCGAGGGCGACCGCCTGGTGATCCGGGTCAACAAGATGACATACGGCGGCCAGGACGTCGGGGTGGACGGCGTCGTCGTCGCGCCCGGGACGATGGAGGCCGGGGTCGCGTCAAGCGTGGACCAGCATTACATCGCCCGCTTCGCCCTGCCCGCTGCGGCCGCCTTCGTGTCGGGGCTGGGCCAGGCCTTCGCGCAGAGCAACTCCACCGTGATCGCCAGCCCGCTCGGCGGCGCCACCGCGTTCCAGCGGCTCAACCTCGGGCAGCAGGTCGGGGTCGGCGCCGGCGTCGCCGCCGGCCGCGTCGGCCAGGCGCTGGACCAGGCAGCCCCGCGCGGGCCGACGGTGAAGCTCGACGTGGGCAGCTCGGTCGGCGTCATGTTCCTCAGCGACGTCACCGCGCCGGACTGAGGGCGGGAAGGCGCCCCGGCCCCGTTCGCGCCATGGCGGGCGATGCTGCCGGGCAGGCAACGCGCACTGGACCTCGCAATGGACACCGCCTTCAACCTTTTCGATCCGCAGTCGCCGCTCCCGCCGGCGCAGCAGGTGCAGCGGCCCCGGCGTTGGCCCAAGGCGCTGCTGGCCAGCGCCGCCGTGCTGGCCGTGGCCGGCGGGGGCGCTGCCTTCCTGGTGTCGCCCTACAACCACGTCATCGCCATCGGCTCCGCCGGCCCTGGCACGCCCGTCCGGGAGCCTGGCGCGGACGGCGCCGCGCCGGACGTCATGGCGCCCGCCGCCAGGATGGCAGGCGTGCCGCGCCAGGAGACCAGGCGGCCGGTGCGCGACACCGTGGCCCCGACCGACCCGGACTCGCAGCTGCGCGAGCTCCTCGGGCTGCGCGGCGGCCCGGACAAGCAACCGGCTGGCGCCACGGCGGCTGTGGCGGACACGGCAGCGGGGCAACCGGAGAAGGTCCTGTCCCCGCCTGGGCCGCCCGCGGCCGAGGTCGGCGCACCCGCGTTCCAGCCTCCCGCTCCGGCCGCGTCTCCGGCAGCCGTCCCTCCGCCGCCTTCGGCCAGGCCGGTGGCCATGGAGCCTGGCATGGCGGCACCCGCGCCCTTCTCCGTCACTCCTCCTGCCCCTGTCCCGCTGTTTCCTCTCCCGTCCACGGCAGACGCCGATCCGGCAAGGGACATCGAAACGGTTGACCGGGCCGACATCCGGCTCCAGAGGCAGAGTGCCACGGACGCCACCACCCAGTTGGCCGCGCCTGCGCAAGCCTCTGCGCTGAAGCCTGCGACGACTGCGGCAGCGCCGGCAGCAGGTGCTTCTTCTGCGACGTTTGTGGCGCCCGCGCCGGCCGATGTGGTGGGCGCCGCGATTGCGCTGCGCCCCAACCCGATGTCACCAGGCGAGCAGGTCGACGTGCTGCACCTGGTGACGCAGCTCGGCACCGTCATACGCGACCTGCGCACGGAGAACGCTGGCCTGCGCGCCAGCGCCAAGGCCAGCTCGGACAAGGTGGACACCGCCGTCGCCGACTTCGAGCGGCGCCTGGCGCTGGCCGAGTCCCACGGCGCCATCAATGCGGCCATGGCCGACATGGACGCGCCGCCCGAGGCGGCCACGCCCGCGTCGTCCGCGTCCCGCACGGCCCGCCGGTCCAGGCGCGGCGCGGCGCAGCCGGCTAGCCTTGAACAGCAGGCCGCGCCCGCGGCTGTCGTCCCCGCTGGGGCGCGGCGCTACAAGGTGCAGGCTGCCTCCCCCGGCCTGGCCATGCTGTCCGAACTCGACCGCAGCGGCGGCGAGGGCTCGCAGACGCAGGTCAGGGTCGGCGACACGCTGCCGGGATACGGGCGGGTCATCGCCATCCAGCAGCAGGGCGTGGCCTGGACGGTCAAGGCCGAGCACGGCGCGATCCAGTAGGAGGGAGGGAACCATGCAGGGCCTCGTCAACTTCGCCAGCCAGGTCGGCCTGATCTTCGCCGTCCTGTTGCAGCCCGCCTGCTACCTGGGCGCCCTTGCCTTGTTCATCGCTGCCGGCTGGGGCTTCTGGCGCCAGGCGCAGCCGGACAACCCGTACCGCGGCCAGCCCTGGGTGCCGGCCGTGTCGCTCGTGGTGTGCGGCGTGCTGGCCAGCTTCGACCGGATACTGACCAAGGCCAACGTGTCCGCAGGCTCCACCGTCGTGGTGCGGATGTCCGACGCGGTCAGCTACACGCCCACGGCGGCGACGGCCACGGTGCTGGGCGCCAACCCTGGCGAGACGATCGTCAACGTCGTCCAGCTGTTCGCGGAGTTCTTCCAGGCGTTCGGCGCCATGGCCTGCCTGGTGGCCGTGCTGGCCTGGCACGCCTCCGCCACCGGCCGCGGCAACCGCAGCCGGGCGGGCTGCGGCGTGCAGTTCGCCTTCGGGGTCGCGCTGATCAACATCCAGACCATCTCGCGTTGGCTCGTCGCCACGCTCACCGTCTAGCCGGCGGCCCGTCCGCTGGCCTGGAAGGCCGCAGGCCCCGTTCGCGCCGCGCCGCCGCATGCTCCGCGCCGAGGGAATGGTCCCTCGCAAACACGGAGCCTTCTTGTGAACACCACACAACTCAACAACACGGTGGCGGTGCGGGCAGTGCCGCGCCGCTTGCGCCTGGCCGCAAGCGCCAGCCTGGCCAGCGTCGCCTCGCTGGCCCTGTCCGGCGCCGCCTTCGCCCAGGCGTCGTCGCCGGCCGGCGGCATCGGAGCCCAGCTCAACCAGATGTCGGGCGAGGCGATCGACTCTGGCGGCACTGCGGCCGGCATGGCGATGTATGCCGCAGCCCTCGTCGTGTTCATCGGCGCGTGCTGGGCGCTGTGGAAAAGCCGCCAGCCGCAGGGCCGGGAGACCGGCTACGTCGGCATGGGCTTGGCCGGGCTCGTGCTGTGCGGCCTGTTCGCCACTGGCGGCACCTGGATCAACAAGGCGGCCATGTCGACGGGCGGCGTTGCCGCCACCGTGACCAACACGCCCAAGGTCGTGGCGTTCCAGTAGCGCCGCGGTGACGACCCTGCCCCTTGCCCTGTCCGTTCACCCCTCCGCCTGGAACCCGGCTGGCGTCCCGGGCTGGGGCGGGGGGCAGGCCATTCCATCCGACGCGGCCTGCCGGTTCTGCGGCCTCGACGCCGCGGGCTGGCAGGAAGCCTTCCACTGCGACGGCGACCACGGCAACGCCTCGCCCGGCAACGTGGTGCCCGCCTGCCCCCTGTGCCACCTGTGCCAGCACCTGGACCGGCCCGGCATCCACGAGGAGGCGGCGCTGGTCTGGCTGCCGGAGCTGAGCCAGGCGGCCGTCGTGGCGCTGGCGCGCAGCGCGCACCTGGTCCTGCGCGCCCATGGCGAGCCGCCGCACATGGACCGCGGCCGTCCGGTGCGCGGCGAGGGGACGCTGGCCCCGACCTGGGCGGCGCTCCACGCGCTGCGCGGGCGCGCCCGGGCCGCCAAGGACCGGCTCGACACCGCGTCGCCGCTTGCCTTCGCGACCGCCCTGCTCGCCTCGGACCCGGCCGCCCGCGCCAAAGGCGCCGTGCTGCTCCACGGCCTGCGCCTGCTGCCGCTCGGCCGGCTCTTCCAGAAGGGCCGCGATGTCTACCCCCAGGTGCTCGACACCTGGGCCTGGGCTGCCGCGGCGCCCCAGGCCCTTCCCGTTCCCGTCCCCGACTGAAAAGGAATTTCCCATGAATGCCGTCTTCCCGGCGCTCGCCCAGCGGGCCGTCCCCCTCGCGCCCGACATGATCCGGGACCTCGCGCGGCGCTTCAAGTCCGAACAGCAAGGTGCGGCAGGACACCTGGACACCCTCCCGGAAGGATCACGCCCGTGACTGGCATCATCGCCAGTGCCCTCGCCGGATTGTCGCTGATGCTCAAGCAGCCGCTGCCGTCGTTCTGCGACATCGAGACCGCGCACGGCGGGGCGCTCGTGACCAAGCACGGCGACTACGTGAGCTGGCTGCGCGTCGACGGAACCCGCCGCATGCTGACCCGCGGCGACGTGGCCGGCATCGCGACGGCGCTCCGGGTCGAGATCTCGGGCACGCTCGACCGCCGCGGCCACGCGCTCTGCGCGTCCTACGTGAGCGACCCCGATGCGTCCGGCGCCGCCATCGCCCGCGCGAGCCTCGACGCCACCCGCGAGGTCGCCCGGCTGCAGGACCTCGACCTCCATGACCTCCTGGACGAGCGCGCGGCCCTGTGGCCGCACAAGATGCGCTGGGAGGCGGTCCACTTCGTGCTGTGGACGCGGGGTGCGGTGCTGACCAAGGAGGAGCGCCGCCAGGTCCGCGACGAGCGCAATGCCATGGCCCGGCAGGTGCCGGGCGTCGGCGACAGCCAGCGCTTCTACATGCGCTCCGACATCATGGCCGCCCGGCACGACGCCTTCGTCAGCCGCCTCGTGCGCGCGCTGCGCGGCAACGGCATCGCCACCGAACCCGTCACCCCGCACGAGGGGCTGAAGCTAAGCCGCGAGGCGCTCTACCGCGAGACCGCCGGCTCGCCCTGGAAGGCGACGCTGCCCGGCGACCGCGTGATGCCGCGCCTGCCCGACGACGAGGGCGCCGCCGTGACCGCCGCTTCCCTGCTGTGGCCCAACCTGGCCCGCCAGCTGTTCAACGCCGACGCGGAGACCACGGGCGGCAACCAGGTGGTGATCGGCGCCTACGAGTACGCCCACGTCGACATGGACCTCGGCCCGGAGAACCCGGCCTCCTTCGTCGAGCTGTCGGCCGCGCTCGCCGCTGACCGCATCCCCTGGCGCGGCCTGCTGCTGCTCGAAGGCGGCGGCAAGTCCGCCATGTCGCTCAAGGAGGGCGCGGCGGCCCTGCTCGGCGTCTTCCCAACGAACTCCGACCTGCGCCGCGCCTTTGCCGCGCTGCACGACCTGCGCGACGCCCACAACCACATCTCAGTCCGGCTGCGCGCCTCGTTCGCCACCTGGGCGCCGGCCGGCGACGCCCGCACCCTGCGGCGGCGGGCCTCGCTGCTCGCCCAGCGCGTGGAGGGCTGGGGTGGCTGCAAGGCCACCACCCTCGCCGGCGACGCGCTGGAGGGCGTCATGTCCAGCGTGCCCGGCCTGTCGCTCGCGTCCACCGGCACGCCGTGCCTCGCCCCGCTCGGCGACGCGCTGACCATGCTGCCGTGGAACCGCACCGCCTCGCCCTGGCAGCACGGCTCGGTCCTGCTGCGCCGCCCGGACGGCAGCCTCTGGCCGTATGACCCCTCGGGCGGGTCCATGCGCCCGCAGGTGCTGGACGTGCTCGTGGCGCCGCCGCGCTCGGGCAAGAGCGTGCTGGCCAACACCATCAACCTCGGCCTGTGCCTCAGCCCGGCCGTGCTGGGCGCGGGCGGGGCCAAGCTGCCGCTGATCGGCAAGCTTGACATCGGCCCCACCGCCGAGGGCTTCGTGCGGCTGATCCAGGAGGCGCTCGGGCCGGCCCGCCGGCACGAGGCCATCCACGTCACCATGCAGCTCGCCCGCGGCTTCGAGGTCAACATCTTCGACACCCAGGTCGGCTGCGACTACCCGCTGCCGCTGGAGGACGCCTTCCTGCGCAACTTCCTCGCGCTCGCCACCCTACCGCCCGACGCCACCACGCCGTTCGAGGGCATGTCGCAGCTGGTCGGCTACGTCGTCGACGAGGCCTACCGGCTGTGCACCGACGTGCCCGGCGGCTCGCCCAAGCGCTACCGCCGCGGCGTCGAGCCGGCGGTCGACCAGGCCGTCGACGCGCACCGGGTCGAGCTGCACGGCGAGGAGCCCTGGTGGCGCGACGTGGTGGCCGACCTGTGCCGCGCCGGCGAGTGGCGGCTGGCCGAGGTGGCGCAGCGCCACGCCGTGCCGGTCCTGCAGGACCTGATCCAGGCGGCGCGGACCGAGCAGGTCAAGGACGCCTTCGGCTCGCTCAAGATCAACATCACCAGCGAGGCGGCGACCGAGCTGTTCGCCCGCTACATCACCGACCTGATCAAGCGCTTCCCGACGCTGAACCACCCGACGCGGCTCGACTTCGGCCCGGCCCGCGTCATCGTCATCGACCTCGCCGCCGTGGCGCCCACGGGATCGGCGCAGAGCGACCGGCAGACCGAGATGATGTACATGCTCGGCCGCCACATCCTGGCGCGCAACTTCTTCCTGCACCCGGAGTACGCCGCCTACGTCCCGGAGGCGGTGCGGGCCCACCACCACCAGCGCTTCACGGAGATCAAGGAGACGGTCAAGCGGCTGGACTACGACGAGTGGCACCGCACCAAGAACAGCCCGCAGGTGCAGGCGCAGGCCGAGCGCGACGTGCTGGAGGGGCCGAAGCACAACATCCAGTTGGGGTTCACCACCCAGCGGCTGTCGCACATGAGCAAGGGCATCGTCAGCCAGGCGACCGGGCGCTTCATCCTGAAGACCGGCGGCCAGGACGAGGCGGAGGAGATCATCACCCGCTTCGACCTGTCCGGCGCGAGCGCCGATGTGGTGCGCTTCGGCCTGAACGGGCCGGGGCCGGAGGGGGCGCCGTTCCTGATGATCCTCGACGCCGACGGCGAGCGCTGGGAGCAGAAGCTGGTGAACCAGCTCGGCCCGGTGGAGCTGTGGGCGCTGAGCACGACGCCGGCCGACACCGCGCTGCGCGGGCGGCTGTACGACCGGCTGGGCTTCAGCGAGGGGCTGCGCCGGCTGTCGCGGGTGTTCCCGGCCGGCTCGGCGGAGAAGGAGACCGAGCGGCGCAAGAAGGAGCGGCTGGGCCAGGGCGAGCAGGACGAGCGGGCCACCGCGGGCGTCGTGGACGAGCTGGCCCGCGAGCTGGTGGACGGCGAGGGCCTGGGCATCGTGCTCCGACCGCGCGAAGAGAAGGCCCAGCCGGTGGCGGCGCTGCCGATGGCGGCCGAGTGACTGCGTCCCGTTCGCGCCGCGGCGGCATAGGGAGGACGGCAGGAGCAAACCTGGAGGACCCTGCCCATGCCGTTCCGTGACGCTGCCGTCCAAAGCCCATGGGGGCCGGATGAGCCACCGGCATCCGACACGATGCACCACATTCTCTTTGGGCCGGTGCGCAGCGGCAAGTCGGTGTTCTCTGCGGATGCCGTTTTGCCGGAGCCATCTGAAGCCGCCACTCGCCTTCCCCCGTCCGAGGCTGCACCAACCGGAGACGTGACGTGAAACGCTCCACCCGCCTGCCCCAGGTTTTCGTTCTGGACATCGGCCCTGCTTCATGGGGCCTCGTCCAAATGCTGCGGGGCGCCTGCATGCCGCCCTCGCGCCTCAACGCCTTGTCGGCTGCGGCACTGCTCGTCGCGGGCTGCACCAACGTCCCGGATGTCGGCACCGACGTGGCGACGACCGGGATGCCGAACACGGAGGTCGCGCTGCGCGAGAGCATGCGCCTCGTCGACGCCGAGGTCGGCAAGCTCGGCCGCATGGCGCCGCTGCCTCCGGTCCGGGCCGACGCCTACCCCGTGGTCCCCGGCGAGCTGCAGAAGCAGATCGCCTTCGCCTGGACCGGCACGCTGGAGGACGGCGTGCGCCAGCTCGCCGGCAACATCGGCTACGCCACCGCCGTCGCCCCGCCCCAACCCGGCCAGGAGTCGGTCCCCGTCAGCATCTCGGTCGGCCCCGTGCCGGTCATCGAGGCGTTCCAGGCGCTCGGCGACGCCGCCGGCGCCCGCGCCATCGTGCGCGTCGATCCCGTGCGCCGCCAGGTGGACGTGCTCTACCATGCGTAGCCGACGCGCCGTGCCCGCCGCGGCCCTGCTGGGCGGCTTCGAGGGCCGCGCCGCACCAGCCCGCGCCGCGCCGGGCCGCGCCCGGGCTGCGGCGGTCCCTTTCGCGCTGCCGCCCGAGCTGCTGCGGCGCATCTCCTTCTCGTTCGCTGGCACGCTCGACGCCGCCGCGGAGGCGTTCGCCGGGTGCATCGGCTACGCCTGCGTTCCCCTCGGCGCGGCCCCGCTGCTGGACACGTGGCCGGTCGAGGTCGCGGTCGAGGCCGCCGGCTGTCCCGCGCACGAGGTCTGGCGGCAGCTCAACAGCCAGGTGCCCGGCCGCACCGTCGTGATCCACCCGGACATCCGCACCATCGAGGTTTGCCATATGTCCGATCCGCCCCCGGCCCGCCGGCCCCGCCCCATGCCGCTCCGCAGCCTGCTCGCGGCGGCGACGGTCCTCGTGGGCGTCGCCGCCGCGTCGCCTGGCCGCGCGTCCGGCACGGTCTCGGAGGCGCCTTTCCCGCCCGCTCCGTCGCAGGCGCAGTACGGCGGGGCCGCCCGGACCCTGGGCAACCCGCTCAACCAGCCCGTCACCGGCGCGGCCGAGCTGCCCGCCATCGTCGGCGGCGAGCGCCCGCCGTCCCTGGAGGCGCTGCAGGCCACGCGGCCCGGCGACGAGCCGGGGAACGGCCTGGAGGCCGGCCGCGCCGAGATCCTGCACCAGTCCGGCGCGGAGTACGGCGCGCAGGGCGGGCTGTCGGCGCGGGCGTTCGCGATCAACGAGATGCTGCGCCGCTACGAGCCGCAGCTGGACAGCGCCTACGACTTCCGCGCGCTGGTGCTGCCGGTCGGCGGCACCGGCCAGACGCTGATGCGCCCGCCGGTGGTCACCGAAGGGCAGATGGCCTTCGCGCTGGGCGATGCGGGTGCCCAGGTGGCGCGCGAAACGTCGTGCATCTACCAGATCACCCGCATCGCAGAGCTGACCTCGGCGCCGCCGAACTGGCGGTCCTACTTGGTCCGCAGCTGGGGCAAGCCGCCCCGGTCGGCGGATGCGGCGCTGCCGCGCACCAAGGCCGAGGCCGCCTACTGGAACAAGTTCGTCGCCGAGGGCTGGGGCCAGGGCGAGAAGCAGGCGGTGGACATCTTCCTCTCCGACCTCGGCCGCCTGCAACGCGACCTGGTGGGCATGGCGCGCTACCGCGTACTGCTGCGCGCCCGCCTGGTCGAGCCGCCTCGGATCGCCCTGCTGAGGCGGCGCACCGAGGGCGGGCGCGACACGCTGCGGGTGGGCGACACCACGGTCCGCATCACCAGCCAACCGGGCCTGCAGGCCAACCCGCGCCGCTGGACGCCCACCGGCGCCTGCGCGCGATAGAAGGAGCGAACGCACCATGCTGCACAAAATCACCTCGCTTGCCGGCTTCCCCGCGGACCCGCCTCCGGCGCAGCACGCCTGGCCGGAGGAGGGCCTCAGATGGGTGGCGGTGCCGCGCAAGTCGGCGCCGGGCCTCGACGCGCTACTGCGCTGGGCGTTCGAGCTCGGCGCGTCGCGCATCGCGTTCTCGACCGGCAAGCCGGTGAAGCTGCGGGTGCACGGGCGCAACCACTTCGTCACGCGCGGCGCGCTGGACGAGCGTGAGGTCGCCGACGTCACCAACCACCTCTACGGCTCGGACGGCATCGCCCGCCTGCAGAACGGCTCGGACTTCGACGTGGCCTACGAGATCGCGGTGGACCGCACCACCCGGCTGCGCTTCCGCCTCAACGCCACGCCGACCCGCACCAGCCGCCACTTCGGCGTCAACATCGTCCTGCGTCCGATCGCCGACATGCCGACGACGCTCGCAGAGCAGCACGTCGAGGCCGGCATTCTCGGCGCATGCCGCCCGAAGAACGGCATGGTGCTGGTCGGCGGCGGCGTCGGCTCCGGCAAGTCGACGCTGATCGCCGGCATGACCGTGGCCAAGCTGCTCGACCCCGACGAGCACTACGACATCGTCGAGGCAGCCGCGCCGATCGAGTTCCTGCTGGAGCGGATCCAAGGCCCCTCGTCGTCGATCGACCAGACGGAGATCCCGCGCGACCTGCCGACCTTCGAGGCGTTCATCCGCGGCTGCTGGCGGCGCGAGCCCACGGACATCATCGTCGGCGAGTGCCGCGACGGCCCGACCATGGCGGCGGCGGTCAACGCTGCGATGGCCGGCTCGGCGCTCACCACCACCATTCACGTCAACTCGGTGAAGCTCACCGTGCAGCGGGTGATCAGCCTGTTGCCGGCGGACGAGCGGGCCAACCTGGTCAACGCGCTCGGCCAGTCGCTGCGCCTGGTGATCAACCAGCGCCTGGCGCCGTCCACCGACGGCAGGCGCACGGCGCTGCGCGAGTTCCTGGTGTTCGACGCGGCGCTCCGTCGCAAGATGCAGGCGGCCGACCCGTCCGAGTGGCCGGACCTGGCGCAGCGCGCGCTGGACGGCCAGGGCCAGTCGTACCCCGCCGCCATCCAGGCCGCCCTGGAGCAGGGGCGCATCACCGAGCAGACCGCGGCGGCCGAACTCAAGCGCGAGGACGCCTGAGATGTGGCGCTACACGGGCAAGCCGGTGCTGCTTGCGATCCTCGACGCCCGCGCCTGCCTGCCGCTGCTGGCGGTCGTGGTGTACTGGAGCTGGACCACCCTCTACATCGCCGTGGTCGGCACCGCGTTCTTCGGCACGATCTCCTACTTCGGGCTGACCGTGCCGGCGATCGGCCGCGTGCTGCGCCGCCGCCTGGTGGGCCGCGTGCGCCCTGCCGTGCCCGCCTGGCGGCGGCGGCGGCTCGCGTGAGCGGAGCGGTCGACCTCCTGGCCGTGGGCCGCGCCGTGCGGGCCTGGTTCGAGTACGCCGGCACCGCGTTGGAGCTGCGCGACCGGGCGACCGGGGAGGTGCCGCCGATGCCCGCCACGCTGGCCGGCGACCCCTCGGGGCTGCTGCCGGTGTTCCTGGTCGCCGGCGAGGCGGTGTGGCGCGAGGCGACCGGGCATGGCTTCGGGCTGCGCGTCCGCCGCGACCCCGCGGCCCTGCTGGGCTACCGGGCGGAGGGCATCGGCGACGGGACGTTCTGCACGGTGGTGCTGTCCACGATGGAGGCCGTCGCGCAGGCGCAGGACGGGCAGCCCGGCCCGCTGCTGGTCAACGGGCTGTGCGGCGCGGTGTGGCAGGCCGTGCTGGAGCGCGCCGGCCATCCTGGCCTGCCGGCGGGTGCGCCGGCCGCACCGGCCGCCAGGCCGCCCGCCCCCGGCGATGGGGCGCGTCCTTGATCCGCCGCGCGCTCCCTCTCGGCATCGCCGCACTGGCGTCCTGCCCGCTTCCTCCGGCCGCCCACGCTGCTGACGCGCCGGTTGCGGCCGAGGCGCGGATGCGCGGCTGCCTGACCGCTGCCGCCTCGGCGCACCGCGTGCCGCCGGCGATGCTGGTGGTCCTGCTCACGGTGGAGGACGGCACGCTCGGCCGCGTCACCCGGAACACAAACGGCACCGTGGACATTGGCCCCCTGCAGGTCAACACCGTCTGGGTGCCGCGGGTCGCGGCGCACTGGGGCACGGCACCGGCCACGGCTTACGCCGCACTGCGCGACAACCTGTGCGCCAACCTTGAAGCCGGCGCCTGGATCCTGCGCCAGGGCATGGACGAGGCGCGCGGCGACTTCTGGGGCGGGGTGGGCGCCTACCATTCCCACAATCCTGGCTACAAGGCGCTCTACCTGCGCAAGGTGCTGGACGCCATCCGGCGGCTGCAAGCCCAGGCGCAGCAGGTGCCCGGCGCAGCAGGCGCTTCCGGAACCCCGGACCCTGCCGTCCCTGCCCACCTGGCGACACGGGACTAGGGCAGTGCCCCCCTCGCAACAGGGCCGGCCGAGCCGGCCGTCCAACGACGACACCGCCCTGGTCTGCTGTTTCGTGGTCGTGTTCGGCCTCGGGTTCTTTGGTTGGCTCCTGTGGAGCAGCCACCACACGGAGATCAGCGCCGGCTTCGTGCAGGCCGCGCACTGGCACATCCGGGCGCTGCAACGCTTCACTGCCGCGCACGACGGGCTGGACGCCCGCATGCTCAGGGCCGATCCCGCGCGCATGACGCCCGCCAAGCTGTGGGAGGTCGCCGGCGTCGTCGGCGGCGTGTTCCGCTGGCCGGTGGCCCTGCTGCTCGCTGGCCTCGGCGTCCTGTGCTTCTTCCGGGCCGCGCCGGCGCGCTTCACCCGCAAGCTCGACCTGCTCGGCCTCAAGCGCGAGCAGGCCAGGACGTTCCGCACCACGGCCGCCTTCGTCGAGCGCCAGCTCGGCCTGGTGCCGCCCCGCGACGGCGAGCCCCGCCCGGCCGACCCGGCGCTGCACCCGGACGAGTGGATCGCGCGCTATGCCGCCGCCGCGGGCGGCGGCTACGACGCGGCGCGGGCGCAGGCCGAGCTGGCCCGCCAGCTCGGGCCGCTGTGGCAGGGCGTCGCCCACGCCGCCGGGCACGTGCGCGTGCTCTACGTGGCCTTCGCGCTGCACCTTGCCGGGCGCCGGGACGCCTCGCTCGCCCTGCTCGGCGACATGGCCGAGGCGCTGGCGGCGCCTGCGCCCGGCGAAGGCCCGGGCGGGCCGGAACAGCCGCTCGGCCTGCCGCGCGCCCTCGCCCGCTTTGCCGACGCGGAGCTGCGCGACCCCGAGCTGGCGGGTCCGGCCGCGGCGGCGGCGTCACGGCACGGCTACACGGCCCCGGCGCTGATGACCCTGCTCACCGAAGCGCGGCGCCGCACGGGCGTGCTGGCGCCGGCGCAGTTCAACAGCCTCAAGCTGGTCGACCGCCGGCTCTGGTACGCCCTGCACTCGCTCGGCTTCCCGGCGGAGGGCCTGGGCCAGCACCCGCACCCCAACCCGCTGGTCGAGGCCATCGGCGCCCGCGACCACTGGGCGGCGGAGTGCCTGGCCGGCGGCCCGCTGCTGCTGCCGGCGGTCGAACGCGCCGCGCGCTCCGTTCGCGCCGCGGCCGGCGATGCTGGCGGCACCCCCAAGAAGGACCAGCCATGACCGTCGCTTTCCCGCACCCGATGAACTCGTTCACCTGCGACGCCGACACGCTCTCCGCCCTGTTGGTCAGCCTGTTGGACGACCCCTGCCCAAGCAGCGGCGACAGTTTTTGGACCGCCCGGACGGTCCGGCTCATCCGGATCACGGCCCCCGTGCTGGCCTGGGTGCGGGACCATGAGGGCGTCCCGCTCCACATGGAGCAGATCTACTGCGCGTGCGAACTGCGCAGCATGGTCCTGCTCTCCACCCGGAAGCTGTTCCGCGTGCGCGACTGGGGCACCTGCACGGTCAGGGAGGCGCCGGTCCCGGACATTCCCGAGGCGCTGCTGCAGCCCTTGCAGGCCTACCTCGGCGGGCTGCCCGGTTTCGACCCGGCCGTTCCCTATGAAGCCCAGGGGACGCAGGCGCACGAGCAGCATTCCTACGCCACGTTCTTCCTCGCCCGGCTCTGTCTCCATGGCGGAACCGCCCGCACCGAAGCGTGACGCGATCCAGGAGCCAGCCATGACCGTCCCAAATGTCAGCCTCCTGCACGGTGCCGACCATCCTGTCCCGGCATCCGGCCCCTCGGCTGAGGGCGCGGCGCACCTGCACCTGTCCGGCCCCGTACAGGTCCACGTCCACTTCGGCCCGCCGCCGCAGGCCACAGCGCCAGCCCCGGCCACGAGCCCGCGCCGCCACCCTGTCGCACTTGCCCTGCTTGGCCTCGCGCTCGCCGGCGGCGGCTACCTGGCCGGGTCGCGCCATCCTGAGCTGCCGGCCAACGCTGGCGCGGCGGCGTTGGCCCCGCCCGCAACGCTGCCTCCGCTGCCGGACGTGTCGCCTCCCGCCATGCCCCAAAGGGCCGGCGAACTCCCGCCGGCCCTGCAACAGCAGCTTGCGCGCGCCCCGGTCGTGACCCCGCCTCCGGGCGGCGCGGTGGCACCCGCCCGCAACCCGTTCGGCCTGGGGAACTAGGCCATGGGCACGGCCGCAGAACGGAACTGGTGCGAGATCGCGGCCCGCCAGGGCACGCGCGTGCTGCGGTTGCGCCTGGCGCTGCGGATCCTGCGCACCTGGAGCGGCGGCGAGCCGCGCTCCGCCGCCGTCGCCGCGGTCGTCCACCGCTGGATCGACGCCGGCATGGACGGGCCGGTGCCCTGGCCGGACGACCCGGCGTTCGGGCGTTGGGCGGCCCGCCGGGGCATCGGCAACGTCGGCGGCCACGTCGGCTACGTCAGCCAGTTCGCCGCCGCGTCCCCCGTGACCGGGACGATGCACTGATGATCCCCCGCGAGATCTCCGGCCCGCAGGAGCGCTTCGAGCGCAGGGGCGAGCAGGCGCTGCGCGACATCCGGCCGCTGTCGGTCCGGCTGTCGCTCTGGCTGCGCGGCCAGGCGTCCGGCCTGGTGCTGGGCGGCATGGCCGGCACGACCGTGCTCGTCCCGGCGGTGTTCGACCTCACGCTTGCGGCCGGCACCCTCTACGCGGCCTGGGTGCTGACGGCGCGGGTCGAGGCGCCGATCCGCCTGCCCCGCAGCGCCCGCCGCCGCGACTGGAGCGACCCCGACCCCAAAACGCGCAAGCCGCGCCGGGCGTCCGCCGACTACTTCGTGGGCTGGTGCGCGCTCACCGGCAAGGAGATCTGGATCAACCACGAGGACCAGCGCCAGCACGGCACCATCCCCGGCACCACCGGCTCGGGCAAGACCACGACCCTCATGAGCAGCAACGCCAACCCGCTGACCCAGGGCAGCGGCTTCTGCGTGGTGGACGGCAAGGCCAACAGCGAACTCTACGGCCAGGCCTACGTCCTCGTGCGCAGCTTCGGCCGCGAGGACGACATAAGGGTGCTGAACCTGCTCACCGCCAGCCAGCCGGCAGAGGCGCTCGCGCACGGCTACAACCCGCTCAAGCAGACCAACAGCTTCAACCCATTCGCCACCGGCAACGCCGACGCGCTGCACGAGCTGCTGGTCAGCCAGCTCGGCGAGGCGCCGTCCAACGACACCAACGGCGTGTTCCGCGACCGCGCCGTCGCCTTGATCGGCACGCTGGCGCCGGTGCTGGTGTGGATGCGCGACCACAAGGGCGTCTCGATCAACATCGAGAAGATCCGCTTCATGGTGGAGCTGCGCAGCATCTGGATGCTCGCCAAGCACAGGGCGTTCCTGGTCCGCGACCCCGTCACCAACGTGGTCAGCGAGATCGCGGTGCCCGAGATGCCGGCTGACCTGATCTACCCCTTGGAGGCCTACCTCGGCGAGATACCGGGCTACGACACCACCCTGCCGTACAACGCGCAGAAGTCGGACGAGCCGTCCAAGCAGCACGGCTTCGCCATCTTCTACTTCACCAAGACCTTCACCCAGCTCGCCGTCAGCCTCGGCCACATCTTCAAGGTTGAGACTGGCGACATCGACATGCGCGACATCGTCATGAACCGCCGCGTGCTGCTCGTGAACCTCCCGGCGCTGCAAGGGTCGGACGCGACGCTCGCCGCCCTCGGCCGCATCGTCGTCGCCTCCCTGCGGGCCATGATGGCGCAGCTGCTCGGCGCCAAGCTGGAAGGCGACCCGCGCGAGATCTTCGCCCACAAGCCGGGCATGGGTGTCGGCGCCTTTTGCGTCGACTTCGACGAGGTCGGCTACTACGCGACCGCCGGCATGGACCGCATGCTCGCCATGGGGCGCGGCATTAACATGGCCTTCCGCATCGCCATGCAGGAGCTGGGCGGCATCTACGCCACGCTGGGCGAGAAGATGTACTCCCTGCTCGGCAACGCCAACCTCACCTCGGCCATGCGCCAGCAGGATTCGGGTCGCACCTGGGAGTGGCTGCAGAAGACCGCGGGCCAGACCTCGGTGATGCAGGCCACCTCCTACCAGGGCGGCGGGCTGGACGGCGCCTACCGCGAGGGCCACACCGCGGACCTGCGCCAGGTCAGCCGGGTCGACTGGCAGGACTTCCAGAACATGCTGCCGGGCGAGGCGATCGTGATGTTCGGCGGCCGGCGCATCTACGCCAGGCTGTTCCACCACCCGCTGGAGATCACCGGGCGCCCGCGGCTGTGCCGGACGCTCATGCTCGACCCTCCGGACCTGCTGGAGGTGCGCGCTGCGTCCGACCGCGTGGCGCACGTGCGGGAGCGGATCAAGATGGGCCTGCACTCCGACGCGCCGCCCGCGCAGCCCGCGGGCGTGCTGGACGCGCTGGTCACGACGCTCAGGGACCGCTCGGCAGCGGGTGGTGCGGCGCAGGACTGCATCGCCGCCGCGTTCGGGGCGGTGGGCCGGCTCCTCGAAGCCGAGGAGCGTGCCCGCAAGGCGGCGGATGACCCCGGAAGCCCGCCCGCCACCGGCACGGCTGCGGGTGGCGGCGAGGACGACGGAGCGGACGGGGATGCGCCGGATGCGGCCACCGCCGCGGCCGAGCTGGAGCAGCAGCCCGTCACCGAGTTCACGCCCATGCTGGACGTCACGGCCGCGGCCCGTCCCGTAGGCGCCGGCCCCGCTTCCCGTCCGCAGGAGCCGGTCGACGCCAAGCTCCTCTCCGACCTGGCCGCGATCGAGGTCGCCGTAGGCGCGTCGAAGCCCATGGCCCGCGCCAGCGCGCAGGCTGCCCTGGGCGCCCGCGACGCCGCCCTGGCCGCCATCGTCCTGCCGGCCCCGCCGCCCATGTCGGACGCCGAACTGCGGGGGCGGCTGCAACGCCTTGCCGCACAGCTTGGACCGTCGAGCCAAGGCGGGACCGGGGACGAGGACCGGGGCGGGCGGCAGGAGGCGGCAGAGTGACGGCCGGCCACGCTGGTGGCTTCGCCGCCAACACGCACAAGGAGACGCCCAGCATGCGGGAACCAGCAATCGGAGCGGAAACCATTCAGCCACCCCGTCCGAAGCACGAAATTCCCAAGCACTTGGAGTCCTGCCGCATCGTCGGCACGTCGCATCGGGAGCCAGGCGAAGCCTGGCCCCACATGCGGGCGATCTCCAAGGCCGATCCGGCTTGCCTCCCCATCTTGTCGGATGGACAGCGGGACGCCCCGCTCATCGAAGGTTCCGGATGCTTGCGCCCGCCTGGCCACGGCGATGAACATGGAGACGGCTTTGCCTGTCCGCCTGTCTGGGGTAGCCTGACAGTCCCCTGGCCTGGCAAGCCGTCACCGTGACCCTCCTGCGAAGAGCCTCTTTCATGCGCCTTGCGCTTGCCTCCCTCGCCGCCGCAGCCGCCCTCATGGTTCCGCCTGCACCGGCCCAGGAGATGGACTTCACCGGGCAGAGGCCGGTCTGGGCCAACGGCCCCGGCCTGGAGTGCCGCGAGACCAGGCACCCGACGTACGGCTACGCCGCACCTTCGCTGACGGCGCCGCGGGTGATCACGTTCAACCTCGTCGTCCCCGTCACCGGCCCGGCGGTCAGGGGCTTCCTGCCGGCGGTGCTGCGCGACGGGCGCCAGGTCTGGGTGCTCGCGGCCGACACCCTGCGCAACAGCCGCTACCGCTCCTGCTTCGTGCGCCGCCTGCGGGACGGCCGCCTGCTCTACTCGTCGCACGACCGCATCCAGGGCGACTGACCGGCCGGCTTGCCGCAGGCGGAGCGTGGCGACGGCATGGCCCTGGCATGCCGCTTGGCCCCGCCGTTGTCGCCACGGCGGGTCCGTTTTCGCCATCACAAGCGAGGTTGAGCGCTCCAAGCCAGGAGTCCTCACGTGTCAACGTCGACAGAGCCAACATCACTCAACACCGCACCTTCCGCCTGCCCCGCCGGCAACCGCCCAGGCAGCGTCGCCACGGGGGGCGGCCAGGCCATCGGGCCCGCCCCTGACACCCGGAGGCCTGGCAGGGCGCCCCAGAGTCCTCTCAAGCGAGCAGCCCACGGGGCCAGGCAAAACCTCTGCGGAGCGCAACCATGAGCACCGCAGGCCAGATCGACCCGGCCTCCCTCAAGCTGACGTTCGACGACGAGTTCAACAACCTTTCCAGCTCCCCGGACGGATCGAGCGGGACCTGGACGACAACCTACCCCTTCGGCGGCGAGGCGGCGCGCACGCTGCCGGCCAACAACGAGGCCGAGTACTACTCGGACCCTTCGGTGGGCGAGAACCCGTTCTCGGTCAACAACGGGGTGCTGACGATCAGCGCCACGCCGGCCGCGCCAGGGTCCAACCCCTACGGCCTGCCCTACGACTCCGGGGTGATCTCGACCCATGACAGCTTTGCCCAGCAGTACGGCTACTTCGAGATGCGGGCGCAGCTGCCGGCCGGCGCCGGGCTGTGGCCCGCGTTCTGGATGATCCCGAAGAACGATTCGTTCTCGTCCGAGCTCGACGTGCTGGAGCAGCTCGGCAACGATCCCAAGACGATCTACCAGACCGTCCACGACTGGGCCGGCGGCGACGCCGCGACCGGCCAGAAGATTTCGGCCGTGACGGACACGTCGGCCGGGTTTCACACCTACGGGGTCGACTGGGAGCCGGACACGACGACGTTCTACGAGGACGGCAAGGCGCTGGGGAGCGTCACGACGCCGGCCAGCATGAAGACACCGATGATCATGATGGCGAACCTGGCCGTGGGCGGCGCGGGCAGCTGGCCGGGTGCGCCGGACGGGTCCACCAAGTTCCCAGCGCAAATGCAGGTCGACTACATCCGGGCCTACGCGACCGCGAACACGGTCGGCGTCAGCGGCCGTGCGGCGCTGGCCGATGGAGGGGCGGCGCCCTCCCCTGCCCCGGCCACCATGGCCCCGGCATCAACCTCCCTCCCGGCTTCCACTACGCCCGCCACCCCATCGAACGAGGCCACCATGAGCAGCGCCACGCCCACCTCCGTCGCCCCCGCTTCGACCACCACCCCGCCGACGACGCCGCCGGCAACCGGAGCGAACCCCAGCGGCAGCGCGGGCACACCGGGCGCAACCGGCAGCACGGCTCCGACCCCGGCGTCCGACCTGTCGACCACGCTGCCTGTCTCGCCGCTGATCCCGGCCAGCCCCGGCCCTGCACCCAAGTCCGGCACCGTCCAGATCAGCCTGGGCAACGACACCGGCCAGGTTGTCACCGGCGGCGAGTTCGGCCTGGCGACCACCATGGGCACGCCCGACCATGGCTACGCCTCCTATGCCGACCCGACCTTCCAGGCGCTCGCGAACCAGTATCCCACGGACCTGCTGCGGCACAACTGGGAGCTGAACACCATGATGGACATCATGTTCCCCACGCGGGCCTCGGCGTCGACGCCGGACTACTCGCACATCGACACCTACCTGAACCAGCAGGGCAACCTGAAGGACTTCTTCAACAACAAGACCGCCACGCAGATCGTCACGCTGGGCTTCCCGTCGTGGCTCAACATCGCCGACCCCGCCGACCAGGCCCTGTTTGGCAAGATGGTGGCGGGCATCGCCCAGCACTTCATCGCCAAGGGCGAGCCGGTCAACAACTACGAGCTGGTCAACGAGCCGGACGGCCACGAGAACGTCACGGACATGGCCAACACGTTCAACGTGGTGGCGCAGGCGCTGAAGTCCGTCGACCCCACCTACAAGCTCGGCGGCCTGACCGAGAGCTTCGCCAACCCCGGCGACCTCAAGACGTTCTTCCAGATCGCCGGCCCGAACATCGGTTTCGTGTCCTGGCACCAGTACGTGACCGGCGACAGCACGAGCAAGTCGTCCCAGCAGGAGGTCACGGACGGCATGACCACCGTGCAGGCGAGCGCGCAGACCGTGCGCGCCGAGATGCAGGCGGCGGGTATCCCCGACAGCGTGCCGATGTTCCTCGGCGAGTACAACGTCGACGGCGGCAACTACAGCGACCCGAACAACGGCAACATGGTGGGCGCGGTCGCGGCGGCGGCCACGACCTACGGCATCGTCCACAGCAACGCCAACATGACCATGGGCGCGTTGTGGGACGTGCAGAACGACAGCAGTTACTCGATCTTCGGCTCGCAGGGGAACTACGCGATCGACTCGGTGGGCATCGTGCTCGGGGACCTCACGGCGTACATGCCCGGCAACCTCGTGCAGACGACGATGCCCGGCGACACGCCGGGCCTGGTCGGCTACACCACGGAGGACAACCAGAAGTTCTCGACCGCCTTGATCGACACCAACCTGTCGCAGGGCTACACGGTCGACCTCAGCAAGGACGGCCTGCCCACGGCCGGCCTGGTCGAGGTGGAGGTCAGCCCTGCCAACCCGCAGGGCAGCAAGGCAGCGATCACCGACCTGTCTCATGTCTATGTCGCAGCCGGCAGCGTGGTGATCATCAGCGACGAAACCCCGCACGGCGGCACGGAGCTGAACGGGACGACCTCCACCGCCCCGATGCCCCCGCCTGTTTCGCCATCTGCGGCCGGCACCACGCCGGGCAACACCGCCGGCAGCGCCAACCAAGGCGTCAGCACGGCCACAGGCGGGGCTGCGGGGACGACGACATCCCCGCCCGCCAGCAGCACGATGCCGGCCAACACCGACAACTCTGACTCGGGCGGCACCGCGACCCCGCCCGCACCGGCTGCAAGCAGCGGGACGACGCCAGGCAACACCGATGCGGGCAGGGCCAACCCTGGCGGCAGCACGGCGACGCCTGCGGCCGGGACAGGGCCAGGCGACACCACGGTCCCGGGCGGGGCTGCGGCGACGCCGGCACCCCCGCTTCCCAGCACCCCGTCCCCCGACGCAACGGCCTCCGCGAACAACACCGGCGCCAATCCCGCCCCAGGGCCTGTCGCGGCCCCGCCAACGGTCGGCACTGGCCCTGAGACCATGGTCCTCAACCTGTCCGAGGACGCCTACAGGGGCGACGCGCAGTTCGTCCTCACCGTCGACGGCAAGCAGGTCGGCCCGGCGCAGAGCGTGACGGCCCTGCACGGCGCCGGCCAGTCGGAAGCCTTCACGTTCCAGGGCAACTGGGGCGCGGGCAGCCACCAGTTCGGCGTGAGTTTCGTCAACGACCTCTGGGACGGCTCGCCTGCGGCCGACCGCAACCTCTACATCGACAGCGCGGCCTACGACGGGGTCCAGGTCGGGAACGCGATCGAGCTGCGGACCAACAGCACGGTGCCCCTCGGCACGGCGCCCATCCCGCAGCCGGCGTCCCAAGTTCCTGGCGCCGGCCAAGGCGGGACCACCGCCACCCCTGTTGCGGGCGGGCCGGCTGCCCCGCCCACGGTCGGCGCCGGGCCGGACAGCGTGACGCTGAACCTGTCCGAGGACGCCTACAGGGGCGACGCGCAGTTCGTCCTCACCGTCGACGGCAAGCAGGCCGGCCTGGCGCAGAGCGTGACGGCCCTGCACGGCGCCGGCCAGTCGGAAGCCTTCACGTTCCAGGGCAACTGGGGCACGGGCAGCCACCAGTTCGGCGTGAGCTTCGTCAACGACCTCTGGGACGGCTCGCCTGCGGCCGACCGCAACCTCTACATCGACAGCGCGACCTACGACGGGGGCCGGGTCGAGAACCCGGTCGCGCTGCTGACCGACAGCACGGCGCAGTTCGGCAGCGCGTCGTTCTCCGAACCGCCCTCCCAGCCGTCCGGCCCCACCCAACCCACGACCACGGACCCTGCCGCGCAGCCCATCGTCACGAGCCAGTCCGCCGCGGGCCAGAACAACCCGGCCGCAGGGCCGGGCACTCCCGCTCCCGGAAGCCCTGCGCCACCCCCTCCACCCCAGCCGTCCAGCGGCACGGCCGCGCCCAACGGCACGCAGGCCCTGGCCTTCGGGCCGGGCACGCAGAGCATGTCGTTCGCCACCCCGCAGAACCTGACCATCACGGGCGGACCAGGCGCGGACACCGTTACCGCGACGGCCGGCACGAACACGTTCATCGCCGGCGCCGGATCGATGGACATCACCGGCGGGTCCGGCGCGTCGGACTTCATCCTCCATGCCGGCAGCGGCACGCTGGCCATCGAGGACTTCCTGGCCGCCAAGGGCGACGTGCTGACCGTGGACAAGGCCCTGCAGCCCAGCTTCAAGCAGGCGTCCGACGGCCATGGCGGGACGTTGCTGACCTTCGGGGCGAACCAGGGCAGCATCGACCTGGTCGGCGTGGCGTCCATCACCCCGTCCAGCGTGACCTTCGCCTAGCAGGGGCGGAGCGGAGGGGTGCCCGCCCGCCGGCGGCAAGCTTGGGCGGGCACGCTGAAGTGCGGGCGCGGTCCCGGACGGCGGCACCGTCCACCCAAAGGCCTGGCCTGACCAGCTTTCCAAAGGGAGCAGGCCAGGCCCCGCCGACCCGGGTCCTCTGCTCCCGTTCGCGCCATGCCGGGCGATGACGAGTGCACGAACCAAGGAGCGTTCCATGCCTCGCAAACGCCAGTGGGGGACAGCCCCATGAACCACGCCCGCATCGTCCGCGCGGACGGCACCGGGCCGCGACCCTGGGGCGCTGCTGCGCCGGTGCCGCGCGGCAGCAGCCGCTTCCTTTCCCCCCATGCAGGTAGCCCAACATGATCCCTTTGTCCCAGAACAGCCTCACCGCCCGGTCCATCAGCGCCAAGATGGCGCGCAGGCAGGAGCGCTACGCCAGCACGCTCAGCACCTCCTACCTCTACCAGGCTCCGAAGCCGCCCGTGCCGCCTCCCGAAGCCCGCCGGCCGGCACCGGCGGACCCTGCGCCGCCGCCTGGGGCGCGCCGGCAGCCTCCCGCGGCCCCTGCGCCGGCCTCTGCCCCGCGCCCGTCCGGGGAGTCGCTGGCTGCGCGGCACGACATCCCCACGCCGCAGTCGCTGTTCGAGCTCCTCCGCGGCGCCGAGGCGGACCCGGACCTGCACGGCGTCGGCACGCCCTTTCCCGGAACGCGGCGCGGCCTCCCGGACCCGCAGCCTGTGGCCGGCCCGGCCGCGCGGCACCGGCTGCGCAACGCGGTGCTCAGCGGCACGGCGGCCCTGGCGCTGTACGGCGTCGCGGGCGGCAGCATGTACTACGCATGGGTCCACCGGGGCCTGGTGGACGCGGCGACCAGCGCTCCTGTCCTGGACAGCCGCGCCCTGCCGGCGGCTGCACCGCCGCTGGGGCTGGCTGACCCGGCCGGCGTGGCTGAGGCACCCGCCCCTGCGCTGGCGAAGGCAACCGTCCCGCAGCCCACGCAAGCCGGAACGGCCGCGCCGGCGGCGGCGCCACTCGTCCCACCGGCCGCGGCGGAACCCAGGCCAGCCCCCCCTCAAGCTGAGGCGCCGCTCCTGCCAGCGGTGCCGCCCGCACCGGCAGCCAAGCCGTCCGGAGCGGGCGCACCGGTCTCGCCGGCACCCGTGCCGGCCATCACGGTCACAGTCAAGCCTATGCCAGGCCGGGCAGAAACGCCGGCAACCGCAGCATTCAAGCCGGCCGAAGCGGCGGCGCCCGGCTCTTGGTCCGCATGGCTGCTGGACGATCCGCTGGCCCCGGCCCCGCCCCGCCCCGCCCCGCACCGGAGCGGGCAGCGGCGCCGCCCAAGCCCGTTGAGGCCGCCGCAACGCCTCCTGCGCCGGCAGCCCCGGCCGACGCGCCAAGCGGTGCAGCGGCTCTGCCGCGTGGGTCCAGCAGCGCGCAGCAGTTGAGCAGCACGTTGGCGCTGGTGAGCCAGATTGCGCAGCTCATGCACGACATGCACGACGAGAACGTCAAGTACCGCGCGCAGATGACGACGCTGACCAATGCCGTCCAGGCCAAGACGACCGACATCGAGCGGCGGCTGCGGCTCGCGGAGGCCCGCAGCTCCATCCCGGCCGCCGTCGACGCCGGCAGGGAACCGGCTCCGGCGCCTGCCGAGCCGGACCAGGACCCCGCCGCTGTTGGCGGGGCTCGTTTGCCTGTCCGGCAGGGACTTCGCACCAAAAATCCTGTCGTGCTGAGATGCTAACCAGGCGTAAGGCAGCGCTGATCCGGCGTAGCTGAGCAACGTTTGTTCGCGAATGTCAGAGGCGTGCGTCATGGTTCCTTCCGCTTGTAAGCTTTTCACCGGGATCGACGATCCGCGGGTTGTTGGCCGGATCACCCACAGCCTGGCGGAGATCCTGTTCGCGGCGCTCTGTGCCACGCTGTGCGGGTTCGGGTGCTGCGACGGCTACGCGCAGTTCGCCAGGGCCAAGGTCGACTTCTTGCGCCGCTACCTGCCCTATGAGGGCGGCACGCCGTCCCACGACACGTTCGGGCGACTGCTCCGGCTCATCAAGCCGGAACAGTTCGAGGCGGTGCTCGCCGACCTCGCCCGGCGTGTCACCGCAGGCTCTGCGGGCCACGTCGCCATCGACGGCAAGACCGTGCGGGGCAGCGCGGATGTGGCGCGCGGCGTCCGAGCCCTACACCTGCTGCACGCGTTCGCCACCGACGTCGGCCTGTGCATCGGCCAGGTCGCCGTGGACGGCAAGTCCAACGAGATCACGGCCCTTCCGGAGTTGCTCAAGCTGCTGGACCTGCGCGGACGCGACGTGACGATGGACGCGATGCACACCCAGCGCGCCAGCGCCAAGCTGCTGCACGAGGCCGGAGCGCACTACGTCATGGCCCTGAAAGGCAACCAGCCGACGCTGCTCGACGACGTGCGGACGGCCCTCGGTCACCCGCTCGTGCCCGTCCTGGAGCACGAGGAAACCAACGTCGGGCACGGCCGGGTGGAAACGCGTGCGGCGCGCGTCTCCACCGACGTCGCCGTGCTGGCCCACCACTGCTGGCCCGGCCTTGCGGCTGTCGGCCGCGTGGACCGCACCCGCATCTGCAAGCGGACCGGTGCGACAACGACGGAAAGCCAGCTCTACCTGCTTGGACACGCCTACACGCCCGAGCGCCTGCTCGCCCTGTCGCGCGTTCATTGGGCTGTTGAGAACAACCTGCATTGGGTCCTCGACGTGACCATGAACGAAGACGCGTCGCTTGTGCGGCGCGACCACGGCCCGCGTAACCGCGCGACGCTCAAGCGCGTGGCGCTCAACGCCGTCCGCATCGTCACGGGCAAGAACTCCATCCGCCACACCATGCGAGACGCAGTACTCGATGTGCGCGTTCTCGCCGACATCCTCAACCATATGCCCGTCGCTTGATGCGAAATCCCTGGCCTGTCCGGACGGCGTCCGCGCCGCGCAGCGTGCGCGACTACCGCATCCGGAGGGCGTCGTACAACTATGCGGTGCTGGTTGACCTGAGCGCCCCGCCGGACCAGGCCGTGCCGCGCGAGGTCGTGGTGGGCGACCAGGTGCCCGGCGTTGGCCGGGTGACGGCCATCGCGGTCCGGGGCGGCGTGTGGGTGGTGCAAACCGACCACGGCGTGATCCAGTAGGGCGTGCCGTTCCCTGCTCCTGCCGGCCAAGGGGGCTGCCAGGAGCAGGCGTTCGCGCCATGCCGGGCGACGATGGGCGCCCGGACCAAGGAGCGTTCCATGCCTTGCAAACTCCCGTGGGGGACAGCCCCATGAACCACGCCCGCTTCGTCACGCCCGGCGGCTCCCACACCGTCCGTGCGGACGGCACCGGGCCGCTACCCTGGGCCGCTGCCGCTGCTGCGCCGATGCTGCACCTGCTCCCCACGCTCCGTGCCGAGGGCGGCACCGCCGCTGCCTGCCCCACCCCGCACGTCAGCTGCACAGCGGCCATCCTCTACCCGGCCACGCGCTGGCAGATGCCGCAGGAGGCGCTGGTCGTCCGCCAACTACTGCCCAACCTGCGCTTCCTGGTGGCCGGCACACTGAACAACAGGCGCGGCTTCATGGTGCCGCTGCCGCCCACGCTGCCCGAGGAGGTCGTGGTCCGGTTCGAGTGGCGCCTTGCCGATGCCGCGCAGGCTGCCGCGGCGCAGGGCCGGGACACTGCCAACGCCGTGGTCGTCGACCACGTGATCCGGCTGCGTCTCCGGCCCACCGGGCGCGGCCAGGTGTTCTCCATGGACACCGCAGCTTGGCCCGACACGGGCGACGCAGCCCTGGCCCCGTGCGAGGTGCAGCCCTTTGCGGTGCTGAACGGGGACAGCTTGCAGGGGGCGCGGCGGAGCCGTGTCCTGGTGCTGCACGACCCTGCGACAGGCACCTTGCTGCTGGACGAGTCCCTCGACATGCCCGGCATCCCGCTCAGCGAGATCTGGACTTTGTCCAAGTTCGAGCGCGAGCAGCTGCACGAGGCCGGGCAGACCGTCCGCTTCGATCCGGCCTCCTCCGACACGCTGGCGCACCGCGCCAACGCCTGCGCCGAGATGCCGCCCGGTGTCCTGGTCGAAGCCGTCCGGCTTGCGCGGGACGTTCCCTTCGGGGAAGGCACTCCCTACGCCGGGAGCGTGGCGGCCTGCGAGCGGCACCCTGCCCTGCTCGCCCTGTGCGGCTGGTGGAACGGCAACGCGCCCGAGCCGCTGCACCGCCGCGCCGGCCTGTGCGGGATCGACGTGCGGGTGCGCGACGACGGCGAATACTGGCACGCCTGCCACGAGACCTCGAATCGGGCGGTGGACTACCCAGTGAAGACACCGGAGATCGCCGCCCGCGTCGGCGACGTGGTGCTGGTCGAGTTTCACCAGGGCCAGCACGCCGCCACGTTCACCGGGGGGCGCGGCTGCGAGCTGTGGGACGTCGCCGGGAACCCCTGGCAGACGACGGGCGTCTCCGAGGGCGAGGTCCGGTCCGGAGCCTCCGACGAGGGCTGGTTCCTGCTGTCCGGCCTCGCCGCCTTCCCGGAGCGCTTTCCCGTGGCCTGGAAGTGGCTCATCGGCGATGACATCCCGTATCCATGGGACCAATGCGCGGCCTCCCCGCCGTCCGCCGGGCCAGGCAGCCACACGCTCGTGGACCGGGACAGGCCCGGGCGCGCGGCGCCTGGCCTTATCGGCGGGTGCCAAGGACGTGACCTCCTTCCGCGTGTTGGCCTGGGCAGGATGCTGCTGCGGGCTTGCGCTCACATGGCCAGTTTGGTTGACAGGCGGCGCGCATCGTCACCGCCGCCCGCGCCCTGCCAGGCGGCGGTCGGCGCCCCGGTCCAGGAGTAACACCGTGGCTCACCACCTGGTCATGCCTCCCCTCGCCATCCCCGCACCAAGCCGGCCAGGCCGGCAAGCACCGCTTGGTCCTGGACCGCAAACTATTTACGAAGTCGCATTGAAACTCCATAAGCGCGCATGGACGCCGCGGGGTGACGCCTTGAAGCAGGCCGGCTTGCCGGACGACGAGGCCCTGCCGTTGATCGAGGAGGCGCTCGCGCGCCGGCCGTCCCGGTCCTTCGGGCCGAGCCTGGAGCGCCAGTATGAAGCGCGCCGCGGCCCGGCCCGGCGTGGCCGCATGGCCATCGCCCTCTCCGTCACCGCGGCGGGGGTCATGGCCGCTTCGGCGCTGGACTGGGTGGATGGCCTGTCCAGGCTCGGCCAAGCGGTCGCCTGGCGCGCGGGGCTGGCCGCGCTGTGCCTCCTGTGCGCTGCCTTGCTGCGGCGCGCGGCGCAGCCCTGGCAGGAGAGCCTGCTGTTCTGCTTGCCGTGCGTCGGCGTCATGCTCGTGATCGAGGTGCTGGGCCAGCGTGCGCCCGCGCAGTTCGTCGACCGCTACATGGTGGTCGCGATCATATCGGGCGTCGCCCTGCTGGTCAGCACTCCCGTGCGGCTCGCCACCGCAATTGGCGCCGGCCTGGCCTCGGCCGCCGCGTTCCCGGTGGCGCTGGCCCTCGTGCCCGGCCCGCTGGTTCTACAAGCGAACTGGGACATGCCAGCCTTTGCCCTGGGGGCGTTCGCAGTGGGGGCCGTGGTGGTCCACCGCCACGAGGCGAGCCGGCGGACGAGCTTCCTCCACACCCTGCGGCACGAGCACGCGGCCCGCGAGATGGGCGCCCTCAACGCCGAGCTGCTGCGGCTGTCCTCCACCGACACCCTGACCGGCCTCGGCAACCGCCGGCAGTTCGATGTCGAGGCGCGGCGGCTCTGGGACGATAGGCGCAGCCCCGGCCTCGGCGTGGCGCTGATCGACGTGGACCACTTCAAGAGCTTCAACGACGCCGCCGGGCACGAGGCCGGGGACACCTGCCTGCGCGAGGTCGCCCGCGCGATCGGCCGCGCGCTCCGGGAGGAGGACCGCGCCTCGCGCTACGGCGGCGAGGAGTTCGTCGTGCTGCTGCCCTGCACGGGACGGGAGGAGATGACGGCCGTCGGCGAGCGGCTGCGCGCGTCGGTGCAGGCGCTGGAGCTGCCGCATCCGGGCCAGGAGGGCACGCCCGTCACGGTCAGCGTCGGCCTGGCGTGGCGTGGCACCACGCTCCGCAGCGGCCAGTGGGCCGACCTGCTGCGCGAGGCGGACCAGGCCCTGTACGCCGCCAAGCGGGCCGGCCGCAACCGCGTGCTGCACGCCGGCGGCGCGGCAGGCTTCGGGACAGCGCCGCCCGAAGCGGCGGCACGGACGCCGCGGACGTAGTGCCGCGCCGTCAAGCCCGGGCCATCTGGGACCCGAGCTGGTTCCGGGCGTGCGGTGCTCCTATGGCCGCCTGCACCATGTGCATGGCCTTATGACAATCAGCCTTCCGACAGTCTTGTCGCCTCTCATGCAACCTGAGATGAAGACACGCTATCTATGGTTGTATGCAGCATGAGGATGATCGGGGATGGGCACTGGGTTTGAGATCCAGTGGGACGCGACATGGTTTCGGACGCGCGCGGAGCAATGCTTTCGTCTGGCGCGGAGCATGATGCAACGAGCGGATGCTGACGCCCTTGTGGCGCTGGGTCAGGAGCTTGAGGCGCAGGCGAAGATCGCCCAAGACAAGCAAAACGAAGCCGGGTCCCAACAGCCTTTGTAGGCGCATGAGCCATGCACGGCTCGGCTTGACTTCCCATGGCGCCAAGGCCCTTGCCCTCTCCAGCCCCTGGGGCAGGTTTGAAGATATGGATGAAAACCGCTCACAATGGGATTTAGCCAAGAAGGTTGGACGGGACTGGCCAGATAAGGGCGTCTTGATCTTCGCACGAGCACAAGGCTGACCATGACGCGCCGTCCATGCCGGGCGCGGCCCAGCTGCGCGCCGCGATGGAGCAGGGCGACCGGGACGTGCTGGCCGGGCTGACCATGCCGCTGGCGCACGTCCTGGCCGAACTGGACGAGGCCGCCGACCAGATCGAGGCTCGCCGCCGCGCCCGCCAGGCGTGACGCGCCTCTCGCGGCCGGCGAGGGCGCAGGTGTCCAGCCTTGCGGGCCACTACGGCGGGCTGGACCGGCCCGAGGCCGTCAGGAACCTGCGTAGGCAAAATTTTCAACCTGGCGACGCAGCGGCAACGATCCGTTTGGCCAGGATCAGATGCGGACGGTCGAGCATCTTGCCGTCGAGCGTCAGCACTCCGGCGTTCGGATTGGCGGCGAACAGGTCAACGACGGTCGTCGCCCACTGGACGCGCTCGGGCGACGGCGTGAAGGCCGACGCCGCCGGCTCCACCTGGTCGGGATGGATGCACAGCTTGCCCGCGAAGCCGTCCCGCACCGCCGCCGCGATCTCCGCTTGCAGCCCGGCAGGATCGCGCGGGTCGGGCCACGGCGTGTCGAGCGCGGGAACACGCGCCTGGGCAGCGGCGACCAGCAGCGCTGAACGGGCGGCGGCGATCGGCGCCGTGTGCGCCCCGTCCGCGTCACGTGCCCCGATGCCGAGGTCAGCGGCAAGGTCCTCGGCGCCGAACAGCAAGGCGAGGAGCCGCGGCGTGACGCCGGCGTAGTCCATGCAGCGCAGGGAGGCCGCCGTCTCCGTCACCAAGGCGAGCACGCCGATGCCGCCTACCCAGAGGCCCGCAGCCGCTTCCAACGCCTCCAGGTGGTGGTCGAGTGCGCGCAGGTCGCCCGGCCCCGTGCATTTGGGCAACAGGATGGCATCGGGCTGGCGGGGCACCACGGCAGCGAGGTCCGGCAGATACCACTCGGTGCCGCGCGGGTTGACGCGCACGATGATTCCAGGCCGGCCGGTGTCCGAAGCCAGCCGGTCCGCAACTGCCTTGCGGGCAGCCAGCTTTGCCGACGGGGCGATGCTGTCCTCCAGGTCGAGGATCACCGCGTCCGCCTTCGAGGCACATGCTTTGGTGACTTTGCGCTCGGAGTCCGCGGGCGCGAACAGCGGGTTACGAAGCTTCATGCCATACTTCCACGCGAGGTGCAGTACCGGTCTGTAGCGGGGCGTCCGCGATCTGCACCACCAATCATTTTTTCGTTTCCGAGATTTTCAGGGAGGGGTCACTCGCGTCCGTCAGTGCAATGCTGAGGCGTTTGGTAACATGAAATGGAATGGTTCATCATGTCTACTTGTCGTATATGGGAGTCCGGTAGCAGCAGAAGCGGAAGTGCATTTGACCGGCGTTGCCATGGCAGTTGGTGCATCAAACCAGCGTTTGATGCGAAAGGGCTGCTCCTGGCCCCGGGCGCGGTCGTTGGACTGCACCCGAACGCAGCAGCTCGTGCATCAATCTATGACCTGTAAACCCCTTGGTCCGCCTCGGTTTCTGTGATGCCATGAGCTGAAATGCACTTCCGCTTCTGCTGCTACCGGACTCCCTACTCGAAACCGTATTGCCGGCCAATCGTCGCCAAAGCCTATCAAGCCAGAAATCTAGCAGCTACTTTTCTAGCTTTCTTTGTGCCTTTAACGCCTCAAAACCAAGCTCCAGCACTTGCACCAACTTGAGCCGGTTCTGCGCTGCGTAGACCTTCAGCTCGTCATAAAATTCCTCTCTGACGCGAGTGGCGAGCTGCTTGGTTCGTCCGGTCGCTCGCGCCGACCGGCCGTCTGTCGGCGCTGTTTCCGGGGCCGTGAGGTTGGCTGGAGCCTCTGCCTCGGTTGGTGGCGGCGGAAGGTTGCGGCGGGCAAGTTTCTTGAAGTCAGCCATTGATGCGGTCCACTACGTTCTGAAGCAACTCGTCTGCACGGCGGTTAAGCTGGGGAAACCGCGTCTCGGTAATCGTGAGGCCAACGTTTTGCGCCTGGCGATATGCGGGGCGTTCCGGGATGAACCCGGTTAGCGCCGTGAACCCAGCTTGCGCGATGTAGGCCCGTGCTTCGCCCTCCTCGGCGTCAGTGCCGATCTTGCACAGCGCGAACACCAGGCGATCCTTTGGCACTCCTTCACGAGCGAGTTCATGGAATGTCAGCACTGCCGGATGGAGGTCATCCACGCTGGCTCCTGTGGGCTGGATTACCAGCGACGCTTGCCGGCCAATCTCCAGCGTGGCCGCGCTGGCGCGGGCGGGGCCGTCGAGCACCAGCACATCATAATCCGGTGCGATACGCAGCGCTTGAGTGGCGGTCTTGAACGCCTCGACTGAAAACGCCGGCTCTACGCCCGCTTCAAGCCGCCGCCGGTGCCAGTTGGTGCTCGTCCCTTGTTGCGTGTCTAGGTCGGCTAGCTTTACGCGCAAACCTCCGGCCGCTGCCTCGCGGGCAAGGGCGCGAGCGAGTGTGGATTTGCCGACGCCACCCTTCTGAGAAATCAAGCCGATGATGGTTGCCATATCGGGCTTATACTAGATAGCTAGCGTTCTAGAAGCGATATTAATAGCAGCTAGATTTCTAGCTCACAGGGTTCTTTCCGTTGTATGTTCTATCTAGCCCAAGGTCTCCAGCATATTCAGCGGTAAGGCCGACAGATGATCGGGCCACCTCGACTTGCCGATGCCGCCCTTCCGAGAGATCAACCCGGCGATGGTTGCTATGCCTAGCCAATGGACGCTCGCTAGCTTTCTAGAAGCAAGATTAGTAGCAGCTAGATTTCCAGCTCACAGATCTTTCTCTGCCGTGCGCTCTAATCCCAAGTCTCCAACGTATCCGGCGGCAATAGCGACGTCCGATCCCGCCGTGTGAGCCCGGCCGGGAGCTTCATGCGCAGCTCGTCTAGCCCGCATTATTCACGAGAAATGCGCGATCAAAGCCAAACCGTTGATATCGCTCACAACTATGCGAATGGGCTGTTTGATGAAGTTTTTTGCAATGAAATTTCTGGCCCAGGTGTTTGGTGGCCTAGGCCGATTTCGGGCGGTCCGATGAATTATTCGGGCTAGCGTGTCTGCCACCAATGCGCCGGGCAGCAGTATGCCGCCTTGATAATCCGCGGCGTGCGCTCGGGCCGTTACTTGTCCGGGGTGCTCTAGATCGGTCGCTGTCACGACCCAAACGAGCCAGGTGCCGCGCGCTGCGGCATCATCCTGTAAGGTTTGGGCGTCGGCAGGGATCAACAAGTTCTACGTCGCCCGGCGCTGCTTGCTAGCCCGAATAATTCATCGGACCGCCCGAAATCGGCCTAGGCCACCAAACACCTGGGCCAGAAATTTCATTGCAAAAAACTTCATCAAACAGCCCATTCGCAGAGTTGTGAGCGATATCAACGGTTTGGCTTTGATCGCGCATTTCTCGTGAATAATGCGGGCTAGGATCAATACGGTTCACTTAGTCGAAGCTGTGCGTAACGACCCCGGTTGCCGCCTCTGGGAGGCCTTTGCGGACCAGGCTAAATGAACAGTTTGGCCTTAAATGGACAGCATTGGGGCTAGGATACAGCCGCGTTACGGGGCAGGGGGGTGCAGGCTCGGGCTTCCACCCAGCAATGGTTCGGGCGCATGTGCGCGCCTTCGCGTTGTCCGTGATCCCCGGAAACCGCCGTCGCAGTTCGATCGCAGCCGACAGTTCGCCCTGCTCATGGAAGACCTTGCGGATCGCGTCGGCGTCGGCTTCGGTCACCATGAACATTACGCCGGCTCGCCCAGCAGATCGTCCAGCGTGATTGGGCAGATGTCCGGCACGGGCAAGGGTGGCTGGCCGTCCATGGTCTCGGGCATACCTGCGAGCGCGTCGCCATACAGCCCGGCCAGGTCGATCTTGGCACGCATGGACGGGGTGAACTTCCGCCGCGCCTGCCGGCGGAACAGCCGAGCCTCGGCCCGCCAGTGCGGCTCGTCGCGCGACAGTGGCCATGCCTCCGCTTTCAGGTCATGCAGGAAGGCGAGCGTCCACAGGCTCTCGACGGCGTTGAGCTCGCTGCGTCCCACGCTTTCGACTTCCTCGATGATATTGGTCCAATCAGGGGCCTCGTTGCCTGCCTCCCCTCCGCCGCCTTCCATCGGCTGCGCCGGCGGAACCTTTGCGGCTACGCCCGCCACGTGCTGGCGCAGCAACCGGGCTTGGTGCTCGGACCACTCCAGGATGTCGGCGTCATAGAGTTCACCCATGGGCTTCTCCCTTGCAGCTTCCAGTATCGGCCGCTTGCGGTCTCATCGGAAGGCTTCCTCCGCCAAGCCCTGAACGACGCTTATGGTGCGCCGGGCGCGGTGCAGCTGCACAAGCGACCATTTCTATCGGGCTCCGGGCCGCTGCACCGGAGCTGCGGCGAGCACGTTCTGACGCTCGGTCACCAGGTCGTCTTTGTCGACCTTGATCCCGAGCTTCTTGAAGCCTGCCATGACCAGGTGCCTGAACCGCATCTGCGGATGGTCCAGCAGGTACTCCTCTGCGCGGACCCGAACATATCGCGGCAAGCGGATCGACGTTGGCTTCAACGTTGCGGAGGTGTCGCCTGGCTGCACGTCCCGCTTGCGTGGTGTCCGCATCGCGCGCTCGGGGATCATGTCCTCATCGTCAATGGCGATGCCGACGGCGCGCAGCCCCTCCAGCACGACCGTTCGGAAAGTCGAACCCTCGTGCGCGATCATGTAGTCTTCGACGCCCTGCCGCACGTAGATCGGCAACTCGATGTTGCTCGCGATCAGCCGGCGGTCGACCGCGCCGGCCGCCACACGACGGCCTGGCGCGGGGAGAACTTGCGTCATGGAAGCGCCTCCGAACATTGGACACGTCCCCCTTACCCAGGGCCATTCAGTTCTAATTTTTTGGTCGCACATAGGCATAGCATGTCGAAGCTGGAGCTGTGCGTGTGAAGCATCTTGCTGCTGATCCGGGTCGATACCCTGGGTCGTTAGGTTAGAACTGAATGGCCCTGGGCCGAGGGGACATCCATCACAAAGGAGATGGTGGCTGTGATGGAACAGATAAAATGTTCATACGATATTTCCGTCACATCGGGCGGCCTGAGCGGCGGAACGGATTTCAGCGCGACCATTTCCAACGGAAGCGCCGGCCCGAGTTCCGGCCCGCGTAGTTGCGCGCTGCGGACCCTGGCGCACCAGCGGCGGATTGACCGGCTGGCGGCGACGCTGGGCAATGCCGGCTGGGCGCAACTGAGATATGTCGTTCTGGACAACCACGGCCTGCCAGCATATTGCGCCCTCAACATCAACGCGGCTGGGCGTCCGCTCAATAGGCAGGTGGCGCTGGGCACGTTGATGGCGGTACTAACGCGCGTGGTCGAGTGGGCCGACGACAACCCCGAGCGCCAGGCGGCCCACGCATGATCGCGCACCAGTGGGTTGCGGACGGGTCACATGGCGGGTTGCGTTGGTATATCGAGTTGATGCCGGGCACGGTTGACCCGGTAGGGGGTTGAGTGAGGATACGTGCGAGAATCACCCACAAGACGAGGCAGCGGCCCAGCTCGATGGTGTCCGTAAAGGTTTACCTTCTCGGACGCGCCGAATGCTCCAGCTATCTCTTTGAAAACACATCGTTCACTGGATGCCGGCAGCGGACCCTTTTCCGGACGCCCTGGACGGTCGCTTGCACGCGCCGCTGAACACATGAGGCTCAACCGGCTGGCGGCGCTTTACCAAGACATTGATCCAACTCGCTTCTTTGGTCAGCCGGTTTCTTATGACCACTTTTTACACGTATCCTCAACTGGCGAGTCGCCCAGGGGAATTTCACCCCCAGGCGCTCCTAGAACCGTGCTTGAACCTCTCGGTTCACACGGCTCCCGATGTTCGGCCGTTGACGTGCAGTGTCGAACGGCTTTGCCTTGTCCACAGAGCTCCTCCCGTTACCGGTTGGCTCTGGGCCGCAGCTGAACAACGCAGCCCCTTCGGTCCGATGCCATTACAGCACCCTCAACCCTACTACGGGCCGCTCCGCCCCTGTGCCCCGCATCGGTACTCTGGCCCTTGCGGTGTTCGCCGCTTGGGCGTCTCCCTTCGCATCGGAGCCACAGGTTCTCACGTTCCATACGAGAGCCTGGTCCGGCTTCGCGCCGCCTATATGCCGGATGCCGCTCGGGCAGGCTTCAGGGCCACCCCCGAACTGATCCCGGAAGAAAGTCGCACCCCCGGTTTTGACATCGTCTAGTGGGTTTCGACACGTCATCAGCGGTTCGCTTACGCTCGCCTCTCCGGACCATACCTGACGAGATCTCGTCTCGCCTTTTGCTGCAACGCTCACCACGGCCGCTTTTGACGGCCGCAGCTTGCAGTGGTTTGAGGCCAACACCTGACTGCCGGCCTCGGAGGGCCTACCTCCATCTCTCATACAGCTCCACACCCCATTCCTATCTTTCCATGAGGCTGTGTTC
>JAABUV010000425.1_pt1 | contig 63517 bp, 70 predicted proteins | sample 5559971 | NCBI WGS metagenome assembly JAABUV01 (sample SAMN10711881, study PRJNA513362) | rock metagenome | isolation source: Antarctica rocks | place: Antarctica: Victoria Land, Knobhead nord | collected 2015-12-19 | reverse complement strand
TCGCGGTGTAGTTCTTCTAAAGCCTTCTGATCGGCTTCAGTCAGCGCAGAAATGAACTTCATGCAGGCATTCTACCTGCGCCGAACGCTTTAGGCTAAATACCTGATTACCTTTGCACGATTACTTACCACCCCGTTATCATCTACGAGGACCGGATCACGGCTTGCCTCAGCGAGCCGCGCGTCTTTGACGACTGGCGCGCGGAAGTGGAGACGGCCAATCGGCTGTACCACCCGGACGCCTTTCTGATGCAGCACGACGAGATGCGCGTTATCGACCAGTGCGCCCTCTGCCAAAGCCGGCATTTGACGCCGGGCGCGCTGCTCGCCGACAACGTCCGCCGGGCCTCAGCAATCATCCGCAACATTCGCCCCGACGCCGGCATCTGGGTGTGGAGCGACATGTTCGACCCGCAGCATAACGCCGTGGACAACTTCTATCTGGTCAACGGGTCCTTGAAAGGCTCCTGGAAGGGGCTGGACAAGGACGTCGGCATCGTCAACTGGAACGGCGGCCTGGCGGGCAAGAACTGCCGGTTCTTCGCAGATTTGGGCCTGCGCCAGATTCTCTCGGGCTACTACGACGCCGACAACGACGGAGCGGGGATCACCGGCTGGCTCGCCAACGCGCGCGATGTCCCCGGCGTCGTCGGGGCGATGTACACGACTTGGGGGGACAACTACGGCGCGATGGACGTCTGGGCGCAGAAGGCCTGGGGGCAGCCGTCGCCCCGGCCAAGCCGCCCTTGACACCGGGGCGGTAATCGTGCCACCATGCACGGACGTCGAGGGCGAACGGGGCAGGAAAACGGGGATCTCCTATGAACGACATGACCTTTCAGACCGGCGGCGAGTGGTCCAGCACGACGCTGTACAATAACGGGGCGGAAGTCATGGCTGCGCAGCTCTTCGTCGAGGTGCGGGCCGGGCGCGACGAGTGGGACAACCCGATCCGGGGCGGCATCTACGACGGGACCGACCTCACCGCCGTCGTCCGCCCCCAGTCGAACCCGGACGCGGCGTGGGACGTCCTGCCGGGCAAGCTGACCCTGACCTTCCCCGGCCACACGGTCGTGCTGGAGAACTTCCACCCCCTCGCCGAGCCGCAGGCGACGCGCGTCTGGTACAACAACCAGGACATCACGGACCGCGTGGTGGACGTGTATGTCGATGTCAACGCGCTCGACGACGTGGTCAAAGCGTTCGTAACCGTCTACAAGCCGCGCTGGCTCGCGGGCGATGAAGTGATCACCTATACCATCGTTGCATGAGAGCGTCGCGTGAGAGCGTCGCATAAGAGAGTTCAACTATGTTCGGCAGCAACACCAACGGCGCGTCCGCGCCGTCCCCCAACCGCCCCCCGGCGGGGAACGTCGCCCGGCTGGAAAGCCGGCTGACTCAGGTAGTTATCAGCGGCCCCTCCTCGGCGGACCTGTACCTGTTCCTGGACGGCAAGCCGGTCCCGACCGGCGAGGTCGAGAGCCTGAGCATCGAGATCGTCGCGCCCGACGCATCGGGGCGGGGCGGGACCGTCTCCGCCGTCCTGTCCCGCTACCAATCCGGGGCGGGCGGGGCGCGGACGCAGCGGCCCTTCGGGCTGTTCCCCGGCACGGTCGAGATCACCGCGCGCGGGCGGCGGCTGGTCGTCACCTGCCTGGCCGTGGACTCGTTCGAGGGCCTGTGGCTGGGCCTGGGCCTGCGCGCCGACGGCACCAACAGCGAGCTGAGTGGGGTGGGGAGCATGCGCCTCGCCCTCGCGCCCGGCCTGCTGGACGCCCGGCTGACGTGGAGCGAGGACGGCACCAGTGAAGATTTGCTGCCGGAAGAGTGAGCGGGCACGGCATGATAGAGTCGGTCGCCAGCCGGAGATGAACCGCCTGCGGTTGTAGGAACAAGCTGATGAACACAACGACGGCGCAGCCCGCGCCTGTGACTACCGGCGAGGGCGAAGCGCCTTATGACCAGCTCACAGAGGCGGCGGAAGACTATAAAGGTCAGGTGGAACGGGAAGGGCGAGAAATCGAGCACTTGAAGGCCGAGATTGCGGAATTAAAAGCGGAGGCGCACGCTCTGTCGGAGGACACGGGGACGCGGGCATAAAGCAGCCGGTGACTGAAAGGACAGACCAGCAGATTCAAGGGGAGCAGAAGCACGACCGGGACATGGCTGTGCGGGACAAGAAGGCCTGATCCCACGGCTGGAAGACTATCTGCTCCGCGCCGAGCGCGGCCTTCCGCCCGCCATTCTGGAAGACAGGCCGTAGACCGCGCGGGAACACCGGACGGGCTGCTCATCGTCCACTGCTTATGCAATTTTTGCCGAAACGAACCCTGCCGCTCCTCCTCTTCCTGCTCCCCCCCGTGGCTGTCCTGCGCGCCGACACCACCGTCAAGCAGCTTGCGCCGGGCGTGACGCTGACCCAGGAGATCGACCAGAAGACGCCGCTGGTCATCAACGTCGTGTCCGCCGACCTGTCCGCGCCTGGCGTCCGCGTCGGCGTCGGCATCGGGCAGGATAAAGTCAGTGGGACGGACGCGACGCACGGGCGCGAGGACGTCAGCCGGCTCGCCCGCCGCTGGGGGGCACTGGCCGCGGTCAACGCCGACTTCTTCCCGTACACCGGCGACCCGCTGGGCGTCGGCATCCGCGACGGCGAGCTGTTCTCGGAGCCTTATGTCGGCGTCCCCGGTAAGGGCGGCCCGCGCGTCACGCTGGGCGTCGCCCCCGGCGGGCGGGGCATTTTGTTCGACACGCTGGGCTTTTTGGGTGACTTGCAGACGAGCGGCGGCGAGCGGGCTTTCATCAACGGCATTGACCGCTCGGTCGGGCGCAACGAGATCGTCGTCTTCAGCGGCCTGTACGGGCCGACCACGGCGAACAAGCCCGGCGGCGTCGAGGCCGTCATCACCGGCGTCAACCTGCCCGTCCGCGCGGACAAGCTGCTTTCAGGACGGGTGGCGAGTGTCCGCGTCGTCCGGGACGCGACCGAGGCCATCCCCGCGGGCGGCGTGGTCATATCGGGCGGGCCGGGGGCGGGCGCGGAGTTTTTGGCGCAGAATCTGCATCCCGGTGAGCCGGTCAGCTTTGTCCTGGCCGTCGCCCCGGTGAGTGAGACGCGCGCGGCCTTCGGAGTCGCCCTGCTGCCCCGGACGCGGGGCGACCTGCCCTCGCGGGCGGGGGAGGCCATCAGCCGGGGGGCGTGGACCTGGGCGCAGGTGCCGCAGGCCGTCGGCGGCGGCCCGCGCCTCCTGACCGACGGACGGGTGACGGTGGACTGGGCCGCCGAGGGCTTCGACGCCGGCTTCGCCGATGACCCCAACCCGCGCACGGCGGCGGGCGTGACCCGCGACGGTCATCACCTGCTGCTGGTGACGGTGGACGGGCGGCAGGGCATCTCGCGCGGCGTCTCGCTGGCCGAGATGGCGCTGATACTCAAGCGCTACGGTGCGTGGGACGCGATCAACCTGGACGGTGGCGGCTCGACCGAGATGGCCGTCGGCGGCCTGACCGTGAGCAGCCCCGGCGGGGAGGGCGCGGAGCGCCCGGTGGCCGACATGCTGCTCGTCTACAGCGACCAGGCCTTCCAGCCCGACGCGCCCGCGCTGCCTACCGCCAAAGCGCAAGCCGAAGACGTCGGGCAAACCGGCCTGTCCCTGGTCGTCCCCATCGCCCCGCTGGCGGTGGGCCGGGCGATCCCGTTGCGCCTTTCGGACGGCAGCCGGGTCGTCTCCGGGTCGTCGCCCGATGTCGTCTGGCGGGGTCCGGCGGGCGGCATCGGATTCGTCAACCAGAAGGGCTATTTGATCACCCAAACGGCGGGCCGGGGCGTGGTCTCGGCCCTCTACCACGGGCGGCTTCTGACCGCGCCCGTGACCGTCCTCGGCGCGGCCCCCAGGCCGCTCGTGTATGCCCTGCGCGCCCGGCTCGCCCCGGACCCAGCCGGCAGCGCCCGCCGCAGCCAGGTCTTGGTCCGCCTGGTGGACCCGAGCGGCAGGCCGCGCGCGGGCGTGACCGTCCGCCTGTCCGTTTCGGGCGGTCGGGCCGACCGAGACGTTCTCACCACCGACGCCGACGGGTCCGCCTTGGGCGGCATTCTCTGGACCGCCGCCCAGGGGGGCACCGTCCGGCTCTCTTCCGGGGCTTCACTCCCCGTTACTCTTCAACAGCCATGATACAAGAAACACCACCCAAAGACGCAGCCACCAAAGACGCCGTGCCCGCGCCGCTGACGCTGAAAGACGTGCGCCACGACGCGCGCGTCCGCACCTACATCACGCGCGCCAACGAGCAGATGCAGGCCATCGGCTACACCGAGCACGGCCACCGCCACGCTGGCATCGTCTCGACCATCGCGCGCACCATCCTGACTCAGCTCGGACGCGCCGAGCGCGAGTCCGAGCTGGCCGCCATCGCCGGCTACGTCCACGACATGGGCTGCGTCGTCAACCGCATCGGCCACGTCGAGGCCGGCGCGCTGATGTCCTATACCATCCTGACCGACATGGGCATGAGTCCGGGCGAGATCGCCACGGTCATCGGGGCCGTCGGCAACCACGAGGAGCCGAACGGCCTGCCCATATCCCCGGTCTCCGCCGCCGTCATCATCGCCGACAAGTCCGACGTCCACTTCTCGCGCGTCCAGGAGAAAGACCCGGTCAAGTACGACATCCACGACCGCGTCAACTACGCCGTCCAGAAGTCCTACCTGCGCGTGGACGCCGTGGCAAAGGCCATCACGCTGGAACTGGAGATCGACACCACCCACGCCAGCGTCACCGAGTATTTCGAGATATTCGTCCTCCGCATGGTCCTCTGCCGCCGCGCCGCCGACTTTCTCGGCTGCAAGTTCCACCTGAACATCAACGGCGTGAACCTGTGACAGGGGCTGCTAATGGCGAACGGAGTCGCGGATAATCTGGCGGAGTTTCTGCGGGAGCCTGACCTAAGCTTACCGCCTCCGTTGGCAGTGGAAACGCTCCAGAGACAGGTCAGTGGGTGGCTGTCTCAGAACGACGGCGCGACGTTCAACCTGTACTTCGGCAACATGGCCGGCCAAAGACTTTACGCCGTTTCTTTGTATCCAGAACGATCCGTCGTTCTTCCTGGGCACACGATCCCAGAAAATCTGTTACGTCGTTTCGTCGGAGACAATCTCGATCTACTCGCCGATCCGCGCAACAGCATCGGGATTTGGTACGGTGAAGCGATAGATGCCGTCTACTTGGACGTTTCGGCGGCTCTGCCGGATCGGTCCGAAGCCGTTTCGCTCGGCGAGTGGTACAATCAAGAAGCGATCTACGACCTCGCACGGGATGAGATCATAGACACCGGGGGCAGTGGAGAGAGGCGCGAAGGCTGGGACGAGGAGACGCAGCGCCTTCCGCCACTGATACGCGGGTGAGAGGCGAACGATCATGAGCAGCACCGAGCGTCACGTCAAACTGACTGATTTTTTGTGGGAGCAGCCCCCAGCCATCTTGATCACCGAGACGGTGCCTGGACCCGGCGGAAAGCTGCGGCCTTTCACTCAGAAAGCGCAGGTGCCGGACGCTAATCTGTGGGCACGTCTGACCGCCGAAGTCAGCCTCGGTGACACAATCCGGGTGACGGTGCGGACGGTCTGGCCGGACGAAGGTCGGTACTACACCTGCCTTGATACCTTTGCCTGTGTGGAAGCGCCGGTTGTTGTGGAAGGCCTGGCGTTGACTTCTGCATAACAGCGCCGCCGACTTCCTGGGTTGCAAGTTCCACCTGAACATCAACGGCGTGAACCTGTAAGGCCACCCATGTTAGGAGAGCCATGCCTAGCAACCAAGCATCATGGGACTTTATGGTAGGCTTCTACGAAGATTTCTGTTCTAAGCAGGAATACTAGAGAGACGAGTATGTCATCTGTCCATTTAGAAAACTCAGTAGGGTTTGGGTATGTCATGTACTTCATTGGGGCATTGGGAGGTGTCTTCGGTTTTGTGATATTCGGCTACCTGGGCCTCGTCCTGTGGCTTGTCGCACTTAACCATCGTCAGTATTCCGCTTTCTTTGTCTCTGCTAGCTTTTGGATCCTTTCCATCGGCCTCCTTGTCTGCGATGCCGTCATCTTTCCGGAAATGCTGCACTGGATCAGATCCTCTGTTGCCAGTGCGATACTATATCTTGTTGTTGACATCGGTTTTCCGGCTGCAGGTGGATTGTTGATGCTAGGAATTGCAATAAGCGCATTTGAGACTGACAAACCAAGTAAAAAACCCTAATGTCTTTGAGCAAACGGTAATGACACACATCCTGCCTATCTCGTTAAATTAGGCTTATTCCTTGACAACTTTGCGTCTGCCATCTTTCGGGAGGCGGCAGACGCTGTCAGGTTGAAGCCACGGCTTTCAGCAGGATACGTCTTGTGGCAGATACGCTGTCTAGTGCCAAGATATAGCCCTGTCGAAAGCGGCGATTCCGTGATAAAATAGATCATGCTGAATTGTGCTTCTAAAGGCGGTTTTTCCGTGGTGAACTTCTCCCGGCAATGGACGCCCCGACGAGGGGTTGTTCCGGCCTTCGGGCTTGGGCTGCTTTTCGGCCTGCCTGGCGGCGTCTCCGCGCAGCGGCTGCAGCCGCCGCTGTTCTCGCCGGGTTCTCCCCAGATGCTGCCCCCTGTCCAGCAGCTCCCAGTGAAGCGGGCAGTCACAAGGCCAGCCGTCACGAAAGCGCAGCTCAATGAGGCGCTAAGTCGCAGTGGAGTTATCTAAAGCCGCTCCTTCGGAACGCCCAGGGAGATTGTTTCTGCCCGATGAGGAAAGTAAAGCAGCCCCGGCCATCTGGCCGGGGCTGTCTTTGTTATCTCTGATCCGCTTCGGTCGTTGCCGTTGTCGTCTCGGTCGTCGAGCTTGAACTGCCGTTGTCGTCTTTGCTCTCGCTGTGGGTCGTCTTCGTGGTCTCGGTGCCGCCGTCGGGCGTATCGTGCGTTTCGGTCTTTTCGTCGGCCATGCGTGTCTCCTCTCGGCTGTAGTGACCAGCCTTTGCCCGGCGGGGTGGGGCGGCTAAACCTCGCCGGCCAGCTCTTGAAGCACGATGGCGGCACCGCCGAAGATGCCGGCGTTGTCGCCAAGCTCGGCGGGCACGATGCGGCAGGTGCGGGACAGCGAGCGGATCGCCGTGGCCGTGACGGTGCGGCGGATCGGCCCCAAGATGAGTTCGCCCGCCTGGGCGATGCCGCCGCCGACGACGATCATCTCCGGGTTGAGCAGGTTGATCAGGTTCGTGACGCACAGGCCGAGATAATAGCCCGTCTCCTCGAACACCTCGATGGCGACGGCGTCGCCCTTCGCGGCCTCCTCGGCGATGATGGCGGGCGTCAGCAGGAAGCGGTCGAAGTCCACCCGCGCGCCCAGGCTCGTCTCGTAGCCTTCCTGGATCTTGCGCGCGGCCCGCTCCACAATCGCGTCCCGCTGCGTCTCGCCCTCGACCGAGCCGAACGCGCTGTTGCCGCCGCGCCCGCCGGGGTTGATGACCATGTGGCCGATCTCACCCGCGCCGCCGTCCGCCCCGTCCAGAAGCCGCCCGTCCACGATGATGCCGCCGCCGATGCCCGTGCCCAGCGTCACCATGACCATGTGGCGAACCGCCCGGCCCGCGCCGAAGCGGAACTCGCCCAGCGCGGCGACGTTGGCGTCGTTGCCGATCTGGACGGGCAGGCCGAGATGCCCCCCGACCAGGGCGGCGATGGGCACGTCCTTCCACTGGTCCTTGAAGTTCGGTGCCCACTTCACCAGGCCTTCGCGCGCCTTGACGTGGCCGGGGACGGCGACGCCGACTCCCAGCACCGAGTCTGGGTCCGCCCCGGCCTGCTCCATCGCCGCGCGCGCCGCCAGCGCGATCTGCATCGCCGTCAGCTCCGGCCCCTCCATGCCGCGCGACGAGATGTTCTCGCCCCGCGCCACGATCCGCTCGCTGCCCCGATCGATCACCGCCGCCCGGACGTTGGTGCCGCCCAGGTCCACCCCCAGCACGAACGGCTTGTCCGCCGCCCCCGCCGCTCCGCCCGTTCCCCCGTGAATCATGTCGTCGATCACGCGCCGCCCTCCCGTCGGGATAGCCCCGAGTATGAACCGCCACAGTATGGCGGGCAGGGCCGGCGATGTCAAGGCGAGCTGCCCCGTGATTGTGCTATAATCAGCCTAGAAGCGGCTGAGGTGGGGCAGCCGCCCGTTGCCGCCCCGCTAGCAATTTAGAAGACACACTCTATGGACGACATCCGACAACTCCTGAGAGAGCGCATCCTGATTCTTGACGGCGCGATGGGCACGATGGTCCAGCGCCACAAGTTTGAGGAGGCCGACTATCGGGGCGACCGTTTCCGCGACTTTCCCATTGACCTCAAGAACAACAACGAGGCCCTGATGCTGGTCCGGCCCGACGTCATCGAGGACATCCATCGCGCTTACTTAGAGGCCGGCGCGGACATCATCGAGACCAACACGTTCAATGCGACCAGCGTGTCGATGGCCGACTTCGGCATGGAAGACCTGGTGGTGGAGATCAACGTCACGGCGGCGCGGCTTGCGCGCCGGGCCGCCGATGCCTTCAGCACCCAGGACAAGCCGCGCTTCGTGGCGGGCGCGCTCGGCCCGCAGACGCGCAGCGCCTCGGTCGTGATTGATGCCGACCACCCGGAGCGGCGCGGGGTGACGTTCGATCAGCTCGTGGCGGCTTACTATGAGCAGGCCCAGGCATTGTTGGACGGCGGCGTGGATTTATTGCTGTGCGAGACGACGTTCGATACGCTGAATCTGAAGGCCGCCCTGTTCGCTATCCAGAAGCTCTTCGACGACGGCGGGCGCGAAGTCCCCATCATGGCCTCGCTGACGCTGACCGACAACGCGGGCGGCAACCTGACCGGGCAGGACGTGGCCTCGATGTGGAACTCCATCGCCCACGTCCCGCTGCTCTCGGTCGGCCTGAACTGCGCCTTCGGGCCGGACCTGATGCGGCCCTTTCTCGAAGAGCTGGCGCAGATCGCACCCCTCCCCGTCAGCGTCTACCCGAACGCCGGCCTACCCGACCCGCTCTCCGAGACCGGCTTCTCGTTCACCGTCGAGCAGATGGTGCCGTCCATCCGCGAGTGGGCCGAGAACGGCTGGCTCAACGTCGTCGGCGGCTGCTGCGGCACGACCCCGGAGTTCATCCGCGCCTACGCCCACGCCGTCAAAGACTGCCCGCCGCGCGTCCCACCCGCGACCGCGCCGCTGACGCGGCTGAACGGCACGCAGACGTTCACCTGGAGGCCCGAGACCAACTTCGTCAACGTCGGCGAGCGCTCCAACGTCACCGGCTCGCCCAAGTTCAAGAAGCTGGTCCTGGAGGGCGACTACGAGGCCGCGCTGACGGTCGCGCAGCAGCAGGTGGACAACGGCGCGCAGATCATCGACGTCAACATGGACGAGGCCATGCTCGACGGCGAGCAGGCCATGACCACGTTCCTCAATCTGATCCAGGGCGAGCCGAACATCAACCCGGTGCCGATCATGGTGGACAGCTCCAAGTGGTCCGTCATCGAGGCCGGCCTGAAGTGCCTGCCGGGCAAGGGCGTGGTCAACTCCATCAGCCTCAAGGCGGGCGAGGACGAGTTCCGGGAGCGCGCGAAGATGGTCCGCCGCTACGGGGCCGCCGTCGTGGTCATGGCCTTTGATGAGCGCGGGCAGGCCGACAGCAAGGACCGCAAGGTCGAGATCTGCACCCGCGCCTATAACATACTGACCCGCGAGGTCGGCTTCCCGCCCGAAGACATCATCTTCGACCCGAACATCCTGACCATCGCCACCGGCATCGACGAGCACAACAACTACGCCGTGGACTTCATCGAGGCGACGCGGGCCATCAAGGCCACGCTGCCCGGCTGCCACGTCTCGGGCGGCGTCTCGAACTTATCGTTCTCGTTCCGGGGCAACAACGTCGTCCGCGAGGCCATGCACACGGCGTTTTTGTACCACGCCATCCAGGCCGGCATGGACACGGGCATCGTCAACGCCGGCCAGCTCGGCGTCTACGCCGAGATTCCCCCGGACCTGCTGGGCCTGGTCGAGGACGCCCTGTTCAACCGCCGGCCCGACGCCACCGACCGGCTGCTGGCCTTCGCCGAGACGGTCAAGGGGACGGGGGAGAAAACGGACAAGGCCGAGGAAGCCTGGCGGTCGGGCGATGTTGAGTCGCGGCTGACGCACGCGCTTGTCAAGGGCCTGACGGACTTCATTGAAGCCGACACCGAAGAGGCCCGGCAAAAGTACCCCAAGCCGCTGGAGGTCATCGAGGGGCCATTGATGACCGGCATGAACACCGTCGGCGACCTGTTCGGGTCCGGCAAGATGTTCCTGCCGCAGGTCGTCAAGAGCGCCCGCGTGATGAAGCGGGCCGTGGCCGTGCTGCTGCCGTACATGGAGGCTGAGAAGCTGGCGTCCGGCAACACGCGCGCCCAGGCTAAGGTCTTGATGGCGACCGTCAAGGGCGACGTCCACGACATCGGCAAGAACATCGTCGGCGTCGTGCTGGGCTGCAACAACTACGAGGTCATCGACATGGGCGTCATGGTCTCGACCGAGAAGATTCTGCAAAAGGCCCGTGAAGAAAGCGTAGACGTGATCGGCCTGAGCGGCCTGATCACGCCGTCCCTGGACGAGATGACCCATGTGGCCCGCGAGATGGAGCGGCAGGGCTTTCGTGTGCCGCTGCTGATCGGGGGCGCGACCACGAGCCGGGTCCACACCGCCGTCAAGATCGCGCCGCATTACGGGCAGCCCGTCATCCACGTCCTCGACGCCTCGCGGGCGGTCGGCGTGGTCAGCGCCCTGGTCAGTGACGACCAGAAGCCGGCCTACGTCGAGGAGATCGCGCGCGAGCAGCAGGCCGCCCGCGACCAGCACGCGAGCAAGCGCAGCGACAAGAAGACGCTGACGCTGGCGCAGGCACGGGCAAACCACACGCCCATCGTCTGGAAGGCCGAAGAGATTGCCAAGCCCTGCTTCACGGGTGTCCGCGCCGTCTCCAACCTGCCGCTGTCCGAATTGGTGCCGTATATTGACTGGTCGCCGTTCTTCCGCGCCTGGGAGCTGCACGGGCGCTATCCCGAAATCTTCGAGGACGCGGTCGTCGGCGAAAGTGCGCGCAAGCTCTTTGAAGAGGCCCAGGCATTGCTGTCGCAGCTCGTGTCGGACAAGTCCTTGCGGGCGAACGGCGTCTACGGCTTCTTCCCCGCGAACTCGGTCGGCGACGACATCGCGCTGTACACCGATGAGGGCCGCGAAACCGTCCTGGCGGCGTTCCACACGCTCAGGCAGCAGGGTGAGAAGTCCGAGGGCCACGCCAACAAGGCCCTGTCCGATTATATCGCGCCGAAAGCATCCGGCCTGCCCGACTACTTGGGCGCGTTCGCCGTCACCGCGGGTATCGGCGTCGAGGAACTCAGCCTCAAGTTCAAGGAAGACCTGGACGACTACAACGCCATCATGGTCAGCGCCCTGGCCGACCGCTTGGCCGAGGCCTTCGCCGAGTTCCTGCACAAAAAGGCGCGTGAGGCCTGCGGCTACGGGGTGGGCGAGGGCCTGTCCCGTGAGGACCTCATCAAGGAGCGCTACCGGGGCATCCGCCCCGCGCCGGGCTACCCCGCCTGCCCGGACCACACCGAAAAGCGGACGCTCTTTGATCTGCTCCAGGTCGAAAAGAACGCCGGCATCACGCTGACCGAGAGCATGGCGATGCTGCCCGCCGCCGCCGTCTCGGGCCTGTACTTCTCGCACCCCGAGGCGAAGTATTTCTCGGTCGGCAGGATCGAGCGCGACCAAGTCGAAGACTACGCCCGCCGCAAGGGGACGGATCTAGCAGCCACCGAGCGCTGGCTGTCCCCGGTGCTGAACTACGACCCGGAGTAGGAGAACCGCGATGGCAGAAGAAATGATGTCAGAGGCACGCCCGCCGGAAGCCAAGCCGCTGTACGCGGACCGTCAGACGATCCTAAAGGCGCTGGAAGAATCCAACGCGGCGATGGGGTTCGTGCCGGTTCCGGGGGCGACGGCGCAAGGCGCGCGGGAGACGATGGCGGCGCAGGGCATCCGTGCGGAGGACAACTTCGCCTCGCGCGAGATGATCGCCCTGCGCTACCCCGATGACGCGGACCTAGAATAATACATGACGACTGACGTTGGGGCGGCGATCCAGACGGCGCATCTGCGGAAGGTGTACGGCGGGGGGCGGGGCGGCAAAGCGTTCACCGCCGTGCGCGACCTGTCGTTCTCGGTGCCGCGCGGACAGGTCTTCGGCTTCTTAGGCCCGAACGGGGCGGGCAAGACGACCACGATTAACATGCTGCTGGGCAATATCCGGCCCACGTCGGGGGAGGCGTCGCTGCTGGGGCGGCCCGTGGGCGACCGGGAGGCGCGGGCGAAACTCGGCTTCCTGCCCGAGAAGTTTCAGTTCCATGACTTTTTGACGGCGGAAGAATTCTTGGACCTGCACGGGCGGCTGTACGGCATGGGCCGAGCGGTGCGCCGCAAACGGATCCCGGAGGTGCTGGAGCGGGTCGGGCTGATCGACCGGCGCAAGAGCCGCATCGGGGAGTTTTCCAAGGGGATGCAGCAGCGCGCGGGGCTGGCCCAGGCGATCCTGAACGACCCTGACCTGGTCATCTTGGATGAGCCGACGAGCGCCCTGGACCCGCTGGGGCGGCGCGAGGTGCGCGAGATCGTGGCGGGCCTGAAGGCCGAGGGGAAGACGGTCCTGCTGAACTCGCACCTGCTGGGCGAAATCGAGATGATCTGCGACCAGGTGGCGATCCTCAAGGCCGGCGAGGTCGTGCGCCTGGGTCGAATCGACGACCTGCTGGCCGCGCCGTCCACGGTCGAGATGCGCGTCGCGAACGTGACGCCCGGCCTGCTGCGCGCGTTAGAGGCACTGGCGCGGACGGTGACGGTGGAAGAAGATTTAGTGACCGCGACCATCGAGGACGAGGCCATCATCCCCGACCTTGCCGCCGCCACCGTCGGGCACGGCGGGCGTCTGAGCAGCCTGGTCCCGCGCCGCGAGTCGCTGGAAGACTTATTCATCCGGGTCGTCGAAACGGGGGCGTTCTAGTGCGCGAAACGTTGGGCGGCATCTGGACGTTAGCGGGCCTGACCGTGCGGGAGGCGATCCGCCGGCGCATCTTCCTGGCGGCCCTGGTCATCTCTTTGCTCTACGTGCTGTTCGCCTGGCTGCCGCTGAACATCCACACCAGCCCGCTCGTCGGGCTGGACATGGCGCAGGCGCGGGACAACACGGGCCGCATCTTCGCCTGGCTGGGGTGCGGGACGATCAAGTTCTTCGGCTCGATCCTGGCCGTGGCCCTGTCGGCGGGGGCGATCACCGCCGAGGTGGACCGGGGTGTGTTATCTGTCATCGTCCCCAAGCCCCTGCCGCGCGCGTCGGTGTATCTGGGCAAGTGGCTGGGTATTTTATCCCTGCTGGCCGTCTGCGTGGCGGCCTGGGGCGGCCTGCTGGTCTGGTCGGTCTGGCGGCAGACCGGGACGTACCACCCGCGCATCTGGGACGGCGTCCTGGCCGCCGCCCTGTTCCCGCTGCTGTTCACGACGCTGACGCTGTGCTTCTCGACTTCCGCCACCTACGCCCTGTCGTCGTCGCTGGCCCTGATCGCGGCGGGCGTCGCCCTGGCCGAGGACCTGCTGCATACGCTGTCCCGGTTCCTGGACATCCCCCTGCTGGACACCTTGAGCCGCGGCGCGGGGTACGTCGTCCCCATCTCCCGCATGAATCACTGGATCACGAAGGGGCTGGACGCGACCGGTCTGGGCGCGCACCCGCCGGACAGCGCGGGGCTTGACTTCAGCCTGATCATCGCCCGGTTTGACCCGACCCAGGCGCAGGCCGTGGCGGCGACCTCCGGTGCAGACATGGCCTACATCCTGGCCTACACGGGGGCGTTCCTCGCGCTGGGACTGACCCTGTTCCAGCGGCGCGACCTCTAGGCACCGATAGGAGAATGCGCCTAGCCCGCGTCCCCCTTGTTCCACACCAGCGAGAGGGCGAAGGCGAGGCCCAAGGCGACGTAGGCCAGCAGCACGGAGCGGTGGCTGAGGCGGTTCTCGATGCCGGGCGCAAGCCGCTTGGGCACGATCCTGTAGTCGATGACGTAGGCCGCCGTCGCGCCCAGCAGGCCCGTCAGCGGACTGCTCCGGGTCTTCGTGACCGTCAGTGCGCCTTCGTACAAAACGCCCCAAAGGGCCATCGCCGTGCCGTTGACGAACAGCCCGAGCCACGACTCGCGCGGCGAGTAGGCCGTGGGCTGCTCTTTCTCGTCGCCGTCGATGATGTGCGCGACCGCGTTCAGCGCGGCCCACGGCGAGCCGTTTTCTTTGTCCGAGGCGAGCATGACGGCGGCGGAGGTGGCGGCGGCCAGGGCGAAGCCCGTCTTGAGGCCGCGGGTGATGATGGAGGCGATGGGGAGTGACATGGGCGCATTGTACCCAAAGTGCGGGCGTATCTCCGGGTATAATCCCGCCCAGTGAACACGCCCGTCAGATCAACAGAAGCCCCGACCGAAGGCACCCAGGCTGTGCTGGACGCCCTGCGCGGGGCGACGCGCGGGACGGAGTATGAAGGTCGGCTCTTTCTCGTCGGCGGCTTCGTCCGCGACAAGGCGATGGGGCTGTCTTCGGCCAAAGGCGACCTCGACTTGGTGCTCGAAGGCGACGCCCTGGCCCTGGCCCGGCTGCTGCGCGGGCGCGGGGCGGCGGACTTCGAGCCGGTCGTCTTCCCCCGGTTCGGCACGGCGATGGTGGTGGTGCGGGGGCGCGACGTCGAACTCGTCACGGCCCGCGTCGAGTCCTACGCGCCCGGCAGCCGCAAGCCGGACTCGGTGGAGCCGGGGACTCTGGCCGACGACGCCCGGCGGCGCGACTTCACGATCAACACCCTGCTCGAAAACCTGCACACGGGCGAGGTCTCCGACCCTCTGGGCCGGGCGTGGGCCGACATCGAGGCCAAGGCCCTGCGGACGCCGACCGATCCGCTCTTGACGTTCCAGGATGACCCGCTGCGGATGCTGCGGGCGGTCCGCTTCGCCGCCCGCTTCGGCTTCGCCGTCGAGCCGTTCACCTGGAAGGCCGTCCGGCAGTCCGTTGGGCGGCTTTCAATCGTCTCCCAGGAGCGCATCCGGGACGAGTTCTCCAAGACCCTGCTGACGTCCCGTGCGCCGCTGGGCCTGAACCTCCTGCGCGAAAGTGGCCTGCTCGCGCTCTTCGCGCCAGAGCTTGCCGCGATGGTCGGGGTCACGCAGAACGAGTTCCACGCCTTTCCCGTGTGGGACCACACGCTGGTCGCCCTGGGCAATTTACACGCCGATGCTCCACTGACCCTGCGGCTGGCGACGCTGCTGCACGACGTCGGCAAGCCGCCGACCAAGGGGGTGGGGGAGGACGGCCGCGTCCACTTCTACGGCCACACCGAGGCCGGGGCGGCCATCGCGCGCCGCTTCTTGACGCGCCTGAAGTTTCCGGGGGACGAGATCAGCGCCGTGGTCACGCTGGTCGCCCAGCACATGCGGATCGGCGAATACCGCCCGTTGTGGACCGACGCCGCCGTGCGCCGCCTGATGCGGGACCTGGGGCCGGGGCTTGACGACCTGTTCGAGGTCCACCGCGTGGACGTGTCCGCCCTCGCGCCGGGCCACACCGACATCTCGCGCGCGGGCGAGTTGCGCGCCCGCATGGAGCCGATCCGGGCCGCTCAGAACATCTCCACCCTGACGTCGCCCCTGGACGGGCAGGCGCTGATGGCCTTGCTCGGCCTGCCGCCCGGCAAGCGCGTAGGCCAGGTCAAAGACTTTCTCACGGGGGAGGTCATCGAAGGCCGCCTGGCTCCCGACGACGAAGCCATGGCGGCAGACCTGGCGCGGGCGTTCCTGCGCCCCCTGAACCCGTGACCGCCGTGCAGGAATAGCCGCCCGCCCCCGCGAATAGGCGCCCCATGCAAAGCAAACCGGCAGCCGCTTCGACACTCCCCGGCGGCGGGGACGGGACCAGTGCCACCCGCGACGGGCAGGATGTCCCCCCCCCGCCGCCGCTTCGCCGGATTTTTTTTCTGGCTCTCGCTCTCCTTTATCTGCCGTTCGCCTACAACTACGGTGTGAAGATGCACGCCTTCCCGTTCGTAGACCTGCCCTCGTTTTACTACGGCGCACAGACCGTGTTCCGGCACCATCAGTCCCCGTACTCGCCCGGCGCCCTGGACTGGGGGGCGCAGGCGCTGCACCAGCGGGTCTTCCCGTTCCTGTATCCGCCGCCGACGCTGCTGCTGTTCTCGCCGCTCGCCTTCCTGCCCTACAAGGCGGCGAAGCTGCTGGTCCTGGCAGCGAACCACCTCTGCATCCTCGGGCTGCTGTTCCTGCTGCTGCACCTGCTCGGCCTTCTCGGGTTCCTGCGGCCGCGTGCTGACGGGGACCGCGCGCGGGCGGGCGGCGTGGTGCGCGAGGCGCTGACTGCGGTGTTCCTGACGGTCTACCTGTTCCTGTTCTGGCCGGTCGTCGTGACGCTGATGACGGGCCAGATCAACTTCTACGTGATCGTCCTTCTTTGCCTGATGTGGTACGCGCTGAAGAAGGACGCCTCGCCGGTCCTCGCGGCCATTCCGTTTGCCCTGGCGGTCGCGCTGAAGACGTACCCGATTCTGTTCCTCCCGGTTCTGATGATCAAGGGCAAGTGGCGGATGGTCGGGTGGACGCTCGGCTTTCTGGCGCTGCTGGCGGTGGGCAGCTACGCCGTCCTGCCGCACGCCGTTTGGCATGACTGGCTCTCGTTCGTCCTGCCGTATGGCGGTTACACGAAAACCCCGCCGGGCCTGTTCGCGCCGTCCGCGGTCGAGAACCAGAGCGTGAATGCGTTCGCCTCGCGCCTGTTCATGGACCCGCAGACGGCCATCATGCTGAGTCCCGCAGCGGCCAAGGTCACGGCATATGTCCTGTGCGCCGCCCTGTTCGCGGCCCAAATCGCCCTGAGCTGGCGGCTGAACAGGGCACAAAAAGGGGCACGGGCGGACCGCTTCCTGGACCTGGAGTTCGCACTGTTCCTGCTCACCATGTACCTGGTCGCCCCGCTGTCCTGGGAACACCACCTGGTATTCGTCCTGCCGGCCTGCTTCCTGGCCCTGGCGCGCATCCTCTCTTTCCAAGAGAAGGGATGGACGGTGCTCTGGGCGGCGGCACCGGCGTTCCTCATCGCCTGGCAGATTCCGATGGAGAACGCCGGCCTGGAGAGGCACTTCTTCCACCTGCTGCTGTCACTCAAGTTCTTCGCCGTGGCCGCCCTGTGGCTGTTCTTCGCCGCCTGGCTGGCCCGGCTCCTGCGGGACGGGGGAGGGGAGGCTGCGGCGGGAGGGGTGGGAGCAGCACCCGGCGCTTGAAGGCCTGCGTGGTCCGCTGAGGGGTGGTGTTTTTGCAGGGAAACGGCGCGGCGGCGGCGAACTTCCGGTTCGGAACAGAGAGACGCGCCGCGTGAGGCGTGGAGGGGCGAACTACTTGACACATTTGATTGCGGGCATCACCCATCTGATTGCAGCCCTGGGCTACCCCGGCGTTCTGCTGCTGATGACCCTGGAGTCGGCCTGCATCCCCGTCCCGAGCGAGGCGATCATGCCGTTCGCGGGCGCGCAGATCACGCACCCGGCGGGCGCATTCCACCCGAACCTCTGGGCGCTGGCCGTGGTCGGCGCGCTGGGAAACCTGGTCGGCTCGGCCATCGCCTACTGGGTCGGGGCCATCGGCGGGAGGCCGTTTTTGGAGAAGTACGGCAAGTTCTTCTTGATCCGCAGGCGCGACATCGACAAGGCCGACGACTTTTTCCATAAGCACGGCGACATCACCGCCCTGTTCAGCCGCTGGCTACCCATCGTCCGCACGTTCATCTCGCTGCCAGCGGGCATCTCGCGCATGAACTTCCCCAAGTTCTGCGCGTACACGTTCGTCGGCGCGCTGCCGTTCTGTTACCTGCTCGCGTGGGCCGGCGTCAAGTTCGGCCAGCACATGGAGACGGTCACGAAGGCGCTCCACAAGGCCGACTTCGCGGTGACGGCCATCCTGGTCGTCCTGCTGGGCCTGTGGCTGTGGCACCACCTGCGCCCCGACCCGGATGACGCCGGCGGCGGCGAGGCCGGAACTAACCCCACCCCTGCCGCGTAGATGAAGACACACAGAAAAGACACGGGCGCGGCCCGCAAACGTGGTATAATAGCGTACACCTCTTCAACGATGAGCGTCTCTGCCGCAGCCAGCGCGCCCGGCTTTGACGCCCCGCACGGACAATGAACCGTCTGTTTGCTTTCGCCCCCGACCCACCTTCACATTCTCGATCCGAGGCACGGTGAACGGAGAGACGCGCGGCAGGACAGAAAGCGTAGACGCACGGCAATCGCAGCCTCGGTACTCAGCAGCAATCGCTGCGGGCACCGGGGCTGTGCCGTTTCCGGCCCGCAGCACCGATGACTTTCTTGCACTCATCCATCAGCGAAAGGGACACCCATGAGCAGCACCTGGGACATTCTCAAGCAGGCCGAGGAGCAGCGACAGACGGCGGACAAGCTCCATTGGGAGGGCACGTTCAAGGACTATCTGGAGATCGTCGCCAGACAGCCCAAGGTGGCGGACCTCGCGCACGCCCGGATGTTCGACATGATCCAATCGGCGGGCGTCCGGGATAACGGCGAAGGCCTGTCCAAGACCTACACGTTCTTCGAGGGTGAGCTGTTCGGCATGGAGCGGACGATCCAGCACCTCGTCGAGGAGTATTTCGCCCCCGCCGCCCGCAGGCTGGACATCCGCAAGCGGATTCTGATGCTGGTGGGGCCGGTCGGCGGCGGCAAGTCCACGCTGTCCACGCTGCTCAAAAAGGGCCTAGAGAAGTACTCCAAGACCGACGAGGGCGCGGTCTACGCCATCAAAGGCTCGCCCATGCACGAGGAGCCGCTGCACCTGATCCCCGAAGACCTACGCCCGATGTTCAAGCAGCAGTTCGGCATCCACATCGAGGGCGACCTGGACCCCGTGGACGCCCACAAGCTCAAGCACGAGTGGGGCGGCAAGATCGACGACGTGCCCGTCGAGCGCATCTCGCTGTCCGAGCGCGAGCGGCGCGGCATCGGCACGTTCAAGCCCGCCGACCCCAAATCCCAGGACGTGGCCGAGCTGACCGGCTCGGTCAACATCCAGGCGCTCACCGAATACGGGCTGGAGTCCGACCCGCGCGCCTATAACTTCGACGGGGAACTCAACATCGCCAACCGCGGCGTCATCGAGTTCATCGAGATGCTCAAGGCCGAGAAGCGGTTCCTGTACGAGCTGAACACCGTGGCGGGCGAGCAGACCATCAAGGCCTCGCGCTTCGCGTTGATCTATGCCGACCTGGTCGTCCTGGCGCACACCAACGAGTACGAGTACAACTCCTACTTCGGCAACAAAGAGAACGAGGCGATGATCGACCGCATCTTCGTGGTGCGCGTCCCGTACAACCTGCGCCTGACCGAAGAAGTGAAAATCTATGAGAAGCTGATCGGCCAGTCCCAGCTTTCCGAGGACCGCGCGGACCTGTCCGCCGTCCACATCGCCCCCCATACCCTGCGGACAGCGTCCATGTTCGCCCTGCTGACACGGTTAAAGGCCTCGAAGAAGTCCGGCCTGTCGCTGATGACCAAGCTGAAGCTCTACGACGGCGAGAAGCAGGTGGGCGACTGGGACCAGAAGCACATCCGCGAGCTGCAAGAGGAGTTCATGGACGAGGGCATGAGCGGCGTCTCGCCCCGCTTCGTTATCAACCGCCTGTCGGCGGCCCTGGTCAAAGGCGGCAAGGGGTATGTCACGCCCATCGACGTCCTGCGCTCGATGCGCGACGGGCTGCAAGAGCATACGACCAGTGAAGAGGAGCACCGGCGGCTGCTCGGATTCATCGATGAGACGCGCAAGGATTACGACGAACTGGCGAAGAAAGAGGTCCAGCGGGCCTTCGTCTACTCGTATGAAGAGTCCGCCAAAACTCTCTTGGACAACTATTTGGACAACGTGGACGCCTTCTGCAACCGCACCAAAGTGAAAGACCCCATCACCAGCGATGACGTGGAACCCGACGAGCGGCTGATGCGCTCCATCGAGGAGCAGATCGGCGTCTCCGAGAACGCCAAGCGCGAGTTCCGCGAGGGCATCATGCGCTCGGTGGCGTCCGTGTCCCGCCGCGGCGGCGCGTTCGGCGTGGGCAGCGACGAGCGGCTCAAAGAGGCCCTGGAGAAGAAGCTGTTCTCGGACCTCAAAGACATCGTCAAGATCACGACCAGCACCAAGACCCCGAACCAGGAGCAGCTCCGCCGCATCAACGACGTCGTGGACCGCCTGGTCAAAGACCAGGGCTACACCGAGCAGTCCGCCAACGAACTCCTGAAGTACGTCGGCACACTGCTCAATCGGTGACGCCATAGTTCAGATTATTGTCTCGATGCAAGACTTCCTGCGCTCGGGCGAGTTCGGCCCCATCCGTTTGGGCATCTCACGCGACCAACTTCGGGGCCACTTAGGCAACCCGGAGGATTGGGGTCCTTTCCCGAAGTCGGAGCGCCGCGCGACGATCTGGAAATTCGGCGACATCGAGTTTCACTTCCACTTCAAAGAAGATGCGCTCGTGGGCATTTTCGCTGACGGGGTGGAGAAACTTCGAGGCGGCGGGGCCATTAACTTAGACCCGTGGGTTTTCAACGGGGGCGTGTTGGTCGAGCAGGTCTTGGAAAGTCTGGCGGAGGCGAATATCCCTTACCAGCGCATCCACCAGGACCTGGATGATAACACGGAGCGGTTCCAGGTCGGAGGCGGGGTGGAACTGCTGTTCTTAGATGAGACGCAGCATATGTTCTGCGAGAAGGGGGTATCGCCCCTTGCTCGGCCCGGCATGATCTTTGACGGCTTCTCATATCACAGCCGTTAAAGAAGTAATCGTCGGCTTCTGGCCGATAGCACATCCGACAGACAGAGATGGAGTGAGGGATGGCAACGGTACTGTTTGAAAAACAGGAAGTAAGGAAGCCGGCAGCGGCGCAGGAGGAGGCGGGGCCTGTCCCGTACCACTGGACCGTTGACGCTCTTTATCGTGCGCTCAACGCGGGGGTGTTCGAGCACCCGGAGCGGCTAGAACTTGTCCAGGGAAGGATTATTGAGAACCCGCCCATGAATCCGCCTCACGCCTCCCTCGCGGACATCGTCGCCCAGATGCTGCGGGACGCTTTGCAGCCGGCGCTCGTGGTTCGTGAGGAAAAGTGCATCCATGTCGCGTCCGATGGTGAGCCGGTGCCGGACGTTTCGGTGGTGCATGGGAAGCGCACGGACTACAGCAAGCGACACCCGACGCCGGAAGACGTGGCGCTCCTGGTGGAAGTCGCCGATACGACCGCTGCCTACGACCTGGGCGGCAAGGCCGTGCTATATGCCCAATCAGGCATCACGGACTACTGGGTCGTGCTCGTGAACGACCTGGCAATCGTGCGTCATCGTTTGCCGACGCCGGAGGGCTACGGCGAGGTGGTGCGGCTGGTGGGGGCGGATACGATCTCGCCGCTGGCCGCGCCGGACGCTGTTCGGAGCGTGGACGCTTTGCTGGGGCGCGAAGAACAAGACGAGGAGTAAAGAATGAGCGTTACGATGCCGCCGCGCCCGGCGGAAGAACAAGCAGCGGGAGACCGCCGCTGGACGGTGGAAGAGTTCTGCCGCGCCTACGATGCCGGCGTATTCGGACAGTCCAAGCGGCTGGAACTGCTCCGAGGGAGGATCGTTGAGAAGATGCCGCCGGGTCCACGCCACTCTTACCTCGCGGATTCCATCGCTCATATGCTGCGCGTCGCCCTGGAGCCGCCTCTGCTTATCAGGGAAGAGAAGGCCATCCGCATTGCCTTCGACGGGCAGCCGATCCCGGACGTCACCGCCGTATCGGGTGAGAGGGCGGATTATCAGGAACGACACCCGACGCCGGAAGACGTGGCGCTCCTGGTGGAAGTCGCGGATACGACTGCTGCCTACGACTTGGGCGAGAAGGCCCTGCTGTACGCGCAGGCAGCCATCAGAGACTACTGGGTGGTGCTGGCTACTGAGAATGCCGTTGTCCGGCACCGGCAGCCGACGCCGGGCGGATACGCCGAGGTCATCCGTCTGGCGGGCCAAGACACGCTCTCGCCGCTGGCCGCGCCGGACGCCGTTTGGAGCGTAGACGCTCTGCTGGGGCGCGCGGGGGCATCCGAGGAGGATTAACTGGAACACGCACTTTTCAACTTGCCCTGGCACGAGATTTTCGTGCCCAAGATACCCTGGGGGGAGAAGTTCGTCCGCCCGCTCCTGGTTTCTATCGCCCTGCTGGTGGCCTTCCGGTTCCTGTCCAAGCGGGACCTGACGCAGAACACGACCTTCGACCTGCTGATCGTGCTCCTGCTCTCGAACATCGTGCAGAACGCGCTGATCGGGGACGACAACTCCGTGGGCGGCGCGCTGGCGGGTGCGCTGACGCTGCTGCTGTTCAGCACGGCGCTGAACCGCTGGACGGCGAAGAGCATCAAGGCCCGCCGGATTTTGGAAGGGGAGCCGATCCTGCTGGTACACAACGGGCAAACGCTGGACGACAACATGAAGAAATACGCCGTCTCGCGCCCCGACCTGAACGCCGGGCTGCGGGGCCAGAACATGATCACGCTCGGCGACGTGCGGTATGCGTTCCTGGAACTCGACGGCACCATCAGCGTCATCCGCAAGTCCGAGCAGTCCGGTACGCCCGACTGCATGCCGCCGGAGCTGGCGACGCAGTACAACGACTAGAGTGAACGGCTAGAGCGAATCCTAATACTTATGGCTGAACCTTCACGTCAGGCCGCGCCCCCCGTGCCCGGCGGCTTCTCGTCGCTGCGGATCGGGACCGTGTCGGGCATCCCGATCCGGCTGCACTTCACGTTTTTGCTGTTCCTGCTCTGGGTGGGGCTGGTCGGCCCGTCTCGCGCGGGCGGCCTGAGCCTTCTGTACGTGCTGGCGATCTTCGGGTGCGTCGTGCTGCACGAGCTGGGACACAGCCTGGTGGCGATCCGCGACGGCATCCCCGTCGCCGACATCACGCTCTACCCCATCGGCGGGGTCGCCCGAATCGAGAAGCGGCCGACGGCCCGGCAGGAGCTGGGCATCGCCGTGGCCGGCCCGGCGGTCAACGTCGTCATCGCGCTCGCCCTCTGGGCCGCCCTGGGCTTCGAGGGCGCGGGGCCGCTGTTGCAGGACTTGACACGCCCCGGCACGGGCTGGCACCCCTTCGCCGAGCGCGTCATGCTGGCGAACATCTCGCTGGTCCTGTTCAACCTGATCCCCGCCTTCCCGATGGACGGCGGGCGCGTCCTGCGCGCCGTGCTGGCCCTGAACATGGCCCCCGCGCGGGCGACGGCCATCGCCTCGACCATCGGCCAGGGCATCGCCATCGCGGCGGGCATCTGGGCGGTGATGAGCCACCCGCCGCAGTTCTTTCTGCTGTTCATCGCCTTCTTCATCTACATCGGCGCGGGGCAGGAGGCGTTCGCCTACAAGCAGGCCGCGCTGATCGAGGGCGTTCCCGTCCGCCAGGCCATGATGACGGACGTGCGGACCTTGACCGTAGGCAATACGCTCAAAGAGGCCGCCGACGTGCTCTTGGACACGGCCCAGCACGACTTCCCCGTGCTGCACGGCGACGAGGTCCAGGGCGTCTTAACGCGCGACGGCCTGCTGCGCGGGCTGGCCGGGGCCGGGCCGGGCGGCTACGTGGCCGGGGCCATGAGCCGCCGGTTCGCCCAGGCCGCCCCCGACGACGACTTGGCCGACGCCCTGCCTGCCCTGCAAGCCGCGCCCGGCCCGCTGCTGGTCATGGACCCGGCCCAGGACGGACGGCTTTTGGGCATCGTGACGACCGAGAACGTGCAGGAGTTCTTCGCCGTCCGCCAGGCCACCGCCGCGCGCGAGGGCGCAGGGGAGAGAAGATGAAACAGACTTTCAATACGCTCTGGGTCGTGTTCCGCCTCGTCGCGCAGGGCCTCTGGGGCCTCCTCCAGCTCCTCATGCCCTGGTGGTTCGGCACCCCGTCCTCCGAGTACCCGTACCGCTCGCGCCGTCCCGAGGCCAGGCCGTTCGCGCCCAAGAAGCCAAAGGCTGTGCCTCCGCCGTGACGCATCACGGTCGAAAAAGCGCAAAAACGCCGAAGAACGGTATAGCGTAACGGTCTGACAAGGCAGACGCTGCTCGGGCGGCAGGCAGTCGGCCTGTCCCGGTGGTGCTTCACCTGAACGGGGGTTGTATGTCCGATCCGCAGTATTCGATCTCGACCGACTCGTGGGACCTGCACCGGCGCGCGGACCGCGACCGGGCGCGGCACAACGACAAGATCAAAGAGGTCATCCGCAAGAACCTTGGCGACATCATCTCGCAGCAGGACATCATTACCGCTGACCGGGGCAAGATCGTCAAAGTGCCCGTGCGCGGCTTGGAGCTGCCCCGGATACGCTTCGACCCCCACGACCGCGAGCGCGTCGGGCAGGGGCCGGGCGGCACCAAGCCGGGCGACGTGCTGGGCCGCGTCCCCTCGGACGCTGACGGGCAGGGGGTGGGCAAACAGGCGGGACAGGACCCCGGCGTGGACTACTACGAGGCCGAGTTCACGCTGGACGAGCTGGCGCAGATGGTCTTCGAGGATTTGTCCCTGCCCAACTTGGAGGACAAGGGCGCGAAGCAGATTTTGTCCGAATACGCTGAGTACAACACCGTGACCAAGCGCGGCCTGGCGTCCAATCTCGACCGCAAGCGGACGCTGCTCGAAGCCTACCGGCGCAACGCGCGGCAGGGCAACGACAAGAAGTGGGAAGTGCGGCCCGAGGACAAGCGGTTCAAGAACTACGAGCTTGTGACGGAGCCGCAGCGCAACGCCGTCGTGTTCGCCATGCGCGACGTGTCCGGCTCGATGGGCGAGTTCGAGGCCTATATCTGCCGCTCGTTCTACTTCTGGATGACGCAGTTCTTGCGGACCAAGTACACGAACACCGAAATCGTTTTTATCACGTGCCACACCGAGGCGAAAGAAGTCACCGAAAACCAGTTCTTCTCGCTCGGCGACAGCGGCGGGACGCGCATGAGCAGCGCCTACCGGCTGGCGCTGGACATCATCGGCAAGCGCTACAACCCGCGCGAGTGGAACATCTACCCGTTCCTGTTCTCCGACGGCTACAACTGGGGCGACGCCGAGTGCGTGGACCTGGTGAAGAAGATGCGCGACCTGTGCAACCTGATCGGCTACGGCGAGATCGGCACCGACGGCTGGCAGTCGTCGTTCGGCTTCGCCCCCCTGGGCCAGGCCTATGAAGAAGCGTTCCAAACCGACCCGCGCGTCGTCCTGGTCAAGATCAACGACAAGGAAGACGTCTGGCCCGCGCTGAAAAAGTTCTTCGCCAAGGGGCCGGTCGGGACGGCGACGCACTGAGCGTCCTTTGGTGAGCTTGTCACCCGTAGGTCGCTGACACTCGCACGACGATGAGGTAAGCCGGAATGAGCCTGTCACTCGCGGAGAAGACCGAGTTGGAGCGGTGGACGGAGATGATCTGGGAGCAGGCCCGCGCGTTCGGGCTGGACCCGTACCCGACCCACTTCGAGGTCGTGCCGCAGCACGTCATCTACGAGCTGGGTGCCTACGGCCTGCCCGCGCGGTTCTCGCACTGGACGTTCGGGCGCGACTACCACCGGCAGAAAACGTCGTATGAGTACGGCCTGTCCAAGATTTATGAGATCGTCTTCAATACCGACCCCTGCCAGGCGTTTCTGGTCGAAGACAACTCGATGCTCTCGCACAAATTCGTCATCGCGCACGTCCTGGGCCACTGCCACTTCTTCAAGCACAACACCTACTTCGCCCACACCAGCCGGCGCATGGTCGAGCAGATGCGCCTCCACGCCGAGCGGATTCGTGCCTACGAGCAGGAACACGGCTGGCGCGAGGTCGAAGACTTTCTGGACACGGTGATGACCATCGAGGAGCACCTGGATCCGACCGGTCCGTCGCTGAAGCGCAAGACGCCCGAGCAGCACGAGGAGGACCGCCTGCGGGCGGGCCGGCCCCCCGACACCGACTACGACGACATCTGGGACGTCGCGGGCCGCTCGGACCGGCCCCGGCCCGAGGGCCGCAAGTTCCCCGAGGAACCCGAGAAAGATTTATTGCGCTTTTTGATCGAGTACGGGCGCGACCTGACCGACTGGCAGCGGGACATCTTGCAGATCATCCGCGAGGAGATGCTGTATTTCCTGCCGCAGATGCGGACCAAGATCATGAACGAGGGCTTCGCGTCGTTCTGGCACGAGAAGATATTGGAGTCGCTGGACCTGACAAGCGAGGAGCACTGGGAGTTCCGCCGCCTGCACTCGTCCGTGCTGTCGCCCTCGGGATCGCGGATGCAGATGAACCCGTACTACGTCGGCTTCCAGATCCTCAAGGACATCGAGCGGCGCTGGAACGGCGAGGTGCTGGTCGGCGACGAGGAAGAAACCGACTGGATGGGCCGGGCCGTTGCCCGCCCGTCGGGGGAGGGCCGGGCGAAGCTCTTCCAGGTGTGTGAAGAAGACAACGACGTCACGTTCCTCCGCAAGTACCTGACCGAGCCGCTGGTGAAGAAGCTGGATTTATATACCTACAAGCTGCAAGAAGTAGACGGCGAGGACGTGTGGGTGGTCCAGGACACCGACTGGCGCGCGGTCCGCGACGGCATCGTGGACTCGATGACGAACTTCGGCCAGCCCATATTACGTGTCGAGGACGGCGATTACAAGCGGCGCGGCGAGCTGTACCTGAAACACGCCTTCGACGGCAAGCAGCTCGACGCCGACTACACCGGGCGCGTCTTGAAGAACATCCAGAAGCTCTGGTCGCGCCCCGCCCATCTAGAGACGGTCCAGGACGGTAAGCCGACCCTGTTCTCCTGCGACCACGACGGCACGATCACCCAGAACCCGCTGTGAGGACAAGGCTGGGTCTATGGGAAGCCGAGACATGACCATCCGAGAAGCCCGGCCCGAAGACGCGGCGGGGATCGCCCGTGTCCATGTGGACTCGTGGCGGACGACCTACCCCGGCATCATGCCGCAGGCACACCTCGACGCGCAATCCTACGCCGACCGGGAGCGGACGTGGGCCGAAATACTCGGCGGCCCCGGTGGAGCGCTCGTCTTCGTCGCCGAAGACTCGGACGGCGCGGTCGTCGGCTTCGCCTCGGGCGGGCCGGAGCGGGGGGGCGACCCCGAACTGCGGGCCGAAGTCTACGGGCTGTACCTCTTGCAGCCCCAGCAGGGCAGGGGGCTTGGCCGCCGCCTGGTTCAGGCCTTGGCCCGCCGCCTGGCTGCGGACGGCTTCGACACGCTGCTGATCTGGGTCAATGCGCGGAACCCCGCGCGGCGCTTCTACGAGGCGATGGGCGGGGTCCACGCCCGCACCGGCCAGCGCACCATCCGGGGCGTGCTCTACGACGACATCGGCTACGGCTGGGACGCCGCCGCGTTCGCGCGGTTGATCGGCTGACGGGCGTAATCGACCAACCACATCTGATGTTATGTCGGGGCCGCTGTACCAAAGCCAGCGTGTGAATGGACGTGTTATGCTAGCAGAACTTGCCATTGGGGATGCTTATGGAGCGGGGTTCGAGTACGCAGACCGAGATTTCGTGGATAGGTTCAATGACTTATCACGCTACGTCAAGCACCCGCGCCACGCCATTGCCCCTGGCCGGTACACGGATGACGCCCAGATGTCGCTTGCAATCGCCGAAGCCATCGTCTCCGGGGAAGAGTGGACACCGCAAATGCTTGCGGAGCATTTCGTGCAGGCTTTCAAGCGTGACCCGCGCGAAGGCTATGCGTCCGGCTTTTATCAATTCCTCACAAGCGTCAGGGACGGCGAGCAGTTCCTGAAGGAGATCAAGCCCGACAGCGACAAGAGTGGCGCGGCAATGCGCGCCGGGCCGATTGGCGTCTACCAAAACATTCCAGAGGTCATCAGCCGCGCTACTCTTCAAGCCCGCCTGACCCATGACACGGCGGACGGTGTTCGTGCCGCCGTTGCCGCCGCTTTAATGACACACTACTTTCTGTATCGCCTCGGTCCTAAAGACAGGCTAGGAGCTTTTCTTGAGAAGCACGTCCTGGGGTCGTGGTCGGAGCAGTGGTCGGGTAAGGTGAAGGCGAAGGGCTGGATGAGCGTCCAAGCGGCGGTGACAGCGGTTCATAGTAGTGACAGCATGAGCACCCTGCTCAAAGCCTGCGTCGCATTCACGGGAGACGTGGATACAGTGGCGACTATCGCACTGGCTGCCGGCTCCTGTTGTGAGGAGCTAAGGCAAGACCTGCCGGAAATGCTGGCAATAACTCTGGAGAACGGGCGTTATGGTCATGACTATCTCAATGTGCTAGACACACAGTTGATGCTGCAAGCGAAAGATTGAGTGCTGGAGCCATGCCGACCCACAAAACCACCATCGAGATCGTCCGGGGGAGTGTGCTAGAGCAGGACGTGGAGGCCATCGTCAACGCCGCGAACACGGCCATGCGGGGCGGCGGGGGCATCGACGGGGTGATCCACCGGGCGGCGGGCAAGGGGCTGATGGAGGAGCTGATAAGGGTCGCGCCGCACGGGGCGAAGACGGGGTCGGCGGTCCTGACGGGCGGGCACGACCTGAAGCAGCGGTACATCATCCACACGCCGGGGCCGGTCTGGAACGGGGGCAGGAGCAAGGAGGCCGAGCGGCTGGCGTCGTCGTACAGGTCGTGCCTGGAAAAAGCGGACGCGCAGGGGCTGAAGAGCATCGCGTTCTGCTCGATCTCGACGGGCGTGTACGGCTATCCGCTCGCCAAGGCCGCGCCGCTGGCACTGGCGACGGTACGGGACTATCTGGACGCGCACCCGGAGACGGCGCTCACGCGCGTGGTCTTCGCGATGTTCCAGGCGCAGGAGTATCAGGCGTTCACAGAGGCCTGGGAGCGAATCAGCGGCGGAAACGGGGGCGCATGAGCATTTTCGACGGAAAGCGGCTGCGGGCGGACACGTTCAAGCTGGACGTGGCGCGGATGCGGCAGGGGTGGTACTCGGACAAGTATTTCGCCAACATCGTCACGCTGCTCTCCAGCCTGGCGCGCGAGGGGTACACGTTTGGGGACGCGGCCATCGGCGACATGGAGGTGGAGATGCAGTGGTTCACCCGCCGGCAGCCCTTCTCGGTCGTCGCCGGCGTGGACAAGGCCCTGGCGATGCTGAAGGAGTGTACGGGATATTTCGACCAGGGAGGGGCCTGGGTGCCGACGTGGGATGCTCTCGAAGTGACGGCGGTGCAGGACGGGTTTGTTGCGCCTTACGCCGGCGACCCGCGCGTCGTCACGCCCGTGCTCAAGGTCCGGGGGCGATATCGGGACTTCGCGCCGCTCGAAACGCCGACGCTGGGGGCGCTGACGCGGAACACGCGGGTCGCCACCAACGTGTACGACGTCCTGCGGGCGGCGGGCGGCAAGGAGGTGCTGTTCTTCCCGGCCCGCTTCGACGCCCACGAGGTGCAGGCGGGAGACGGCTATGCCTACCACATCGCCGTGCAATTGTTCAACCAGGCGTCGGGCCACGCGGTCCAAAGCTCGGTCTCGACCGACGAGCAGGGGGATTGGTGGGGCGGGGCGGGCGGCGGGACGGTTGCGCACTCGGCCATCGCCTGCTTCCTGGGAGACACCGCCGAGACTGTCTTGCAGTTCGCGCGCCTGCTGCCGCCGGCCATCCCGCGCATCGCCCTGGTGGACTTCAACAACGACTGCGTGGGCGACAGCCTCCTGACGATGGGGGTGCTGTTTGGGGAATACCGGCGGCTGACGGATGCGGGCGAGCACGAGGAGGCGAAGAAGTACGTCCTGTTCGGCGTCCGCCCCGACACGGGCGGCAACCTGCGCGACAAGTCGGTCGAGCCGCTGGGCGACCGGCGTCTGGACAAGGGCGTCAACCCCCGCCTGGTCTTCGCCCTGCGCCGCGCCTTGGACAGCGCCTACGAGGGCTGGGACATCCCGTTCGGCTGGCTGGAACGGGCGAAAGCGTACTGCCGGGGCATCAAGATCACGGTCACGGGCGGCTTCACGCCCGAAAAGATACGGGAGTTCGAGCGCAACGACGTGCCCGCCGACGTCTACGGCGTCGGCTCGTATCTGTTCAGCAACTCGACCGGGGACGGCACCAACAACGACTTCACCGCCGACATCGTGCGCGTGAAGGTCGCGGGCACGTGGCGCGACCTAGCGAAGGTCGGACGGGCCGCCGCCGACAACCCCGCCCTGGCCCCTGTAGACTGGGGCGATGTCGCTTGACGCCGGGGGCCTCTTGCTAGTGCGCCTCGGCGGGGGCCGCGCCGCCGCGTTTGGGCTTGCGGAGCAGCAGCACGGCGGGGAGGGCCAGCAGGAACGTCAGGCCCAGCAGGATGAAGGCGTTGTTGTAGGCCATCGTGGACGCCTGTGCCTGGACCGCCCGGTCCAGGAGGTGCAGCGCGCCGGCCTGGGCGGCGGCGGGGCTGTAGCCGCCCGCCGTCAGGGCACCCGCCGCGCCGCTCAGCCGGGCCTGGAAGTACGGGTCGCCGGGGTACAGGTTGGTGACTAAATTCGCGCGGTGGAAGGCCGACATGTTGACGATGTAGGTGTTCAGGACGGCGATGCCGAACGAGCCGCCCAGTTGCCGCATGAGGTTGTACAGGGCGGACCCTTGCGCGATCTGTGCCCCTTGCAGGCCCGCGAAGGCGACCGTGGAGATGGGGATGAAGACCAGCCCCAGCCCGAAGCCGCGCACCATCAGCCCGGCCTGCGTGTCCGACTGGCCGCTCTGGGTGGTCAAATGCCCCAGCATCCACATGGCGGTCATGTAGACGAACATCCCGACAATAATCAAGACGCGCGCGTCGAAGCCTTTTTGGAGGACTCTGCCGCAGAAGACCACCGCCACCGCCGTCATGATGCCGCCCGGCAGCAGGGCCAGCCCTGTCGCCGTCGGCGTGAAGCCCAAGATGGTTTGCGCGAACAGCGGGTAGATGAAGACGCCGCCGTACAGCCCGAAGCCCAGCACCAGGCCCAGCAGCACCGACCCGGCCAGGCCGCGGTCTTTGAGGACGCGCAGGTCCAAGATGGGAGCCTTGTTGCGCGGCGTCAGCTCCCACCACACGAAGCCCGCCAGCGTGACCAGCGCGACCACGGCCAGGCGCGCGATGGTGGGGTCCTGGAACCAGTCGTAGCGCTCCCCCTCTTCCAGCACGTATTGCAGCGACCCCATGCCCGCCGCCAGCATCAAGATTCCCGGAACGTCCACGGTGTTGACGCGCTTCTGGTGGGGTGAGTCCTGCAAAAACAGCCCGACCATGAGCAGCGAGGCGACTGCCAGCGGGATGTGTATGAAGAAGATCGTGTGCCAGGAATAATTGTCCGTGATGTAGCCGCCTAAGACGGGTCCCAGGGTCGGCGTCACGATCAGGCCCAGGCCGAAGATGGCCTGGACGGTGGCGATCTGCGACCGCGGGAATATCTCGACGATGGTCGCCTGGGCGGTCGAGATCAGCGCGGCCCCGCCCGCGCCCTGGATCAGCCGCCAGAAGATGATCTGGGGCAGGCTGTTGGAGAACCCGCACATCAGGCGGGCGACGTTGAAGACCACCAAGGAGGCCATCAGATACCGCTTGCGCCCGAAGCGGCCCGAGAGCCAGGCGGTCATGGGCAGCACGATGACGTTCGCGAGGATGTAACCCGTCGAGACCCAGGCGATCTCGTCGGTCGTCGCCCCCAGGTTGCCCGACATCTGCGGCAGGGCGACGTTGACGACCGTGGTGTCTAGAATCTCCAGGGCGGCGGCCATGATCAGGCCGAGCAGAATCCACCACCGGTGCGCGCTGACGTCCTGAGTCACGTCGGGGGCCGGGGGAGTGCTTTGAACGCTCGGCGTGCTCTCCGCTTGGGGAGCCGGCGCTAAAGGCAAGCGGCCCCCGTCCAATGCGCGTGTTGCCATGATGAGTTACGATCCCGGAAAATGGTCCGTTTAGAAGAGGCGACTGAGCAGCGCGTGGAGCTGCGCCCGCTCGCCTGGGGACAGGGGCGAAAAGACCTCGTCGTTGGTGCGCCGTCCCATTTCGGTGATCTGGTCAAGCACCTGATGGCCCTGCTCGGTCAAGCTGACCAGGTGGGCGCGGCGGTCGCGCGGGTCACGCCGGCGCGTCACCAGGCCCAGGGCCTCCAGGTCGTCGAGCAGCAGCACCATCGTGTTGCGGTCCACGCCCAGCCGCTCGCTCATCCCGATCTGCGAGTGCGGCGTGTCCTCGCCCAAGAGCGCCATGACACTGAAATGTCGCGCCTTGACTCCCAGCGGTGCGGCCAGGGCATCAAAATAGTCCCGGCACTGCTGGGCGGCGCGGCTCATCAGGTAGCCGGTCCAGCGGGAGAGGGTCGGCGGCAGCGGCGCACTCTTGGCGCGTGTGGCAGCGAGGGAGGGCCTGAGTGTGTCCGGCAGCGTATCGTTCATGGTGTTCTTCTACCCACAATCGGAGACTATCATGCGCGCTTATCATCACTGACACTGATTATGTGACGCCGGTTCGTCGCCTTGACTTCCCGGCGCGCGTTCGGCTACAATGCTGTCATCCATTCGCAGAAGCCGCACCCCGGAGAACCCGACATGACCCCGCCGCCCCAGCAACGGATGCTGTCCCAGCGCGCACTGAATGCCGCCCCATCGCCGACCCTGGCGATCACCGCCAAGGCCAACGCCCTGAAGGCGCAGGGCAAGGACGTGATCAGCTTCGGCGCGGGCGAACCCGACTTCGACACCCCCCGGAACGTCAAAGACGCCGCCGTCGCCGCCCTGGACCGGGGCGACACCAAGTACACGCCGTCGAGCGGCACGGTCGCCCTCAAAGACGCCATCGCCGCGAAACTGAAGCGCGACAACGGCCTGACGTATTCGCGCAACGAGATCATCGTCTCATGCGGCGCGAAGCATTCCATTTATAACCTGATGCAGGCCCTGCTCGATCCGGGCGACGAGGTCGTCATCCCCGCCCCCTACTGGGTTTCGTACCCCGAGCAGGTGAAGCTCGCCGACGGCGTCCCCGTGATCGTTCAGGCCGACGAGGGCATGGGCTTTTTGGTTTCGGCCTCCCAGATCGAGGCGGCCCTGACCCCGCGCACCAAGATGGTCGTCATCAACTCGCCCTCGAACCCGACCGGGGCCGTCTACACGGCTGGGGCGCTCAGGGACATCTCCGATCTCTGCGTCGGGCGCGGCGTCTATCTCATGTCCGACGAGATATACGAGAAGATTCTGTATGCGGGCAGCGAGTTCGTGTCCCCCGCCTCGTTCGGCGAGGCCGCCAAGCGGCTCACAATCACGGTCAACGGCTTCTCCAAGGCCCACGCGATGACCGGCTGGCGGCTGGGCTACGCGGCGGCGGATCTCGACATCGTCGCGGCCATGTCCAAAATTCAGGACCAGAGCACGTCGAACCCCACGTCCATCACGCAGGCGGCGGGCGTCGAGGCCCTGAACGGCCCGCAGGATTCGGTCGAGACGATGCGCCTCGCGTTCCAGGAGCGCCGCGACTGGATCGTAGCCGCCCTGAACGACATCCCCGGCGTCGGCTGTCTCCGCCCCGGCGGGGCGTTCTACGTCTTCCCAAACGTCTCCGCCCTGTACGGTAGGAACTGGACGCCCGAAGGCGACGCGACGCGGACGTTGGGCGGGTCGGACGACCTGGCGGCCTACCTGCTGGAAAACTACGGCGTCGCCGTCGTTCCCGGCTCCGGCTTCGGCGCGGACTCCAACATCCGCCTGTCTTACGCCACCTCGATGGAGAACATCCACAAGGGCGTGGCCCGGATCGCCGAGGCCGTGCAGGCCCTGAATTGACGGGCGCAAGATTAACGGGCGCAAGATTAACGGGCGAGCTGACGGGCGCGAGCCTGCGCGAAGAGGCCGCCCGGCGCGGCCTGCCCGTGGGCGACATGGACACGCTGCGCCAAGCATTGACGCACAAGTCGCTCGTCCCCGAGCGGCCCCTGAGCAGCAACGAGCGGCTGGAGTTCGTCGGCGATTCGGTGCTCGGCCTGGTCGTCGTCGAGTATCTATACGCGCAGTTCCCCGACCGGGGCGAGGGCGAACTGGCGCAGGCCAAGGCGCTGATCGTCTGCAAAGACGCCCTGGCGCGGGCCGCCCGGCGGATGGATTTAGCTCCTCTGATCCGCCTGGGCCGTACCGAAGAGGCCATGGGCGGGCGCAACCGCGACAGCATCATCGCCGACGCCGTCGAGGCGCTGATCGCCGTGGTGTACCGCGAGAGCGGCTACGAGGCGGCCAAAAAATTCGTGCTGGAGACGCTGGCCCCCGAGATCGCGGGTGTCCACGCCGAGCGGGATTGGCGCGACGCCAAGACCGTTTTGCAGGAGCAGCGCCAGGCGCTCCACTTGTCTTCCCCGGTGTACCGGGTCGTCAACGAGAGCGGCAGGCCGCACGACAAGATGTTCACGATTGCCGTCCTGGTGGACGGCGTGACGCTGAGCACGGGCGTCGGCAAGACCAAGAAAGAGGCCCAGCAGGCCGCCGCCGAGGCAGCGCTGGGAACCCACCCCGGCTCCTTCGTCGCCACCCCTCCCGAAGCGGGAGGGGGAAGAGCTTTAGACTCATAACGCAAGCGTCACGTATTTTGCACGTACTCTGATCGATTGGATCGGCCTCCTGCGCTTCCTCCTCGCCCTCCCGTTTCGGGAGGGGTGGCGACGAAGGAGCCGGGGTGGGTTCCTCAATATACTCTCATGCCCCACACTGCGGAAATCGGCATCTTCGGCGGCAGCGGCTTCTACGAGTTCGCCGAGGGCGACATCGAAGAGGTCAAGGTCGAGACCCCCTACGGCCCGCCGAGCGACCGCGTGGCCCTGATGACCGTTGCGGGCCGGCGCGTCGCCTTCCTGCCCCGGCACGGCAAGACACACTCGCTGCCGCCCCACAAAGTCCCGTACCGGGCCAACCTGTGGGCGCTCCAGAGCCTGGGTGTGACGCGCGTTCTGGCCCCCAGCGCGGTCGGCTCGCTCCAGGCGCACATCGCGCCGGGCGACTTCGTGGTCAACGACCAGTTCGTGGACCGGACCAGCGGCCGCATTGATACGTTCTACGACGGCCCGGTCGTCACCCACGTCTCGTCCGCCGACCCGTACTGCCCGCAGATGCGCGCCCTCGCCATCAGCGCAGCGAAAACGAACGGCGTCACGGTCCACGAGGCGGGGACGTGCGTGGTCATCCAAGGGCCGCGATTCTCGTCCAAGGCCGAGAGCCGCTGGTTCACGCGCATGGGCTGGGACGTCGTGACCATGACGCAGTACCCTGAGATGATGTTAGCCCGCGAGCTGTCCCTGTGCTACGTCACCCTGTCGCTCGTGACCGACTATGACGCGGGCCTGGTCGCCGAGGTCGCCGCCGTCGAGGCCCACAGCGTCCTCGAAGTCCTGGCCCAGAACACCGCCAACGTCAAGCGCGTCTTGAAGACAATGCTGGCCGAGATGCCCCCGGCCCGCGCCTGCCCTTGCGCCGCCTCGCTGAAATACGCCCGAATGGAGTAGACCTCGCTATGAAAGCACTGCTGCTCGCCGCCGGACGCGGCACCCGCCTGGGGCCGCTGACCGCCAGCCAGCCCAAGCCCATGATCCCCATCGGCGGCGTCCCCATGATCGAGCGCATCATGGAGGGCATCGCCGTCTCGACCCCGATCCGCGACTTCGTGCTGATCACGGGCTACAAGGCCGAGGTCTTGCAGGATTACTTGGGCGACGGCTCCGCGTGGGGCTGGCGGATCGAGTACGTCCCGCAGGAAACGCCGCGCGGGGTGGGGGACGCCGTCAACACCGCCCGCGAGGCCCTGGCCGACGCGCCGTTTCTGATGACCTACGGCGACATCATGCTGGACCCCGCCAACTATGGCCGCTTCGGCGACGCCTACCTAGAGACGGGGACGCGCGAGGTCAAGGCCTACGTCGGGCTGAACTGGGTGGAAGACCCCTGGGCCGGGGCCGCCGTCTACCTCGACGCCGACAGCGTCATCCAGCGCATCCAGGAGAAGCCCCCCAAGGGCACGGCCACGACGCACTGGAACAACGCCGGCCTGTTTATCTTCGACCCCTTGATCTTCGACTACACCGCCAAAATTATCCCCTCCGCGCGCGGCGAGTACGAGCTGCCCGACGCCATCACCGCCATGATCGGCGACGGGCACCCCACCAAAGGCATCCCCCTCGAAGGCACCTGGCGCGACGTCGGTACGCCGGAAGACTACGCCGCCATCAACGCCGAGTACGCCGAGTGATAAGCACTCCAAACACGCACCGAGCCGTCCTCGCCGCATCGGCACTGCTCTGCGCCTTCGCCGGGCACGCGTGGGCCGCTCCCCCTGCCGACGCGCGCGTCATCCGCTTCTCCGGCTTCGAGTGGGAGGTGCGACCCGATGCCGACGGCGGCCCCGGCCCAAATCACTGGGACCCCAACAGCGTCCGGGTAGATCGCCAAGGTCGGCTGCACCTTCGGATCACCCACCGGGGTGGCCGGTGGCACTGCGCCGAGGTGACCCTGCGCCGCTCTCTTGGCTTCGGGCGCTACCAGTTTGAGGTGACAGGGGCGCTCGACCGGCTGGACCGGAACGTCGTGTTGGGCCTCTTCAATTACCCGCCGCCTGGTGCCGGGCCGGACGGCACGAATGAGATAGACATCGAGTACAGCCGCTGGGGCAACCCTGCTTCTTTGCCCGCGAGCGAGACGATCTACCCCGCGCATGAGGGCGTGAAACCGGCCTCCATCGCCCACGAGTTTACGATGCCGCCGGGCCTGTCCGACACGACCCAGCGCTTCGACTGGCACAGAGACGACATCACCTTCCAATGCCTGCGTGGGCACCGCAACGACAACCAGGACGAGTACGCGCGCTGGGCGTTCCGCCCCGCTGACCGGCAGCACCTGCCCCAGAAGCCGCTCCCCGTCCACATCAACCTCTGGCTGGTTCGAGGCAAAGCGCCCGTGGATGGGAAGGAGATCGAGGTCATTGTTAGCAGCTTTACTTTCAACCCATCCGTACCTGGAATGCAACAAATCGGGGGCCGCTTAAGGCGTGGAGGTGGCAAGAGATGTACTCTTTGATTCAGCGCATTCGTCAGCATGTGGCTCAGTCTGAGTAGAGTGAAAATACTTATCCTCCTACGATTTTGTCCTTGGTCTAACTGGTAAGAGGCTTGATAGAGTCGACCTTTGGGAAGAGATAAGCCGGCGAACAACTTCTTCAAAGCAGGGCTTGTTATGACTAAATTCTCCGACATCCTGCACGTGTTTGCCGACCCGAAGAAGGTCAGGCTGCTGGGGCAGTTGTGCGACGAACCGCTACCGCTGCATACGCTGGCGCGGGCAGCGGGGCTGTCGGAGGCGGAGACGGTGGGGCTGGTGCAGCCCTTGAAAGAGGCCGGGCTGCTGGAAGAGACCTTCGCCGTGGACGGCTTCCGGTGGCGGTACAGGCCGCAGGCGATCTTCGACATCCTGCGCGCTCAGAAGGCCGAGGCCGCCGGATCAGGCGACCTGCCGGACGACGTGGATGCGTTCGATGCCAAAGTGCTGGGCGACTTTTTGGTAAGCGGGCGGCTGAAGCAGATCCCGGCCCAGCGCAAGAAAAAAGACGCCGTCCTGCGCCACCTCGCGCGCCGGTTCGATCCGGGGCGGGCATACGCCGAGCAGGAGGTCAACTTCCTGCTGCTGGAGTACCACGAGGATTACGCCACGCTACGCCGCGAGATGGTGGATGGCAGGCACATGGAGCGCGAGAACGGCATCTACCGGCGTGTCCAGTCGGACGGCTGACAGCAGACGAAGCCCCGAGAGGGCCGAAAGCGGAGCACAGGGGAAGCAAGAGCAATGGCACTGTTAGAGAACGCCGTCGCGGTCTACGCGCGCCGGTTCGGGCACAAGCCCGTGGCGGCGGCGTGGGCACCGGGCCGCGTCGAGATCATGGGCAACCACACGGATTATAATGGCGGCTTCGTGCTGCCCGCCGCGCTGGACAAGGGCACCGTCGTGGTCGGGGCACCCACGGACGACGACACGATCACGCTCTACGCCGCCGACTTCCGGCGCGACGCCCGCGCCTCGGCCAAGGCGATAGACCACGACCCGCACAACTCCTGGGCGAGCTACGTGCTCGGCGTCGCCCGCGAGCTTCAGTCGGGCGGTGTGCCCGTGCGGGGCTTTCAGGCCGTGATCCATAGCGACGTGCCTTCGGGGAGCGGCCTGTCGTCGTCGGCGGCCCTGGAAGTGGCGACGGCCCTGTTCTTACAGCAGGTGTTCCCCTTCGAGCGCACCCCGATGGAGATCGCCCGGCTCTGCCAGAAGGCGGAGAACGAGTTCGTCGGCGTCCCCTGCGGCATCCTGGACCAGTTCGCGTCCGTGTTCGGGCTGGAAGACGGGCTGCTCTTTCTGGACTGCCTGACGCTGGAACATTCGACGGTGAAGATGGGGCGTGACGACATCGCCATCGTCATCTGTGATTCGGCGGCCAAGCACGCCCACGCGGGGGGCGACTATCCCACGCGCCGGGCCGAGTGCATGGCCGCCGCCGCCCACTTCGGCAAAGACCTGCTGCGCGAGGTCTCGTGGGAGGAGTTCGTCGCCCGCGAGCTGGAGCTGCCCGAGACGCTGCGGAAGCGCGCCCGGCACATCCTGACCGAGGACAAGCGCGTCCTCGCCATGCGCGACGCCATCGCGGGCACGGACATGGCCCGCGTCGGCGCGCTGCTGGCCGAGGGCCACGCCTCCTGCCGCGACCTGTTCGAGAACACAATACCCGAATTAGACTTTCTCGCCGACGCGGCGGCGACTCTGCCCGGATGTATCGGCGCGAAGATGACCGGCGGCGGCTGGGGCGGCTGCACCGTCAACCTGGTCCACGCCGAGGCCGTGCCCGAGTTCAGCCGCGCGCTGACCGCCCGCTACAAAGAAAGCACCGGCCAGGACGCTTTGGTATACCCCTGCCGCGCGGCCCAGGGCGCACACGCGGTGAAAGTCTAACCCCTTGGCCTTGAGGAAACGCTGTGGACGGCGGGTATAAGCTCTGGGACGAGATACTCAAGACAGTCGGGACGCTCACGACCTGGCCTCTGGTCGCTCTGTACCTAGCCCTGCTGTTCCGGCGGGCTTTGACGAGGCAGATACCGAACCTCTTCAAGAGCTTCGAGGCGCTGGTCGAGAGACTTGCCAAAGTGAAGTACAAAGGCGTCGAGGCCGAGTTCGATCTGGAAAAGCTGCGGAAGCTTGCTGCCGAGGCCGATCCCGAGCTGACCGGCGAGGTCGCCTTGAAAGTCGAAACGTCTTTGGCGGTAGAGGACCCCGATGCTCGGGAGGACTAGGAGACAATTTAAGATGGAGACTAATCCTGCTGTTCCTGGCGTCACCGCAGCGGTGCAGGCCCATACTTATAGCCCCGAACAGCACCAGATATTGGAGGCGCTTTCCAGTGACGTCCGGTGGAGGTCGCGCGGGCGCATCCTGGAGATCACAGGCCTGGCCCCGAGAACCTTAGATAAGTCGCTCGCTGAACTGGTTCACAACGACGTGGTCCGCCCGGTGTTCGGCAAAAGGGAAATCGTGTTCGGTCTGCGCGAACGGTTCGAAAGGTAGGCCTATGACAGACAAACCCATCGCCGTCGTCACCGGGGCCAGCAGCGGGATCGGGGCCGCCGCCGCCGCACACCTGGCCGGGGCGGGCTTTGATCTAATACTCGGTGCGCGCCGCCTGGACCGGGTGCAGGCGGTGGCCGACAAAATCGGGGCCAGGGCGCTGGCCCTGGACGTGACCGACGCCGCAAGCGTCGCGGCGTTCTGCGAGCAAGTTCCCAAGGTTAACGTGCTGGTCAACAACGCCGGCGGGGCGTTCGGGACCGAGCCTATCGCCGAGGCCGTGGATGAGAAGTGGCGGGCCATGTACGAGACGAACGTGCTGGGGACGATGCGCATCACGCGGGCGCTGCTGCCCAAGCTGGAGGCTTCGGGCAAGGGCCACGTCGTCGTCATCGGCAGCATCGCGGGCTTCGAGGTCTACCCCGGCGGGGGCGGCTACACGGCGGCCAAGCACGCCGCGCGGGCGCTGACCGAGACGCTGCGCCTGGAGCTGTTGGGCAAACCCATTCGCGTGACCGAGATCGCGCCGGGTTTAGTGGAAACGGAGTTCAGCCTGGTCCGCTTCGGCGGCGACGCCGAGAAGGCTAAGAAGCCCTATGTGGGCATGACGCCGCTGACCGCCGACGACATCGCCGACGCGATCACCTGGACCGTCACGCGGCCCGCGCACGTCAACATCGACCAGATGGTCATCCGCCCCCTGGACCAGGCCACGGCCACTCAAGTCTATCGGCGACAGGAACCGGCATGAGCCTCCAAGCCCTCAGAACGCAGATCGATGCTATCGACGCGCAGATCGTCGCCCTGCTCAACGACCGCGCCGACATCTCGCTCCAGGTCGGTCGGCAGAAGGTCGAGGACAAGAGCGCGCGCTTCTTCGCCCCCGAGCGGGAGCGCGACCTGGTCGAGCGCCTGGTCTCGCTCCACGGGGGCGGGGCCATGCCCAAGGACGCGCTGCTGGCCGTCTACCGCGAGATCGTCTCGGCCTCCATCGCCCTGCAAAAGCCCATGACCGTGGCCTACTGGGGTCCGCCCGGCACGTTCACCGAGATGGCGGCCTTATCGCGGTTCGGCTCGTCGGCGCTTTATCACGACTGCCGCTCCATCCCCGAGGTCTTCGGCGAGGTGGAGCGCGACCGGGCGGACTACGGTGTCGTGCCGGTCGAGAACTCCACCGACGGCGTCGTCACCTACACGCTGGACATGTTCCACGAGACGTCGCTCAAAGTCTGCGCCGAAATTTTCATCGGCATCGTGCAGAACCTGCTCACGCGCGCTTCGTCTCTGGACCAAATCCAGCGGCTTTACTCCGCGCCCATCGTCATCGCCCAGTGCCGCCGCTGGCTGGACACGCACCTGCCCCAGATCGAAACCGTCGAGGCGCAGCCGACGTCGCGGGCCGCCGAGCGCGCCGCCGCCGACCCGCACGGCGCGGCCATCGCCCCCAAGCGGGCTTCGGAAGTCTATGACCTGCCCATGCTGTTCGAGAGCATCCAGGACAGCCCGCATAACCGGACGCGGTTCCTGGTCATCGGGCGCAACGAGCCGCCGCCGACCGGGCGTGACAAGACCAGCGCCCTGTTCGCCGTCCGCAACGAGCCTGGGTCCCTGGGCCGCGCCCTGCGGGCGTTCGAGGCCCACGGCGTCAACCTCTCGATGATCGCCTCGCGCCCGGCCAAGAACGTCGCCTGGGAGTACGTCCAGTTCGCCGACTTCCAGGGCCACGAGGCCGACGATCCCGTCAAGCGGGCGCTGGCCGATCTGCGCGCCCAGTCCATCTTCGTCAACGTGCTCGGTTCCTACCCGGAGGGATGACACCGTGGAAGACGACAATCAGGACACCGTATGGCCCCCCGCCCCCGCGCGGCAGGAGATCGCCAGCTCAGGCGCACGAGAGGCCAGGACGCGCCGGGAAATGCGCCTCTAGGGCGTCTTCCTGTTCCTCGCCGGTTCACCTTTTTCAAGTGATAAGCCTGGGCGTGGGGCGGGAACCGGGATTTTATGGCCTGTGTTGGACTCGATATGCGTTTCACGAAGATGCAGGGCGTGGGAAACGATTTTGTCGTCGTCGATACGGCTGATTTGCCGCCGCGCACGTCGCTGCCGGCCCTGGCGGTGCGCGCCTGCGACCGCAAGTTCGGCGTCGGCGCGGACGGCCTGCTGGTCGTGCTGCCCGGCACCCGGAGCACGGCGTTCGGGATGCGGATGTTCAACCCGGACGGGTCGGAAGACATGTGCGGGAACGGCCTGCGCTGCGTCTCGCTGTGGGCCTTGCGCGCGGGCCGGCTGGGCAAAGAAGCGGCGTTCATGGCGGACACCAAAGAGGGCGTTCGCCATGTCCGCCGCCTCGAAGCGCCCGAAGATGGGCGCACAGGCATGTTTGGCGTGGACATGGGCCGGCCACGGCTTGCGCCCGTCGATCTGCCATTCCAAGCCCCCCCAGGCGTCAATCGGCTGATCGAATACCCCCTGGATGTCAGGGGCGAGACGGTCCGCATCACGTCCGTAAACACGGGCAGTACCCACGCGGTTATCTTCGGGGGCAGCCCGCCCAGTGAGAAGCGGTTCCAGCGCGTCTCGCCGCGCATCGAGCACCACCCGCTGTTCCCGGAGCGTACCAGTGTTCTATGGGCAACGCCGCAGACGGACGGTGCCATTGCCGTCCGCATCTGGGAGCGCGGCGCGGGCGAGACGTGGGGCTGCGGGACGGGCGCGTGCGCGGTCGGCGTCGCCGCCGTGCTGGAAGGGGCCGCGTGCGCGGGTGCTCCCATCCCCATCGTCTCCAAGGGCGGCACACTCACGATCACCTGGCCGGGCGAGGGTGCCCCCGTGGACATGGTCGGACCGGCACAGGTCGTGTTCGACGGGGACTTTGCCTTTGACGCCGCCTTCTAACCTTCCACCGCCCGCCAAGCCCGGCTTCGACAAGCGTTTCGACCTGCGCTCCTTCGGCGAGCCGCTCAAAGCCTTGCGCGCCGTGCCCATCCGCGACGCCGGGGAGCCTTTGGTAGACCTTCGCCATTTCTGCCCCGACGTCGTTTTGAGGCCCGGCTGCCTGCCGTTTCTGCGCGAGACCGTCGCCCGCATGGTCAACGACGTTCAGGCGCGGCTGCCCGACGGCCACACGCTGACCGTGGGAACTGCCCTGCGGACGCTGGACATGCAGCGCGGCATCCGGGAGCGCTTCACGCAGGAGATGACCGAGAAGCACCCCGAGTGGTCGCGGGCGACCCTGGCCCGGATGCTCAACCGCATGGTCGCCCCGCCCGAGGACGTCTCCCCGCCCCCGCACACGACCGGCGGCGCGCTCGACGTCGGCCTCCGGGCACCGGACGGGACAGACCTGGACTTTTCTTCCCCCGTCGAAGGCTGGGCGTCCGCCCCCACCTACCACCACAAGCTTTCCGACCAATCACGGGCCAACCGCCTGCTGCTGATCGGGGCGATGGAGGCGGCGGGGCTGACCAACTACGTCGGCGAGTGGTGGCACTGGAGCTACGGCGACCAGGGCTGGGCCTTGCGCGTCGGCAGCCCCGTCGCTTATTATGGGCCAGTGGAGGTCGCGGACGCCGAAGCCCAGCGCATCCCCAAGCCGCCCGACCCGGAGGAGGAGACCGCCCTCAAGGATGGGAGTGCGGCGGAGGATAAGACGGAAGGCTAAACGAGCGGCTTCTGGAACAGATAAATGGCGAAGCCGAGCGTGTCGCGCCCCCAGCGCAGGTATCCATCGCGCCAGGGCCGGATGCGCCCCAGCATCGCCGGCACGTCCGGGTCGTCGGGATGCTGCGCCGCGTACCGCTCCACGCTCAGCGCGTACAGCCCTTCGTAGTCGTCCCAGTCGTCGTCGCTGCTGACAGACGCGAATAGCGGCGTCAGCCCTTGCCCGACGGCGACCGCTACGTTCCCAGCGTGGTCGGTCAGTTCATCCGCAGAAGCTTCCAGCAGGGCCAGATACTCGGGTGCGGGGACTTGTTTCCAGTAGCCTTCCCCGATCAGCAACAGCCCGCCCGGCTTGATGACCTGCCTCAACGCTCGCAGCGAGTCACGGTAGCCCCCGTAGGTATGGCTCGACCCGATGCAGACGGCGAGATCGAAGGGTTCCGGCGGCGTGTACCCGTTGGCGTCTTGGAGCAGAAACGTCGGAGGTTGAGGCAGCACCCTCGCCTCGGCTCGCGCCCGTGCCTCCGTCAGCCAGGCTTCCGAGAGGTCCAGCCCTGTCCCCGCGACCCTGTAGCGCGCCAGGATACGCAGCAGCACCTCCCCCTTGCCGCAGCCGACGTCCAGTACGCCTGCGCCGACCGGCAATTCGAGCAGGTCGATGAGCGCGTCTACTCTGGCGGCGCTGAGGGGGCTGCAAAACAGGTGGTCGCGGTGCGCGACGTTGGTGAATTTAGACGGTTCCATGCACCTTTATCGCCCTCGGGCGGCGATCCGCTAAGGGCTTGGCTTGGCGTCTGCGGGCGGGTACAGCCGCCGCTCTAAAGCATCCGTCGGGACGCCCAGGGCGTACAACAGGTGCAGCAAAGTCCACGTCCCCACCATGCGCCAGGCCAGGCCGCGCCGCCCGTGGAAGCGGCGGGCACTGGTGACGACCGGCGACTCGATGAGCGGGAGGATTTGCGAAAGGGGCAGGGTGGGGTGACGGTGCTTGGCCTCGGCGCGCAGGGCGAGGCAGAAGGCCCAGTCCTCCATCAGCGTCGCTTCGGCGTAGCCGCCCAGGGCGTCGAAGACGGCGCGGCGGACCCAGACCGCGCTGTCGCCGTAGAACAGGCGGCTACGGCGGCTGCGGGCGTTGTATACGGTGGCGAACAGCCGGGGCAGAAGGCCGGGCGCGTCGAACAGCAGCACGAAGTTGCCGCCCAGCACGTCCGGGTCTTCCCCGGCGCGCAGGATCAGGTCGGCGGCCTGGGGCGGCAGCAGAGTGTCGGCGTGGAGGAACAGCAGCACGTCCCCCGTGGCGGCGCGCGCGCCCGCGTTCATCTGCGTCCCGCGTCCCCGCTCCGAGGACACGACGCGCGCGCCCAGCCGGGCGGCGACGGCGCGCGTCCTATCCGTGCTGCCGCCGTCCACGACGATGACCTCGTCGTCGCCGCGCAGGATTGCGCGGACGCGCCGGAGCGTCGCGGCGATCTGCGCCGCCTCGTTGAGCGCGGGGATGATGACGGAAAGCATAACAGAGGCAGTCTGATTCTCTTGGGAGAATGGCAAGCGCGGCGAAGAAGGGCGAGCGTGATGTGAAAGGGCGAACACAAGGTTCGCCCCTACACATCGTTCCGATGGCCCTAACTTGCGGGGCGCGAACCTTGCGCTCGCCCCCTGCCGGCGCTATTTCCCGATGCAGAAGCGGGAGAATATCTCGGCGATGACGTCTTCGGCTGCCGTCTCGCCGGTGATCTCGCCCAGGGCGTCTAAAGCGCCGCGCAGGTCAATCGAGACGAAGTCGGCGGGCAGGCCTGCATTCAGCGTCGCCCGCGCCTGATCCAGCCGCGTTTGCGCGGATTCGAGCGCCTGCCGGTGCCGGGCGTGGGTGACGAAGGTGCCCTCAGGTTCGGCCCCCCGATCCCCCAGGGCAAGGACGGCCAGGGCGTCTTCCAGGGCAGCCAGGTTCCAGCCGGTCGCGGAGGATACGACGACGCCCTCGGGCGGCGGGTCCGCACCGGGCTTTAAATCCCACTTGTTCCAGACGAGCAGGTGCGGCCTGTCCGCGAGCGATTCGCGCAGCGTTGTGTCTTCCGCCGTCTCGCCCGCCGAGGCGTCGAGGACCAGCATCGTGATGTCGGCGGCGTCCAGGCTGGCCCGTGTGCGGGCGACGCCGGCCTGCTCCACGGCGTCGTCGGTCTCGCGCAGGCCTGCCGTGTCCACGAGCCGCAGCGGCAGCCCGCGCAGGCTGAAGGTTTCTTCAATGACGTCCCGCGTCGTGCCCGGCGTGGGCGTGACGATGGCCCGGTCCGTTCGCAAGAGGGCGTTCAGGAGGGACGACTTGCCGACATTGGGCCTGCCCGCCAAGACCACTTGCAGGCCCTCCCGGTACAAAATGCCCCGCCCTGCCGTCGCCAGCAGGGCCGCGATCTGCCGGTCGGAGGCGGCAATCTCACGCCCGGCAGCCTCGGCGTCCAACTCGCCCACGTCCTCGGGGAAGTCGATCACGGCCTCGATGCGGGCCAGGACGCCCAGGACGCCGTCGCGGACCTCGTCCACAGCCCGGCTTAACCGTCCCTCGCTCTGCCGCCGCGCCAGGCGGTAAGCCTCTTCGGTCCGGGCCGCAATCAAGTCGCCCACGGCCTCGGCCTGCGCCAGGTCCATTTTTCCGTTTAAGTAAGCCCGCTGCGTGAACTCGCCGGGCCTGGCGGCCCGCGCGCCGGCCTGCAGCAGCCGTGCCAGAATCTGCCCCAGCGGGACCGTCCCGCCGTGGGCCGAGATCTCGACCACGTCCTCGCCCGTATAGGAGCGCGGGCCGTGGAAGACGGCCAGCAGGACGTCATCGATCACCTCGCCGCCCGGCTGCACGACGTCTGCCCGGTGCAGCGTGTGGCCGGCGAACTTGCCGCAGGGCGTGTGGTTGGGCCGCCAGATGACAGCGTCCAGGATGGCGAACGCGCGCGGGCCGCTGACACGGATCACGCCAAGCCCCGCCCGGCCCGGCGGCGTCGCGAGCGCGCAGATGGTGTCGTCACTGCCTCCGGCATTGGCTTCAGTCATGGGACGATTATACCCGCGTTGAAAAAGCGCCCGCCGTCTGTTATAATACTGGCGGAATAACGGCAGCGAAAGCCGCGACTTTTTCCGCCTTCGCGTGTCAAAGGTCGTAAGCCCCCGCCAAATGGCGTGTACTAGATAGGCTTTGTCTTGTCGGGTCGGTAAAGGGAGACAGTTATGCTCAGTCGTATCATGCGCTACATGAAGGGCCTGCTCGGCTTCAAGCTGGACCAGCTCGAAGACCCCGAAATCCTGCTCCAGCAGGCGACCCAGGAGATGAAAGAGGCGCAGGCCAAGAACCGCGAGCGCGCAGTCCAGGCGATCACCCAAAAGAACCAGCTCCAGGCTCTGGTAGACTCGACCCAGAAGACCGTGGACAACCTGGGGGCCAAGGCGGAGCTGGCGCAGAAGAACGGCGACCGGGACCTGGCCCGCCAGCTCCTCGTCGAGAAGGGGCAGTACGAGACGACGCTGACCTCGACCCGAGCCTCGCTCCAACAGGCTTTGGAAGTGACCGAGGCGGTCAAGACCGCCATGCGGCGCGAGGAAGAGCGCATCCGCGCCAAGACCGCCCAGGCGCTGTCGATGAAGGCGCAGTGGAAGCAGGCCCAGATCGAGACGTCGATGAACAAGGCCCTGGAGGGCATGTCGGCGGACGGCACCGACCAGGCCTTCGAGCGCGCGGCGGCGAAGATCGGCAACGCCAGGAGCGAGTCGTCGGCGCGGACGGAGCTTGCCCGCGAGAGCATGAGCGGGCGGCTGGCCGGGCTTGACGACGTGCAGGCCCACGCCGCCGCCGACGACGAGCTGGCCCAGATGGAGCAGCGACTCGGCCTGGCCCCCAAGCCCGCCTCGACCGTTCAGTCCAGAACACCGTCTACTGCCTCCGACATCGACAAGCAGCTCCAGGAACTGGAAGCGCGCGTCGGCGGCGGCGGGGCGGCGTCGTAAGAAACAAAAACCATGAGTGACCTCTTCGGGCGGTCTTTCCGACTCGCCAAGACCTATCTGGACGACGCCAAAGGCCGCCTGGATGAAGTAAGCGCGGGCGCGCAGGAGGAACTGACGCGCGCCCTGAACCGCGACGACATCAAGGCCGGCCTGGCATCGAGCGACGACCCGATGGCGCGCGCCCAGGCCAAGATCGCCGCCGCCCGCGGCGGCGTGGAGGCACGGCGCGCGGTTTCTCCCGCCTCGACAAACCCCGAACCGGCCGGTGATCCTCTCCAGACCGCCTACAAGATCGTCGGCGTCCCGCCCGGCTCGGACTATCTGACGGTCCAGACCGCCGTCAACAGCCTGCGCGACCGCTGCGCCCCGTCGCGCTTCCCGGACGGTTCCCCGGAACAGTCCTCAGCCCGGACGATCTTGAAGAAAGTGGAAGAGGCCCATCAGGTGTTGCAGAACGCGCTCGATCCCGGCGCGGGCCGCTTCGACAAGCTGGAGATTTAGTCTCTCGCCCAACTACTCCCTTTCCCCAACACCTTCCATGCAAGACGCTGAATTCGCCGCTCTCGTCCGTGACGCGCAGGCCTGCCGCGCCTGCCCGCGCATGGAAGGCAGGCGGCGCGTCCTGTCTGGGGGCAACGGCCCGCTGTCCGCCCGCGCCCTCTTTGTTGCCGAAGCGCCGGGACGTCTGGGCGGCGAGCGGGGCGGCATCCCCCTGTCCGGCGACGCCTCGGGGCGCAACTTCACCCGCTACCTCTCCTGTGCAGGTCTGGGGCGTGAAGACGTGTTCGTTACCAACGCCGCGCTGTGCAACCCGCAGACGGCGCGCGGGACCAACGCCCCGCCCTCGGCTGCCGAGCTGCGCCGCTGTTCCCCCCTGCTCGCTCGGACGCTGGACGCCGTCCGCCCCGCCGTCGTGGTGACCCTGGGCAACGCGGCCCTGGCCGCCCTCCACCTGATCGCCCCGCACCAATTCACGCTCCGACGTGACGCCGCTCACGCCGTTCGATGGAACGGCTACACGCTGTTCCCTCTGTATCACCCATCGCCGCAGGTCGCCGTCAGCCCGACCGGGCGCACCCACGCCGGCCAGGAGGCCGACTACCAGGCGCTGCGGCTGCTGCTGGGCGGCGGCGGCTTAGATGCGCGGCTCCCATGACGACGATTCTGGAGGAAGTGCCCGGCGCGCGGGAGCGGCCCGGCGGCTGCCGCGTCCGAGTCGCGCGCGAGGAAAACGGCACGGTCACGCTGCTTCTGCCCCCGCCGGGCGTCTCGCCTGTCGTGCTGTTCTTCAGCTTGATACTTCTCGGCAACCTGCTCATCACGCTCTACACCGGCCTGGTGCTGACACTGGCCCACCGGAGTGTGCTCTTCATGGCCGAGATCTCGCCCGGCGGCCTCCCGTTCTCGCTGCGCCACTGGGACGGGATGCTGCTGGCCGGCCTCCTCGGGGCCGAGGCGCTGGGCTTCTGGACTCTGGCGGCCATCCTGCGGCCCGTCCGCGCCCGTGAATGGGTCGAGATCACACCCGAGCATATCCACGTCCGGCAGTGGGGGTGGGGAAAGATGCGCGAGCGGCACATCCCCCGCGCCGACTTGCGCGGCTTCCTGCTCCGGCGCGACCCGCAGGGGCTGAACGCCAGCCGGCTGACCGTGCAGGGGCCGGGCGAGTCGGTGGTCATCGGCGAGTTCCTGCGCGAGGCCGACCGCGAGTGGCTCGCCTCGGCGGCGAACGCCCTGCTGCGCTGAACGCCGCCCCCGACGGCGCTCGCTTGACTTGCCCCCCCGCCCCCGTGCTACAATCAAGTCGGGACGTGAAAGAAAACGTCAGGAGAATCACGCTTGCCGGAACCGATGGGGGATATGACCGAGAGCCTGACGGACAGCCTGCGGCGGCTGGCGCAGCTCGTGGCTGAGAACGGCCTGTCGGAGCTGATAGTGGAAGAGGACGGCGTGGTCGTAACCGTCAAGGCGGTGGCGGAAGCCGCACTCTCCGCGCCCCTCGCCGCCTTGGCCGTTCCCGCACACCCGCACGTGCTGCCCCTCGCGCAGACGCCTGCTTACTCAGAGACCCCGGTGACGGCCCCCACGTCGCTGGCGCGGGCGGCGACGACGGTAGCCCTGGAGTCGCCGATGGTGGGCGTGTTTTACCGCTCCGCCTCGCCCGAAGACCCCGATTACGTCAAGGTCGGCGATCTCGTCAAGGTCGGCCAGACCATCGGGCTGATCGAGGCCATGAAGGTCTATAGCGAGGTCCCCTCCGAAGTGGCGGGCCGCGTGACCGAAATCGCCGCCGAGAGCGGCAAGCTGGTCCAGCAGGGCCAGCCGTTGATCTTCGTGGAGCCTCATTGAGACGTCCGTAACTACCAATGATCACCAATGATTAACAAACGGCAGATCAACATCGGCATCCTCGGCCTGGGCGTCGTCGGCAGCGGTACGGCGCGCGTCTTGCAGGAGAACGCCGAGGACATCGCCCGCAAGGTCGGCCTGCCCGTCGTCATCCGGCGCGTCGCCGTGCGTGATTTGACCAAGCCGCGCGACGTCGTCCTGCCCGAGGGCGTCCTGACCGACGAGCCAGGCGACGTGATCGATGACCCCGAGATCGACATCCTGTGCGAGCTGATCGGCGGCGTCCAGTCCGCCCACGGCTTCGTGCTGCGGGCGATTCAGAGTGGGAAGAACATCGTCACCGCCAACAAGGAGATGATGGCGAAGGCCGGCCACGACCTGCTGCACGAGGCCGAGAACCGCGACCTGGACTTCAACTTTGAGGGCAGCGTCGGCGGCGGCATCCCTATCATCCAGCCGCTCAAGCAGGCCCTGGCCGCCAACCGCTTCACGCGCCTGATGGGCATCGTCAACGGCACGACGAACTATATCCTCTCGAAGATGACGGCCGAAGACGCCGACTTCGCCGCCGTGCTGGCCGAAGCGCAGGCGCATGGCTACGCCGAGTCGGACCCGACGGGTGACGTGGAAGGCTTTGACGCCCAGTACAAGACGGCGATTTTGTCTTCCATCGCCTTCACCTCGCGCGTCCTGCCCGAAGACATCTACGTCGAGGGCATCACGCGCATCACCAAGCGCGACATCGAGGTCGCCCGCGAACTGGGCTACGTCGTCAAGATCGTGGGCATCGGCGACGACCTGGGCGACGCCTTGCAGGTGCGCGTCCACCCCGTCCTGCTCCCCCGCGCGCACCCCCTGGCGTCGGTCAACGACGTCTACAACGGCATCTACCTCCAGGGCAACGCCGTGGGCGACGTCATGTTCTACGGGCGCGGCGCGGGCAGCCTGCCCACCGGCAGCGCGGTCGCCGGGGACGTCATCGAGATCGCCCGCAACATCGTGCACGGCGCGACCGGACGCCTCGGCTGCACCTGCTTCGACCGCAAGCCCGCCCTGCCCATCGCGCGCCTGCGGACAAAATACTACATCCGCCTGCTGGCCCACGACTGGCCCAAAGTGCTGGCGAGCCTCGCGTCGGTCTTCGGCGATTTCAACGTCTCCATCGAGAGCGTGGTCCAGCGCGCCCTGCCGGACGGCGACGCCGAGATCGTCTGGATCACCCACCAGACCTTGGAGGCCAACCTGCGCTCGGCCCTGGACGTCATCAAGCGCCTGCACATCGTCTCCGGCATCGAGAACTGGATCCGCGTTGAGGAGTGACAAGCCATGAGTAACCCCAACCTCAAGCCGCCGCTGCCCGTCCAGATCGGCCCCTACGCCGGGACGCTCCGCATCCACCGCGACGAGCGCGGCGTTACGTGGATCGACGACAGCAACATCAAAGTTGTCGAGGTCGTGCTGGATCATGTGCAGGGCTGGTCCCCGGAGAAGATTCACGAGCAGTACCCCCATCTCTCGCTCGCCCAGATTTACGCCGCCATCGCCTACTACTATGACTACCCGCAGGAGATAGACGACCTGATGCGCGAGTGGCGGGCAGCCTACGAGGAGGCATACGCCCGTCCCGAAAATGCGGCCTGGCGCGAGAAAATGCGCGCGACGAGGGCGTCGAGGAAAGAGGAAGTCGCCGCCTGATGGTATCGTTCTACATGGATGTGAACGTAGAAGGGCCTATCACGCGCGGCCTGCGACAACGTGGGGTGGATGTCTTGACGGCGCAGGAAGACGGCATGGGCGAGCTGCCGGACGAACAACTGCTGGACCGCGCGGCGGCTTTAGGCCGCATTGTCTTCACGCATGACGATGATTTTCTCGCCGAAGCAAGCCGGCGGCAGTCAGAAGGTGTCTCCTTCATCGGCGTACTCTACATCCACCAGCGCGACGTGTTGATAGGCCGCTGCATCAACGACCTCGAAACCGTTGCCTCCGCCAGCAATCTTGATGAGTACGCCAACCAGGTCCGGTATCTGCCGCTCTAGCGCGTCCGCCGCCCGCACATCGCTTTGGGCATCGAGAACTGGATCCGCGTGTAAGAGTGCACACCAAAGACCTACCCGATGTTCGAGATGGCGCTTTACTTTCTAGGGCCTACCTGATGCCCACCTTGTCCGACTGATGAGGGATATAGAACGGCTAAACTGTAGTATGCACCTGACCATTGAACAACTTCCGAGCAAGCTGAGCGGCTCCATCTGGGCGTGTCTGATCGCGCCCCGGCCCATCGCGCTGATCTCGACCCAAGACGCGCAAGGCGTCCCGAACGTCGCGCCCTACAACGCCTTCTGCGGGCTGGCGAACTTCCCGCCGATGCTGGGCGTCTCGTTTAGCCAGCGCGAGGGGGAAAACAAGAACACGCTCGCCAACATCAAGGCGGCAGGGGAGTTCGTCGTCAACCTCGTCCCCCGGTTCCTGGCCGACACCATGAACAAGTCCGCCGAGGGCACCGACAAGGAAGACGACTTCGCGCGGCTCGGCCTGACGCGGGCGGAGTGCGCGGTGGTCGGCTGCCCGCGCGTCCAGGAAAGCCCGGCGTCTCTGGAGTGTCGTTTGGTCAACGTCATGCCGCTGCCGCCCAGCAAGTGCGAGTTCGTTGTGGCCGAGATCGTCGGCGTTTATATGCGCGACGAGTTCGCCACCAGCGACATCGGCTTTGACCCTCTGGCTGCCGACCTGCTGGCGAGCGTCGGTCCCGAGGACTATCTTTCGCTCAACGGCGAGACGCTGCACCTGCCCAAGACGTGGGGGTGAGTTCGGGCGAGCGGTTTTCAACCGCCCGGCTTGTGCTCGCTCCTCTGGTAACACCTATGCGACAAGGAATCATCAACCAGTACCGGGCGTACCTGCCCGTCACCGACGACACGCCCGTGGTCACGCTGATGGAGGGGGACACGCCGCTGATCCCCGCGCCGCGATTGGCGCAGGCCATCGCGCCGGGGCTGAACCTGATGCTCAAGTTCGAGGGCATGAACCCGACCGGCTCGTTCAAGGACCGGGGCATGACATTGGCCGTGACCAAAGCGCTGGAAGACGGCGCGAAGGCGGTCATGTGCGCCTCGACCGGCAACACCAGCGCGGCCGCCGCGGCCTATGCGGCGCGGGCGGGCCTGGAATGCGTCGTGCTGCTCCCGAACACCGATGTCGCCCTGGGCAAGCTCTCGCAGGCGCTGATCCACGGGGCCAAAGTGGTCGCCATCGAGGGCACGTTCGACGACGCCCTGCGGCTGGTGCGCGAGATCTGCGACACCTACCCCATCACCATCGTTAACCACGTCAACCCTTATCGGATTGAGGGCCAAAAGACCGGCGCGTTCGAGGTCTGCGACGCCCTGGGCGACGCCCCCGACTTCCACCTGCTGCCGGTCGGAAACGCGGGCAACATCACGGCCTACTGGAAGGGCTACAAAGAGTACCACGCTGCGGGCAAGTCCCGCAAGCTGCCCAGGATGCTCGGGTTCCAGGCGGCTGGCGCGGCCCCGATCGTGGATGGGGCGGTCGTGCTGCGGCCTCAGACAATCGCCACGGCCATTCGCATCGGCAACCCGGCCTCGTGGTCGTCCGCACTGGCGGCGCGCGACGAGTCGGGCGGGGTGATCGACAAAGTGACTGATGACGAGATTCTGGAGGCCTATCGGATGGTCGCCTCGCTGGAAGGCGTCTTCACAGAGCCGGCCTGCGCTGCTCCGCTGGCCGGCCTCAAAAAGCTCTACGCGGCGGACTACTTCCGGGGCTTCGAAGGCGCGACCGTGGCGGTGACGCTGACCGGGCACGGGCTGAAAGACCCCGAGCGGGCCATCAAGACCGTGCCGCACCCCGCAACGCTGCCGGCCACGCTGGATGCGGTCGTCCGCGCCCTGGACCTCGCCCGATGACACCGCTCACGACCGGGCAGACGGAGGAGAAGAGGCTCAAGGCCTTGCTGCGGCGTGTCGAGTGGGTCGTGCTGGGCTTTTTGCTGTTTCTTGCCGCCGCGGCTTATCTCACGATCCAGCGAGTCATCGTGCATGGCCGCTCGATGGAGCCGACGTTCCACAACGGCGACGCCCTGATAGCCTGGAAGCTATGGGGGCGCGACAGCCTGCACCTGGGCGACGTGATCGTGTTCCGGGACGCAGACGGTGCGGAGCTGATCAAGCGCATCGTCTTCTTGCAGAATGCCCAAGGGACCCAATCCCCGCCTCAGTTCGTTCAGACGCCCGGCGGCCTTCAGCGGTTCTCGGACCTGTTCCGTGGGTACAACGCCGATGTCGCCGCGCACCGTCTGCCCGCCCCGGCGCGCGAGCGGACGATCTACGTCATGGGCGATAACACCGACAACTCCGAAGACAGCCGCGTGTGGGGGCCGATTCGCCCCGATCAGGTCATCGGCAGGGTATCCGCCCCGGACCTGGTGACGCAATGAAGCCAATGCCCAGCCTCGCCCAGACGCGGCTGCGTAAGCAGACCTGGATCGTCATCGGCATCTTACTCGCCCTGGCCCTGCTGCTGCGCTTCAACGTCCGGCAGGGGCGCGTCTCCGGCCCGTCGATGGAGCCGACCTACCACGATGGCGAAACAGTCCTGGTCTGGAAGAGCGCCCCGCGCGCGGCCTATCAGCCGGGCGTCGTGGTCGTGTTCCGGGACCACAACGGCGACGAGCTGATCAAGCGCATCGCCTTTATCCGCCCCCAGTGGTCGCCCGTGCCCCCGGCCAGCAACTACGTGATGCCGAACGGCGGACGCCACATCCCGTATCCCTTGCTTTTCGGCGACTACTTCGCGCGTGTCGCCGCGGGGCGAGTGCCTCACCCGCCCGCTGACCGGACGATCTACGTGCTCGGCGACAACCTGGCCGAGTCCGACGACAGCCGCCACATCGGCCCGATCAGCCCCGCGCAGCTTCTAGGAAAAGTCGTCCCATGACAATGGTCCCGCCCGAAACGACAGTGCTCCAGACCGACATCCCCGGCCTTCCCCAGTTCATCACGGGCAAGGTGCGCGATGTGTATGACCTAGGCGACGCCCTGCTGCTCGTTGCCACGGACCGCCTCTCGGCCTTCGACGTCGTGCTGCCCACGGGCATCCCCGGCAAGGGCCGCGTCCTGACCGCACTGTCGCAGTTCTGGTTCGAGAAGACGGCGCACATCGTCCCGAATCACCTGCTGGCCTCAGACACGGACGCTTTCTCCGTGCGGCTGAGTGCCCAGGGCGTGACCGTCACGCCCGAAATCGTCTCGATGCTCGCGGGCCGCACCCAACTCGTCCGAAAGTGCCGCGCTTTGCCCATCGAGTGCGTCGTGCGCGGCTATCTGGACGGCTCGGCATGGAAAGAGTACCAGACGCTTTTCGGGCACGGCGGCGAGGTCAATCTCTACGGCCAGCCCGTGCCGGTCGGCCTGCGCCAGGGCGACCGCCTACCCACGCCGCTGTTCACCCCGGCCACGAAGGCCCAGAGCGGCCACGACATGAACATCACGCCGGCCCAGGCGGCAGACATCGTGGGCAATGAGATGGCCGCAGAGGCCGCCGCCAAGAGCCTGGCGCTGTACGCCTTCGCCCGCGACTACGCCCAGGAGCGCGGCATTCTCATCGCCGACACCAAGTTCGAGTTCGGGCTGCTCGACGGCCAATTGATTCTGATCGACGAGGCTTTGACTCCCGACTCGTCGCGCTTTTGGGAGGCATCTGCGTACAAGCCGGGCCGCCCTCAGCAGTCGTTCGACAAGCAGTTCGTCCGCGACTATCTGGAAACACTCGACTGGGACAAAAAAGCCCCCGGCCCCGCCCTCCCCGCCGAAGTGGTAGAAAAGACGGCGGCGAAGTACCGGGATGCTTACCGAAGGCTGACGGGGCGGGAGTTGGAGTGATGAAGAGTGAGAGCAGCGCAGAGGCAGCGCCGGAATTCCAGGGTGAAAGGCTCACGCTACGTCGGGCGCGGATTGCACTCATCAGGCAACTCTGCTCTGCCTGTCTTCTCTCTACATCTGGACTGTATCTGTTCTTTTATGGACATGAGGTTGTGGCTGGGTCTTGTTGTTTGGGGGCAATAGGTTCAGCCGTATCACTGCCTTTTTTCTGGAGACAGTACCGCCTGGTTGAAACAGGGGTGGTCGTCACCATTCAGCGTCAAGTCTCCCCTCAGCTCGCTCACGTGCATCCTGCCGCTTCGATTGTGATAACTTCGCTGCTGACGCTCATGGTGCTGATAACAGGGGCCGGGACTTTGTACATTCTGCCTCTCGCATCGTGGTCATTGACTTACCGGGGCTTTTTTGCTGGTTTCAACCTACTCCTTTGGCTCGTCACAGGATTTCTCTGGTATCGTGTAGCGACAGGGAGGCGGAAATCCCCTGTTGTAGAACCTGTTTATGAGCAAGGGGAAGGTGTTTGGCCTCCGGCTCCGCGAACACCCAAGAACGAAGGAAATGGATCTCCCTGAATGAAATACATCATGCTGATTCCCGACGGCATGGCCGATCTGCCGATGGACGAACTCGGCGGGCAGACGCCGATGCAGGCGGCCCACACGCCGAACTTCGACGCGCTGGCCGAAAAGTCTCTCGTCGGGAGCGTGCTGACCGTCCCGCCTGGGATGTATCCGGGCAGCGACGTGGCGAACATGGACCTGCTGGGGTTCGACCCGCGCCGGTATTACACGGGGCGTGGGCCGATTGAGGCGCTCGCGATGGGCGTCCCGCTGGACGCGGGTGATGTCGCCTTCCGCTGCTCGCTGGTGACGTCGGACGGGACGACGCTCATAGACAATTCTTCGGGCCACATCATGACCGAGGAGTCGAGGCCGCTGATCGAGCTGTTAGAAAAAAGACTCGGCAGCGACAAGCGCAAGTTCTTCCCCGGTGTTCAGTACCGGCACATCATGGCCGAGCGTAATGGGTCCATAGACCTGCAAACGATCGCGCCGCATGATTTCGTGGGCAAGCCGCTGGCCGGGCACTGGCCCGAGGGGGCGGGGGCCGAGCGACTGAAGCAGCTCATGTATGACTCGCTGGAGCTTTTGGACGGTCACCCGATCAACGTCAAGCGGCGCGAGGAGGGGAAAAATCCGGGCAACATGGTCTGGCTCTGGGGCCAGGGCCATGCGCCGAGCCTGCCGAATTTTTTACTCACCTTCGGCAAGCGCGGCGGCGTCATCACGGGTGTAGACGTCGTGCGCGGCCTGGGCCGGGCGACGGGCCTGCGGGTCATCGACGTGCCGGGCGCGACGGGGTATATCGACACGGATTATGTGGCGAAGGCGCAGTACGCCGTGGCCGCGTTGGATACGCTGGACTTTATTTATGTCCACGTCGAGTCGCCGGACGAGTCCGGGCACGAAGGAAGCTTGGAGCACAAGATGCGCTCCATCGAGGACATCGACAAGAAGCTGCTGGCGACGCTGCGCGCGGGCATGGAGCGGCACGGCGAGTACCGGCTAATCATCGTGCCCGACCATAAGACGCCGATCTCGCTCAGGACCCACGAGGAAGGCCCGGTCCCGTTCCTGCTGTACGACTCGCGCCGCGTACATACGGCCTCGCACTTCCCGTTCGACGAGCGGGCCGTGACCGAGGCGACCACGTTTGTCGAAGACGGGACGCGGCTGATTCGGATGCTGTTCACGTGACTGCTGTTTGCGGATTGGGAAGAGGCCACGTGTGCGGATACTCGTGACGGGGGCGGCGGGCAAGATCGGGTCAAAGGTCGTCCTGGAGCTGGCGCGGCACGGCCACGCGGTCAAGGCGCTGGACCGCCGGCCCCTGCCCGCCGACGTGCGCCGGGCTGCTGAGGCCGTGTACGCCGATTTCACTGATCCACTGGCGATGCTGAACGCCGTGGCCGGGTGCGATGGACTGGCGCATATCGGCGCGGTCCCCAGCCCGTCCGTGCCCGCCGATGAGGTCCTGCGGCTGAACGTCATCGGGACGCAGAACGTTTTGGAGGCGGCACACGCGCACGGGCTGGCGCGGGTCGTGCTGACGTCGAGCGTCGGCGCACTGGGCTTCTCGTTCCCGACCCACCCCTGTTTGCCGGACTATCTGCCCGTGGACGCGGCCCACCCGCGCCGCCCGCAGGACGTCTACGGCCTCTCCAAGCTGATGAACGAGGAGAGCGCCCACGCCATGACCCGGCTGACCGGGATGACTACCATCGTCCTCCGCCCGCCCGCCGTGTGGGATTTAGACTGGGCGAAGCAGCATGGCTGGCTCCAGCGCGCGCTGGAGCGCGCGGGCGAGGAGCGCGACCCGTCCCTCTGGGCCTATATCGACGTCCACGATCAGGCGGTCGCCTTCCGGCTGGCCTTGGAGGTGGACCTGACCGGCCACCACGTCTTCTTCACGATGGCCGACGACCTGAGCGTCAATGCCACGGCCCGCGCGCTGGCCGAGCGGCACCTCCCGGACCTCGCCTCGCAGATAGACGCTCTGACGGGGAAAAGTTTCTACGACCTGACGCCCGCCCGCGAGCAGCTTGGCTTCGTCGCCGAGCGCACCTGGCGCGGCGTGCTGGAAGCGCAGAATTAATAAGTTGATGGGTTCAGGGGGCCGCCGGACCGGCGGCCTTGACGGCGTCGCCCGCCTGAGGGAAGCGCCCGAAGTTGTCGTGGAAGCGGGCGGCGAGGGCACGGGCGGCGGCGTCATAGGCGGCGGGGTCGGCCCAGGTCATGCGGGGCTGCAAGACCGCATCGGGAACGCCGGGGACGTGGTGGGGGACGTGCAGGCCGAAGACGGGGTCCTGAGTCGTGGGCGCGTCGTCCAGGTCGCCGCGCAGGGCGGCGTGGACCATCGCGCGGGTCTGGTCCAGGTCCATGCGGTGGCCGACGCCGTAGGGGCCGCCGCTCCAGCCGGTGTTCAGGAGGAACACTTTGGCGTCGTGTGCGTCCAGCCGCGCGCCCAGCATCTCGGCGTACTCCATCGGCGGCAGGGGCCAGAAGGGGGCACCGAAGCAGGCGGAGAAGTTCGGCTCCGGGGTCGTCACGCCCCTCTCGGTCCCGGCCAGCTTGCTGGTGTAGCCGCTCAGGAAGTGGTACAAGGCCTGGGCGCGCGTCAGGCGGGAGACGGGGGGCAGGACGCCGAAGGCGTCGGCGGTCAGGAACAGGATCGTCCGGGGGTGGCCGCCCAGGCCCGGCACCAGCGCGCCGGGGATGTGGGTGATCGGGTAGGCGGCGCGGGTGTTCTCGGTCAGCGAGACGTCGGCATAGTCGGCGGCGCGCGTGGCCGGGTCCAGCACGACGTTCTCTAGAACGGTGCCGTAGCCGATGGCATCCCAGATCTCCGGCTCGGTCTCGTGGGTGAGCTTGACGCACTTGGCGTAGCAGCCGCCCTCGAAGTTGAAGACACCGCCCGCAGACCAGCCGTGCTCATCGTCGCCGATCAGGCGGCGCTCGGGGTCGGCAGACAGCGTCGTCTTGCCGGTCCCGGAAAGCCCAAAGAACAGGGCGCTCTTGCCGTCGTCACCGACGTTCGCGGAGCAGTGCATGGGGAGGACGCCGCGCACGGGCAGCAGGTAGTTCAGGACCGTGAAAACGCTTTTCTTGATCTCGCCCGCGTACTGCGTCCCGCCGATGAGTCCCAGGCCGCGCGTCAAGTCCAGCGCGATGACGGCCTCGGAGCGGACGCCGTCGCGGACGGGATCGGCCTGGAAGTCGGGCAGGTCCAGCAGCGTGAACTGCGGCACGAAGTCGGCGAGTTCGGCCGCCGTCGGACGGACGAAGAGCTGGTGCGCGAACAGCGAATGCCAGGCGTACTGCGTGATGATGCGGATCGGCAGACGCCGGGCCGGATCGGCCCCGCCGAAGCCGTCGAAGACGAACAGCTCGCGGCCCGCGGCGGACTCGATCAGGCGAGACAGCAGGCCGTCGAACTTCTCGGTGGAAAGCGGCTGGTTGGTCTTGCCCCAATCCACGCGCCCGTGCGTCCCGTCGTCGTCCACTAAAAACTTGTCACGGGGCGAGCGGCCCGTGTATTGCCCGGTCGTCGCCGTCAGCGCGCCCACGCTCGACAGGCGGGCCTCGCCGCGGCGTATCGCCTCTTCGACCAGTGCCGAGACGGGAAGGCTCCGGCGTGTCTGGACGTTGGCTGAGGCAAGAAGGGCGGAGATGTCGGGGGGCATCGGCAGACACTTTCAGACTGAGAGGCGTCTCGGGACAACCCCCTGGTTCCCAGTCCTGGGGGACCAGACGAGGGGACTTCCCATGCATTAGGCTTCGGCGACCATCAGGCGCTTGAGCTGGTGCAGGGCGCGGTTCTGAAGACGGGAGACGTGCATCTGAGAAATGTTAAGCTGCTTTGCGACTTCGGCCTGCGACATATCTTTGAAAAAGCGGTGGATGATGATCGCCCGCTCGCGCGGCTCCAGTGATTCGAGCGCGTGGTCGAGGTCTCCATAGGCGTTCAGGCTGATCAGCGACGAGTCCTCGGCCCCCACGAACTCCGCCAGTGAGAGCGGCGCGCTGTCCGAGTCGTGCATCATCTTGCTGTCGAGCGAGACGGTGTCGTAGGCGTTGCCAAGCTCAATAGCCTCCAGCGTCTCTTCTTCCGTGGCCCCGATGCGCGCGGCGACTTCCTGGATCGTCGGGGGACGGCCCAGCTTGCTGGAAAGTGCTTCCTGGGCTTTGGAGGCCGTCTGGTTCAGCTCTTGGAGGCGGCGCGGGACTTTGAGGCTCCAGGCCTTGTCCCGGAAATAGCGGCGGATCTCGCCGACGATGGTGGGTGTGGCGTAGGTGGAGAATTTGGTGCCTCGGCCCGAGTCGAAGCGGTCGATGGCATTAATCAGGCCGATGGTGCCGACCTGGATCAGGTCCTCCAGCGGCTCACCGCGGTTGACGAACTTACCGGCGAGGTACCGCACCAGGTTCTGGTGCATGGCCACGAGGCGGTCCCGCATCTGCGCGTCGCGGCTGCGCGCGTACCGGAGGAACAAGGTCTCCGCGTCGTCCTGGGTCCAGTCGAGCGCCTTTTTCTGTATCATGGGTGTCATTCTGATTTCGGATGACCTTCTAGTCGGGGGCGTATCGGGAGGGCGTCTAGTCGGGGGCGTATTTGGTCAGCCGGACGCGTGTACCGCCGGGCGTGGCCTCGATCCTCACCACGTCCACCAAAATCTCCATCAGCAAAGCCCCCAAGCCTTCCTGATCGACGCCCGCCTCGTGGAGGAGCCGGGCTTCCTCGGACGGAGCGGCCACGTCGGATTCCGCCACGTCGTCCACCACGTCAATGGTCAGCGCCTCGGCGGTGACGACGCTGTGTACGTGAATCGTCGCCGCTGCGGCCCCAGCCCGCTCGATGGCGTGGGTGCAGGCCTCGCCGACGGCCAAGCGGATGTCCTCGACCTCGTCATAGGAGAACGGCATGCGGCTGGCGATGCCCAGCACGGCCAGGCGCGCGACGCCGACGTACTCCGCACGGCAGGGAATCGTCAGCTGAACCGTTTCGGGCTGCGGCCCCCCTGGGGATGCTGGGGCGGTCACAAGGTCACCCCTTCTTTGGCCATGGCCTCTTCCTCAGTCTCGTAGATATCGAAGATTTTGTTCAGCCCGGTGATCTCGAAGATGCGCTGGATGCGCATCCCCGGACCGAAAAGCGCCAGATTGCCGCCTGCCTCGCGCAGACGCTTCAGCCCCCCGATCAGAACCCCCAGGCCGGTGCTGTCCAGATACTCCACTTTGGACAGGTTGATGATGACCTTTTTGATGCCCCGTTCGGCGAGCTGGACCAGGTCCTGCTTGATCTGGGACGAGGTGTACACGTCGATCTCCCCTTCGATATCCAGCAGGCAGGTCGTTTCGTCTTGGATGCGCCTATTCATCGTCAGGTTCAATGGGATCTCCTTCGAAGTGCTCTTTGTCGATCAATGCCGTGCTTGCGCGCCTATCTGCCGGGAGGGTGGGGTGCGCCCGGACCAGCCCGCGACAGGTCGCTGAGAATCCGCTCCGCGCGCCGCTTCAGGTCGCCTGCGGAGTCCCGCATCTCCTCGACCGCCCCGCCGCGCGGGTGCCGGGTGGCGAGAAGGCCGAGCAGAACGCCGGTGAACGCGCCCGCACCGACCCCCGCCAGGACGAAGAGGCCGAGGCTGCTGTTGCTTCTGTGAGACATAGACGCTTCTGGGATCATGCGGGAAGGCGCTGCCGGATGGTCCCGCCGCCCAGCACGGACTCGCCCTGCGTGTCGTACAGCACGAGCGACTGCCCCGGCGTCACCGCCCGCTGCGGCGTGTCAAAGCGGACAACCACTTGCCCCCCGTGCCCTCCGGTGTCTACCGCCGCCGGGACAGGCTGCATATTATAGCGTATCTTCGCCAACACCGCGCACGATTCCTGCACGCCGGGTATTCCTACCCAGTTGAGGTCGTCGGCGGTCAGGCCGTCGGCCAGCAGGTCCTCGTTGCCGCCGACGACCAGGGTGTTCGTTTGGGCGTCGATGCCCACCACGTAGAGCGGGATGGGGGAGCCGACGTTGAGCCGCTTGCGCTGACCGATGGTGTAAAAGGCGATGCCGTCGTGGCTGCCGCGCCGCGCCCCGCTCGTATCCACGATGTCCCCGCTTTGGAGCGTTTCCGGGGCGTTCTGGGCCAAAAAGTCGGTGTACGAGCCGCCCTGCACGAAGCAGATCTCCTGCGAGTCGGGCTTGCCGCTGACGGCCAGGCCCAGCTCGGCGGCGATGGCGCGCGTCTCGGCCTTGTTCACCACGAAGCCCAGCGGCATCAGCGTGTGGGCCAGCTCTTCCTGCGTGAAGTGGTAGAGCGCATAAGTCTGGTCTTTGTCACCGTCCAGCGCCCGGCGCAGGGTCCAGCGGCGCGCGTCCTCGTCGAACCCGACGCGCGCGTAGTGACCCGTCGCGAGGTACTCCGCACCCAATGCGCGGGCCTTGGCGAGCAGGGCGTCGAACTTAACGTAGCGGTTGCAGTTGACGCAGGGGTTGGGCGTGCGCCCGCGCTTGTACTCGTCCACGAAGTTTTTGATGACCTTCTCGGCGAAGAACTCGCGGAAGTTCAGGACGTAGTGGGGGATGTCGAGCTTGGCGGCCACGCGGCGGGCGTCCTCGACCGCGCCCAGCGAGCAGCAGCCCGCGCCCTTGGTCTGGGTCGTGCTCTCCTGCCAGATCTGCATGGTGACGCCGATGACGTCGTAGCCCTGCCGCAGCAGCAGCCCCGCCGCCACGGACGAGTCCACGCCGCCGCTCATGGCGACCACGACGGTGGGTTTAGCATCGGTCATCGAGCGCACTCTGTTTCTATGCCCCCAGCCGGGCCAGCGCGCGGGCGTAAATCTTGGTGGCCCGGATCAGGTGGGCGACCGGCCAGCACTCGTCTTTCTCGTGCGCCCCGCCGTCCCCCGCCGCGCGTCCGGGGAAGTCGGGGCCGAAGGCGACGCCCTTGGTCATGGCGCGGGCGTACGTCCCGCCGCCCATGGTAAGCGGCGCGGATTGGTCGCCCGTCTCGGCCCGGTAGACCCCCAGCAGTGTGGCGACGAGCGGGTCGTCCTGCGGGACATACAACGGGGGCTGGTCCGTGAGCGACTCCAATGCCCAACCCGATCCGGCGATGTTTTGTTCCAGCAGCCCGCGCAGCCTTGCGGCGTCCCAGGTCACCGGGTAGCGGACGTTGAACGTCAGCGTCACGCGCCCCTCGGCAAGGGCGGCGACGCCCAGGTTGCAGGTCAGCGGCCCGGCAATGTCGTCCCGGCCCGCGATGCCCAGCTTGGCCCCTGTCGTGTCA